>Ga0183260_10003586_pt1 | contig 12493 bp, 11 predicted proteins | sample AntDrymUQ4972206_2_FD_129768 | JGI IMG/M metagenome (GOLD analysis project Ga0183260, IMG submission 129768) | Polar desert sand microbial communities from Dry Valleys, Antarctica - metaG UQ497 (22.06) (version 2) (version 2) | ecosystem: Environmental > Terrestrial > Soil > Desert | place...
CTCGTAATCATGGTCGTCGGTTCCGGGACGGAACTTGATCTCTTTGACCTGAACAGTGACCTGTTTCTTTTTCGCTTCGTGAGCCTTTTTCTTTTGCTCATACATGAACTTGCCATAGTCGATGATCTTGCACACGGGCGGCTGTGCATTCGGAGCGATCTCGACGAGATCCATTCCGCGGCCGCGAGCTGTCTGAATAGCGTCACGCGTGTCCATTACGCCGAGGGCTTCGCCCTCTTCCGTAACGACGCGCACCGAAGGAACCCTTATGCGTTCGTTCGTCCGGTGTTGCGGCTCGCGAATTCGCGGCTTGTATCTATTTCCACCAAATCTTCTAGCGATATGTGCCTCCTAAAGTTTTTTGCGATCTTAGAGTGAACGAAGCAATTTCTGCTGCATTATCATCTCTTTGAACTCTTCCAACGACATCGCACCGACGTCACCCTGTTTTCTCTCGCGCACCGCAACAGTATTTTCGTTCAATTCTTTGTCGCCTAATACGAGCATATACGGAACTTTCTGCATCTGCGCATCGCGGATTTTTGCGCCGATCTTATCAGATTTCGTGTTGGCTTCAACTCTAAAGCCCGCTTCCTTAAGTTCGGCGGCGACCCTCGCCGCGTAGTCATTTATACGGTCCGTAATCGGCAAAACTGTGACCTGCACCGGCGCAAGCCATAGCGGAAAAGCCCCGGCGTAATGTTCGATCAGCACACCGAAAAATCTTTCGATAGAACCGAAAAGGGCACGGTGGATCATGATCGGCTGATGCTTGAGGTTATCGTCGCCGGTGTATTCGAGCTCAAACCGCTGAGGCAAGTTGAAATCAAGCTGGATCGTTCCGAGCTGCCAAATCCGTCCGATCGCGTCTTCGATCTTGATGTCGATCTTGGGACCGTAAAACGCGGCTTCACCTTCGATACGTTCGTACGATATCCCGCGCTCGTTCAAAGCGCTGGCGAGTTGTTCTTCTGCGTTTGCCCAGTCTTCATCCGCGCCGAGAAATCCTTTATTTTTCGCAATGCCACGTACAGAGAGCTCAAATTTCACTTTATCGAACCCGTATGTCTCAAAAACCTTGATCGCAAAGTCGAGACAATCGGCAACCTCGACATGAACCTGGTCGGGACGCACAAAAAGATGAGCGTCGTCGACGGTAAATCCGCGTACGCGCATCAACCCGTGCAAGGTCCCGGAAAGCTCAGCTCGATAAACGGTGCCCATTTCCGAATAACGCTGCGGCAGGTCGCGATACGATCGCGGGCTCGACTGATAAATGCCGATATGGAAAGGACAATTCATCGGCTTTAGACGATACTCTTCGTCCTCAATGTTCGTGGGGGCGTACATCGAATCGGAATAATTGCCTTCGTGGCCGCTGGTCACCCAAAGCTGGCGCTTCGCGATATGCGGCGAGAATACAAAACTATATCCGCGTTTTTCCAGCTCCTCTTTGAGCAAGCGTTCCATCTCCATGCGGATGATGCCGCCTTTGGGATGCCAAAGAATCAAGCCGGCGCCATAATCGTCGGAGATCGAAAAAAGATCGAGTTCGCGGCCCAGCCGGCGATGGTCGCGCTTCTCCGCTTCCTCGCGTTGTTTCATCCACGCGTCGAGCTCGTCCTGCTTTGCGAACGCGGTTCCGTAAATGCGCTGCATCTGTTGGTTGTTCGCGTCGCCTTTCCAATATGCACCGGCGATCGCAAGCAATTTAAAGGCCTGGAGCTTGCCCGTGTGTGGGACATGCGGTCCCATACAAAAATCGATAAACGGCGAATTGTCGATATAGTAGACGCTCGCGTTCTCGCTTACTTTCTCGTCTATCAACTCGCGTTTGAGTGGTTCGTCACGTTCGGAAAAAATGTCCAGTATCCGCGCTTTTTCAATATCCTCCCGGCGATAGACAAGATTCTGCTTTGCCATCGCCTTCATCTTTTTTTCGATGACTGGTAGATCTGCTTCGGTCAACTGCTGCGGCGCAATGACGTCGTAAAAATATCCGTAGCGCGGGTCGTCCATCAAAGCTGGCCCGATGCCGAGTTTTGTTCCCGGGAAAAGATCGAGCACTGCCGCGGCGAGAAGATGCGCGGTGGAATGACGTATTATTTCGAGACCGTCGCGGGTGTCAGCAAGTATCGGCTCGATCGAGAGTACTTCGCCATTTCCGTTCAGCTCTTTCGTCAGATCGACTTCCTCGCCATCGACCTTTGCCGCCAGCGACTTTTTGAGCGCATCGCGGTCAAACGCCTTTATTGCGTCCGCAACAGTCGCAGGAGCGGGAATCGACCGCTGATTTTCACCGTATTTTACGTTTATTTGGCTCATATACTGTTAATCGTCACTTGCAGAAGCCCGCACGTTAGTAAAGGGCGTAACATTCAACTCGAGCATTTACCCTTGCTTACGCGCGGGCTTCCGCATCGGAGTCGCTCAAACTAAATCAACGATTAACAACTATTTTCTACTACAAACTTAGATTTGATTCGATAAGAGCGACCTTGCTTTGTAAGAAATTCACGCCTAAAGGCGAGACCCTTACTGTCACGCATTAGAAACGTGTCGTAGTAGTTTAAAAACAGCAAAGTTCTTTGAAAGCATCGTATCGAAAAATTGAAAAATGGTAGTCTCTAGCAGACTTGAACTGCTGACCCCTACCGTGTCAAGGTAGTGCTCTACCACTGAGCTAAGAGACTGTACTACCGTTTCGCCTGTAAAATTGCGAACCTAAAGAATGCCAAAGAATCGTATCGAAAGTCAAGGTTCAGCTAATTTTAGATTGTGGTATGTTTCAAACAACGGTTTATTCCGAGTTTTTCTGATTTCGAATTGTTTCGTGCGTTTGGTGTTTTTTCGTGATAACTGCTTAAATCCCGCTGAAAAACTGAAACCACGAATTCACACGAATCCACACAAACTAAGCAAATTGACACTGTGTAGGTGAAGTATTTTTTGGCGTGATATCCAACGCTAGTTGTCATAAAGGCCTGCGGCACCGCGGTCTACGACCTTCCAAATTTGCGATTTAGGAATAAAGATCGGCTTGTCGATGATCTCGAGCCGCAGCGTTTTTTTCGGCTCGTCATATATGGCCCGCAACTTCACGCCAAGCGGCCCGGCCACTTCGACATCGTCTCCATTGGGGATCGCGATCCCTTGTTTGGCCAGGCTCGTACGAACGCCCGTTAGTCTCTCCCGTGAAATATTCTTAAACTCTTTGTGATCGACCATATCTAAATCCGCAGCCGAATTATATCAAATGTCAGTAATGACAATGTTGGTTGTGCGCTGAATGAATACCCTACACAATCGACCTTTAACTATTAGAAATGTTATAGTTCTTCATATTTGCGAACGAATGGCCCTTGGCACTTCATTTGCCAAAAGCGGTGGTGTACTTTCAACAAACTGATCGATACCGGGAGTTCTTCCCGAGATCGGTCTTATACCTTAAAGGAGATAAGACTATGATTTCGCTACTTGTATGGTTGGTTTTAGGTTTTTTGGCAGGTTACATCGAAAAGCTTATTATGCCCGGAGCGGATGGCGGCGGAACGATAATGACGATCATTCTCGGGATTGTCGGAGCGGTCGTGGGTGGTATGATCGGTACGTTTGTCGGCTATCCAATGATAAGCGACTTTAACGACATCGGCCGCAGTATCCCGAGTTTTATTTCGTCAATCATCGGGGCGATCGTCGTACTGGCAATATATCGCTTGGCAACCGGCCGGTCGGTTAGAGGTTAACGAAACTGCTCATCATGACAATTAACACCGGCTGACTAGCCGGTTTTTTTCGCAAATTTCTCCGGGCCAGATCGACTTTCTCTGTGTCCCCCCTTTTATTTTAGGTGGCATGAGAAACGAAACGATGCATTGCAATAGCAACCAGCTTTGTTGTCCGATTATCGATGTCGAAATTCGGATTCACTTCCGAAAACTCGATAATCCGCGTGTTCGCAAGACTCGCCGCGTATTTGACAAGGGTAATGAATTCTCCGGCGCGTAACCCCAGAGGCGACGGGGCGGATGTGCCGGGAGCGTCGGCGGAACGAACGGCGTCAAGATCGAACCCGAAGAAAGTGTTCAGCGACGAACTATGCCCGATAAAGCGTTGGCGTATCTGTTCCTTTAGCTCGACATCGATCGCCTCGCGTGAACGCAGGATCTCAAGGCTTATACGCTGTACGCCGAGGTCGCGAATATACTTGTAATAGATCGGCGAGGCAAAATGCGTCTGGTATCCGACCTCGTAAAAATACAATGGCAGCAGTTGTCCGCCCTCGAGCAACTGCCTGTAAGGTGTGCCGCTGTTTCGTGGTTCGTCGGCGCGCACATCCAGATGCGAATCGACGTTGACACCGATCCATGCGTCGGGACCGAAGACATCGGCCATAGCGCAGCCGTCAGCGTATGAAATGTCATTTCCACCGCCGAGGACGATCGCTCGTTTACCGTCCGAGAGAATCTGTTTGACGACTGCGGTATGGATGTCGTGAATCTCTTCGAGGGTGCCGTCGATCTTTATATCGCCGATATCGAATAACCTCTTTCGAATATTGAAAGGCGTCAGTTTGTAGAACTGCTCGCGAATCGCATTCGGTGCCAATGCCGCGCCTTCTCTACCGCCGTTTCGTCGCACGCCCTCATCCTGCGGACACCCGAGTATCACTATTTCGGATGCTGCATAGTCCTTTTCGTCTAAACAAACGATTTCGCCCAGGCGCGGGTCGTTCTTATCGTGGCGATTGTAAAAAAGCTCCGCGTTTGGACGCGAGGTCAAATTGAAGATCTCATCCATTTACTTTTATCTAAATGCAGCAAAATAATAACTTATTATGACGGAGAATGTTAATTTTTTGTGTTATCGGGTGGAAGCCAGGAAATTCCAAAATTCTCACACTTCACTCGCGCTGTGAATCAAAATAGTACGCATCCGTGGCACCCGAATTGCAAACCTGTTATCGGAATCCTTAACGCAAATCGAAATTTGCACAATGATCAAAAGGGAGAACTGAAAAAATGAGAAAGTATATTTTTCTATTTGTAATCATGACGTTTTTTGCGGGAATGGTCGTCGTCGCGACGCCTGAGACCGCTTACGGGCAGTCATATTATATGCGCAAAGTGCGCGACAGATACGGCCGGGTACGTTATGTTCGCACGGCTAAACCCAGCTACTATAGACGACATCGGAACCGTATTAACGTTGCGGCCGGCACCGGTGCAGGCGCTTTAATCGGCGGCTTGGCAGGCGGCGGAAAAGGAGCTTTAATCGGAGCCGGAATCGGCGCCGGCGGCTCGGCACTTTACACCTACAAGCTGAACAAAAAGAAAAGACGTTACGTCAAAGTGCGTAGAGGCACAACGGCACGTCGATATCGAAGCACACCGGCACGTCGATATCGAAGATTGTAGGATAGGGAAAATTTAAGTGGAAGGGGCGGATCGGATCCGCTCCTTTTTTTTGCGCTACTTCATCGGCAGCTTAACCTGATTATTTTCAACAAATTCTATCGCCTTTTCATATCCCGCATCCGCGTGGCGTATGATGCCCATTCCCGGATCAGTGGTTAGGACGCGTTCGATACGTTTCGCAGCCTCGGGTGTGCCGTCGGCGACGATCACTTGGCCGGCGTGTAAGCTGTAGCCGATGCCGACGCCGCCGCCATGATGGACGGAAACCCATGTGGCGCCGCCGACGGCGTTTATCATGGCGTTGAGATAGACCCAATCGGCGATGGCGTCAGAGCCGTCCAGCATCGCTTCGGTCTCGCGGTTAGGCGAGGCGACGGAGCCGCAGTCTAGGTGATCGCGGCCGATGACGATCGGAGCTTTTAATTCGCCGCTGGCGACCATCTCATTTAACTTAAGCCCGGCCTTTGCGCGTTCGCCGTAACCGAGCCAACAGATTCTGGCAGGTAGTCCTTGAAACTCGACCTTTTTCTGAGCCATCGTCAGCCACCGGGCGAGATGGTCGTTTTCGGGGAAAAGATCCATTATCGTCTCGTCGGTCTTGTATATATCTTCCTTTTCACCCGAAAGCGCCACCCAGCGAAACGGCCCTTTGCCTTCGCAGAAAAGCGGACGAATATAGGCTGGAACAAAGCCGGGATAATCGAACGCGTTCTCTATGCCGTTGTCCTTCGCCCGTTGGCGTAAGTTGTTACCGTAATCGAAAACGACCGAGCCGAGTTTTTTGAATTCGAGCATTGCCTCGACATGCTTGCCCATCGAATCCATCGCGCGTTTTTCGTATTCGACAGGGTTCGATTTTCGCAGCTCGCCGGCTTCGTCGACGGACAATCCAACAGGAATATAACCGTAAAGAACATCGTGAGCCGAGGTTTGATCGGTCACGACATCGGGAACGATTCCGCGTTTGAGAAGCTGCCAGTGAACTTCGGCGGCATTCCCCTGAAGCGCGATTGACTTCGGTTCTTTGGCTTCCATGGCAGCGTTTGTAAGGTTGATCGCTACATCGAGGTCCTTCGCGGCAACGTCGATCTGCTTCAGATTCATCCGACGCTCGATTCGCCACGGATCGACCTCGACCAAAATTCCAACGCCGCCGTTAAACGTGATCGCCTGTGCCTGTGCCCCGCCCATTTCTCCGAGGCCGGCGGTCAAAACCAACTTTCCCGCAAGAGTTTCCCAGCCGTGTTGCCGCGCCAGCGATCCGAATGTTTCATACGTGCCCTGCAAAATTCCCTGGGTTCCGATGTATATCCACGAGCCTGCTGTCATCTGTCCGTACATCATCAGCCCGTCGCGTTCGTATTGATCAAACTGCTGCTGGGTCGCCCAATGCGGTACGATGTTCGTGTTGGCAATCAGCACGCGCGGAGCATCTGTGTGCGTTTTGAAAATTCCGACCGGCTTGCCGGATTGCACGAGCAGCGTTTCATCTTCGTCAAGATTGCGCAGCGATTTGAGTATCGCGTCGAAACACTCCCAGTTTCGAGCAGCCTTGCCACGCCCGCCGTACACGATAAGATTATCCGGATCGAACGCCACGTCCGCGTCAAGATTATTCTGGATCATCCGATACGCGGCCTCGATCAGCCAGTTCTTGCAGGTCAGTTTTGTTCCCGTGGGTGCCGTTACTTTTCGTGACATATATCGCGCCATATATGTAGATATTAACCGCATTTCCCGATACCGGAAATGCAGGTGTCCCACGTGTTGTCGGTTAGCACCCGGTTTATGTGCTAACATTCCAAATTCCGATCACTGTTTTAGAGAGAATAATATGAAATTGTTAAGCCTTAATGCCGCAATTCTTGCGTTTTGTTTATTGTTTTTCGCTCAAGCTAACGCCCAAAACACCAAGGTCGTTGCTGCCCCGCCCTTTGACGCCGAACTTGCGAAAAAGCTCGGCGGGAATGATAACGGGATGACAAGCTATGTCTTCATCATTCTCAAAACCGGACCCAAAGATGCAGTCGTAAAGGGCAAGGAACGCGAAGATATTTTTGCCGGCCACATGGCAAATATCGGGCGGCTGGCGGATGAAGGCAAGCTTGCGGTGGCCGGGCCGTTTGGCAAGAACGACAAGGCATATCGGGGATTGTATATTTTTAATGTCGCGACCGTCGACGAAGTGCATCTGATTTTTTTATAATGGGATGTTTGTTCACTTCCTAAAATTACCTCACTTGTCGGAAATGGCGGGGACCAAACGGATCGAATCGGCCAAAAGGCTCATCGCGTCCGGCTGCGACATAAATGAGAAGGATGAGTCGGGGCGAACGGCGCTTTATCACGCGGTGGCGTGCGAGAACGAAGAAATGGCCAGGCTGCTGATCGAATCGGGGGCTGATGTCAATTCAGTTAATGATTTCGGACAGTCGCCGTTGATGGTCGCGGCGCACAATAATAACTTGAACTGTGTCAAGTTATTGCTAGAGCACGGCGCGGATGTAAATTTGAAGGATTCGATCGGTCGAACTGCACTTGATTTGGCCTAAGAAGAGACGGTCACCACCAAACGCTTTTTCCTCACTTTCCATGTGACACGGCCGAGGCGCACGGGAACTCAAGTTATGGAACTCTTGAAAACTAATATTTGAAACAAATAGATAGTCTCTTGACTTTCACTGCCCGGCCTATTATTCATTCATGCTAATATCCTGCTTCGGTTTTTGTTACGAGCGATGCAGGCAGATCTAATAATAACTACCAAAGGACAACTGGCAACATGCGCCTCAGACGGAAAGCCGAAAAGGGGCACTGACATGCGCGATGTCGGCATTATGGAAGGCGGAGCCGTTGCCGTGCGCGACGGTAATATCGTTTCCGTCGGACGCGCGGTCGACCTGATTCGTAAGTATCCCGGCGCGCGCCAGATCGATGTCGGCAGCCGCGTTGTCTGCCCAGGCTTTGTAGATCCGCACACGCACATCATATTCGCCGGTAACCGGCTTGATGAATTCGAATCAAAGATAAAGGGTGCCGATTATCTCGACATTCTCGCCTCGGGCGGCGGGATAATCTCGACGGTGCGAAAGACGCGCGAGGCTGGCTTTGACGAATTGGTCAGGGAAAGCCGGAAAAGGCTCGATAAAATGCTGGCTTGCGGTACTACGACCGCAGAGGTCAAAACAGGTTATGGCCTCGATACCGAAAGCGAATTGAAGATGCTGCGCGTGATCGGTGAACTCGATAAGGCACACGACATCGACATTGTTCCGACGTTTCTCGCCGCACACGCTATTCCGCCGGAGTTCAAGGATAATGCGAACGCTTATGTCGATTTAATTTGCGAAGAAATGCTGCCAACTGCTTGGGCATGGTATACAGCATCGCATTTTCCCGCGAAAGGCTCGCCTTTTTTTGCCGATGTGTTTTGCGAGCGGAATGCCTTCGATCTCGCACAGACGAAGCGAATTTTTGAAACGGCGCGTTCGCATGGATTTCAGTTAAAAGCGCACGTGGACGAATTCACTAATCTTGGCGGCAGCAAACTGGCTGTGGAATCAAGCGCGGTATCGATCGACCATCTTGATGCGATTTCGGATGATGAAATATCATTGCTTTCGCAATCGAATACAGTCGGTATAGTTACGCCGGCAGTAAACCTTAATTTCGGAAGCCCGCATTTTGCGGATGCCCGCAAGCTGATCGACAGAGGTTGCGCCGTCGCGCTTTCGACCGATTATAATCCGGGTTCCGCGCCGTGCCCGTCGCAGCCAATGGCGATGGCGATCGCGTGCCGCTATCAGAAGCTGTTGCCGGCCGAGGCGTTTAATGCCGTAACGGTAAATGCCGCTCACGCCATCGGGCTGGGTGATAAGATAGGATCATTGGAAGTGGGGAAACGGGCTGATATTTTAATTCTCGATACCAACGATTTTCGCGAGATCGCCTATGAGTTTGGCGGCAATCTCGTGGATCGCGCCTTCAAATCCGGCGAGATGGTCTTCCAAAATTGGTAATGAACGAAATCGTAATCAATGGCGAGGATTTAACGTTCGAACAAGTGATCGCCGTCGCATACGGGAAGCCGAACGAACCGCGCGTTGTTTTATCCGAAACGGCGAAGACGAATGTGAATCGAGCGGCCCGCGCCGTTCAGACGTTATTGGACCGCGGCGAGATCGCATACGGCATCACCACCGGCTTCGGGGCATTTAAGGACAAGATCATCAGTCCCGACGAAGCCGAACAACTTCAGCGCAACGTCGTTCTGAGTCACGCGGTCGGCGTTGGCGAACCATTCGATACCCCGACCGTTCGGGCAATAATGCTAATACGAGCAAACACGCTGGCTCGCGGGTTTTCTGGAATACGCCTCGAGACGCTCGAACTCATTCTCGAATTTTTGAATCGCGGGATTCATCCGATGATTCCCGAAAAAGGCAGCCTCGGCGCGAGCGGTGACTTGGCTCCGCTGGCTCATTTCGCGTGCGTTTTGATCGGAGAGGGCAAAGCGGAGTTTAGCGGAGAGACAATATCAGGAAGCGATGCACTCAACGCCGCAGGTCTCGCGCCTGTACAGCTCAAGGCCAAAGAAGGCCTGGCGCTGACGAACGGAACTACCGTTATGACAGCTGTCGGGCTGCTCGAGACAGTGCGAGCGATCCGCCTGGCCGAAACGGCAGATGTATCGGGCTGTCTCTCACTCGAAGCGCTCAACGGAACTGATTCGGCTTTCGACGCGCGCATCCACGAACTGCGCCCGCATCCGCGGCAGGTTGCTTGCGCGGCCAACCTGCGTGCTCTGCTTAACCAGAGCGAATTTGTCCGTGCGTTCGACGCAGCAAATGTGCAGGACGCATATACGCTGCGCTGCATTCCGCAGGTTCACGGAGCGTGTCGTGACGCTGTCGCATATGCCGAATGGCTCCTTAATCTGGAATTGAATTCGGTAACTGATAATCCGCTTATTTTTATTGACGACACTGGCGATGAAGACAAAATAGACGTCATCTCGGGCGGTAACTTTCATGGCGAGCCGCTCGCGTTGGCATTCGATTATTTGGCCATCGCGCTTGCCGAGCTGGCAAACATCTCGGAGCGCCGAATCATGCGTCTTACCGACGAGGCGTCGAATGCGCATATACTTCCGGCGTTCCTGACCGAGCATGGTGGCCTCAACAGCGGGTTTATGATCGTTCAGTACACAGCCGCGTCGCTCTGCACCGAAAACAAGATCCTGGCCCATCCGGCAAGTGTCGATACGATCCCGAGCTCAGCCAACGTGGAAGATCATGTTTCCATGGGAGCAACCGCCGCGTTAAAGCTCCGACAGGTTGCGAGCAACCTCGAATATGTTCTTGCGCTCGAACTATTGTGCGCCGCGCAAGGTATCGACCTTCGCAAGAAAGCAATGGGAGATAAGCGTCTAGGCAGCGGCACACAGCCTTGGTACGACGCGATAAGAAGGTCGGTGCCCTTCGTCGAAAGGGATACGTACCTAAAGGACTATATCGAAATTGTTGTCAACCTTGTGAGATCAGGGATAGGAAACCACGAGATTTAAGAAAGAGTTAATGTATGCGTATTTCGCACTTGACCGAATCAGCGATGGGCAAATGGCTCGGTGCGATAGGTTTGATCTTTTTTTCACTCACACTGTCGGCCGCGCAGACGAATCCGACGGATTTCTTTGAATTTTTACGCCAACGCGGTAATGACGGATCCGTTGTATCAACCGGTAATACAAAAGCAGATCAAATCCACCCTGCATTGAAATGCATTACATCGGACGACCCGCTCGAACGCCGCCTTATTCAGGAGTATGGGGCTATCTTTGCAGCCGCGGAGACGGTTTCGCTTCCGAACAAATGTATATACAAAAGCTCGGATGAGGTTAACCGGCTTCAGGCAGGTTTTAAGCGACGCAAAGCGCGACTGGCCGGTATCGAAATAGAACTTCAGGACGTGGCGATGCGTGCGCTGCTTGCGGCCGACGGGGCTGCGTTGCTAAACAATCTGCGCCTAACGCCGCTCGACGGATCAATAGCCGCCCGGCGGACATATGCAGACTCGGTTCGAATATGGAACAAGCGATTTTTCCCCGCTCTGGATTTTTGGGTACATGCGGGCATTATTACTCTAGAAGCGTCGGTAGTTGCCCGTAACATTCCGCTTATCGATCAAGCCCGCAAAGTGATGGAATGGGAAAAGTCAGGATACCTTTTCGGAACCGGTAGAACAAAGTCGATATTTTCATCTACTGCTCCACCGGGTGCGTCACATCACCTATCGATGCTGGCATTTGACGTTGTGGAATATCACGACCCGGCCTTGACCTCGATACTGAACAACCATGGCTGGTTTCAAACTATTGTTAACGACCCGCCGCATTTTACATATCTTGGCGTGCAGGCAACGGCACTTCCGTCCCGCGGTCTCAAGAATGTTTCATACGACGGGTACTCGTATTGGGTGCCTAATATCACGCAGCCTTTAAATTGACCGGCACCGGATAACCTTTTCCTTTTAATGCGGCCAGATCAAATACGACTTGTTTCACTCCTTTGATGTTTTTTGTGACCTTGTCACCCCTCGCCTTCATTGCATTGATATCGCCCGCCATCACGGCGTCTTTCGTATTGACAGCGTCGCCCGTCGCGTCCATCGCCATTTTTTTCAAGCCGTCGAGTACCTTTTGCTTTTCGGCTGCCGCAAGAGTGTCTAACGAAACGCCCGCAGCGTCCAGTACACGCCGCAGGTTTTCCTCGGTATTCGTGCCGCGTTCATACACATCGCGATAGATCGTGAGTTTCCCGTCGGCGGTGGCGACGATTGTCTCGTAACGGAGTTCAACCGTTACGGGGCTGCCGAGCTTCACGTTTTTTGTTTCAGTTTTGGTTTTTTCGTAACCTTTGACGTCCTTGAGGCTGATCGGAGATCCGGCGAGCGCGGATATTTCGCTTGCAAAATCCTGTACTTGGCTATTCGTTAGGCCGACACAACCATGGGACGCAAAAGTGCCAAGCCTTGCCGCGGCCTTTCCACCGTGGATAAGCGAAGGGCTTCCGATCGGA
>Ga0183260_10003587_pt1 | contig 12493 bp, 6 predicted proteins | sample AntDrymUQ4972206_2_FD_129768 | JGI IMG/M metagenome (GOLD analysis project Ga0183260, IMG submission 129768) | Polar desert sand microbial communities from Dry Valleys, Antarctica - metaG UQ497 (22.06) (version 2) (version 2) | ecosystem: Environmental > Terrestrial > Soil > Desert | place...
AGTACGCCGCCATGCCCGGCGCGCCGACGATGCCGGTGATGGACGACGTGTTGATGATGGAACCTGCGCCCGCCCGCATCATGTGCGGGATACAAGCACGCGCGAGAAAGAAGACGCTTTTAACGTTGACGCCGAACACGCGGTCGAGTTCCGTCTCGTCCGTTCCGAGCGTGCTTGTGTAAGAGTTGGTCGCCGCATTATTGAACAAGATGTCGATGCACCCGAACCTGCTTATCGCTTGTTCGATGACATGCCCGGCATCACGCTCCTTCGACAAGTCGGCTTTGACGCTCAAGGCTTCCGCCCCGCACTCTTGAGTCAAGCGCAATGTCTCCGCCGCGCCCGCTTCGTTAATATCGACTACGACGACCGACGCCCCTTCACGCGCGAACAACACCCCCGCCGCGCGCCCGATGCCGGATGCCGCGCCGGTGATGATGGCGGTCTTGCCGGATAATCTCATCGGCGTTAGTTCCCTTCGGACAAGCGGTAATGATGCCCGCGCGTTAGCTCGAAAGTGAATGCGCTTGTTCGAGCGTCGTACTTGAAAGGCACGCTTCGTTGTGCGGTTTCGTCGGTGACAATCAACGTTTTAGCATTCCAACCAACGTTGTCGTTGAGGATGCGCGAAGTGGTTTGAGCGTCGCGGTACGTGAAGGTGTACAGGGAACCGCGCGGCGCAATCGGATAAACAATCGCGGCTAACTTGTCATCGCGCGTGCCGTCCGTCGCTTCAACGACAACTCCTTTGCCGCCAACGAACAATGGCGTTTTGCCAATCGGTAACGCGAAGTTTTTGAGTGTCGTCGCGCCTTGATAAACCTTTCCGGTGTCGTAATCGATCCACTTGCCGCGGGGCAGATAAACGTCGCGCGTCTCGGCCGTCGCGTAGTCTTCGCCGTAGAGCGGCGTCGCCAAAAGTGATTCACCGATCATCCACTGATAGCCGCGCCGTGTCGTGTTCTCAAGTTGATAGACGTTCGGGTCGTCCGGGTACGCGAGCGGAAGCGGCGTCAGTGTCGCGGGGAATCCGGTACGATGGGCATCAATCGCGGCGCTGTAGATATAAGGGTGAAGACGCGCGTGCAGTTTCGTCGCATCGAGAAGCACTCGACTCACACGTTCATCGTTGAAGTTCCACGGCGCAAATCCGACGGACATCGAAGGATTGACGGCGGCATACTGCGCGTTACGCATGTAGTACCGCTTCAGTCTTTCATCGGTGAGCGCGGGCATTTTGCGTTGGTCGTTCTCGGCGAACGTGCCGCCGACGATGTCAGGGTAGACGTAAGGAAAGCCGCTATAAGCCAGCGTCAAGCCGTTGATGGGACCGCGATCTTGATTTTGATCGTAATTGAAATCGTTGTAGCGATGAAGGTCGGCGGGCGAGCCGAGATACATATTGCGTCCCATCACATAGACGCCCATGTCCATCAACCGGCGATTTACCGCGTCGATCTTGTCATCGCGCAGTTCGTATTTCCCGTAGCCGAATAAATCTTCCTTGAAGCCATCGATGCCGTAATCAAGCCACTTACGACACAAGTTGATGTACCACTCGACCGCCTTTTCATTCGACGCATCGAGCAGATACGCGGGCTTGCGCGGAAAGCCGATGGTGAATGCTTTCGGCTTGTTGTTTTCGGTGAGGAAGAAGCCGCCCTTAACGCCTTCTTGTGCGTAAGGCCCTTCGGTGATAAAGGCGATGCGCAAGCCGAGGATGACTTTCATTCCGCGTTGATGAAAACCTTCGATCAACCCGCGCGGGTCTGGGTAGAGCTTTGAATCCCACATCCCGAAACTAGTCGTCGCGTGAAAGTTTTCGTCGTCGCGCCGCCAGAAGCCGGAGCCGATGACCATCCACCGCAGCGGATAACCGAGTTCGAGGTAACGGTTGACGTTCTCCGTCACGGTGCGTTGATTCGTGTCCCACGCGAGCGCACCCCACGCTTCCCAACCGACGCCGAACCATTCGTACTTCGGTTGATAAACTTTATAGCCTTCGCGTTGACGAGCGTCGAGAAAGGTTTTGTAGATTGTTCGCGGCGGGCCGACGAAGTAATACAGCGCGAGCATCTCGCGCACGTTGCTTGAACCTTGCGCCATTTCATCCGCCGTGAAGCGCACGACTTTAATGCCGGGTTCGATGTTGACGACGGCGAAGTTGTGCTTCGGGAAAATCGCAAAGTTGCTGATGAGGCGCGTGTCACCCGCACCGCTTCCCGCGCGGAAGTGGTCGCTGGTAAAGCCTGTCAAGTCGGTTGTAGTCCGGCGCGCAGATGGCATGCTCGCGGGTTGATAAACAGGCGTTGCGGCATGATCGGCAAGGCCGAATGCGGGCGTGATGCCGCCGGTGCGCGCGACGATGCTGTACGTTCCTTCACGCTCAGGACGCACGGCGAACTTCGCGTGTGCCTCGGTCAAATCAATGGTAATGATGGCGGTCAAGTCTCTATCTGTCGAAATCTTGAGCTTGAGTTGATTGGCAGCGGAACCTTTGATAAGTGTGGCCGTCGCTACGTCTTGTTGTGCGCCGTTCGCTTCGGCAATTTGCAGGCCCGACGCAGCATGAGGCGGAGCGATGAGCTTTCCATCGGGAAGCTCAAACCCGAAGCGACAGCCTTGCTTGGCGATTCGCAAAACGTAGTTCGGCATCTCGGCGACAATCGAAGATTTGTCTTCCCTGATGCGCGCTTCTTGTGCATCAACGGATGCTTGTACGCTCGCCATCAAGATAATCGTGCTTATGCAGCCGATGAGATGTCGAGCAAGCTTGCCATGCTTACTTCGCAAAACTGTTTGATTGTGTTGCATTGTTATTGAGCGAAGACGACGCCTTTAACGCTTGCGTACGTTCGATGGCGACAAATCCGGTCGGTCGCACGACTTCGATTCTGATCTGCGTCGCGTTCGTCGCTTCCGCGAGAGGAACTTTGAATTGCTCATCATGTTTGGTTCCGATGTTTATCACCGGCAACTTTCGTGATTCCGTTTTCAATTCACGTCCGGTCGCATCAAGCAAATGAATCGCAAGAATGTAGTCGCGCAACGAATACGCGGGGAAGTCAGCGCGACACCCGATTTGTAAAGTTATTCGTGCTTCGTGGTCAGCGACGCGGCTCTCGAAGCGATCAATCGTGGCGGCAGAAAACTCTTCGCGCATCGCATGGTATGCGGAACGCGGTTGGCGATTGTGGTCGATCATCCCCCACCATCGATAACCGTTCGCGTTTGTGCCGGGATAGCGACTGCGGTAATCGTTGAACGTCCACAGCGACGCGCCGATGACGAATGGACGCGCACGCACGGCAGCAATCATGTCGCGCAAGTACTTGTCGCGCGCTGATTGGGTTTTGTATTCATCGTCAAGCTTGCCGGAGACGTTTACACCGTCGGCGCGTTGCCCGAACTCGCTGACGAAGATCGGTTTGCTCGGAAAGTTCTTGTGGGCAGTGTCCAAGAACTTGGCGAAATCCGGTGGTTGTGCATAAGAATTGATGCTCACGAAATCGACGTAGAACGAGCCGTTCTCTTCGGGTGTGACGGACGAACGAAAGCCGCGATAATCAGCGAAGGTGATGGGTCGGCTGGAGTCCATCATTTTGACGAAGCCGTACATGTCGCGCGTCCAACGCACGCCCGCCGGAGTGTCCGACGGATACTCGTTGCCGACACTCCACGCGAAAACCGATGGATGATTCCAATCTCGCTCCACCATCTCGCGCATCTGCGTTTGCCACTTCCGGCGCATCACAGGCGAATCCATTTGCTCCTTGGTCAACTGCCAATTTCCGGCTTCGGCGATAATTAACATGCCGTGCCGGTCGGCCCAATCGAGCAGTGCGACGGGAAGCGCATAGTGAATCATGCGCTGCATTTCCATTCCCGCCGTCTTCATCAAGCGCAGATCTCCGTCGATGACTTCGCGCGGTTCGATAAGTCCGAACCTCGGGTGGTCGCTCGCGCGATTCGCGCCGCCGTACTTGACAGGTTCGCCGTTAAGCAGAAGTTGAGTACCACGCACTTCGATTTTGCGGATGCCGAAGGTTGCGGTGTGCGCGGTTTGGTCTTTTGCCGAAGCGTTCGCCGAGGCAATTGTCGAAGCATCGGATTGATTTAAGAGTACGCTACGCACCCGATAAAGATTTGGATGGTCAACGTCCCACAGCGCGACGACCGCGCGCGGCAAGCTGAAACGCAAGGGTGCCGCTTGCGTTGTGTTCGCGGCAAGCTTGAGACGTGTTTTCAGGCGCGGGTCACGCCGCCAATCCGCGACGATGGTTTGGTTTCCATCGCGCGTAATCTCTAATCCGACTTCCGCATTTGCTTCCGCGTTCGTTGTGTTGCGAATGAACACGGTCGCGTCAATGTCGGCCGACCCGTTCGACAAATCGGGCGTTGCCGTGATGCGTTGATTGTGAACGTAAACCGGCGCGGTGATGAGCAAATACGTGTCGCGGACGATGCCGCCGTAGTCCATCCACGGATAAACTTGCGCGGTCGGGTCTGCGCCGGGACGCGCACCGGGAAGGGTTGTCGTGTTCCAAGAGTTATCAACGGAGACGACGAGCGTGTTCGGCCCATTCGATTTCAGGTACGCGCTGACATCAAACTCGAACGGCGTATAGCCGCCTTCATGTTCTCCGAGGAGCGTGCCGTTGAGCCAAACTTTGCTGCGATAAAACACGGCATCGAACTTGAGCCGCGTATGTTTATCCGTTGTTTCAGATGCATTGAAAGTTGTGCGATACCAAGCCGTGCCCGTATAGAACGGATAGCGCGCATCAACCGACCAACAGTGCGGCACGTCAACTGTGTCCCAACGGTTGTGGTCGTAAGATGGCTCGAACCATTTGTTTGTTTCACCTGACTTGACGGGGTCAATCGCGAAGCGCCACCGACCGTTCAAGTCAACGCGCGCGTGGTTATGCAAACTCGTTTGTGACGTGACGTTGGTTGTCTGTGCCGTCACGACATGAGCGACGCAACAAAGGAACGAAATAATAGCGAAGGCGCGTCGCACCGTTTGGTAAGCAGCAAGTAGGTTCATCAGTTTCATGATGCCCAACTGAGAGACAGAAGGTTTAAGTCCATTCGTAGATCGGCGATTTCACGCACTCCGGCGTCGTCAATCGCGCGTGTCGGATGACGCACGCGCGGGGAAGCGATAACGCCTCCTGCGTGCAAGTTATGCTTCATCACAGAGACGCCCAAGCCGGGTTGGAGTTCATAGCGGATAAGCGGAAGGTATCTATTGAATTCGGCGCGGGCGGCTTTCGTGTCGCCCGCTTCATATAGATTCCAGACGCGAACGAACATGTCTGTGAGGTCGCTTCCGGGCATCGTACCGCGCGAGCCGCGACCAAGTTCTTCAATGAGAAATTGTCCGTTCATGCCGCCGTGGAGGACTAATGAGTTATCGGCGAGCGAAAGCACTTCGCTGATTTTCGGTGCGGTCGGTGGAGCTTCAACTTTGACCATCTTGACGCATTCCAGTTCCCTCCCCATGCGCGCGAGGAGCGCCGCGCCCATCGCAACCCCAGTCATCAGCGGCGCGTCTTGCACCATAATCGGAATCGAAACGCGGTCGGAGATCGAGCGGAAGTAATGAAAGATTCCTTCGGCGTCAGGCTTCAAGAAGTAGGGCGGCAGAATCATCAGAGCATCGGCTCCGGCAGCTTCGGCTTCAAGACTTAAAGCGACGGCGACATCGGTTCCGGTGTGTCCGGTGCTGACAATGACGGGCACGCGCCCGCCGACTTCTTCGAGGATCACGCGCGTAAGTTCCACACGCTCCGTGTTCGACAACGTGTAGCCTTCGCTGGCAACGCCGAAGAGACCGAGACCGTGCGCGCCGCAGTCGAGAAGGAATCGCACAAGTCCGCGCTGACTATTGAAGTCAACCGAGCCGTCGTCGTGAAACGTCGTGTTGACGATAGGAAATACACCCTGAAATTTATCCAATTCTTCCACCTTGTTCATTCTTTCATCTCACACACTGAATTGTTCGAGCTTCGCTTCGTTAATCTCGATTCCAAGTCCTGGCGCTTCGGGCACGACGAGCGCGGCGGAACCATACTCGATGGGATTCATCAAAAACTTATTGGCGACTTCGTAAACTTTCGGGTTGCATTCCATCACCATCAAGTTGTCGCACACCGCACCGAAGTGGAGCGCCGCTGCGATTTGCACTCCTAAGCCGATGCTGATGTGCGGCGCGAGTTTTACATGAAATGTATCGGCGAGCGCGGCGAGTTTGCGTCCTTCGGTGATGCCGCTACGCCCAATGTCAGGTTGAAGAATATCGAGCGCGCGTTGCTCGAAGAACGGCAGCATCTCGAAGCGCGTGCGGTAGCTTTCGCCAATGGCGATGGGCACTTCCGCATGTGCGGTGAGGCGCGCGTGACCGGCAACATCTTCGGGCATCAACGGCGCTTCGAGCCAACCAACTTTGCGTCGGGCTAGTTCACGGGCAAACGACACAGCCAATTTCGGAGTTAATCGCCACAGCGCATCGACGTACAGATCAACGGTCATCTCGAAGGCTTCGCGTAACCCATCAATTAGCCGGAGGCATTCTGCTTCCGTGCCATCGAGAAACAACTTAAAAGCTTTCGCTCCCGCTTCGACGTGCGTGCGTGCATAAGCAAGCTTCTCTGTGACGTTCGACCCTGAAAGACCGGAGACGTAACACGGAAGCGTCGTGTCGGAGGATGCACCGAGCAAGCGACAGACCGGTTGGGCGTAAGCTTTGCCGCAGATGTCCCAGAGCGCGATGTCGATTCCAGCGATGGCGTCGAGAAGAAAGCTTCCGGTGTGACCACGCACGCGCATCGCAGCGTACATCTTCGACCACGCCTGTTCAGGCGCGAGTGCATCGTCGTCGGTGATGACGGATGCAAGAAGCGAGTTGATGACGGTCGCCGTGATTTCGGGCGCGACCGGTGATTGCGATTCGCCCCAACCCGTAATGCCTTTATCAGTTTCGATTTTGACGAGCGTTGTTTCAATGTTGGTTGAGTAAAGCGTACGGTAGTTTTCCGCCCACAAGTAATGGGAGAGCGCTGACGCATCCGGCGGATTGTCGCGTAAGAGTCGCGCGGGCGTTCCAGCGGTTCCCGTCGCGTTTGATAAGTCGCGTGGAATCTTTACGGGGTAAGCTGTAACGCTCGTGATTTTCATTCACTAAAATTAGAAGATCAACTTTGCGGCAAGTTGGATGATACGTGCGTCTCGGGCGGAAGTGATGCGCCCAAAGTTTGAGTTGTTATTTAAGCCGTTGGCTCCCGCGCCGAAGCTGGCGTTCGGTGCGCCGAGGTTGACGTTGTTGAAGGCGTTGAAGGCTTCGGCGCGTAGTTGCAGGTTAAGGCTTTCGCTGAAGCGCGTGTTTTTGATCAGGGATACGTCGTAGTTGATGGTTCCCGGTGTGCGAACATCGGGCAGCACGCGCCCGACGCTGCCGTATGTGTAGTTCGTCGGATTGACGAAGACATCGGTGTTGAACCAGCGTTCGCGCGTCGGGTTGTCGAGTCGCGCGCTGCCCGTGATGTTAGGACGGTCGGCGAGGAAGTTGTTCGCGCCGCGGATAACGACGGGAATGCCGGTTTGATGGATGCCAATGACGTTTAATTGATAGCCGCCGAGCAAACCGTTGACGATGCCGTTACTAAACTCGAAGCGTTCACCCCGACCTATGGGAAGTTCATAAATAACGCTGATGGTCGCGCGGTCTGACACGTCGGTCGGATCAAGCGAGCGTTCGGCGTTGCGGTTGAAGCCGTTCTGATAGCCGGTCACAGTGACTTGTTCGATGTCACCGAAGTCAACCGGCGAGGCGATGCTGGTGCTGATGAGCTTGGCTTTTGTGTACGAGAAAAGCATCGTCAACCCTTGTGGCGACAAACGCTTTTCGACGCTCAAGAGTCCGGCGTGATTGATGAACGAACCGCTATGCGGGCTGCGGACGTTGATGTTCAGGTAGTAAGGATATGGGCGAAGCGATTGTAAGCGGGTAATCGTCGCCGCGCCGAGCGCGCCGGGGACGCGACCCGCGAATGGGTTGGGTACTGTGTCGCGCAAGCGGTCGCCGAGCGAGAGAAACTGCGGGTCGAGTTGGTTGAGATCGTAGCCCCCGGCGATGAAGTGTGTGCCGCGATTGCCGGAGTAAGTTAAGTCAACGACGAAGCCGCCGGGTAGTTCTTGTTGCAGCGAACCGCTCCATTGTTGGGACATCGGCGTCGTCCCGTCGGGTTCGTCGAAGGACACGGTTTGTCCGAGAAAGGCGTTTGAACCGAGCGCCCGCCCGCGCGGTGGAATCGGCGCGGACGGAAAGCCTATGCTCAACTGGTACGCGGGTAGGTTTGCATTGGAAGACGTGTAATTAGTGGTGGTGGTGGCAAAGCCGTTCGTGCCGCCGAAGTTGGCACGGTAGAAAAGCGACGGATAGAAGATCGCGTATCCGGCGCGCAACACGGTTTTGCCTGAACCGAACACGTCATACGCTAAACCGATGCGCGGGCTGAAATCATTGCGGTCGGATTCACGGAAGTTGCGCGGCTGACCGTCAACCCCGGCGAACAGCGTGCGCCCGCGTAAACCCGAAATCGGATCAATCGCATTCGGGTCGAAGTTCGTCACACCGTCGTTGCTTTCGACGGGCGGTTGTTGAAAGTCGTAGCGCAAGCCGAGATTCAAGGTTAAGCGGCGCGTCGCTTTCCAATCGTCCTGGATGAAGAAACTCGTCGTGTAGCCGTTCTGTTGTTCGGCGGTGTGCGTCGTCACGACCGCACTGCTTACAGCGCCGAGCAGAAAACTCGCGTAGCCGCTTCCGGTTCCGGCCAGGGCTTGTGGATTGCCGGTCAAGTTGCTGCTGAAGTTGAATTGACCGGAAGGTAAGCTGGTCTGCAAATTGGCTCCGCGCTGTTGACGCAGGTCAAAGCCGAACTTAGTGCTGTGATTGCCCCGGACGATGGTGATGATGTCGAAGAGTTGAAGCGAGGTGCTGCCGCGAAAACCGATGGTGCCGGTCAAAAACCCGGGTAAGCCGTTGCCGCTGATCTGCGGGAATGTGTCGGGCGGCACGATGGCGGGGAATCCGAGTTGTTGCGGGAAGTTGCCGCCCGCGCTGCGTGCCACGAACGGGAACGTGCCGCGATTGACGCCGAAGCGAAGTTCGTTAAACAGCGTCGGCGAAAACGTATGCACGTCCGTCAAAATCAGATTGCGAGTTTGTAAAGCATCATCGCGCGTGCCGACGACCGGATTGGTGTAAAAACCGCCGCCCTGATCGGATTTATGCAGATAGGACGAGAAGCGTGCCGTCAGGTTGTTATTTTCCGTAAAGCGATGATCGATGCGCGCGGTGTACTGCCGCATCGAGCGTATCTGACTTGACAACGCTTCGTAGTTATTGATGTTGGTTATCGCGTTGTCAGGCGGTCGGTTCGGAAGCGGATAGTATTCTTGTATCGCGAGCGCAACCGGATCGAAACGTTCGCGCGGAATGATGTTGCCGGGAAACCGCGTGCGTATCACGCCGGTTCCGTTCGGATTGGCGCGCGTCGTCGCCGGATCGAAAATCGGAATTAACGCGCCGCTCGCGTTCCGCAAATCGGAAAAGTTTCCTTGACGCTGCAAGAGCGTCGGCACGGTTCCGATTTGTGGCACGGAGCGCCGAAACTTAAACTCTTCATAGTTGAAAAAGAAGAACGAGCGGCTCGTTCCGTTGTAAACCGCCGGTCCACCTTCGCCAAAGCGTGGAAGGTAGACGGGTCCGCCGACCGAGCCGCCATACTGGTTATATCGCAAAGCTTGCTTGGCTGTAGCGAAGGCGTTGCGCGCGTCGAGCGCATCGTTACGGACGAACTCATAAAGCGTGCCGTGAAACTTGTTTGTGCCCGCCTTCGTCACGAGGTTGATGACGCCGCCCGCCGTGAAGCCGAACTCCGCCGACTGTGTGCCGCTCTGCACTTTGAATTCTTCAACCGCATCAACCGCCGGGTTGATGCTGACTTCGCCGATGTAAGTTTGGATGTTGTTGCCACCGTCAAGCACATTGCCGTTCTGCGCACTTGGTCCGCCGTTGATGCTGATCGAAGATAACGACGTGCCGCGATCAGCGAAGCCGCTGTTAGTTGGACCGGCGTTCGATTTCACACTTGGGGTTAAGAGCGTTAAGGCAAGCGCGTTGCGTCCGTTCAAAGGCAGATCGACGACGCGGCGATTCTCGATGACCTTGCCGACCGTTGCGCTGTTCGTATCGACGAGCGGCACTTGCGAGATGACCTCAACCTGCTCGCTCACTTCACCGGTCTCCATCAGCACGTCGATCTGCGCCTTCTGGTCAACCTGCAATGTAATGCCACTTCGCAACGCGCGCTTGAAACCTTTCAGTTCGCTGGTCACCGTGTAGTTGCCGATGGGGAGTGGGGGCGTCGTGAAGTTGCCGTCCTCGCCACTGGTCGTCATAAAAGTTTGGTTGGTTTCGATGTTCGTGATTATGATGTTCGCGCCGGGAACTGCCGCGCCGCTCGCGTCCGTCACCGTGCCGACAATCGTGCCGCGTCCCTGCTGTGCCTGCATCACCGTTGCCGCGCCGAGCAGCATCAACAAGATGCCGAACAAGCACCTCAAGCGTTGTATATTTCTCGCGCATGGGGACACATGATTCTCTAATTTAATTAAAATTTGCGACATGATTTATCTAAAGCCTCCATCCAAAATTTCTGATTCACGGTGGCGACCAGTGGCGGTATACGGCGTTTCGGACCAGCAGCGATCAGAAGATGCGCTCGCCAAAGCAGAACGGTGATAGTTAGTATGCTCGAAGTAAAGACTTACCGTATTAGGGACTGCCACAACAAAGGACTTGCGTTCTGGTGGCGTTGAGAATAGTCTGAGCGCCGAACTTTGTAAAGTGAAATCTGATATTTTTTATTATCTATGTTAAATCGACCAGATATTAATCACGTTATGCAGACTGCCCGCCGCGAACGCACCAGCGACTCGGTCTACCAAATTTTGCGTGACAGCATTTTGACGCAAGTCTTCAAGCCCGGTGAACGCCTCAACGTCCCTGACCTTGCCAAGAAACTCGACGTCAGCATCACACCTGTCAAAGAAGCCATCACGCGACTGACCGCCGAAGGTTTGATTGCCGTGCAACCCCGCAGCGGCACGTTTGTCACGGAACTGACGCCGGATTACATTGCCGAGACGTTTGAGTTACGCATCGCGCTGGAATGCTTCGCGGCGGAGAAAGCGATACGGAATTTAACGCCGGAGCACATCGAGCGATTGCGTGAAATGGTCGCCGACCTTGAGTTGCCGGTGGCGAGCGAGCAGGATCGTTCGTTCCATGAAGCAAAGAACGTCGAATTTCATCGCTATATGGTGGAGCTATGCGGCAACAAAAGACTGCTTGAGATGTACAACGGCTTAAACGCTCACATCAACATTGCGCGCGTGCATCGCAGTCGAGAGGGTTGGGAAAGTCGGGTTGAGCAAGAAAAGGCAGAACATAATCAAATGCTTCGCGCCATCGAATCACGCAAGCCGCAGCAACTTGTCAAAGCCTTGCGCAAACATATCAAACGCGCAGCGGCAAGCTTGATTGAAGACCTCAAAACAACCACTTTGGCGAAGTAGTTTTGCAATTGCTTTGCTCAATCAGTTCTAAAGGTAGTGTTGCAAGGATTTTTGAGTTATACACCATATTGCGGTAGAAATGCACTGCTAGCGCAACATATTGCGCCCAAAATATTTTTTTTGCAACACTACCCTCCCGAGTCCTCATCAATACCCGCGATGGAAAAGCAGAACGTTAGTGAGGAACACGCGCGGGCTGACAAGTCGTTACCAAGGACATCGAGCTGAGGATTGTCATTGGGTACTCAAAAGTCACGGGCGACACGAGTCTGTACGGCTGAAACGGGCGAATTTGCTGGCTTTTTGAAGCTTTCAGTCGGCAAATTCAAGCAAACTTTTCTGGACGCATGTTTCGCGTCTCGTCCTTCGTTGATGCGGGTCCCAACGCTTTGATAGCTTTCCTTTCGTTACTTTTGAGTGATTAACCTCCCCCTTCTGGCTCGGAGTTGCGCGACGATTTCATCCTTTCGGCGACCCTACGGCTGTGCCTGTCGGCCTTCACCGCGATACGTTGCACATACACCCTTGTCGTCGCCACCGACGCGTGATCCAAGGCCTCACGCGTCTCGTCGAAACTCCCCGTCTCCTCCTGCACGATCCGCGCGAACGTGTGACGCGTCTGATGCAGATGCACATCTCCCACTCCGGCGTCTTGCGCGTACCGCTTCAGGTTCTTGACGAAGGCGTGCGAGGTGAGCGCCTCGCCCGCCGCCTGCGGGTGGTCGTGCCTCGTCCACAACGGCGCATCTGTTTTTAACACGTGCAGACGTTTCGACTCCGTTAAATAGTCCAGAAGCGCCGCTCTGACTTCCGGGTCATCAACCTTCATCGTCCGGTAACGCCCGCC
>Ga0183260_10003588_pt1 | contig 12492 bp, 12 predicted proteins | sample AntDrymUQ4972206_2_FD_129768 | JGI IMG/M metagenome (GOLD analysis project Ga0183260, IMG submission 129768) | Polar desert sand microbial communities from Dry Valleys, Antarctica - metaG UQ497 (22.06) (version 2) (version 2) | ecosystem: Environmental > Terrestrial > Soil > Desert | place...
ACGCCGCGTGTTCGAGTCGAGGCGCGAGCTTGGCGATATTATTGATGAGTTGGCGGGCGCGGTTGATGTGCGCAGCCGGCAGGGGGCGTGGGGCATTCTCTCGCGCGATTTGCTGACCCGCGCGCAAAGTTTCGAGACGGCTGTCGTCGCCGCCTTCGCTCCGTTCTACAACGCGCCGCTGTATCATAATTCTTGAGGAGTGCTAATAATAGTGGAAGAAATGATTGCGCAAGGGAGTGATGAACATCTCAGCGTCCTTCGGCGCACGATGCCCGGCTGGATCGAAGTGATCGCCGGTTCCATGTTCTCCGGTAAATCCGAAGAACTGATTCGTCGCCTGCGCCGCGCGCGAATCGCTCGCCAGAAGGTGCAGGTCTTCAAGCCTGAAATAGACGAGCGATTCTCGAAGGATTACATCGTCTCGCACTCGGAGATGCGCCACGAATCCGTGCCGGTCAGGAGCGCCGATGAAATCCTTGCGCGCGTCGCGCCGGAGACGGATGTGGTCGGGATTGACGAAGCGCAGTTCTTCGACAACGATCTCGTCGCGGTCGCCAATGAGTTAGCGGGGCGCGGCGTGCGCGTTATCGTCGCCGGACTCGATCAGGACTACACAGGTCGCCCCTTCGAGCCGATGCCGCAGCTCCTGGCCGTCGCCGAGTACATCACCAAGACACACGCCATCTGCGTCCGCTGCGGTCAGCCCGCCAACTATTCGCAACGCATCATTCCCGTCGAGGATCGCGTCGTCGTCGGCGCTTCAGACACTTACGAAGCCCGTTGCCGCCGCTGCTTCGTCCCCCACGCCGATTTGCCCACCAGCGCGAAGGATGAAGGATGAAGGCGGAAGGGTGAAAGGATTTCAAATCTCAAATCTGAAATCTCAAATTCTTATTCATCCTTCATCCTTCCGCCTTGATCCTTTTCTTGTGGTATTCTAACCGCCTGATCCCCCGTGACAACTTAATGTTTGTGACTATCCACTTGCTTAAGGAGAAAACTGCTATGCGCGCTTTGAACCTGTCGGGGAGGTTTTACGGAGGTCTGACGATTCTCGCTTTCGCGCTCGGCGGCGCGGCGGCGTGCCAGAATCCGCCCACCGCTAACGTCAACACCAGCACCGTCAACAGCAACACGCAGACGACCGTGAACGTCAACTCGGCGACCATCCCGACGGAGAGTGCGGTCGTCAACACGCGCGAGCCGGAGACGTATCGCGGGACGATGGTGTTCACGCAGGCCCAGATGACCGGACAGCAGCAACAGAATTTATCGCTGCCGTCCATCGAAGTGGCGCGCAATGCTGCCGACCGTCGTTACGCGATCAACGTGCCGGCTCTCGGGCAGGTAATCTTTTTAGACCGCGCCGACAAGCGCTACGTCATCCTGCCGTCGCGCAAGCAGTACGCCGAGTTGACGCCGGAGTTGACCGGACTTGATCTGCGCTCGATGACGCCGGGGCAGATGGTCACGATGCTGCAAAAGCAGCGCGGCGTGCAGGAGGTCGGCGAGGAGCAATTGAACGGACGCACTGTCACGAAGTACCGCTATGCGGCGACGGCGAACACAGGCTCGCCTGCCGGTAGCGTCCAATCCGAAAGCTTCATTTTCGTAGATAAAGAAACGGGATTGCCGTTACGAATTGAAGGCTTCGGCCAGTCTTCGGGCAATGTGCAGGGCGTCAGCGGCGGCCAGTTCGTCGTCGAGATGCGCGACGTTCAGACGCAGGTTGACCCGGCGCTCTTCGAGTTGCCGCAGGGCTACGCGCAACTTACCACCGAGGAGTTGAAGCAGCAGGCCGCCGCCGTCGCCGGGTTCCTGCAAATTTTCCTGAAGGGCATGAGCGCGCAAACCGCCGCCAGCCCGATGCCAACGACCGGGACGATGCCCGCGACCGCGTCGCCGACCGTTACCGTTTCGCCGACCGCCACGCCGTAGTTCGGAGGGGGGCTTCCAGATGAGATACGTCTTAACGCTTCTGATCGGGGCCGTCGTCGGTGCGGCCCTCGTCTACTTTCTTCTCGTCGGCCCGGCGCGCGCCGAGAAGCCGCCGGGCGAACCCGTCCGCGCGCCTGACGCGGGGGGCAGCCCGCCCGGCACCGCCGTGCTGACGCTCGACGAGCAATTCTTCGCCACGCTCTTCGACACGATCTTTCGGGATTTGAGCGCCCCGACTTTCAAGCTGGCCTCCGTCGGTGGCGCAGAGCCGTTTGCTTTGGCCGACGCGACGACGGGTGTGCGCTTCATCAAGGCGCAGGATGGTGGCTGCCAGAATCAGGTGGTCGTCGCGCCCGAAGGGGGAGGCGTGCGTACCGGCGTGCGTCTGCAGGACGGGCAGATGCTCGCGCCCCTCGCCTTCAGCGGCAGCTACAACGCCTTCGGCAACTGTCTGAATTTTCGCGGCACGGCACAATCCGACATCGCGCTCAGCTTTAACCAAGCCGACCAGACCGTGTACGGCCAGATTAACGTGCAGGGCGTGAATCTCGAAAACATTTCGCCACTCATCGGCGGCATCGTCACGCAGTTCGTACAGAACTCGATTAACCAGCGCGTCAACCCGCTCGTCATTATGCGCGGCCAGCAACTGACGCTCGCCGTCCCCGTGCAGGCGAGCAACGGCACGCTCAGGGCGCAGCCCAAAGACGTGCGCGCCGAGATCAAAGACGGCGCGTTGCGCCTGCATGTCACTTACGACTTCAGCGGCGCGCGCTCTCAATAGCGGCGTCAACAGGATAAATGAAAAGAGGCCGCCGCGAGTTTTCTTGCGGCGGCCTCTTTTCATTTGTCGGAATTGTGAACAAGCGAAGGCGCGTGAAGCGTGAGGCCGGTTTTACCAGACCATCAAACTTTTACTTTATTACTCATCCGCCGCCGCGAGCGCGCTGATCGCCGGGCCGTTGAGGACGTGTCCGTCTTTTTTGTCAAAGCGCGAGCCGTGGCACGGACAGTCCCAAGTCTTCTCGGCGGCGTTCCAATCAACGACGCAGCCGAGATGCGTGCAGATGGCGGAGCGTTCATACAGCGCGCCCGCGTCGTCGCGGTAGACGGCGACTTTCGAGAGGCCGCGACGCATCACCGCCCCCGCGCCCGGCGCAATCTCGTCAACCGAATCCACTTCGCCGCCCGTCACAAGGTCGGTGTACTGCGCGGCAACATTGAGATTCTCTTTCGCAAACTCCAGACCGGCGCGCAAGGTTTTGCGCGAAGGGTTGTAGAGCGTCTCCCACTCGTTTTCACGCCCGATAATTAAATCGGTGAGAAGCATTCCGGCGATGGTGCCGTGCGTCATGCCGTGACCGGAATCGCCGGTTGCGATAAAGACGTTGTCGGCGTCCAGAGGATTGCGCCCGATGAAGGCAAGGCCGTCCACCGGCTCCATCACCTGACCCGACCAGCGATATTCGATTGCCTCAATCATCGGGAACCGCTCGCGCGTCCACGCTTCGAGTCGCGCGTAACGCTCGTCATAATCTTCGGCCTGTCCCGTCTTGTGGTCTTCGCCGCCGACAATCAGCACGTCGTAACTGCTTGTTCCTACGTCGCCCTCGATTGTTTGCAATCGAACGTAATGGTACGGGTCGGGAGTGTCCCACAGAAGAATCGTCGGGACGGAACCGCGCGGGATACGCGCGCCGATGACGTAAGTTCTGTAAGCCGCCTGCTTCGTGTGAATGGCGACGAGGTCGTTGACGGGACTGTTCGTCGCTACGACGATTGCGCCCGCGTTGACGATGTGCCCGCCGCTCGTCGTGACGTGCGCCGACGTGCCGCCTTTGATTTCGTCAACATGAGTTTTAGTGAAGATGCGCCCGCCGCTTCGTTTGATCGCGTCGGCGAGGCCGGCGATGTATTTCAGAATGTGAAACTGTCCCTGTCGCGGAAACCTGAGCGCCGGCCCGGTATCGAAACTTTTGAGCGGCACGCGCTCCACGCGCTCGACGCCTTCTAACCCCGCGCGCCGCGCGGCCTCCAACTCACGATCCAACTCATCCGTTGATTCGCCTTCGGGTGCGAAAAGATACCCGTCCAGCCGCGTGAAGTCGCAATCAATTTTTTCTTCCGCGACGATTCGTTCAATGCGGTCAATCGCCGCCGTGTGGCTCGCCGCCGCGAGTCGCGCGCCGCGCTCGCCGTGCAGGAGTTCGAGTTCGTAGTAGCGGTCGTCGAGCGCGTTCGAGAGGTGCGCGGTGGTGCGCGAGGTCTCGCCGCCGCCGATTGGCCCGTCGTCGAGCACGACGACCGACTTACCTTCGCGCGTCAACATGTACGCCGCCGTCATCCCGGCGATCCCGGCGCCGACGATGCACACGTCGGCGCGCGTGTTCTCAGTTAGCTCACTTTGCGGCGGAACTTCCGCCGTCTTCATCCAGACCGAAGTGCTCTCACCTGAATCACTTTTCATGATCCCACCCTCCCTTGTAAAAAGTTTTGTCGAGCATCATAGCCGGAAAGCGCGGCGTCGCGGGAGGAGTTTTCTGCGGCACGCGAGAGGAAAGCACGTCAACGACGGTTTGCGCGCGCCCGGAAAGAAACAAAGGGTCGGCTGACGCTGCTACTCAGTTCTTCTTTCACTGAGCGCCGGCTCGAACGTGCGCGTCGTGTGTTCGGTGACACTCGGCACCGGGTCGCCGAGCGCGCCCCTCTGCGCTTCCCCGAATTGCCTCGGCGCGGACTCCGTCAGCCAGCTCGCAACAATCCCGCGCCGCCCGGCGCTTCTGAGGCCGAGTAGCATGCGGAAGAACATCGCGTCAACACCAATCAGCGCGATAAAGCTGACGACGACGAACGTCCACGCCATTCCGTCCTCGACGCCGTTATTCTTCAGCGCGATCAGTCCGCCGAGGATAATACCCACCAAGACGATTGTAGTCGCGACGATGGCCCAGATGAGCGAGTCGGGCGAGACGGGAGGCGATATACCGCCCGTGTCAGAAACTTTTGTCAGGCTCTGTCCCGCCCCGCAACGCGGGCAGTAACTCAACACCGAAGCCATTTGCGTCCCGCATGTTTGACAGTACATAATCATTTCTCCCGACTCTGTTAACGATATGACATCCTTGGTTGTTCGCCAAAGTTCATCTCGCGGCAATCGTCCGACTTTTCTCCGCGCTCTTTCGGAGTAGCATACGCATCAAAATATGAAAACACGTTCCGCGTTACTTCTGCAACTTACGCTCCCGGCTTTACTGATCGCTCAGCCGGCGAGGGAGCACGCTTTTCAACAACCGTCACTAACTTCCGCATCTTCTTCCGCGCACACTTTTGCTCACACAGCGCCGACGCTCGCCGAGCGGCTCGGCTTCAAGGCGACCGACCGCGTGCTGATCGTCAACGGCGACGACGTCGGGATGAGCCACGCGGCGAACGCGGCGACGATTGACGCGATGGAGAACGGCTTGATGACGAGCGCGACAATCATGGTTCCGTGCCCGTGGTTCCCGGAAATCGCGTCCTACGCTAAGGCGCATCCGAACAGCGACTTCGGTCTGCATCTGACGCACACCAGCGAGTGGAAGACTTATCGTTGGGGGCCGGTGGCAAGTAAGTCGGAGGTGCCCGGACTCGTAGACCCGGACGGCTATCTGTGGCCGGACATCAGGAGCGTCTATAAAAATTCCACGCCCGAACAAGCCGAACAGGAAGCACGAGCGCAGATTAAGAAGGCGCTCGCCGCCGGCATTGACGTGACTCACCTTGATTCGCACATGGGCGCGCTGCAATTCGACGACCGCTATTTTCAAGCTTACCGCAAGCTCGCGAAAGAATTTGACGTACCGCTCAGGATGGGTTCGCAGGAAATTCTGGCGAAGAGTGGCGGCGGACACCAGCGTGCGCAACTCGACGCCGACGGCATTCTCTATCCTGATAATCTCGTCTACGGCGGGCGCAACCCCGGCGAGTCGGTGAAGGATTACTGGAAACGCATGTTGAGCGCGCTGAAGCCCGGCGTCACGGAACTGTACGTCCACGCGGCGCTGGCCGGCGAAGAAATGCGAAGCATAACGAACTCGTGGCAGGAGCGTGCGACCGAATACGAATTGTTTACGAAAGACCCGGAGATACGCGAGTTGCTGAACTCTCAGAACGTCAAGCGCGTCGGGTTCCGGGCGCTACGCGATTTGCAGCGCAAAAGCCGTCAGTCGAACGCCGGTCAAACACAGCTCTAAGCTTTATGGCATCTTTCGTTTGGGGCGACTCTTTAGCCGGGAGCGCGGGCATCCTTGCCCGCCATGAGCGCATGAGCGCGAAAGCTGACGTGCGCTGAAAATTAACGTGTCTGGTTGGGCGGCTTAGTTAGCTTGCTGTGCAAGCTTGCGGGCAAGGATGCCCGCGCTCCCGGCGACACACGGTGTTTGTATCCGTCATCGCACCCGGTGATGAAAACATTTCTTGTATCCGACGCGACGAGTGTCGTATCTTCCGTTCCAAACGCAGCGAGTCAGCTATGCAAAATTACGATCTGATTGTCATCGGCTCCGGCCCGGCGGGACAGCGCGCGGCGATTCAAGGCGCGAAGCTCGGCAAGCGCGTCGCCATCATTGAAAAGCGCGAGGCAATCGGCGGGGCATGTATCAACACCGGCACCATTCCCAGCAAGTCAATGCGTGAAGCCGTGATGCACCTCTCCGGCTACCAGTATCAGAGCATCTACGGCATGAATTACCGCGTGAAAGATAAGATCACGGTGGCGGATTTATCGTTTCGCGTCCAGCACGTCATCAAGACCGAGATTGATGTCACGATGGCTCAGCTTTCGCGCAACGGCATCGAGACGCTGACGGGCACGGCCAGCTTCATTGACCCGCACACCTTGCGTATCACGAACTCGCGCGGGCAGTCCGATTATCAAGCCGATCTCATCGTCATTGCGACGGGCACAAGGCCCGCCGAATCGCCGCTCGTCCCGCTGAACAACCGGACGATCATCAACAGCGACCAGATTTTTGCCCTGTCCAGTATTCCGAAGACGCTGATCGTCGTCGGCGGCGGCGTCATCGGCGTCGAATACACTTCGATGTTCGCCGCGCTCGGCGTGCGCGTCATTCTTGTCGAAAAGCAGCCGCGACTTTTGGGATTCGCCGATTCCGAAATGGTCGAGGCGCTCTGTTATCATCTGCGCGACAACCGCGTCACGCTGCGGCTTAACGAAGAAGTGGCGAGCGTCGAAGAAACGGCGGACGGCACGGTGGTCGCAAACCTTGAGAGTAAAAAGAAAGTTTCCGGCGACGCGCTGCTGTACGCGGTCGGGCGACAGGGCAATGTGGACGATTTGAACTTGGCGGCGGCGGGGCTTGAGGCCGACACTCGAGGCCGCATCACCGTTGACCCCGAGTATCGTACCGCGCAGCCGCATATTCTCGCCGTCGGCGACGTAATCGGCTTTCCAAGCCTCGCCTCGGTTTCGATGGAGCAGGGACGCATTGCGGTCGGCCATGCCTTCGGCTCAATGATCCGTTCCGACCCGGCCAACTACCCTTACGGTATTTACACCATCCCTGAGATTTCCTTCGTCGGTAAAAACGAAGAGCAGTTGACCGACGAGGACGTGCCCTACGAAGTCGGCGTCGCTTACTACCGCGAAATCGCGCGCGGCCAGATTCGCGGTGACACCACCGGACGCTTAAAAATCATTTTCCACCGCGAGACGAGAGAGATTCTTGGCGTCCACATTATCGGCGAAGGCGCTTCGGAAATTCTCCACATCGGGCAGGCGGTTTTAATTCTGAAAGGCACCGTTGATTATTTCGTCAACACCGTCTTCAACTACCCGACACTGGCCGAATGCTACAAGGCCGCGGCATTCAATGGTCTCAACAAACTGACGCGGCTCAACTGAAACAGTCTGGAGTCTGGAGTCCAGAGAGTCTACAGTCAGAAGTCTAAAATCTGTTTGACTCCTAGACTCCAGACTTACGACTCCAGACTTCTCGAAGAGGTTCGTATGGCAAAGTCAATCGGCGCACTGGTGACGGAGCATATCGCCGTCGGCCTTGTGGAAAACAATCAACTTGTCAGCGCGATTCATGTTTTCCCGCAGGGTGGCGGAGACCCGGACATCTTGGGCGGGATGCCGACCGAAGACATTGTGCAGCAGATCGCGCGTGAAATTGAGTTCGTCGGTGAAGGCCACAAGATTGAAGCCGTCGGCGTCGGCTATCCAGGAATCAATCGTCAGGGTCTGGTGGAAGAATCGCCGAATCTGAAGCAGACGAAAGGATTGAATCTCGGCGAGGCGTTGTCTGCGGTGTTGAAAGAGCGCGGCACACCGGCACCCGTCCACATTCTCAACGACGCCGCCGCTCTCGCCGCCGGCATCGCCGCGACGCGCGGGCATCTCGATAAAACTGTCCGCGCATGGTTTCTCGGAGTCGGCATCGGCTTCGGACGCTATCCGCAGGCGGACGGCTTTTCCGAGGCGGGGCACTCCGTCGTCACGCTCGACCTGAAAGAGCAGTTCTGCGGCTGCGGGGGCACGGGACATCTCGAAGGCATCATGGGACACCGCGCGATGCGGCTCCGTTTTCTCGACCTCGAACCCGAAGAAATCTTCGACGGCGCGCGCACCGGCGACGCGCGGTGCAGTGATTTCGTCAAGCTGTGGCACCGCGCTCTCGCGGCGGCGACGGCGACGAGCATTCATCTTGACGGCCCCGGAAGATTCTTCGTCTCCGGCCCAAACGCCATTTTCATCCAGACCGGTTTGCTGGATTTGTACCTCAGCGAGATGGTGAAGATGAGTCCGCTGCAGGGCAGCGTCTTCGAGGTCATCCCGACGAGCGACGTGACCGCGATTATCGGTGCCGCCGTTAGTGCCGAGCGTGCCGCTTCTGCGCGTTAGGTAGCTCCCGAAGGCTTAATTGATGTAGAGCGGTTTGCATATAAGCCTGCCGATTTAGAGGCGGTCATAGTCCGCCTCTAAGCGGTTGGTAAACTGAAACGAAATCTGCTCCATATCACAGGAAAGTGTTAGCCACGAATTGACACGAATCAGCGCAAAGGCAAACCAGCCACGCTCAATCACCGGCTGACCGCGCAACATCGCCTGTTCCGCTTCCATATCATTCGTGATTGTTGCTGTCTCCACGGCTCAGGGACAAAAATCCCGCGACATTTTTCAGCATCCGCACATGAACGCGGAAGGAGTAGGCGGCATGGCGCGGACAAAAGATCAAGGTCGGATGCCGAGACCGGCAGCTCTTGATAAAGAGCAACATAACGCGGCCAGTGCCAAGTAGATGAGTCGGCATAACAAGCTAATGAGGTGTTCGAGTCATTGAATGCGAGTGGCTTGAGATTGCCTCTTATTAAGGTTGTCGGTTTCACCGCCGCGTTAATTCGGATGCCAATCAGTATTTCCCCCCTCGCTAAGTTCGCAAAAGGAGACCCAACGTGGACTTGGCTGCGGAAAGAAACCGGCTGATCCAGCGCGACGCCGAATGGTCAATTGCCGCTTCCGAGGGGCGCGACGCTGAGCGCATTCTCTCGTACTGGACTGATGATGCGATTGCCCTTCCGCCCGGCCTCCCGGCCGTCGTCGGCAAAGCCGCATTGCGCCAATATGTCGAAGACAGTATGCAGATTCCGGGGTTCAGGATCAGTTGGACTTCAACGGATGTCACCTTCTCGCCGGATGGGAATCTCGCATACATGCTCAGCAATAACGCGGTCACGATGGACGCCCCGGACGGCACGCCTTCGACAACTAAGGGTCGGGCGGTCACGATCTGGCGACGAGAACCCGATGGCGAATGGCGCTGTACCGTGGATATATGGAACGCGGCACCATAGATGCTTGCCGGGGTTGAAGCTACCGCTAACAGGAAACGAATTTCCATTGCGGGTCAACAACCTAGACAAGACAGCGCTACTTAGCCACAATAGCCAAGTAGGAGGAATTACTGATTATGAAAACTGCGAACATTGCCGAACTAAAAAATCACCTGAGCAATTATCTGGCGGACGTAAAACGCGGCGAGGAGATTCTTATCAGCGACCGCAATAAGCCAATCGCTAAAATCGTGCCGCTTCACAACACGGACGAATTTCCCGCCGAAGAATTAGCTTTGGCGGCGGCGGGCGTTTTGCGTCTGCCCGAAAATCAAAATTTGCCTGAAGCCTTTTGGAAAGAGAAACGCCCGAACTTAAAAAGTGAAACGGCGATTCGTGCCGTGATTGATGAACGCGATGAAGACTGACCTAGCCTTTTGGGACACGAGCGCGATTTTGCCGCTCTGCTGTTCGCAAGCTTTTACAACCCAGTCGAAAAAGTGGCAGCGTAAATATCCGAAAATCGTCGTCTGGTGGGGAACGTCCGTCGAAATCAACAGCGGTTTGACAAGGCTCAAACGTAACGGCGATTTAACCGATAAAGAAGTTGTCAACGCATTACGGCTTTGGGGAAAGATTTATCGAAGCTCTCGGATTGTCGCGCCGGTCGAAAGAGTTTTGGAATTAGCCAACACCTTGCCCGATCATTATGAACTTCGTGCTTTAGATTCGTTCCAACTGGCGGCGGCACTCGTCTGGTGTCAGGAGAAACCGCGCCGTCGCCCGTTTATTACGGCTGATGAACGCTTGGCAAATGCGGCGGAGAAAGCGGGTTTCAGTGAAGTCTTGTTACGTTGATTGCCGTGGTTGAAGTTGCCGCTAACAAGAAATGAACAGTTCGGGGCTAATCGAATCGCAGCGTCAGGAGACGACAAAGATGGGAAGAGCAGTCACAGTGCTGTTGGTGTTGCTACTAAACGCGGTGGTGATGTCGGCGCTTCCTGTTCACGGTCAGCAACCGCGCGCCCGTCCGAACATCGTCTTTATCATCTCTGATGACCATCGTTGGGACGCGCTCGGAGCGGCGGGCAATGCGAAGATTAAAACTCCTGTCCTTGATAAGTTGGCTCGTGAGGGCGTCTATTTTCGTCAGGCGACGATTCACGTCTCACAGTGCGCTCCGAGTCGCGCGACTCTCTTAACGGGATTGTCGCCGCACGGGAGCGGATACTACTCGAATAATTTTTTGCGTTCCGATATGCAGTGGGTGGATCGCTTCACAGTGCCGACGATGCCGGGGTTGCTGCAACAAGCAGGCTATCAAACCGTGTTGGTCGGCAAGTGGCATCTGGCGACTGATCCGTGGCTCACGGGCTTTTCTGATGTTCGCACTTGGCTGCCGGAAGGGGCGTCGAATTACGTTGACTCCCGACTGGCTCAAGGCAACTCTCGCAAGAGAGAGGTCAGGAAAGGCTTCACGAATGGAATCTTTGCCGATGACGCGGTTGAGTTTTTGAACAGCGCGGCGGCTAAAGAGAAGCCTTTCCTTCTCTGGCTGGCTTCGACAATTCCTCATTCGCCCTACCAGCCTAACCCTTCGCACATCGAGCATCTTTATGAAGGTGAAGCGATGGCTGATTTGCATCCGCCCGGCTTCCCAAATGATACGCCCTTCAAGCTTTCGCTGGAGGGCACTCCCGCAGATACCGCCATTCCTGGTCTGGCTAAATACTACGAATCGGTCAGCTACCTTGATGAGATAGTCGGGCGTGTGTTGGGGACGCTTGAGAAGCAGGGTCTAGCCGACGACACGATTGTCGTTTTTCTGGGTGACAACGGCTTGATGGCTGGCAGTCGCGGGGTGAACGGCAAGGTCGTCCCGTGGGAAGAATCCGTGCGCATTCCGCTCATCATTCGCGCCCCGAAGTTTGCGACCGTGAAAGGGCAAAGCGATGTTCCCGCGTCGAGTCTGGACATCCCGACGACAATACTCGCGTTGGCTGGTGTCGCGCATCCAAAGGATTGGAGGGGGCGCGACTTGCGACCAATTCTCAACGGCAGCAAGAAGCACAACATTGATTACGCGATCAGCGAGTGGGCGGACACCGAGAGCCAGTTCCGCCAATACACCCATCGGCTGATACGCACGCCGCGCCACAAACTCGTTCGTTGGGACAAGCCTGATAAGCCTGATGAGCTTTACGATTTAATCGCCGACCCGCATGAGACGACGAACGTCATCAACAACCCAGCCGTGCGCTCTGTCCGCGACGGATTGCTGCGCCTGTTAAATGCGTGGATGGAACGGACGAATGACCCGGCGCGTTTGTGGGCGAAGAAAGACGGCAGAACGCCGAATCAAGCGGAAGAAGCGAGAGCCGAGGCGGAGTTGCGTGCAGGTCTCGAAGATAAGACCCCGGTCAAAGTTGATTCACGATTTTACGATGCGTATGTCGGGCGGTATGAGTTTGTGACGCGGGGAATCATCACCATTTACAAAGAAGACAGTCGGCTTTTCTTTTTAGGAGACTTCGGTGGAAGGTCTGAATTGATTCCCAAATCAGAAGCCGAGTTTTTACACAAAACTCTGCCGATGCGCCTCACTTTCATGAAAGACGAAGGGGGGCGAGTGACCCATCTGATTCGTCGCAACATCATGTCGGCAGATGTGCGTACCAGTGACATGAAGGCAAGAAGAATAGAGTGAACGCGCTGGGGATG
>Ga0183260_10003589_pt1 | contig 12491 bp, 16 predicted proteins | sample AntDrymUQ4972206_2_FD_129768 | JGI IMG/M metagenome (GOLD analysis project Ga0183260, IMG submission 129768) | Polar desert sand microbial communities from Dry Valleys, Antarctica - metaG UQ497 (22.06) (version 2) (version 2) | ecosystem: Environmental > Terrestrial > Soil > Desert | place...
CGTCGACTTGGACACTCAAGGGGCGCTACGGCTGAGCAGCGACCATCGGTTCCTGTACGCGGCGAATGCCGGGAGCGACGATGTCACCGTCTTCGCCGTGAACGGAACGCAGCTGACGTTCCTTCAGAAGGTGTACGCCGGTGACCAGCCGAACAGCCTGACGATCAACGGCAACCTGCTCTACGTTCTGGACGGGTCAGTCGCCGGTAACGGGATTCTCGGCTTCACCAGGAATGCCAACGGGACCTTGACGCCCCTGCCGGACTCGTTCAGGGAGCTGAGCTCACCCATTGCGGTGCCCGGCCAGGTGGAGTTCAGCCCCGACGGACGGCTCCTGGTCGTGACGCACAAGACGACCAACACTCTGCTCACGCCGGCCAATGCCATCGACGTCTTCCAGGTGGGCAGCGACGGCCGGGCGACGGCCGTGCCGAAGCGGAACGCCTCGAACGGGCTGCGGCCGTTCAGCATGGCCTTCCGCAACAACAGCCAGCTTCTCGTCGTCGAGTCGTTCAACGCCGCTGAGGCTGCTTCCGCGGTCTCGACGTACCGGGTGCTCCCGGGCGGCAACTTCAACGTGATCAGTGGCTCGGTCCCCAACCAACAGACCGATTCGTGCTGGGTAGTCATCACCGACGACGGCCGGTACGCCTACATCGCCAACTTCGGCAGCGGAACGATCTCCACCTACCGGTTCGACTTCGCCGGTCGGGTCCGCCTGCTCGACGGCGACGCCGCGTTCCTGGGCGCCGACAGTCAGCCGGTCGATCTTGCCCTCAGTGCCGACAACCGCTACCTCTACCTGCTGCTGCGCGGCACCGGCGCGGTGGCCGCGTTCGAGATCCAGGCGGACGGTTCCCTGACGTCGAGGGGAGTGGTCACCGGCGGCCTGCCGGTCGCGGACGGGGCCTCCGGGCTGGCGGTCTACTGACCTTAGGGGTGAGGCCAGGATCACAATGGCCTCCCCGGCGTCGCCGTACCGGTCGCAGCTTGCGACGCGGTACGGCGACTTCGGCCACCACTCTCGTCCGGCCGGCCGCCTCAGCTGCCCGCCGATGCGCCGGCGGCCTGAGCTTTGCCGGCGGCGAGGCGGTCGACGACGCGTTCGGCGATCGCGGTCAGGGTCGCGATCTCCTCGTGAGTCAGCAGGTCGATGAAGTGCCGCCGCACAGACTGCACGTGCGCAGGAGCCGCCTCCTCCAGCGTCAGCAGGCCCTGCTCGGTCAGCGTGATCATGCACCCGCGGGCGTCGTCGGGGTCGTCCTCCCGCACCACAAGTCCGCGCCGCTGCATCCGGGAGATGTGGTGGGACAGCCGGCTGCGTGACCAGGACATCTTGGCCGCGAGCTCGCGCAGCTGCCAGCGGTGGGCGGTCTTCTCCGACAGCGTCGACAGGACGTCGTAGTCCGGCTCGGACAAGCCGCTGTCGCGCATGAGGTCGCGGGCGAGCTGGGCGGGCAGCACCGTCTGCATCAACCGGTAGGCCCGCCAGGCTCGGTCCTCGCGTCTGCTCAACCACCGCGTCCTCGGCACATCCGCACGATACCTCTCGTTGACATGTCATCAAAGACTTTGCCATGGTCAGTGACATGTCAACGACTAGACGCACCGGTCAGCTGCTGCTGGGACTCTGGCTGTTCGGGGCCAGCGTCGCCCTGCTGGTCCGGGCCGACTCGGGCTCGATCCGTCGGACGTGCTGCACCAGGGGATCGCGGTCCGCAGCGGCCTGTCCATCGGGACCGTGGTCATCGTCGTGAGCCTCGTCGTACTGCTGCTGTGGGTGCCGCTGCTGTGGGTGCCGCTGCGCCAACGACCCGGCATCGGCACCCTGACCAACGTCCTCCTCGTCGGGCTCGCTCTGGACGCGACCATGGCCGTCCGCCGACACCGCCCGGGCTGGGCTGGCGGCTGGTGTTCCTCGGGACCGGCGTGCTGGGCAACGGCCTGGCCACCGGGCTGTACATCGGCGCCGGACTCGGGCCCGGCCCGCGGGACGGCCTGATGACCGGGCTCGCCGCGCGCAGCGTCTCCATCCGCCGGGCCTGGACGGCCATCGAGGTGTTCGTGCTCGCGACCGGGTGGCTCCTCGGCGGGACGGTCGGCGTCGGCACTCTGGTCTACGCCGTCGGCATCGGTCCACTGGCGCAGCTGTTCATCCCCCTGTTCTCCGCACCGACAACACACAAGGAGTCCCGACGTGAAGCTGCACGTGATCCTCGCTAGCACCCGCCCCGGCCGCGTGGGGCCGCAGATCGGACGGTGGTTCGCCGAGCGGGCGCGCCAGCATGGCGGCTTCGACGACGTTCTCGTGGTCGATCTCGCCGCGGTCGACCTGCCGTTCCTGGACGAGCCGGAGGCGGCTGGGGATGGGGCGTACGTGCACGAGCACACCCGGTCGACGAGGCGGACGCGTTCGTGCTCGTGACGCCCGAGTACAACCGGGGGGTGAGCGCACCGCTGAAGAACGCCCTGGACTACCTCTACGCTGAGTGGGCCTACAAGCCGGTCGGCTTCGTCAGCTACGGCATGACGTCGGCCGGTCTGCGCGCCGCGGAGATGATCAAGCCGGTACTCACCGCGCTGCGGATGGTCGCGGTCCCGGACGGCGTCAGCATTCGGCTCCGGCAGCGCTTGGACGCACAGGGCATCCTCGCTCCCGACGAGGTCATGGCCGAGGCGGCCGACGACGTGCTCGCCGAACTGCACCTGCTCGCCGCGACCCTGCGCCCCCTGCGCCTTCGCCGGGCCCACACCCTCGATGCCGTGGCTTCGTGAACGACGCCCTGTGGACGCTGATCGAGGGCCACTCCCGTGGTGTCCTGGTCACCGTGAAGCGTGACGGCCGACCCCAACTGTCCAACGTCGGCTACCTCTACGACCCGGCCGCTCGGACGGCGCTGATCTCGGTCACCGCGGACCGCGCCAAGACCCGCAACCTCGCTCGAGACCCCCGGGTCAGCCTCTACGTCACGACGACCGATCTCGGCGCCTACGCCGTCGCCGAGGGTGTCGCCGCGCTCGGCGCGATCGCCGACGCCGTGGACGACCCCGCCACCGACGGCATCGTGGAGCACTATCGCGCTATGCGCGGCGAGCACCCGGACTGGGCGGCGTTCAGGGCGGCGATGGTCTCCGAGCAGAGACTGCTGGTCCGAGTGAGCCTGGACCGGGTCTACGGCTGGACCGGAGACGGGTGAGCGACCTCGTCACGGCCCTGCTCGCCTACGCCGTGCCGGCGGCGTTGATCACCATGCTGCCCGGGCCTGACACCGCGATGGTGCTCGCCACCGTGGTCAAGGCCGGCCGGGCCGCCGCGGCGCGGGCCGCCTGGGGGGTCGGCACCGGCCTGCTGATCTGGGGTGGCGCGGCCGCCCTCGGCCTGGCGGCTGCCCTGCGCACCAGCGCGGTGCTGTACGACGTCTTCCGCTTCGCCTGCGCCGCCTACCTGCTCGTGCTGGCCGTCTAGGCGCTGCGCGCCTCCCGTCGGACCGGCCACCATCGCCGGTCCGCCGAGGATCGGCCGCGCCGGAACCGGCTCCTGTCGCTCGGCTGGGGCTACCGACGCGCCCTGCTGACCTGCGTGCTCAACCCCAAGCTCGGCGTCTTCTTCGTGGTGTTCCTGCCGCAGTTCATCCCGGCCGGTGCACCGAATCGTGCAGACGTCGATGGCCATGGCCGCCCTGCAGGCGGCCGAGGCCGTCCTGTGGTATTTCGTGCTGGGACGGCTGGCCGCGGCCGCCGGCCAGATCCTCGAACGCCCTCGGGTGCGAGTCTGGCTGGACCGGATCACCGCCACCGTGTTCGTCGGCTTCGGGCTGCGGGTAGCCACCGAGACCGGCCCCTAGCACCGCCGTACGCCGCCAACACCACCGGCAAACCGGACGAATCCTCCCTGGGGGCCGTCCCGATGTAGTACAAGGGGCACATGCCCGCCACCGCGATCAGCCGGCGCCGGGCACTCCTGCTCGGTGGGGCCCTCGCCGTCGGGGCCGCCACGGCCGGGGCGGCGACGGCCGGAGTCGGGCGATCGATGGGCCTGCGCGCGTCCGGCCTGTCCGCACCACCGCTCCGGACCGATCCGGTGCGGATGGCCATGCACCTGCACGCCTGCTTCAGCGAGGACACGGGGAGCATGCACGCCCACCTCGACCAGGCCGAGCGGGCCGGGGTGGACGTAGTGTGGTGGACCGAGCACGACTTCCGGTTGCAGGCGCACGGGTACCGCGAGGCGGTCCGGTTCGACGGCCTGAGCGAGGGGACCGACGAGCGGGAATGGACGTGGACCGCCGCCGAGTCGGGTCCGGTCGAGGCCGCGGCGGGGACCTTCGTCGACGATCCGCACTCCCCGGCCGAGCCGGGCCGGGCTTTGCGGCTCACCGCCCGCGGTCCGGCAGCGGGGTGGGGCCAGCTGCAGTTCGAGGGCACGGCGTGGAACTCGACGTACTCCACGAGCATCGCCGCCACGACCATCGAACTGGACGTGCTGGCCGAGACGCTCGGCCCCAACGCCGAACTGGTCGTGGAGGTGCTCTCGTCGTACCGGCCGGCCACCGGCACCCGGCCGGCCGGCCAGTACACCCTGCAGTACCGGGTCGGCGATGCGACCGGGCGGTTCACCGAGCAGTCGGGTCTGCTCGGCGTCGTCGGCACGCGGGCGGTGCGGGGGTGGCAGCGGCTGCGGCTGCGGCCGGCCGACGACATGGCCGCCCTCTGGCCCGACCTCGTGGCGGGGGACGCCTCGCTGTACCGGTTCCGGATCGCCGTCCGTGCCCGCCGCGGCGCGACCGCCTCCGCCGTCGTCGACCGGCTGCGCTTCCTCCGCCGCCGCCGCGAGGGCCAACAGGCCCTCGACCTGCAGGCCGAGCTGATGGCGGCCTACGCCGGTCGCTACCCCGGCATCCGGCAGCAGCAGGGCGCCGAGCTGTCCCTGGTCCGCCACGTCAACCGGTTCGGCGGTACGCCGTTCCTGCCCGACTACCCCGACGGCCCACCGATCAAGGACGAATCACTAGAAGCCGCGATGGCCATGGTCGACCTCGTCCACGACCACGAGGGACTGGCCTCGCACAACCACCCGCTGGGCGGCGCGTACCGGCAGCCACGCGACCTCGGCCGGATGCTGGTCGAGACCGGCAACCTTGGGGCCGACCTGCTCGAGGTCGGCTGCGGCGCCGATGTCGACGCCCTCGCCGAGGCCTACGACGTGGCCGCCCGCAACGGGCTGTACGTCACGGCGACCGGCGTCACCGACGACCACGACGGCGACGATTGGCTCGGGCGCACGCCACGATGGGTCACGACGGTTTGGCCCGCCGGGGACGCCGAGCCGGAACTCATCGACGCCCTCGGTGCCGGCCGCGCCTGGTTCAGCGACATGGCCGGCTGGAGCGGGGCCATGGACATCTACGCCGCGGGACAGCCGGCGATGGGCGGCGTTCTGGTCACCGCGCAAGCCCAGGTACCGCTGACGGTGTGGGCCTATGACTTGCCTGCGGACTCCACCTTGGAACTCATCACCGGCGAGGCGGACTTCGCCGGTTCGGCCGTACCGGAGCCCGCGATCACCGTCGAGCGCATCCCGAGCAGCAACGTCCGGCGCGGCCGGGTGGACCTGGACTTCGCACCGGGAGCAGGCCGGTACCTGCGGGCAGTGGTACGCGACTCCGCGGAACACGTTGTCGGCTTCTCGAACCCGACGTGGATGTTCCCCGGCCCGCCGCCCGGCGGGATACCCCCGACCCGCCGGCTTTAGGCCAGCTGGGTCAGGGCACGCGGACCGCCTCGTGTGGCTGATCAGTCCAGGACGGCCGTGGCCTCGACCTCCACGAGCAGATCCGGCTCGCCCAGGGCGGCGACACCGATCAACGTGGTCGGCTTGCGCGGCACGATCCCGAGCCGCGTGGCGGCCCGGCCCACGCCTTCGAAGAGCGCCTGCCCCTTGTCCGGCGTCCAGTCGACGACGTAGATCGTCAGCTTGGCCACGTCATCGAAGCCGCCACCGACTCCGGCCAGCGCGGTACCGATGTTGAGGTAGGCCTGTTCGACCTGGGCGGCCAGATCGCCGGCGCCGACCGGAACGCCGGCACCGTCCCTGGCCACCTGGCCGGCCAGGTACACCGTCCGCCGCCCGGTTGCCACGGCGGCCTGGGCGTAGGCCTCAGGACACCGGGAGTCCGGCCGGATCAACGAGTTCGACTGTCATGCCGTGCCTTCCGTCGAGGATGTATAGCGTTGCTATTGTAGAGTTATAGCAACGTTCGGTAAGCTGGTCGAGTGCCTCTCCCCCGACCGGACACCGTCAGGCTGCGGCTCGTCGAGCAGGCCGCCGCGCTGTTGGCCGGTCCCGAGCCGGTGACCCTGCGCCGGGTCGCGGCCGCGGCCGGAACGTCGACGATGGCCGTCTACACCCACTTCGGCGGGATGCCCGGGCTCTGGCAGGCGGTCCGTCAGGAGGGCTTCACCCGGTTGGCGGCGGCCCTGGCCGGCCTCGCGCCGAGCCCGGACCCGGTGGCCGACCTGATGCGTATCGCCTCGGCGTACACCGCCAACGCGATGGGCGCGCCCGCCCTGTACCGGGCCATGTTCGACGCCGCTCGCGACCTCGCCGACTCCGACGCCGCGGACGCACCGTTCGCGTTGCTGGCCGACGCGGTCGGCCGGGCGGTCGACGCCGGGCGGTTCGACGCCGACACCGAGCCCCAGGTGGTCGCCACCCGGATGTGGGTGCAGGCGCACGGGCTGGTGATCCTGGCGGTCACCGGCGTCCTGGACCCCCAGGCGATCGACGAGCACCTGCCCGCCCTGGGCACGGCGATCTTCGTCGCCTGCGGCGACACCCCGGAGGATGCGGCGGCATCGGTGGCTGCCGGCTGGACGCCCCCTGAGGCGGAGAGCCGGTCCTCGCCGACTCCGCGCTGCATCGGCGGCTCAAGCACGAACGCATCGGCGCGCTACTGGGGGCAGCGGAGCGCTTGCGAACCCGTCTGGTCCATACCAGGGACGCCGATCAGCGCTGGGCTCGTACACGGGTCAGCCGGCCCGTTCCACCTCCCGCGCGCTGGCGGGTAGCCGCACCGTCACCGTCGATCCCGTCCCTGGGCTAGCTGAGATCTCCAGGCGGCCGCCGACGGCTGCCAGTCGCTCGGCCACTCCCGCCAACCCGGTGCCGGAACCGCACTGTGCGGGGTCGAACCCGGGTCCGGCGTCGCTCACCTCCACGACTAGATCACCGCCGGCCAGCCGCATGTCGACGTGCACCGGTGAACCGGGCGCGTGTCGCGCACAGTTGTTCAGCGCCTCGAGGCAGCAGAAGTACGCTGCGGTTTCGACCTGACGCGGGAAGCGCACATTCTCCAGGCCCACCGCTCGCAGGCTCGACCGCGCCGGATGGTTCTGTGCCGCTTCGTGGATGGCGACGGCGAGCCCTGATTGGGCGAGGATCGGTGGGCTGACTCCGCGGGCCATCTCGAGCAGGCTCTCGCGCGCGTGTGCCAGTCGATCCTCGAGGGCCTCTACCGCCGCGGCATCCCATCCTTCGACGGCCCCAAGGGCAAGCCGCAGCGCCAGCAGCTGTTGCTGGGCTCCGTCGTGGATGTCGCGTTCGAGGCGCCGGCGTTCCCGGGCCGCGGTGGCGACAACCTGACGGCAAGACTCCTGTAACCGACCGGCCAGCTTCGACGTCTCGGCGAGCCGGTGGCGCAAATCGGCGTTCAATTGCACGGTCACGAGCGCCGGGCCGGCCTGCCTGGCCAGGTCGGTGAGTATCCGCCGCTCGTGGACGTTGAGCCGCTCGCCGGCCGCCCTCCTGAGCGAGAGGGCACCGATCGTCTGACTCAGGTGGACGACGGGCACGGCGATGTCCCATCGACTTGGGTGTCTGGCCGTGTCGTCGATCCAGTCCCGTGCCTCCTCGCCTCCTGCCGTGTGCACGCTGACCCGGCAGCCGGTGGCCCTGAGCCCTCGCCCGACACCTTCGGCCACCCGACTCAGCAGGTCGCTGCCCGAGGGTGCTGCAGCTACCTCTCGGGCCAGTTCCGACAGCAACTGCTCCGGATCTTCCCGGCGTCCGTAGACGAGACGGTCGGCGGCTCGACGTACCCGCTCGCGAATCGGCTGGAAAGCAACCGCCACCAAGCACGTTGCCAGCACTGGAATCACCGTCCCCGCCTGGGCCCGACGCCCCAACACCGCGGACACGATGAGCACGATCGCGGTGTACGCGGCGGTCACAAACACGGTCAGGATGCCGTAGCGAAGGGCGCGGCTGAACAACCGGTCGATGTCCCACAGCCGGTAGCGCATCACGCCGAGGATGACGGCCAGCGGCACCATGATGGAGACCGCGCGGAACACTCCGAAGATGACCGCCTCCGAGCTCGTGGGCGCGAAGCCGGGTAGACGGATGACGGTGAGCAGCAAGCTGAGAAGGCCCAGGCCCACGGCGGTGGTGACCGCGAAGATCAGCGTGCCCAGTAGCACTTTGGACTGCTGTCGCTCCTCCGCGGATCGGGCGGTTCGGTACCTTCGCCGCTGCGCAACGATGCCCACCAGCGGCGCCAGCACCCCGTAAAAGATGACGAAGGTGCTGGCGTGGGCGGTGCCGGTCGCGAGTGTCAGGTAGAGCAGTACAACGTTCCCGACCAACGCTTGCAGGATGCGGACCGGCCAGCCGCTGCGGCCACGCGGGAACCGCCGATGTGTTGCGAACCGCCCCTCGGGGAAGAGCAGTAGGGCGTAGACGTAGCAGACGCCGGCCACTCCGTGGAGCAGGAAGACATGCGCTAGATCGAGGTCGTATCCGGAGGTGGCCAATACAGCACCTAGTGCTCGGTGCGCGCTGAGGTTGAACGCCCCGGCGCTGCCCACCAACCCAACCGCCAGGAGCCGCACCACCACCTGCCTGCCGCGAAGGTGCACCAGCAGGACACCCAGCCCTAGCGATGCGGCGCTGAACAGGTAGTCCAGCACCGCGCGGGCGGTGTTCTCATCGGCGGCTTCGGACGGCGCGGCGATACCCCTGGCCAGTGCGCGTACTGGCTGCGGCCATCCGATCGAACGCGACAAGTCGACGGCATCAGCGCGCAAGCCGGGATAGTGCCCAGCCAGGGTCGCGGCAAGGCCGAGCAGCAACCAGGCGAACACGAGCACGGCATAGGCTGTGAACGCGGCTAGGAACAGCCGATGCCTCATGAAGGCGCGTCCTCGGCCAGCACCGGCAGCGTGATTTCCACGACGGTTCCAACCAGGCCCGCCCGGGCGGCTGGCTCCAGTCGCAAGGCTCCTCCGGCGGCTACCACACAGTCAGCAGCTGCCTGAACGTCCTCGCGGCAGGTCCAGCCGGGGTCACCGTCATCGCCAACGGTCAGCCGCAGGGTGCGGCCCGTGCAGCCCAAGGTGACCTCGACATCAGTCGCACCGCGGCGGAGCGCCGCCGACACCGCGTCGCACCCGGCGAGGTAGGCGATCAACTCGATGTCGGCTGGCAGGCGAGCCTCCTCGGCGTGCACAGTCACCGGCGCTCCAGAATGCCGATAGCGCGCGTGCAGAGCGAGTGCCAGCCCGCTGTCTCTGAGCACGGGCGGGTAGACACCACGGGCCAGGTCGCGGAGCTTGCTGATAGCTGCGTCGGCCTGCCGGCGCCACGTCGGCAACAACTCCGGCAACAACTCCGGCAACCTTGCCGGCTCCTCCGCGAGCACGCAGATCGCCGCCTCGATCGTGTCGAGTTCGGCTAGCGGACCCTCGGCCAGTTCCCGCTCGAATCGCCGCTGCTCGGCATCGGCGGCGGTCAGCATCCGCCGCCGCGCACTCCTGAGCTCGGCGCGTTGCCGAGCGATCACTGCGAGTCGAGCTCGTAGTTGAGCGGTCAGGCCAGCCGTACGCAGCACCAGCGCCGCCTGACCGACCATGTCATCAAGCAGTTGCGCCTGCGCCGGGGAAGGCGGCGCGCCGCCGGTCGTGAGCACCGAAAGCGCACCCAGCACGACGGCGCCGTGGCGTAGCTCGACGTAGGCGTCGGATTGCTGCGGCCGGTTCGGCTGTTCAACATCGTCTCGGGCCCAGCCCGCGGCCGCAAACCACTCGGCCCCTGTGAGCAGCCAGACGTCCGTCCGCCTGGCTCCGATCGCGACAGTCACGATGGCAGCCACCGCCGTCAGCGCCTCGTCACTGCCAGACAGAGTGGCCAAACGCTGGCCCAACGCTGCCAGAGCCTTGTACCTCGACGGGCCGCCTGTACGCAGGAGCCGTCGGGCGACCTGGTCACAACGTCGGTGTAGCGGGCGCACCGCGCCCGCTACAGCCGCGGTAGCCATGATCGCTTGGGCAACCGCTGGCTGACCGTTCACGAGCGGCGCGATCCCGAACATCGGAGCGGTCAAGATCAACGCCACAAGGTAGACCAGGACCAGACCTGAAACCAGAATCGTCAGCCCCAGCGCCACTGCCGCCAAGACCTGGACACGCGAGGGTCCGCGGTCGGTCCTCGCGCCATCGGTCACTGCGGCCTCGGGTGGCTCAGAGTAGTGAACCGGACCCCTCTCGAGCGGCGCGCGGCCGGCCGGTTGCGACCCGCCGAAGGGCAACCGCTGCCGTGACGATCCCGCCGAGCAGAAGTATCCCGAGCCCGGCGAGAACAGCAAACGTCGACGGCACGGAGATGATCAGCCCGATGTCGTGCAGCAGGCCGTCCCCGTCCGGGTCGGCTGCGCTGAGCGCGGCGACCACCTCCATGGCAGTCCCGAGGCAGAAGACGACGAGCACTACCCTCAGGATGGCCGCCCCGACGGTCGAGATACGGGACGGAAGCTGTCGCGGCCACCAACGCCAGGCCAGGACCGCCGCCAAGGCCGCGGGCAAGCCGACCGCCAAGTGGCTGGCAGCGTGGCCGACGCGATCGTAGGTGTCCAGGCCGGAGGACAGCACCAGGACGACAAGGGCGGCGCCGACTCCGACGGCTGACACCACGGTCACGGCGACGTGCATCCAGCCGGTCTGCGTCCGCGGCATTTCCTGCGGGGTTTGAAGCATGGGATGCCCTTTCCGAAGCGGAGTCCAGCGGCCGGCCCTAGCCGGCCGCTGGCTCCAGGGAGGTTCAGAAGTTCACGTCGAGGCAGGCAAGCTTGGGACCGGCCGTGCCTGCGGGGTCCGTCTCGTGGTCATGGATGACGACGGCGTTGGCTCCATCGGGCCGGATGACCCAATCCACCACAGTCAGAGATGAGGCGCTCCCCACGCTGTTGGTGGTGAAGTCCAGCCAGATCTCGTTGGTCGGTGACGCATTTCCCGGCACGTTCTGGTAGTGACCGCCTCCCTGGCTGTCGGTGCAGCCCAGCACGTGCGCATGCGCGCCGTACTCACGGTTCGGAGCCAGCCCCCGGACGCGCACGGTGACCAGGGTCTTGCCTCCGGTGGTGACCGCAAGGACGGCCGCCTGGCCGCCCTCGGTCGAGTTCGGGCTGCCGTCGCCATAGGGATCGGGGTAGACGGTAAGGGGACCGGCTGCGGTGACGACACTTCCCGGGCCCGCGTAGCTCGTGGCGGGTACGGCGACGAGGCCCAGCGTCAACGCCGCAACCGATACCGCCCGGGCGAGCGTGTTGTTCATGATGTGCCTCCCTGTTGGATGGGGTCCGCCGGGAAGACTCGCGCACGCAGGGCCTGGCCGCCCACGGTGCGGGCTGGTCAATCCGTGGTGGTGCCAACACCCCTTGGGGGTGGTGCAGGCGCCCTACGATGCGGCCCATGGTTGTGCGCTTCGTCCTCGCCGACGATCAGTTTCTGGTCCGCGAGGGCACCGCAGCCCTGTTGTCCGGGTGCCCGCAGCTGGAATTGGTCGGCACGGCTGCGGACCTCCCGGGCTTGCTGGCCCTGGTGGAACAGTTGCGTCCGGATGCGGTGCTCACCGACATCCGCATGCCCCCGACCAACTCCAGGGAGGGGATCCAGGCAGCGCACGAGATCCGGCGCCGATGGCCGTCGATCGGCGTTCTCGTGCTGTCGCAGTACGCCGAGGAGGACTACGCCTTCTCGCTGCTGGCGCGGGGCGCCACGGCCTGGGATATCTGCTCAAGGAACGCGTCGGCGACCGTGACGAATTGGTGCATGCTCTGCTCCAGGTAGCTGCCGGCGGCACGGTACTGGATCCCAAGATCGTCGAGGCAGTCGTGCGGGCGCAGTCCGGGTCCGCGTCCCCGTTAGCGCGACTGACCGACCGGGAACGCGAGGTGCTCGAGCAGATGGCGTTAGGGAAGACCAACGCAGCGATTGGCCGGACCTTGGTGATCACCGAGCGGGCGGTCGAGAAACACATCAACTCGCTTTTCGCGAAGCTGGACCTGTCCGAGGAGGCCGATCGCAACCGACGCGTCATGGCGGTTCTCACTCTGCTGCGCGCCTGACCGCCCTCGCTGTCGGCGGATTCAGGCGTAGAAGACCTGCTCGACGACGTTGCGGGCGCGCCGCGCCGCGCGGCGGTAGTCGTCCAGGAACAC
>Ga0183260_10003590_pt1 | contig 12490 bp, 11 predicted proteins | sample AntDrymUQ4972206_2_FD_129768 | JGI IMG/M metagenome (GOLD analysis project Ga0183260, IMG submission 129768) | Polar desert sand microbial communities from Dry Valleys, Antarctica - metaG UQ497 (22.06) (version 2) (version 2) | ecosystem: Environmental > Terrestrial > Soil > Desert | place...
TGGTACCCGATTCTGGCGGTCTATGAGGAGGGGGATGGCTGGGCGCTGCCGGAGGTGACCTCCTTCGGCGATCCGACCTACGCTCCGAGCGCATTCTACGACGTGCGGGTGACGTCGCCGGATGATCTGACGGTGGTGGCGACGGGGGTTGTCACCGCCGAGGATGAGGATGAAGGGACGGTCACCCAGCAGTTCATCGCGGGACCGGCGCGCGATTTCGTGATCGTCGCCGACGACGATCACGCCGCCCTGCGGAGGGAGGTCGCGGGCACACTGGTGACCCTCTGGACGGCGCCGAATCTCGATCCCGCGGTGAGCGAGCAGACCCTTGCCGTCGCCGTCGACGCCCTGACCTACTACAACGACCACTTCGGTCCCTATCCGGCGCGGGAGATCGATCTGGTACAGACCGATCCTTCGGGCGCGCTCGGGATCGCCTGGGCGGGACTGCTGTTTCTCGACGGTCCGGCGCTGTTGGGCACGTATGGTGAGTACAACCCGGAGGGGCTTGCCACCGTCGTCGCGCACGAGCTGGCGCATCTGTGGTGGGGCATCCTGGTGGGGGGCAACTCGAACAAGCACGGCTACATCCAGGAAGGGTTGGCGACCGTCTCGTCGATTCTCTATCTGAACGACACCCTCGGGGCGGAGGTGGTCGGGGCGGAGCTCGACGCCTGGGTAACGGGTCCCGCGCTGGATCTGCTGCAGGCGGGGGATGCGATCGTCGACGTGCCGATCGCCGAAGGTGACGACGAAGCGCTGCGCTCGGCGGCGACCTATGGCAAGGGCTCCCTGGGGTTCCTCGCCATCCGCCAGGAGATCGGGGGGGCGGCGTTCACCGCCGCGTTGCACGATATTGCGACGCGCTATGCCTGGGGCGAGATGACCCCGGAGCAGTTGCGGGAGGCGTTCGAGCGGGCCTCCGATCGGGATCTCGATGATCTGTGGCGTCACTGGTTCGATGAGGCGGTGATGACGCGGGACGAGATCGAGAAGATCGCCGGGGCGTTTGCTGGTTGACCTTGGGCGGTGCGCAGAGGATGCCGATGCGGCGCCGGTGCTAGGCTTTGCGATGCGGCAGCGCTCGGCGCCGTGGTCTTCGCTTCCACCCATACAACGTACGGAGCTCGTCCCATGACCACACCGCGTGGCCTCGCCAAGAAAGATCTTTCGCATGTCAACCTCGCCAATGATGATCTCGCTGGCGCCGATTTGCACGAGACGAACCTGCGTCACGCCAATCTGCAGGAGACCGACCTCAGCGGGGTGGATCTGGCCGGGGCGGATCTGACGGACGCCAACCTCGCTGGCGCTTCGATGCGCGATGTGAACGCCACGGACGCCAAGCTGGAGCGGGCCGATCTGCGGGGCGCCGATCTGACCGGGGCGGACTTGCATGGCGCGCGGCTGGCGGGCGCGAAGCTGCGAGATGCTGACCGGGCCGGGGCGGAGCGGGCGGGAGCGAAGGTCGATCCCGCGGCGCCAGACGGTATGGACGCGACGCCCTGAACGACGGTGCCGATCGGCCCGACTGTGCTGACGCCGGTCATCGTGATGGCGGTGGCGCGGTCGATGCGCTGGCTTGGGGATGGGCAGTCAGTGCGTTTATGGTCCGAAGGAGCGAGCGGCGTGCGTGGTGATTCGGTGCAGACACGACGTTCGGTGCTCCTCGGCGCGGGGACAGCCGCGGTTGGTCTGGCCGGTGGACCGCGGTCCGCGTCGGCCCAGGACGCGACACCCCAGGCGTCACCCATCTCGCGGGCGCCGTTGTGGCAGACGGCGTGGGAAAACGGCATCGTCTATGGCACGTCGGCGGCGACCTGGCAGTTGGATGACGCGGATTATTCCGCGCTCGTCGACCATGAAGCGGCGATCGTCTTTACCGAGGACGATTTGCTCTGGTACAAGCTCAAGCCGACACCCGATGCCGCGCTCGACTTTACGTTCGGCGACCAGTTCATCGACCTCGCCGAGCGGCGGGGACAGCTCGTGTTTGGGGCGCATCTGGTCTGGGACGAGGGTTTCGGCGAGGAGTGGAGCGAAGACGACCTGTGGGGGATGGACGAGGAGATCGCGCGCGACATGATCATGGACACCATCGCGACCGTGGCCGGGCGCTATCGTGGCCGGGTGGCGGGCTGGATCGTGGTCAATGAGGCGATCGATGCCCACGAAGACGATGGACTGCGCCGCGATTTTCCCTGGTACGAAACGATCGGGCCGTCCTACATCGGAGAGTCGTTTCGGGCCGCTCACGCCGCCGATCCCGACGCGCTATTAGTGCTCAACGAGTTTGGTTTCGAGACCGACGACGAGTTCGATACCGCCGCCGACAAGCGGGCCAAGGCGCTGCTGGTGCTCGATAGCTTGCTTGCGGAGGATGTCCCAGTGCACGCCTTTGGGGTGCAGGCGCACCTGACGGCGGATGGTTTTGCCAAGAAGTTCGACGCCGCGGGGTACCAGACGTTCCTTGCCGCGATCGCGGAGCGGGGGCTGACCATCCTGATCACGGAGCTGGATGTCCTCGACGACGATCTGCCCGCGGATGTCGCCGCGCGGGACCGCGCGGTGGTCGTCGCCTACCGGCTCTATCTCGATGCGGCGCTCGCCGAACCGGCCGTCGCCGCGGTGATGACCTTCGGACTCTCCGACCGCTACACCTGGTTGCAGGAGGATTATCCGCGCGAGGATGGCGCGCCTCGCCGTCCGCTGCCCTTCGATGAGGAACTGCGCCCGAAGCCCGCCTACGACGCGTTGGCGATTGCGTTGGAAAATGCCCCGGTACGCGATCCGTTGTGGACCCCGCCACGAACGGGATGAGTGGCTATCCGGTCAGGTGGAAGCCCTCGTAGTTCCTGGCCGCGACTTCGTTGCATTTCTTCCTGTAGGCGCCGACGCCGCCGACGTAGGGCATGAAGATGCGCGGCTTGCCGGGGATGTTCGCTCCGGTGTACCAGGACTTGGCCAGGGGATAGAGCGTGGCGTTCGCCACCTCGTTGACGTGTGCCACCCATGTCTCCTCCGCGTTTGCCGTCGCCTCGATGGCGTCGAGATTCCTTGCCCGTAGATGCGCGAGGCACGCGACGATCCAGTCGACGTGCTGCTCAATGGAAACGATCATGTTGCTGAGCACCGACGGACTGCCAGGCCCAGTGATGGTGAAGAGGTTGGGAAAGCCCGCGATGGCGATCCCAAGGTAGGTGCGAGGCCCGTCTGCCCACGACTGGCGCAGCGTGCGGCCTGCCAGGCCGCGGATGTCGATCGTGAGTAAGGCGCCGGTCATGGCATCGAAGCCGGTGGCGAAGACGATGCTGTCGCATGCGTACTCAATGGCCTGGGTCCGCACACCCCGCGCGGTGATTGCCGCGATGGGATCGTTGCGGACGTCCACCAGGGTCACGTTGTCACGGTTGAACGTGTCGTAGTAGCCGGTGTCAACGCAGATCCGTTTGGTGCCGAGTGGGTAGTCCGTGGGCACGAGCGCCTCGGCCACGGCGGCATCGCGGACCGTGGCGCGGATTTTGGTCCGGAAGAACTCGGCGGCGGTGGCATTGGCCTTCGCGTGGGTAAGCAGGTCCGAGAACGCCGCGGCGAAGCCGAGGCCGCCGCGTTGCCAGCGGCTCTCGTACGCGCGGCGCCGCTCCTCTGGGGGCACCGCCAGGGCCGACTGCTCGTTGGCGGGAACGACGAAACCGACGCGCGACTCGCGAGCCTGCCGGCGGAACTCCGCGTAGCTGGCCTTCACCCGCCGTTCATATGCCGGGTCCAGCGGTCTGTTCCGCGCGGGCACGCTGAAGTTCGGGGTCCGCTGGAACACCAACAGGGAGGCGGCTTGGCGGGCGATGATCGGGATGGACTGGATCGCGGAGGAACCGGTGCCGATGACCGCGACGTGCTGGCCGGTGAAATCCACGTCCGTGTGCGGCCAGCGGCCGGTCTGGTACCACGAGCCCGTGAATTCCTCCAGACCAGGGAAAACGGGAACCCGCGGGGTCGAGAGGCACCCCGTGGCCATGACGCAGAAGCGGGCCGACACGCGCCCGCCGCGGTTCGTCATGATGTTCCACTGGTTCACTGCCTCGTCGAAGTGCGCCGCGGTCACGCGCGTCTCAAGCGTAACGTCGCGGTGGAGATCGAAGCGGTCGGCGACATGCTCGATGTAGCGCAGAATCTCGGGCTGGGCAGCATACCGCTCGGTCCAATGCCACTCCTGTTGCAGCTCGTCGGAGAAGGAGTAGGAGTAGTCCATGCTCTCGACATCGCAGCGAGCCCCGGGATAGCGGTTCCAGTACCAGGTGCCGCCGATGCCGCCGCCCGCTTCGAACACCCGCACAGACATGCCGAGACCGCGCAGGCGGTACAGCATGTACAAGCCGGCGAACCCGGCGCCGACGATGACGGCGTCGAAGTCGCTGGTCTGCCTTGGGGCGGTCGTAGGCGGTGGCTGGCGAGCCGCCATGGTCCCTGTCCTCCTTCGCCACTGCCTCGGACTGGCCATGCCAAGCCAGCGATCCGCGTGCGTCTGGCGGAATCCGAGAAGCAGACACGTGCGATCTTGGGAGCATACACTCGCCAGAGTTCAGCTCAGCTCATCTCGCATCGCTCCGCCCCGCGCAGCGACCGGCTTCGGACTCGTGAAAAGTTCCGCTAACGTCTGGTTCAATGAATGAGACAATCGACGATGAGGTGCGGAATCAGGTCCACAGGCCGGCCACGCGGCGGCGGCGGCGGCCATAGCAAGTAGGGGGAAGTTAATCATGGGCGCCATTCAGTGCGGCTGCGACGAGTTCCGATGGCGGCGGTTGGTGACGCGGCGTCACCTGCTCCAGGGAGGAGCCGGTCTTGCCGCGCTCGGACTCCATCTGCCCGCATCTCGCTTCGTTGCCCTGGCCCAGGAGGCAACACCGGGGATGGCCGAGGGACGGGCACTCATCAACGGGCAGGAGATCTCGCCGATCATCAATGGTTCCTACATCAGCCCGCTGGTCGAGCTCTACGGTGAGATTGAGATTGGCCAACGCTCCTTTGTCGCGGGGAACACGATCCTTTTCGCCGCCGAGGGCGTTCGCGTCAGCCTCGGCGATGAGAACAACTGCCAGGACAATGCCTACCTGTTGGCGCGCGAGACCAGCCTCGGATTCGGCGATATGGTCTCGATCGCCCACCAGGCGGTGATCGAGAACTCAACCGTCGGTGACTTCACCTTCTTCGGCTTCCGTTCACGCACCCGCAATTGTGAGGTGGGTGAGGGCGCCATGATCATGCACAACACCACCATCGAGAACGTCGTCATTCCACCGAACCGGATCACGCCGCTCGGCGCCCGCATCACGACCCAGGAGGAGGCGGACGCGCTGCCGGAGGTGACCGAAGCCAACGACGAGTTCAAGCACGAGGTACAGGAGGTCAATATCGCCTTTGCCGAGGGGTACATCGCGCTCTTCGAGCAGCTCGGGCGAACCGCGGTGGAGGGGGTCGGCCCGAACCCGGTCACCGAGTTCAACCCGGTCTCCGTCGAGCCCCAGATCGGTCCGGGCACGGTCCTTGCCGAGCTGGTCCGGATCGTCGGTGATGTCCGCCTCGGCGAGGGGAGCACCGTTGGGCAGCGTTCGGCGATCCGGGCTGACGAGGGAACGCCAATCGTGATCGGTCGTCGCGCGCGCATTCAGAGCCGCGTCACCTTCCACGCCCTGAAGGGCACGAGCGTCGCCGTCGGCGCCAATGCCCAGATCGGTGACGGCAACGTCGTCCACGGTCCGGTCAGCATCGGGGACAATTTTGTTTCCGAGGACGACTGTGTCGTGTTTCAGGCGACGGTCGAGGACAACGTCACCGTCCGCTCTGGCGCCACCGTTGCCGGGGACTTCGTGCTGCGCGAGGGGACGATCGTCCCGGAGGGTGCGGTCGTCACGACCCAAGAGGCGGCCGATCTCCTGCCCATCCGCTGACGTCCGGCGGCGTCCCCACACCACCTCATCCATTGTGATCCTGGCAACCCGGGTGTAGTGTGGGCAACATCCGACAGAGATCTCGGGGTGCTCGTCGCTCGTCGTCGTGGCGCCTCGCGGCGACCCCGCGGGACACGTGATGAGGGGAGCCCTTGGGGAGGAGGCTGTGATGATGCTATTGGATCCCTTGACGGCACGCGGGCTGTGGTTGCGCTGGCTGCCGACGTTTCTCGGCTTTCCCGCGGGCGGTTTCATCGCCATGACCGTGCCTGGGCCAGTAACGAATGTCACCGCCGCCCTCGCCGGCGGAGCCGTGGCCGGCGCTGTGCTCGGCGCTGTGCAATGGCTGGCGTTACGTGGCCGGTTGGCGAATACCGAATGGTGGATCCCGGCCACGGCCGTTGGCCAGGCGGTCGGACTGGCCGCGGGCGCCGCGCTCGTGGGGTACCGCACCGGTCTCCAGGATCTGGCCATCCAGGGGGCCATCACCGGTCTCGGGGTGGGCATCCTGCAGGCACTCGTCCTGCGTCAGCACGTCGCCACCTGGTTCTGGTGGGCGGTCGCCATGCCGCTGCTGTGGGCCCTGGGCTGGATCGTCACGACGGCGGCTGGGGTGCGTGTCGACCAGCACTTCACGAACTTCGGCGCCTTTGGCGCCATCGTCGTCACGGCTTTGAGCGGTCTTCTCCTCGTGCAGTTGCTGCGCGCCTCCCGCTCGATTGGTGGGGTGGGCACGCCGGCTGCCGGGGGCGCCTGATAAGGAGTCGTGCCATGTCCAATCGCGTTCGTGTGCTGACGGCGACCCTCCTGATCGCGGTGCCGGTCCTGTTCATGCTCTTCTACGTGCTGCTGACGATGACCTTCGATTACCCGGGTATCCTGCGCGAACCGGCCGGGGAGGTGCTGCGTCGCTTCGCTGCTGGTGGCCCGTCCCTGATCGCGCTCTGGTACGGTTTCGCCCTGACCCCGGCGCTCTTTATCCCCGCCGCCGTGCTGCTGCGCCGGGTCTTCCCCGATGCCACACCGCTCCTCGACCTCGCGACACCGCTGGCGGTGCTGGCCGGGTTGGTCCAGGTGCTCGGGCTCGTCCGCTGGCCGTTCCTGGTCCCCGAACTGGCGCGGACGTTCCTCGACCCCGCGGCGAGTGAGGCCACCCAGGCGGCGACGCTGGCCGTCTTCAGTGCCTTCCATCAATACGCCGGGGTGGCCATCGGCGAGCACCTCGGGTACTTGTTCACCGGCGCGTGGACGCTCGTGATCGCCGGGGCGATGCTGACGTCGCTCCTGTTTCGGCCGTGGCTGGGATGGGTGGGAATCGTGGCTGCCATCGGCGTCCTCATCGGGATGCTCGAACCGGCCGGGGTTGCCATCGCCGGGACGATCAACGCGCTTGCCTATATCGTCTGGTCGCTCTGGCTCGTCGGCGTCGGGGTGTTCTTGCTCCGCGCTCGCCTCGATGAGGTGAGCGATCCCGCCACGGCCAGCACTACGAGCGGCCCCGTGCGGGTGGGCGCACGGCTCTAATCGCAGCGACCGGTACTCAGACGATTCCATCCATGGTGAGGGCGCGGATGAGCGAGAACGGCGAGCTGCACGTGGTCTTCGGGGCGAGTGGAGGAGCGGGGGGCGCGATCGTGCGCGCGCTGGCCGCGCGCGGCAAACGGGTGCGTGCGGTGACGCGCAGCGGACGCGGCGCTCTCCCGCATGGTGTCGAGGCGGTGCGGGCCGACGCGGCGGACAAAGACGGGGCGCGGCGGGTCTGCGCGGGGGCGACGGTCGTCTACCACGCGGTCAATGTGCCCTATCCGGAGTGGACGAAGACGTTGCCGCCCGTCATGGACGGGCTGATCGCGGCCGCGGGGGCGGCGCGAGCAACGCTTGTCTATGCGGACAACCTGTATGCGTACGGGCCGGTCGATGGGCCGATGACCGAGGATTTGCCGCCGGCGGCAAGGACCCGCAAGGGACGGCTGCGCGCCCAGCTTGCCGAGACCCTGCTGGATGCCCATCGCGCCGGTACGGTGCGCGCGGTTATTGGCCGGGGCTCCGATTATTACGGTCCGGGGGTGCGCCAATCCGCCGCGGGGGAGCGGCTCTTTCCGGCGGTGCTCAGCGGCGACAAGGCGATGTGGGCGGGCAGTCTCGATCAGCCGCACTCGCTGACCTTCATCGACGACTTCGCGCGCGTTCTGGTCACGCTTGGCGAGCGCAACGAGGCGCTCGGCCAGGTCTGGCATGCGCCGCCCGCCGAACCGCTGACCGGCCGGCAGTTCATCGAGTTGGCGTTTGCGGAGGCGGGGCGTCCGCCGAAGGTCGGGACGATCTCGCCCCTGATGATCCGTCTCGTGGGGTTGGTCAATCCCATGGTGCGGGAACTGGGTGAGCTCGTCTATGAGTTTGAGGCCCCCTTTGTGCTCGATGGGAGCACGTACCTGCGCGCCTTTGGCGGGGCGCCGACGCCGCACCGCGAAGCGATACGCGCCACGCTCTCCTGGTTCGCCGCCAATCCGACGGCGTCTGGCACGCCGCGGCGCGCAACCCCTGGCGCTTGATCGGCTGTCGTACCGTTATCAGATCACCGGAACCCATCACCGAACGAAAGAGCGAGAAGCGAGAAGGAGCACGACGTGACTGAGACGGGCGGGCTCTGGAGCGGTATCAGGATTTGCGGGCGGGGCGGATTTCCCGCCGCGCCTTCGTGCAGCGTGCGTCAGCCCTGGGCGTGGCGACCCCCGTCGCCTTGGGATTGCTGCGCCTGACCGACGCCGCCGCGCAAGAGGCGACGCCGGCATCCGGCGCGACCAATGCCGCGCCCTCCGTGGGCACGGAGGGTCAGACGCGCGGCGCCGGTGGTGAGCTGAAGCTGCTGCAATGGCAGGCGCCGACAACATTGAACATGCACCTGGCCGGTAGCTTCAAATATCAGCTTGCCGCCTGCCTGGTGACCGAGCCATTGATTCACTTCCTGCCCGATGCCACACCCATCCTGTGTCTGGTGACGGAGGTTCCGACACAGGAGAATGGGCGGGTCGCCGCCGATCTGACCACGGTCACCTACACCCTCCTGGAGGGGATCGTCTGGAGCGATGGCGAGCCGCTCACCGCCGCGGACGTGGTTTTTACCTGGCAATGGGTCGTCGATGCCGCGAACCAATCGTCCAACGCCGCGCTCTATGACGCGATTGCCTCCGTCGCGGCGGTCGACGATCTGACGGTGGAAATCACGTTCAAAGAGCCACAGCTCGGCTGGAACAGCTACTTCTCATCGGCCCAGAGTGGTGGCATTTTGCCCGAGCATATGCTTGCCGCGGGGAGCGATGCGGCCGCCGCCTTCGCGGTGAAACCGATCGGCACCGGACCGTATGTCGCCGATGCCTTCGCGCCGAATGACGCGGTCCAGTACTCGATCAATCCGAACTATCGCGAGCCGAACAAGCCGTTCTTCACGACGGTGAATCTCAAGGGCGGCGGGGATGCGGCCTCCGCCGCGCGGGCCGTCCTCCAAACCGGCGACTGGGACTTCGCCTGGAACCTGCAGGTCGATCCCGAGATTCTCAATGGGCTGGCCGAGGGGGGCCAAGGTGACCTGGTGATCGTGCCGGGGACCGCGGTGGAGTTCATCGCCCTCAACTTCTCGGATCCGAACAAGGAAGTCGATGGGCAACGCTCGCAATGGCAGACGCCCAATCCGGTGCTCGGCGACAAGACCGTGCGCCAGGCGCTGGCGCTCGGTGTCGATCGCCAAACGATCTCGGAGAACTTCTACTTCGGACCTCCGGGCGAGCCGCCGGCCTCCAATATCCTGCTCGGGATCGCCGGGGCCGAATCTCCCAATACCTCCTGGGAGTTCGATATCGACCAGGGCAACGCCTTGCTCGATGCCGCGGGCTGGGTGCGAGAGGGCGATGTGAGGCAGAAGAACGGCGTACCCCTGAACATCACCTACGCCACCACCTCCCAGAACGAGGTCCGCCAGAATACCCAGGCCGTCATCAAAGGTGACTGGGAGAAGATGGGATTTTGTGTCGAGCTGTTGCAGATCGAAGCCAGTGTCTTTTTCGATACGTCGGCGGGCAACGATCAGACCTTCTACCACATGTACTGGGACGTGCATGAGTACGCCTGGAGTCCGGCCGGGCCGTACCCGCTCTCGTACATGCTGCGCTGGGTGAGTCACGATGGTGAGAACATCCCGCAGAAGGAAAATGGTTGGGCGGCGGTCAACGAGGAGCGTTACACCAACCCCGCCTACGATGCGCTCTACGACGAGGCGGCGCAGGAGACCGATCCGCAACGGGCGGCGGAGCTCTTCATCGCGATGAACGACATGTTGATCGACGACGTCGTGGTGATCCCGATCGTGCAGCGGGCATCGGAGAAATACGGGCTGGCCAAGACGCTGAACAAGGAGAACATCGCCGGCGGCCCCTTCGAATCGCTCTATTGGAACATCGCGAACTGGAACCGCACGAGCTAGCGGGGGTTCGTTGCAAATGGACTCTCTCATTGATGAAGCTTGGCGTCTCTACGTCGAGACTTCGGACCCGTGCGTCGTCCGGCCATCGATCCCCATTCTCTACTTCGGTGACCGCGAGCGGTATGTTGCCTCGCCGCTGAAGGTCATCACGGTCGCGCTCAACCCGTCACGCCACGAGTTTCCCGTTCACGATCGATTCCAGCGGTTTCGGCCTGCCGCAGGTATCGACCCCGGCAGACTTGACGCATCCGGACGTGACGCCTACCTCGCCGCTCTCAACGCGTACTTTCGCCACGAGCCGTATGTGAGTTGGTTCGGCTGGTTTGAGCATGTGTTGCGCGGCGCGGGAGCCAGCTACTTCGACGGTGAGGACAGCACCGCTCTTCATACCGACCTCTGCTCGCCGCTCGCAACGGACCCGACGTGGAGCAAACTCGATGCGCAGCACGACCAGTTCGTTGCGGGCGGCATGGCGTTGTGGCACCGCTTGGTCGAGAACCTCGTCCCCGATGTCATCGTTATCTCGGTCGCGCGGCGTTACCCCGATCACATTGCCTATACCCACCGCGACGGATGGCAACTCTTGGCGACGATTCCCCGGAGGGACGAGACGAAGCGGCCGTACCAAGCCTGGGCCCAACGATCCAGACTGATCGGGGGCAAGCCGACGTTGCTCGTCTTCGGGCCGGCGGCGCAGCAGCCGTTCGCCACGCTCACCATAGAGTCACGACAGAGCGTGGGACGCGCGCTGCGGGAGTTCTTCCATGCAGGATAGGCTCTGCTTCGTGCAGTTCCTCCACCCAGGCGGCGAGCATGGTCCCGACACTCCGGGTTTCAAGGGCTGGACGAGGGGATGGCACAAGCGCAAGTACCTCCGTTCAACCGGGAGCGTCTTCGTTGATGGCCACATGCACCAGGGCGAAATCGAGTTCTGGGGCGAGTGGGAGGCGCAGTCCGAGGTGGAGTCGATTGAGACTCCAATCGTTGAAGGCCCACACTGGATCCACCGGCCGTTCTGGTCACCTCCCGCCTCATACCGCGATCTTCAAAACACCGACCCCTTCGTGTTCGGCGACCGGTTTCACTACACCGGTTGTCTCCAGTACACCAGATATGGTCCGACCCAGTTACGCAATCTCGCGCGTGGATCGGTGATTCTCTTCGGTTCCAACCGCGGCCGCTCCAACTTCGTGGTTGACACGGTTTTCGTGGTTGCGGATCACGTCGACCATTCACTGCGCGACTACAAGCGCACGCTTGACGGCGTTGTCTCCGAAACGTACGCCGCTGTCACGCTCGCACCCTGGTATGCCAGTCTGGTGGGCTGCAACACACCCGACCGGGACCGCAGTTACCGGCTATATCTGGGGGCGCCCGTCGATAACCCGATCGACGGCATGTTCAGCTTCTTCCCCTGTTGGCCAGCGAGCGCCAGTACGCAGGGTTTCGCTCGACCGTCGCTTCGTATTCCCGGTGTCATCACCCCAACCATGACCCAGAACAAGCGGCTCAACCCGCGCCAGAGCATTGGCGCGATCACGCCTCTCTGGGATGAAGTCGTTCGCCAAGTGATGAGTCAGGGATTGACGCTTGGTATCCATGCCGATCTGCCCAGGAATATTTGTGCAGACGCCGACGCCCAGGACGCTGGCGCTGTTACGCGGAGCCGATCCGGTTGCCCTGCGGCGAGACCACGATGAATTGATCCAGGTGATTCGCGTGCTCGATCAAGACTCGCTGCAAATACTCGATGCGGACATCGATTGACACGTAGCCAAGACGAAACAGGATCACTCCCGCAGATGGTGACGTCGTGCCCCTCATCGTTGAGGAATGCGGCGAGGCGGAAAGGGAGATCTTCATCGAGGGAAACCTCACAGTGGGGTCGGTGCGGCAACCTGCTGCGGTTTCGGCGTTGCTTCCACCAGCCTCTGGGAGAACGTGAAGCACGCCTTGACATCGTCCGTCGTCAGCCGGGGGTAGTCAGCGAACAGTTCGTCAAAGTTCGGGTTGTGCGCCAGGTACTCGAGCACAACGTCCACCGGGATGCGGGTTCCCCTGACCA
>Ga0183260_10003591_pt1 | contig 12489 bp, 9 predicted proteins | sample AntDrymUQ4972206_2_FD_129768 | JGI IMG/M metagenome (GOLD analysis project Ga0183260, IMG submission 129768) | Polar desert sand microbial communities from Dry Valleys, Antarctica - metaG UQ497 (22.06) (version 2) (version 2) | ecosystem: Environmental > Terrestrial > Soil > Desert | place...
GCGATCGGAGGGTGCGCGTGCATCGTCGGCGCCGCCATCGCCTGTCTCGCCCAGCGCCGCTTCCTTCGCTATGACGCCCGTGCTCCCCAGCCGTAGGCCGCCGCGTATGTCCCACCTGGGATAGCGACGCGTGCGCTTCAGGCGCGGAGCCAGGCGGCGGTGTTGGGAGCGAGGGTGCCGCCCCGAACCGCATCCGGTCCGCTCATCAGCAAAGGGTCGCCCAGGTCGGAGACGTCGACTGCCACCCTGCCGCAGTTGAGGACGCACATCAGTGGCGAACCGGCTCCTGAGCGGGCATACGCCAAGACATCGGGATCGCGATCGAGCACTTCGATGCCGTCGCCCAGCGACGAGAGCAGGTCATGTCGCAGCCGAAGCGCAGCGCGTACGAGCAGCAGCGTCGAGCTCGAGTCGCGCTCCTGTCGCTCGACCGTGAGTGCGGACCACTGGGGCGGTTGCGGCAGCCACGTCGCGGCGCAGTCTGGCGCGAAGCCGAACGGCGGCTGCTCACCGCTCCAAGGCAACGGCACCCTGGCGCCGTCCCGGTTCGGGCCGCCGCCGCGCAGCCACTGGGGATCTTGACGCGCCGCGAGTGGGACATCGACCTCCGGCAGCCCCAGCTCCTCACCCTGGTAGAGGTACGCCGACCCTGGTAGCGCAAGCATCGCCAGCAAGGCAGCGCGTGCCCTCGCCAGCCCGACCGCGCCGTCTCCGTACCGCGTCACCGTGCGCCGCACATCATGGTTGGAGAGCACCCAGGTCGGCGATGCACCGACCGGTTCGACGGCGGCGATCGTGGCCGCGAGGACCTCCCGGAACTCATGCGCCGACCACTCCGCTTCCAGCCAGTGGAAGTTAAAGCACTGCTGGAGCTCATCGGGGCGTACGTACCGCGCCATCGCCTCGGGCGTTTCCACCCACGCTTCGCCGATCGCCATCCGGTCACCCGGGTACTCCGCCAGGATCGCGTGCCAACGGCGGTAGATGTCGTGGACCGCCGGCTGGTCCCAGTAGGGACGGTCGGTGCGATGAAGTGCCTCGTCGTGGCGGTCGTCTGGTTGGAGAGCCGCCACATCCGGAAGACCGGGAGCTTTGACCATCGCGTGCGCCACGTCGATTCGGAAGCCGTCGACGCCGCGGTCGAGCCAGAAGCGGAGGATCCGCTCGAACTCGTCACCCACCTCAGGGTTGCTCCAGTCGAAGTCGGGCTGGCCGGTGTCGAACAGATGCAGGTACCACTGCCCGTCTGGGACCCGCGTCCAGGCCGGGCCACCGAACATCGACTGCCAGTTGTTCGGGGGTGTTTCGCCGCTGGTTCCCAGCCCGTCGCGGAAGATGTAACAGGCTCGTTCGGCGCTACCGTGCCCCGCCGCCAGCGCCGCCTGGAACCAAGCATGCTCGCTCGAGGAGTGGTTAGGGACCACGTCGACGATGACCTTGATGCCCAGACCGTGGGCCTGTTCGAGCAAGGCGTCGAAGTCGCCCAGCGTGCCGAACAGGGGGTTCACGTTGCGGTAGTCGGCCACGTCGTACCCGTGGTCGGCCTGCGGCGAGGGATAGAACGGTGTCAACCAGATGGCGTCGACACCGAGCTCGGCGAGATACGGCATTCGGGCACTGATGCCGGGTAGATCCCCTACCCCATCGCCGTCGGAGTCGGCGAAGCTACGGACGTAGATCTGGTAGCACACGGCGTGGCGCCACCATGGAACCTGCGTCATCTCGGTCCTTCCGGGCAAGAGGTCGGGTCAGCCGAAGTTCGCCGGGTCGACATGGATCCAGGTGTGCCGGGCGCGACCGTGTACCCGACCGTCCGGGGCGTACACGGTAGTCGCGGTCCACGTCTTGCGGCCTGCGGTCCCCAGCCACTGGCCGACGACGACACAGCGATCGCCGGCGTGGACCGGGGAGTCGACACTCGCGGTAATCCGGCCGAGCACCATCGGTCTTCCCTGAAGGTCGCCCGTCCAGCCGCCCGGGCAGTCCATCGCTGCCCAGACGTACGCGTTCCCGACCACTGACCCGGCACTGGTGAGACTCTCGTCGGCAGTCCAGGTACAGGCCGTGCGCCCGCCCGGCAGCCGACCGGGAGTCAACCGCAGCCCGTCGCCGGGCGTACGTGCCGGGCCGCACACGAAGCATTCGGGGAACGGATGGCTCACTGCGCCGGCGTAGGCGTTTTCGGCGGTCCGTGCCGTGGCGAGGTCGACCGCCCGGACCGGCGGCCCGAGCGAGTCTTCCGGCACGGTGAGTGCATCGGCGATGACATCACCTGCGTTCAAGAGCTCGATGCGCTCCGGCCCGGCGTCGCGGACCGCAACGTCGATGTCGAGTGGCGGCGGCCGACGCAACGTCACCTGCACCACAGCTGTCGAAGGTAGTCGAGCGGCGAACAACCCGGCCGTGTAGCCGCCATTGCCCGACGAGGCCGGTCCGCGAAAGCGCCGATCTATGCGGATCATGGTGTGGCTCACGAAGGCACCAGTGCCTCGGCTGCGACGACCAGATCGCGCACGAGCCCGGCGAATGTGTCGTCTCGGTCGGGGGCTCGTAAGACCGCCGACGGATGAATCGTCGCCATCAACCAGCCGGACTGGACCATTGCCGGATCAGGCGCCTGGGTCGCTCTCGGGAAGAGGATGCCGCGCTGGCGGGTGACGCGGAACTCCGGGCCTAGCAACGACCGGGCGGCAGTGGCTCCCAGGCACACCACGATCTCGGGATCGACGACCGCTAGCTCGGCCGTCAGCCATGGACGGCAGGCTTGCAGGTGCACCAACTCCGGAGTCTGGTGGAGCCGCCGCTTGGGCGTCGCCGTGAAGCGGAAGTGCTTCACGGCGTTGGTCACGTAGCAGTCAGCGCGGTCGAGGCCGGCGGCGTCCAAAGCCCGATTGAGCAGCTGTCCCGCAGGTCCCACAAACGGAGCACCCTGCCGGTCCTCCGCGTCGCCCGGTTGCTCTCCGACCAACGCTACCCTGGCCAGCGCAGACCCCGTGGAGAAGACCGTCTGGGTGGCAGTGACATGCAGCTCGCAGCCTTCACAGCCGGCCGCGGCCTCTCGGAGCGCGTCGAGGCCGGCCCCGGTAGGCACCCACTTCTGCGCTCCCGGCCGTTGCGCCACTCTCGAAACGTCCTCACTCCCGACTTGTCACGCTCGGATCAGGCTATGACCTGGAACGGCGGTGAAAAGTCCAGGTGGTTACGGGTCGCGGATCGCCTCGTACCTGGAAAGCGCGACGCGCCGCTGCTCAGCATGATCGACGATCGGGGCGGGGTAACCACCGGGGATGCCGCCGGACAGCCGCCACGGTCGGTGCACCGCTGCCCCCGCCACACCGACCAGCTCTGGCACGTATCGACGAACGTAGTCGCCGGCAGGGTCGAATCTCTCAGCCTGGGTGACCGGATTGAAGACCCGGAAGTATGGCGCGGCGTCGGTACCCGAACCGCCGACCCATTGCCAACCGTGAGCGTTGGACGCCTGGTCGCCGTCGACGAGCCGCGCCATGAAGTGGCGCGCTCCGTGCTGCCACTCGACATGCAGGTCTTTGACCAAGAAGCTGGCCACGATCATCCGTACCCGATTGTGCATCCACCCCTCCGCGAGCAGCTGTCGCATGCCCGCGTCGACGATCGGGAAGCCAGTCCTGCCCGCACACCACTGGTCGAACGCAGGACCGGGTGGCTCGAACGGCATCGCCGAGAACTCGGGCCGCAGGTGCTCGCGCGCCGACTCGGGATGGTGCCACAACACGTCGGCGTAGAAGTCACGCCAGGCCAGCTCGCGGCGATACACCTCGCTTCCCTTGCTGCGACGGCGCGCGAGGTCAGCCAGCAGCGTGCGGGGGTGCACTTCGCCCCACTTCAGGTGCACAGACATCCGCGAGGTGGCATCCAGGTCGGGGCGGTTGCGGGCCTCGTCGTAGCCGGCGAGTCCGGTATTCAGGTAGGCACTCCAGCGGCGCAACGCCGCCGCCTCACCCGGCTCCGGCAGCGTCATGGGCGCGACCCCCGGGAGAGCCGGCAGGATCGCCGGTTCCTGTTCCACCCAGGGCACCCCCTCGGGCGCCGCCACCGGCGGCCGCCAACCATGCTCGCGCCAGGCTCGGGCGTAGGGGGAGTAGACGCTGTACGGCCGGCCGTCGGACTTGACGACGCGGCCCGGCGCCACGGCGTACGGCGAACCCGTGCGGACCAGCTGGATGCCATGCCGCTCCAGCGCCGTTGCGACGGCGGTGTCACGCGTCGAGCCGTAGGGACCGTAGTCCGCGGCAATGTGGACACTGTGCGCTCCGGCCCTTTGTGCCGCTGCGAGCACCTCGTGGACCGGGTCGCCCCGGCGGACGTGCAGGCGACCGATCCGGTCGCTCAGATCTGCCAGGCTCGAGATCAGGTACGCCCGTCTAGCTGGTCCGGCAGGCGCCCAGAGACGGTCGTCGAGGACGAACAACGGCACCACGCCATCGGTCCCGGCGCGCACGGCCTCCAGCAACGCGGGATTGTCCGCCAACCGCAGGTCGCGACGGAACCACATCAGCGCGGTGCGGGACATGTCCCCATGGTCGCCTGGCTGGCCTCGCACCGCACGCCCGTGGCCAAGGGCGCCTTGCCGGATGAGCCACAATGGCGGTTGTGAGTGATCTCATCGACACCACCGAGATGTACCTCCGCACGGTCTACGAGCTAGAGGAGGAGGGCATAGTCCCGCTGCGCGCCCGCATCGCGGAGCGATTGCACCAAAGCGGACCTACCGTGAGCCAGACCGTCGGCCGGATGGAACGCGACGGGCTGCTCAGCGTGGAGGGTGACCGCCACCTCGAGCTGTCCGACGAGGGCCGCCGGCTGGCCATGCGCGTCATGCGTAAGCACCGGCTGGCCGAGCGCTTGCTGACCGACGTCATCGGGCTGGACCTCGAGCTGGTGCACGAGGAGGCTTGCCGGTGGGAGCATGTGATCTCGGAAACCGTCGAACGCCGACTCGTCGAGCTGCTCGGTCATCCCACCTTGTCGCCGTACGGCAACCCGATTCCGGGACTGAAAGAGCTCGGCGAACCCGACTCCGACGAGGAGTTCCTGACGGGGGTGGTGCCGCTGACGCAGGTGGTCGCGGCGACGGCGGAACCCGTGCTGGTGGTGGTCCGCCGGATCAGCGAGCCGTTACAAAACGACACCACGGTGATGTCGGTGCTGCGCCGTGTCGGGGTTCTGCCCGAGCAGGAGGTCCTCGCCTCCGGAGGGCCCGTAGGAGTGGTCGTTGCCCGCGGTCAGGAGACGGCCGAGATCGACGACGAGGCCGCTGCGCACATCTTCGTGCGCGCCCGCTGATCCGTTCTCCTCCTGTCGCAGGACAGTGTCATAGGACATCCGGTAGGGCACGACTTGTGCTCCGGCACCGGCACGGTGCAGCACGTTCGACCAGAAGTCGGTCATCACCTCGAGCACCTGGACGATCCGGTCCGGGCTCAGCTGGCGATGGAACCATGGCTGCCCCCCTCGTCGGCCTTCGCCGACATGCGCGGGGTGATGCCGAAACTGAACCTGTAGAGCAGGTGCCGATCGCTCGCGTTCGGGTGGCTAGTCGCGGATCACGGTGGCTGCAGCCATCGCCACCGTCAGCAGGCCTCGTCTTCGCGTTGGAACGCAGCGGAGGTATATACCTACCGTAGGCGTGACTTTACTTTGAGTAAGTCGTTGACAGGGCATTAGCGGATTGGCCTCGTCAGAAGCACCGTACGTCGGATGGCTAGGGATGCGACAGGGGGCGCCGCGAGGACTTCGGCCAGAGCGCAGATTCGCCGCCGAGCGGGAAGACAGGACGTTACTCTGTGGAGCGGATCAGTGGTGATTCGTCACTGAGTGTGAGGAGGTGACCGCCATGGACACCGTGCAGCCACGGGCGAGCCGCATCTTCGACCGCACAGTGATGGCGGTCGGAGTGGCGCTGGCACTTTTCAGCGCCACTATCTCGGTCGCTGGCGGCCTCGATTTCCCGCCGGCGATCTGGCTGGCAGCACCGCTGATCGGGGTCATGGCCCGCTTTCCGCTGATCTTCGAGCGGCCCTCTGGCGCCATCGAGATCGGGTTCGAGTCGTGCGTGCTGGTGTTCTTGGTGACGCTGCTCGAACCCCACGACGCGATGGTCGTGTGGGCGACCGGGACCGTCATATCGCAGGCGATGTCGAACTTCCGCAAGGTCGCGAAGATCTTCAACATGGGGGTCACGCTTGTCGGCGGCGCCGCGGCGATCGCCATCGTCGACCTGCTGCGGGGGAACGTCCGCGCGACACCACACGAGCTGGCGGCCGTGGCACTGGGCTGCACGGCGTACTTCCTGCTCGACTACGCGATCTCCGAGGTATCGATCGCCCTCGAGGAGGGCGTGCCGGTCCACCGCCAGCTGCGCCAACCTGACGTGGCCATCGCGCTGGCGTGCATCGTTGCCGTCGACTCGCTGGGCTACCTGGCCGCGCTGGTTGCCCGGACCATGCCGGTCTGGTCGGTAGCGCTGCTCGCCGTCCCCATCGTCACTCTTCTCGTCGCCGTCAAGTCGGTGGCGCGGGGACGAGAGACTGCGCGGCGCATGGGAGTCCTGTTCGACGTGTCCACGCAGGTCCAGGCGTTGCAGACCGAGTCGGGCGTGTTGGCCGCAATGGAGTCGGGTGGCCGCCGGTTGCTCAAAGGCTCGCGGTTGGAGATGCGCTCGGAGCCACCAGGCGTGGGGGAGGTCGGCACCCGCGTGAATCGCGGGATCGACCAGCGGTGGCTGGTGACGCCGGGGCGGAGGCGAACGCGCGCGACACCCGCATCGGACCAACAGAACCTCGACGCGCTGGCCCTTGTGGGCGATGAGGCACTGGCCCGCCTCCACTTGACCCGGGAGATGACGCACCTGGCTCAGCACGATGCGCTGACCGACCTGGTCAACCGCGCTTCCTTCCTCCGCCAAGTCGATGCCGCTCTGGCCAACTGCCGGATGCGACCGGGACAGGTAGCCGTCCTGTTTTGCGACCTCGACGGCTTCAAGACGGTCAATGACTGGTTCGGGCATGCCGCTGGCGACGCCCTGCTGGTCGAGGTAGCTCACACCCTGCGTGACTGCATCGGGCGGCGCGGGACGGTGGCGCGACTGGGCGGCGACGAGTTCGCCGTGCTGGTGGAAGCGGCCGAGACCGTCGACGACCTGCGCGCGCTCACCGACGGAGTGCTGGAGGCCGCTGACCAGCGGTACGAAGTTGGCGGCCGGTGCGTGGAGATCACCACCAGCGTGGGTGTGGCGTTCTCCGACGGAGCGCATAGCGCCGACCAGCTGATTCGCAACGCCGACATTGCCATGTACGAAGCCAAGTTCGCCGGCCGGAACCGCGTCGTGGAGTACCACCCTGCTCTGGGGCGCGAGCGAGTTCGCTCGTTCGAACAGGCCGAGGCGTTGCGCCAGGCTTTGGAGGACCGGGAGCTGACCGTGGTCTATCAGCCCGTGGTCCAGAGCAGTACCGACCGCATCACCGGAATCGAGGCGCTCGCCCGGTGGACACTGAACGGGCAGGCGGTCCCGCCCGACGTCTTCATCCGGGTTGCCGAGGAGGCTGGCCTGACCAGCATCCTGGGTGAGCTGGTCCTCGAGATGGTCGCTGCCGACGCGCCGGCGATGCGAGCGGCCTCCAGCGGTGAGCTCTTCATCAGCGTCAATGTCTCCGCGCAGCAGCTTCGGGCACCCGGTTTCGTAGCGTCCGTGCTCCGGACACGAGATGCTCTCGGTGAGCTGGCGTTGGTGCTGGAGATCACTGAGCGTCAGGTCGTCGGCGACGACCCGATGGTCTCGTCGGTGATCGGGCAGCTAGAGGCCAACGGCATCCGCTTCGCTCTCGACGACTTTGGGATCGGATACTCCTCCATCGGATACCTGCAACAGCTCGCCGTGCACGTCCTGAAGACGGACCGGCTCTTCTCCGCGCATATCGACACGGATCCGCGCTCGATGAAACTTCTCGTCTCGATGGTCGAGATGGGACGCGCCCTGGGTCTTGACGTTGTCATCGAGGGAATCGAGCGGGCGGCCCAGGTGGATGAACTGCGTCGGCACGTAACCTTCTCCGACAACCTGTTCTTCCAGGGATACCTGCTGGCCGTGCCCGCCCCCGTAGATGAAACGGTGCGCCAGCTGGAAAGTGCTGAGAAACAACCCGTCCTGCGCGCTGTCTGAGCGGTCATAGACGACCGTTTGACATGCTGACCACAGCGGCGGACGCCTGGAGGTCGGTGTGCCGAGATTGCGCAAGACCTGGGTCACGCTGCTGGGCTGGCTCCTGACGCTGACCGGCTTCGCCGCGCTGGTGCTGCCAGGCCCGGGCCTGCTGATCATGCTGGCTGGCCTCATCGTGTTGTCACAGGAGTACGACTGGGCCGAGCGTCGAGTCGAGCCGTTGAAGAAGAAGGCGTTCGAGGCAGCAGCCACCGGTGTGGAGACTTGGCCACGCATCGTCCTCAGCGCTTGCAGCGCGCTGGGCCTCGTGGCGATGGGTGTGGTGTGGTGGTGGGAACCGGTCATCCCGGAGTTCTGGATCGTTGGCCCGCAGCTACCGTTCGCTGGTTGGCCAACAGGGTCCAGCCTGATCGTGTCGGGCGTGGTCGCCGCCGCGCTGTTGGTCTACAGCGTGCGGCGGTTCCGTGCCTCTCCGCGAACGGATCGGGCCGATGCCTGACGCGCCGGTCCGTACGTGATCGCATTCCTCAGGAGCGCCCTCTACGCTTCGGTCATGAGAACACTCATCATCATCATCATCATCGTTGTACTGATCGTCCTCGTCCTCGGGTTCCTGCGTCGACGCTGAGCCTCCGTACTACAAGCGCTGCGCGTCCACGACGGCAGTGACCTCGCCACGGCCCACCAGGGCCACCCGAGTGTCGTCCAGCGGCAGCATCCGACTGCGATGGCTCGGGCCTGGGACCGTGGTTGCTCCGGCGCGCCGCAGTTCCCCGGACGGGGTGATGTGCAGCGCCACCACGATGGTGCCGTTGCGCCAATCCGACACTGGGATCAAGGCGAGCCGTTCCCCCGGCAGGTAGCTGAACGCTCGGGCGTCACGTTCGACTGGGCTGAACCCGGAAACGGCGAGCGCCACGTTGTCGAGCTGGCGCGGCTGGCGCGCGTCGGACAGGTCGAACGTCGCCCCTTGCGGGCCGCGGGTGCTTCCCGATGCGGTCGCATCTTGACCGATCCCGAGCAGGATGTCGTCCCCGAGTGGATGCAGGTACGCCGAGTAACCGGGAATCTTGAGCGTTCCCGTCACTCGCGGGTGCTGCTCGTCCGACAGGTCGACGGTGTAGAGCGGGTCCACCTGTCGGAACGTGACGACGACGGCCAGGTCACCGAACCACCGCACGGCCTTGAGTTGTTCATGGACCCCTAGACCGCCGACCCGGCCCGATACGACGAGGCGGTTGCCCTCTTCGCGCAGGACACTGATCACAGTCTGGGTTGGTCTCCACCCGTTCCCCTGTGTGGCAGCGACGCGCAGCAGGCCTTCGTGCTCGCTGAACGACCAACGGTCAGCCACCGTCCCCCGGATGCGACCGGTGGCAACGTAGGCCGTCTGGGTGCCGGTGATGTCGAACGCGTGGATCTGGCTCGTCGCCGGCCGCCACAAGGCCGTGTCTATGGAGTCGATGACCGGGCCCCACACAAACGGATCGGCCGCGGTGGCGACGTACATCCGGTCGGCGGAGGCATAGACAAGGTCGGAGTCGGCGGCCAGCCCGGTCGCGGCGAAGCCGTCTGGATCGTCGGCGTCCAGTGTCAGCACCGTCACCACGCCGAGGGTTGACCGCGCGCCGGGACGAACCACGTCTGCGCAGTCGAGAAGCGGGCGCTTGCCGGTGCGACCAAGCGTTGAGCGCAGCGGCAGCCAGTCCTGCGCTGTCGCGTTGCGGACGATCTCCCGGTTACGCACCAGCGCCTGCCGGCTGCTGCGGTGTCGTCCGGGCGTCACGAACGGCAGCTCCGGCGCCGCGCTCACCACCACCCGGACTGTTCCGTCATGTTCGCGGGCTGTCAGCAGCTCGCCCTCCACGCGCTCGAGGCGGTCGAGGACGGGAGTTGTGGGATCGCCCAGGTCGATGATGGCCATCAGGGTCCGGGCAGGTCCTGACGCCGCCGGCGCGGCGATGCGGCTGAGGTTCGAGCCGCTGGCGACGCCGGAATACAGTCTGCGCGCCGAGCCGAGCACCACCGCCTTGTCACCGTCGAGCAGTAATTCGCCCGAACGCAGCCGCGGTGGGAGCGCGAGGCGCCCCAGCTCCTGCGGCACCGAGCCGCTCACATCGGTGACGACCAGATCGCGGCCGTCGATCAGCACCACCAGCTCACCGTCGGTCTTGGCGAAGTCGGCCTCGTCGACGTCCTGTTCCTGCAGGTTGGTGCCAGTGTCGCCATTGCCGACCGCAGCGAGTGCGTCCGTCCTGGCCGCCGCCACGAACCCCATGTCTGCCGCGAAGGCATACGGCTGCTCGAGGCCCCACGCAGTGACCCGGGGCAGTGCAGCGCGGACGTACCACGCGCGAAGATCAGCACAGGAGTCGAAGATCGGCGCGGCCTGGGCGGACAACTCCTGTCCGGCCGGCGCAGTAGCGGGGCTCACCCCAGAGCACGACGTCAACGCAGCTCCGCCGCCCAGCGCGAGCGCGGTGACGACAGCCATTCGACGTCTTCGATGGGTGGACATGGTTGGGCTCCCGACCTTGGCTGGAGGTGGGACGCGGCCAGCGCGGGGCTGGTTCCGCCGTGGACGAAACTTCCGTCTTGGTCTCGACAGATCGGCGGCTGGCTGCTTTTCCGGGTCGCCCCGACGGTCAGTCCATGCGTACGACCGTGATGCCAGCCCGGCTCACGGGCTGACTCATGGCGACCAGTGCGGCGCCCGCCTCGTCCAGTCCGATCACCTGCCCGACCAGCAGGTCCGGTCGCAGGGATCCGGAGTCGACCAGCTCGAGGAGTGCCGGATAGTCGTTGGCGGCCATGCCGTGCGAGCCGTGGATCTCCAGCTCCTTGGCGACGACCCGGTCCATGGGCAGTGGGGGAGTTGAGTGTCTGCCAAGCAGGAGGCCGATCTGAACGTGCCTTCCTCGTGGTCGCAGGCATTCCACCGACGCGAGCGCGGTGGCCGTCGAGCCGGCCGCGTCCAGGGAGACATGGGCGCCTCCGCCGGTTACCTGCACAACTCGGGTGGTGACCTCGTCACCCCCTGAGACGAGCACCTCGGCGCCCAGCTCGCCCGCCCGCCGCAAGGCCACCGAGGACACGTCGACGGCGACAACGTGTGCGCCCAGTGCGATGGCAATCAACACCGCGGAGAGCCCGACGCCGCCGCATCCATGGACCGCTACCCAGTTGTCGCGCCGCACCCTGCCATGGGCGGTGAGAGCTCGGTACGCCGTGACGAACCGGCAGCCGAGAGAGGCCGCGGTCACGAAGTCAACGGAGTCGGGGAGCGGCACAACGTTGAGGTCGGCCGCGTGAATTGCCACCCGTTCGGCGAACGAGCCGGGTCCGGTGAATCCCGGCTGAGTTTGCCGCGGGCACACTTGTGCGTCGCCGGCGAGGCAGAACTCGCATCGTCCGCAGCCACAGGCGAACGGCACAGTGACCCGCTCGCCGACCTTTCGACGCGTCACCTCAGGCCCGATCTCGATGATCCTGCCCGCGAGCTCGTGCCCCGGAACATGCGGCAGCTGCACCGGGTCATGGCCCTGCCATGCGTGCCAGTCCGACCGACACACGCCGGTGGCACGGACCTCGATCAGCACACCATCGGGCGGGCAGGAGGGCTCCTCCACCGATACGAGCGTAGGGGTGGCACCGTACTCGATGAATTGGACCGCCCTCATCTCGATCATCGTAGGGACGGCGGACGTGCTGACGCTTCGCGGACCGCTACGCCGGCTTCTCCCAGACCGATACATGTGTGGTGCTGGCGCTCGTGAACGGCTCCCGATTCCAGCCGCTCCAACGCTCGCGCAACGTCATCCCGGCGAGGCGAGCCATGAGATCAAGCTCGGTTGGCCAGACGTAGCGGAACGGCGCCGAGAAGAACTCGAGCTGACCGTCCACGACCGAGTAGTGGTGGGAGTACAAGATCTGCGCCGCGATGTCGTACTCGTCGAAGCTGAGTCTGGTCGGGCTCACAGTGAACGCCCGAACGGTCTCGCCAGGCGGGAGCCGCTGCAAATCAGGGATTCCGACCTCGATCACGAAGCAGCCGCCGGGTTCCAGATGTGCGGCGACGTTGCGGAAGCACTGGACCTGCTCGTCCTGCGTGGTCAGGTTCATGATGGTGTTGTAGACGAGGTAGACAAGCCTGAAGCTCCTGCCCACATCGGTGGTCGCGAAATCGCCGATCGTCACGTCGATGTCATGCGCACCGGTTTTCGCCCGCAGCCGCGCGACCATGGCCGAGGACAGATCAATCCCGTGCCCCTGAACGCCGCGCTGGCTGA
>Ga0183260_10003592_pt1 | contig 12486 bp, 9 predicted proteins | sample AntDrymUQ4972206_2_FD_129768 | JGI IMG/M metagenome (GOLD analysis project Ga0183260, IMG submission 129768) | Polar desert sand microbial communities from Dry Valleys, Antarctica - metaG UQ497 (22.06) (version 2) (version 2) | ecosystem: Environmental > Terrestrial > Soil > Desert | place...
TGCGTCGGCACCGACTCCCACACCACCATGGTGAACGGGCTGGGGGTGGTGGGGTGGGGTGTCGGCGGCATCGAGGCCGAAGCCGCCATGCTCGGCCAACCGGTGTCGATGCTCATCCCGCGCGTCGTCGGCTTCAAGCTGTCGGGGTCTCTGCCCGAGGGAGCCACCGCCACCGACCTCGTGCTCACCATCACCGAAATGCTGCGGGGGCACGGCGTGGTCGGCAAGTTTGTCGAGTTCTACGGGCCCGGTGTCGGTGCCGTGCCATTGGCCAATCGCGCCACCATCGGCAACATGTCGCCCGAGTACGGGTCGACCATTGCGGTCTTCCCGATCGACGACGAGACTTTGCACTACCTGCGGCTAACCGGTCGAGACGATCACCAGGTGGCGCTCGTCGAGGCGTACGCCAAGGAACAGGGCCTGTGGCACGACGCTGATGTCGAGCCGCGCTACTCCGAATACCTCGAACTCGACCTCAGCACCATCGTCCCCTCCATCGCTGGACCCAAGCGGCCACAAGACCGGGTCTCCCTCTCCGACGCCAAGGCCGCCTTCCGCACCGCGCTGTGCGACTACGTCGAACACGACGTTGCGGACGATCCGGAGCTGGTGCACAACGGTGGCGCATCTGGCGCCGTCACCTCGTCGAACGAGTCGGGCTACGACGAGGCCGATGCCGAGTCGTTTCCCGCGAGCGACCCCCCGGCATACAAGCCCGACGCCGGCGAGCACCCCCCCTCGGCGCCGACGGGACCGAAGGGAGTCGACGAGCGGCCCCGTCCCAGCAAGCGGGTCAGCGTGACTCTTGACGACGGCTCCAGCTTCGAGATCGACCACGGTGCGGTGACCATCGCCGCCATCACGTCGTGCACCAACACCTCTAACCCCTCGGTGATGATCGGTGCCGCCTTGCTCGCTAGGAACGCCGTGGACAAGGGGCTCACCAGCAAGCCGTGGGTCAAGACCACGCTGGCGCCTGGGTCGAAGGTGGTCATGGACTACTACGAGCGCGCCGGCCTCACGCCGTACCTCGAGAAGCTGGGCTTCAACCTCGTCGGATACGGCTGCACGACGTGCATCGGCAACTCCGGACCGCTGATTCCCGAGGTCAGTGAGGTGGTCAATGAGCAAGACCTCGCGGTCGTCTCGGTGTTGTCGGGCAACCGGAACTTCGAGGGCCGGATCAACCCCGACATCAAGATGAACTACCTGGCCTCGCCGCCACTGGTGGTGGCTTATGCGCTGGCCGGCTCGATGGACATCGATCTGTTCAACGAGCCCCTTGGACAGGACACCTCGGGCCAGGACGTTTTCCTCAAGGACATCTGGCCGTCACCGGCCGAGGTGGAGGAGGTCGTGGCGGCCTCCATCACGTCGGAGATGTTCACCAAGGACTACGCCGACGTCTTCACCGGTGACGAGCGTTGGCAGTCGCTGCCGACTCCTGAGGGGGACACGTTCGCTTGGGACCCGGAGTCGACATACGTACGCAAGCCGCCGTACTTCGAGTCCATGTCGCGCGACCCTGAGCCGGTCACCGATATCGTGGACGCTCGTGTCCTGGCCAAGCTCGGCGACTCGGTCACGACCGACCACATCTCACCGGCAGGCGCTATCAAGAAGGACTCACCGGCGGGCAGGTACCTGGCGGAGCACAAAGTGGAGCCGCGCGAATTCAACTCCTACGGCTCTCGCCGTGGCAACCACGAGGTCATGATCCGTGGCACCTTCGCCAACATCCGGCTGCGCAACCAGCTCGCCCCGGGGACTGAGGGCGGCTTCACCCGCAATTTTGCTGGCGACGGTGAGGTGACGTCGATCTATGAGGCGTCAGAGGTGTATGCCGCCCGGGGTATCCCGCTGGTGATCCTGGCCGGCAAGGAGTATGGCTCGGGCTCTTCTCGAGACTGGGCCGCGAAGGGCACCGCGTTGCTAGGCGTCAGGGCCGTTCTGGCTGAGTCGTACGAGCGGATCCACCGGTCCAACCTGATCGGCATGGGGGTGCTGCCACTGCAGTACCCGGAGGGCCAGTCTGCGGAGTCACTGGGCCTGACCGGAGAGGAAACCTTCGAGATAACCGGTGTCACCGAACTCAACGAAGGTCGTACACCGGCGACGGTGAAGGTCAAGGCCGCAGATATGGAGTTCGACGCTGTGCTGAGGATCGACACGCCGGGGGAAGCGAACTACTACCGCCACGGCGGCATCATGCAGTACGTGCTGCGAAACCTGCTCAGCCGGTAAAGCCGAGCTTGTGCGGTCGTGCGACGGCCGCTCAGTTATCCGCGTCCAGAGCACGTTTGATCTCAAGCGCCACGGCGGCGGCCTCGGCGTCGTCGTCGTATCGAGTGCGGGGCCAGAAGAAACCCCGGAGCCCGTCCTTGCGGCGGCGGGGGACGACGTGCACGTGAAGATGTGGCACCGACTGCGAGACCACATTGTTCATCGCAACAAACGTCCCTTCCGCGCCGACAGCACCCGCTAGGGCGGCGGCCACTTTCTGTGCTGTTGCCAGCAGCGGGACCATCAGGTCGGTGGGCAGCTCGAGCAACGTGTGAACGTGGACGCGGGGAACCACGAGTACATGACCCTTGAACACCGGCCGCGAGTCGAGGAACGCCACCGTTTGGGGCGAGTCCCAGACTCGATGAGCCGGTTGGCGCCCCGCCGCTAGGTCGCAGAACAAACAGGTCACGAGATGTGAACCTAGTCCTCGCTCGGGGTGGTCTAGCCGACAGGGTATCGAACATATGTTCGAACACTGAGTAGAGTGATCGGGTGACGCTCGCCTATGCTCCTCCTGGTTGGCCCGAGCAAGTACGGCCTCCCGGAGCCCCGCGCTGGGAGGACACCGCGATCGGATGGCTGTTCGACCAGTGCCCGCCCGACTACCGCGTCTACGCCGGCTTGCGGCGCCACCCCGTTGTGCTCGCCCGCTTTGCGGCTCTCCATACCGAGGCCAGTATCCAGGCGGCACAGCGTGGCATCTCCGAGGCCAGGACCAGTCTTCGCGACGTGCTGCCCACCGAGTCGGTGGAGGGTGCCATCTCGATGTGGGAACGGGAGGGCGCCCGGCTGCTGGCCGTTCGACGAGGCGTCGGTCTCATCGAAGATGCGTTTCGCGGCCGTCAGTTCCGGGCCCGCCTCTAGAGCGGTTGCCTCCACGAGACCGAGTTCGTCATAGACTGCAGGCTCATTCACGACCGTGACGCTCCCATCTGGCAGCGGTGCGCCTGCGACATTGCCTGCGGCGAGGGAAGGGACTCGATGGGTCTGCTGGACAACCTCACCTCACCGCGTGACCTGCGCGCTCTCGACGAGCAACAGCTCCGGGAGCTCGCTGCGGAGATTCGAGCGTTCCTGGTTGCCAAGGTGTCTCGTACAGGTGGCCACCTCGGCTCCAACCTTGGTGTCGTCGAGCTGACCTTGGCCATTCATCGCGTCTTCGATTCACCCACTGACAAGGTGATCTTCGACACCGGCCACCAGGCCTACGTGCACAAGATCCTCACCGGACGCGCCGGCGGTTTCGACGGGCTCAAGCAGTCAGGCGGAATTTCCGGCTACCCCAGTCGAGCGGAGTCCGAGCACGACCTGGTCGAGAACTCTCATGCGTCGACCGCGCTTTCGTACGCCGACGGCCTGGCCAAGGCGTTTGCGCTGCGCGGTGAGCAGCGGTCGGTGGTGGCGGTAGTGGGAGACGGGGCGCTCACCGGTGGCATGACCTGGGAGGCACTGAACAACATCGCCCCGGACCGGCACAGCAATCTCGTGATCGTCGTCAACGACAATGGCAGGTCGTACTCGCCGACCGTCGGGGCCTTCGCCGAGCATCTGGCGTCGCTGCGCACCAACCCGCACTACGAACAGGCTCTCGACCAGGTTCGACGCAAGCTGACCCGCACCAAGTTCGTCGGCCCACCGATGTACGACGCTCTGCACGCGATCAAGAAGGGGCTCAAGGACGCCATTGCCCCCCAGGGCATGTTCGAAGACCTCGGTCTGAAGTATCTGGGGCCGGTCGACGGACACGACTTGGATGCCGTCGAGCAGGCGTTGACTCTGGCCAAGAACTTCCATGGCCCCGTGATCGTGCATGCCCTCACACGCAAGGGGATGGGATATCCACCGGCCGAGCGGCACATGGCGGACAACTTCCACGGCGTCGGCACGTTCGACCCGGAGACTGGCGAGCCACTTGCTGCGGTGGCCACGATCTGGACCGACGTGTTCCGCGACGAACTCGTGCAGCTTGGTGCCGAGCGCCCGGATCTGGTAGCCGTCACTGCCGCAATGCTGCACCCCACCGGACTCGACGGCTTCTCGACCGCGTACCCAGAACGAACATTCGACGTCGGCATCGCCGAGCAGCACGCCATCACGGCGGCTGCCGGAATGGCGATGGGTGGTCTGCATCCCGTGGTTGCGATCTACGCCACGTTCCTCAACCGAGCGTTCGACCAGGTCCTCATGGATGCGGCGTTGCACAAGTGCGGTGTCACGATCGTGCTCGACCGAGCGGGGGTGACGGGCGACGACGGGGCCTCCCACAACGGCATGTGGGACATGTCGATCTTGCAGGTCGTACCCGGTCTGCGCCTGGCCGCCCCCCGCGACGGGACGCGGCTGCGAGAGCTGCTGCGTGAAGCCGTTGAGGTAGCGGATGCCCCGACAGTCGTACGGTTTCCGAAGGGGGCAGTCCAAGCGGACCTCGATGCCGTTGAGAAAGTCGGAACGGTCGACGTGATGGCGCGAGTGGGAGCACCTGACGTGCTGATCGTGGCGGTGGGGTCGATGGTGGCGACCTGTCTCGACGTGGCGCTAAGGCTCGCCGCACAAGGAATCGGGGTGACGGTTGTCGACCCCCGCTGGGTCAAGCCGGTCACCCCCGAGCTCGTCGAGTTGGCATGCCAGCACCGGCTCGTCGTCAGCGTCGAGGACAACGGTCGAGTGGGTGGATGTGGCAGTGTGCTGACCCAGGCGCTTCTCGATGCCTGCGTGGATCGGCCGGTTCAGGTGTTCGGCATACCGCAGCAGTTCCTCGACCATGGCAAGCGTGCGGCGATCCTCGACGCAGTCGGTTTGACGGCACAAGGGCTGGCTCGCGACATCACCGCGCGCATGTCTGCGCTTGCCGAGGTCGGTAGCGACTCGCCGGCCAGCGCACCAACAGAGTCCGCCTAGCGGGCCGGTCCTCGCTCCTCGCGTCCGGGGAGCCCTGATGGAGAAGCCCTGACAGAATCTGCAGATGCCACACACGGTGACAGAGCTGCTGGCTCTGCTGGAGCTGGAACGTCTGGACGTCGACCTGTACCGGGGCCAGCAGCCCGACACCTCGTTCCAGCGCGTCTTCGGTGGCCAGGTGGCTGCACAGGCGCTCCGAGCCACCTGGCACAGCGTGGACGCTGAACTGGCGGTGCACTCGCTGCACTCCTATTTCCTGCGACCAGGCGACACCGCTGTGCCGATCTTGTATGACGTGGAACGGATTCGAGACGGTCACTCGTTCGCCACCAGACGCGTCGTGGCTCGCCAGCACGGCAAGCCAATCTTCTATCTGACCGCCTCGTTTCAGGTCGGTGAAATCGGGTTCGACCACCAAGACGCGATGCCCGTCGTTGCTGGGCCGGAAGAGTGTCCGCTTGTCGGTGATCTGCTTCGGAGCCTCCCCGGAGGCGGCCCGGAAGCGGTCGACACCTGGGACCGCGAGTGGGCAGCGTTGGACGTGCGCTATGCAGGGGATTCTCGGGCCGGGAGCGCCCTCGCCGGCCCCGACCAGCCGGCTCGGGCACAGATCTGGCTCAAGGCCGCGGGTCCGGTGCCAGACGATCCGCCCACGAACACCGGCGTGCTGGCCTATGCGAGCGACCTGACGCTTCTTGGGGTCAGCCTGGTTCCGCATGGGTTGATCATCTCGTCGCCACAGGTACAACCTGCGTCCCTCGACCACAGCATGTGGTTCCACCGGCCCTGCCGAGCCGACTCGTGGATGCTCTATGACCAGCACTCGCCCTCAGCGTCAGGCGGAAGGGGCTTCGCGCTCGGACGGGTCTTCGACCGGTCGGGAAGGCTGGTCGCGTCGGTCGCCCAGGAGGGCCTGATCCGTCCCCTGGGCCAGGCGCGAGCCGCTTTGCGGCCCGGCAACGGCGAAGGGTGACAAGGCGTGCCGCCCGCTGGCAGGCAACAGCCAGCTTCTGCTGCCTGCCCCGGTAGGCTGCCTTCTCTCAGCGGGCACGCCAACTGGACAGCAGCTCAGCCTCACGCTCGGCTGAGATACCCCACCCCTGGACCAGGGGAGGCTGAGCTTCTTGGATCCAGTCCCAGGTGTCGGTGATCGTCTGCGTAAGCGCCCGCGGTGACAAACCGGCTGCGAAGGAGCGGGCCGGGTCGGCCGCCAGCGTCCACTCGTCGCTGCCCTCATTCCACAATGGCAGCGACTGGTGAGTTTCGCCACGCTCCGACAGCCAAGCGGCGTCCGCCCACGTCAGGCGGGTGTCGCTCGGACCGACCGCGCGGACAGTGGCGTCGAGCAGGTCACCGAGACCGAAGGGGGGCGTTGGGGACACGCTGTTGTAGATACCCGCCTTGCGCGATTCGGTCAGGCTCACGACCCAGGTCGCCTGGTCACGGGCGTCGATGACCTGGATCGGGGAGTCCGTGGGACCCGGAGCCAGCACCCCGCCACCTCGCGCTATCCGTCGTACCCACCAGGTGAAGCGCCCCGTGTGGTCGCGTGGCCCGATGACGTAGGTCGGACGGATGATGGTCAGGTCGTCGTCGTAGGCCGACTCAGCGGCCTCCTCGCACAGCACCTTCAGACCGCCGTACGTCTCTCCCGTAACCTCTTCGCTGCTCGTGTCGGCGAGCCGGACCAGTTTGGCGCTCTCGTCGAGGCCGGGTCCGTCAGCGTCGGCGTAGACCGACATGGTGGAGATGAATACATGATGGCCACCGCGACCATCGAGTGCCTTCGCAAGCGACCTGACGTGACGGGGGACGTAGGCGCAGACATCGACCGTGGCGTCAAACTCCCGCCCTGCCAGCGGCTCCTCCACGTTCTCGTTACGGTCGGCCCGCAGCTGTTCGACTCCCTCGAACAGAGGGTCGTCGCTGTGACCTCGATGCAGCAGGGTTATCTCGTGGCCGGCGACAATCGCAGCCTCAGCCATCGCGCGTCCGACAAATCGCGTTCCACCAACGAAGAGAATTCGCATGCTCGCAGCCTAGCCGCGGGGGAGGACGCCGGCTCTTGCCGCTCTCGCCTGGCTTTTTCGACAGCCGCGGCGCGGTTCTCCGATCCCGCGGCGCTCACATCAGATGCTGCAACTGCAGGTCGTCTGACAGGACTGCGAAAAGCAGTTACGGTAGTGACTTCTGTGGTCAAAGTGGCTTGAGTTTTCGACAGGGGACCTGTGCAAGGGCGCATTTCTCGACCAGCTGGCGTCGGAAAAGCGGCTGTGGCAGTCACTGTCCTCTGGTCGGTCGCTGCGCCAACTCCCGCCCAGGCGATCAACTCGCCCAGCGACGACTTTCAGGTGCCTTTTGCATGTGGGGAGTCCTGGGAAGGATCGACCCGGTCCTCACACAGTCCCAGCTCATTGGCCATCGACTGGAACAGCGCTGGCGACGATCTGGGACGCCTGGTCGTTGCCTCCGCCCCAGGCGTCGTCGAGTCCGTCATCGACCTTGGGGGCTCCAGCTACGGACTGTACGTCGTGATCGACCACGGAGCGGACTGGACGACGCTCCACGCCCATTTGCTGAGCGCATTGGTCGTAGCCGGACAACGCGTCGACCAAGGTCAGGTCATCGGGCAGGTCGGGAGCTCCGGCGGCTCCAGCGGACCCCACCTGCACTACGAACAGCGGCTCGACCGGTCGGACCAACACGCTCGATTCGACGGCATCGACTTCGCCTACAACAGCTGGATCACATCACGCAACTGTGCGGATGTACCTGTCGTCGGCGACTGGAACGGTGACCGACGAACTGACGTCGGCGCTTTCAGCAGACGAAGCACCGGCAGTGTCTTTCGGAAGCGGCTGCCCGGGGGAGCGCAGCGGATCGTGGCCTTTGGCCAAACTACGGACCAGCCGCTGGTAGGCGACTGGAACGGCGACGGTCAGTTCGAACCAGGGGTATGGCGGCAGGCGACGCAACGCTTCGTGCTCTCAAGACCACGGCGGGAGCCTCGTCGGTTTACGTTCGGAAAGCCGCTAGCCACTGCAGTTGCAGGCGACTGGGACGGCGACGGCAGGTGGGATGTCGGCACGTTCGAGGCGGCCACCACCACGTTCTCCCTGCGGTACGCCGGTGGCGCCTTGAGCACCAAGACCTTCGGATCCGTGGGCAGCCTGCCGATCACTGGCGACTGGGACGGTGACCGCAGGTGGGGAGTAGGCACGTTCAACCCCGCCCAGGGCAGATTTCGGCTCGACCTGGGTGGCGGCCTCACCAAGAAGATCTTGTTCGGAACCGCTCGATCGCTGCCCGTGGTCGGGCACTGGAATGCCGATGCGGTGTCCGACGTGGGAGTCTGGGGCACCAAGAGCGGCATCTTCTCTCAGCGCCTCGGGCCGAATCGCACCCGAACAGTGCAGTTCGGTCACGCTCGCTAGGAGCTGGACCTCAGCGCCGCCAGTGCTCGAACCTGGTCGATGGTGTCGGCCTCACTCGCCTGCTTGTCATCTCGATAGCGCAGCACTCGAGCGAACCTGAGAGCTTGCCCACCTGGATATCTGCGCGATCTCTGCAGGCCGTCGAACGCGATCTCGACCACCTGCTCCGGTCTCACTCGGACGACATGGCCGCTACGGGAGATCTCTAGCTCGAGGAACCGTGCCGTTTGCCAAGCCAACATCTCGTCGGTCATCCCCTTGAAGGTCTTTCCGAGCATCACGAAGTTCCCGGTGTCTGGGTCCCGCGCACCCAGATGGATGTTCGAGAGCAGTCCTTGTCTGCGTCCGCTGCCCCACTCGACTGCCAGGACGACAAGGTCGAGCGTGTGTCGAGGCTTGACCTTGACCCAGCTGGAGCCGCGGCGGCCGGCGTCGTAGACCGCATCCAAAGCCTTGACCACCACCCCCTCCTGCCCGGCTGCGACCGCGTCAGCAAAGAATTGCTCAGCTGCCTTCTCCTGGGTGGTCACGAGCCGAGTGGCCCGTAGCTCGTCGGTGACCACCTCGTCCAGTCGCTGCAGACGCCGCTCGAGAGGCTCGTCGATGACAGCTTCTCCGTCGACGTACAGGCAGTCGAAGAAGAACGGGGTCACTCTTGCGGAGCTTTCGGAGGAGTCCCGGTCCACGTACCGCGTAGCCGTGCGCGCCGAGGTCTCCTGAAACGGTCGTGGCTTGTCGTCTGGGCCCAGCAGCAGAGCCTCGCCATCGAGAATGAGCTGGGAGGCGGACAGCGCCCGCACGACAGCGACGACCTCAGGCAGCCGGTCGGTGATGTCGTCGAGGCTGCGGGTGAAGATCCGTACGGTCTCGTCTTGCTTGTGGACCTGGATACGTATGCCGTCGAGCTTGGTGTCGACCGCCACCTGCGAATGGGAACCAAGCTTGACCAAGGCGGATCGAACGTCTGGGGCGGTCGATGCGAGCATCGGTCGCACGGGTCGACCTACCTGCAGCGAAAATGCCCGTACTTCGTCGTCTCCTCCGGTCAGTGCAGCACGCGCTACGGGGCCGGTGTGCCCCCTGAGCATCACCGCGCGACGGAGAGTAGCCAACGGCACAGAGAAGGCAGCAGAGATGGCGTCGATTATCGCAAGGTCGAGTGCTCCTTGCCGAACCTCGCCCAACACCAGCCTGCGCAGAAAGTCCTGCTCGTCGGCGGTCGCCCGGGCGAACAGCTGAGACACAGCTTGGGTCCGTCTCGACGACGAGCCTGCCCCGGAGAGTCCTGAGATCTGCTCGAACTGCGCATCGACTTCGGCTACCGTCAGCGTCGCCTCGTCCGCTGGTGCGGGAAGGGTGCCGAGGCTTACCCAACCCAGTCCCGTCCTGCGCTGGCGCAGCTCACCGGCGAGAAAGGAGACGACGACCTCGATGTCATCGGGTTCCGCCACTGCTAGCACCTCGGCAAGGGCGGCTCGTTTGTCCAGACGGGACCGAGTCGCGCCGACGGCATGTGAGACGGCCACGAGATCGCGAAGCAGCATGTGCTCATTGTGGGGTGCAAGGCAACAGTCGCCGACTGCATGGGGCGCCGGCTGGATGACTAACCTGGCGGAGTGAGCTCGCCACCTCCTTCCAAAGCGCGGACGTGGCGTCCGGACTGGCCGTGTGAGCCGTTCGAGATACTCAGGGCCCTAGGGCGGGGAGCACGAGACCCCACATTCCAGCGCGACGCAGGCTGGGTTCTCTGGCGCGCAGCGTGGACCCCCGAGGGGCCGAGCACTCTGCGCATCCAGGCGATCCCGGCGCTGGGAGCGGTGGAGCTCGAAGCGTGGGGGAGTGGCGCTGAGTGGATGCTCGAGCAGGCGCCCGACATGCTGGGTGCCGCAGATGCCACCGCACTCTCCTTCGCCCCCTCGGACCCGCGGGTCCGGAAGTTGTGGATGCGCCATCGCAACTGGCGCGTGGCCCGCACCGGTTTGGTCATGGAGGCGTTACTGGCTGCCGTGATCGAGCAGAAGGTCACCGGTCAGGAGGCCTGGCTGGGGTGGAGGAGGCTACTCAATGCTTTCGGCCCGCCCGCACCGGGACCCGGGGCCGCTCGCGGGATGCGCTGCCCACCCCCAGCCGAAGCCTTGACACACATCGCCTCTTGGCAATGGCTGCGCTGTTCCATCGACGGGGCGCGGTCGCAGGCAATCGTGCGAGCAGCCCACGTGGCCTCTGCGCTCGAGCACACTCTCGACCTGGCCGGCGACGAAGTCGAGGCGCGGCTCACATCCTTGCCCGGCATCGGTGTCTGGACGGCGGCGGAGACGCGGCAGCGCGCACACGGTGACTGCGACGCCGTCAGCTTCGGCGACTACCACGTGGCCGATCACATCGGCTGGGCACTCACCGGCAAGCCCATTAGCGACCGCCAGCTCGAGGAACTACTGGCGCCACACCGACCGCACAGGTATCGGGTCCAGTACCTCGTGACCACCCAGCTGCCTCGCCGACCGCGTCATGGACCGCGGATGGCATTCCGCCGCCATCTCCCGGCATGACGCTCAAGCTGCGGCTCGACAGCACTTCGGCACGACGGGCCGCCTGGGCCGGCGGCTGCTTCGTCCTGGTTGGCCTCGATGTCATGAGTGGCGGACTGATCTCCTCCTTCGACTCCATCGTCAGGGACTGGGTGCAGCCGCAACCAGGTGCCGTGGACTCATGGCTCGACGTGGCAGGAGACCTTGGCGAGCAGGGCGTCTCGGCTGCTCTGCTGGGCATCGCAGGAGCAGTCGCCTCACATCTGCTCTGGAAGCTCTGGCCACTCGTATTCGTCGTAGCTCTTTTCTTGAGCACCCAAGCACTTGTGTATCTCACCAAATGGGTGGTGGGGCGCGAGGGTCCTGGCGCTTGGGCAGACCGAGCCGGCTACCCCGGCTACTACCCCTCGGGACATACGACAACCGCGGCAGTCTGCGCGGGCTCTGTGGTCTTCTTGGTGCTAGTCACTCGGCTTGGCGCATCCTGCGCCGACCGGGCTGCCACCTGGGGGTCGGTGGCGGGCCTGCTGGCAGGAGCGCTGGCGGCGGTGTACTCCATCATGGGTGACTCACACTGGTTCAGCGACGGTGTCGGCGGTCTGCTGCTTGCCTACTGCATCTTGAGCGTGGCGTTCGCTCTTGTGCCGGCCAATACTGTCGGTGGCACCGGCTAACCTCGGCAGCATGAGAGCAGCAACCGACCTGGCCCGCATGGTCGCTCCCTTCAAGGTGGTTTCCGACTACGCACCGTCGGGAGACCAGCCCGCCGCCATCGACGACCTCGAGCGCCGCATCACCGGTGGCGAAAAGGACGTGGTGCTGCTGGGGGCCACGGGGACCGGCAAGACTGCCACGGTGGCGTGGCTCGTCGAGCGCCTCCAGCGCCCCACTCTGGTGATGCTGCCCAACAAGACCCTTGCAGCCCAGTTCGCCAACGAACTGCGTGAGCTGTTTCCCGACAACGCCGTCGAGTACTTCGTCTCCTACTACGACTACTACCAGCCCGAGGCGTATGTGCCACAGACCGACACCTACATAGAAAAAGACTCCTCGATCAACGAGGAGGTCGAGCGGCTGCGTCACTCTGCGACCTGGTCTCTGCTGACCCGACGCGACGTCATCGTGGTATCGACGGTCTCGTGCATCTACGGTCTGGGCTCCGCCGAGGAATATCTCAACCGGATGATTTCCGTCGAGGTGGGGCGTGAGACCGATCGCGATGGGCTGCTCCGCAAGCTCGTGCAGGTGCAGTACGCGCGAAACGATCTGGCTGCGACCCGCGGAACGTTTCGGGTCCGCGGCGACACGCTCGAGGTCTTCCCGGTCTACCAGGAGCA
>Ga0183260_10003594_pt1 | contig 12477 bp, 15 predicted proteins | sample AntDrymUQ4972206_2_FD_129768 | JGI IMG/M metagenome (GOLD analysis project Ga0183260, IMG submission 129768) | Polar desert sand microbial communities from Dry Valleys, Antarctica - metaG UQ497 (22.06) (version 2) (version 2) | ecosystem: Environmental > Terrestrial > Soil > Desert | place...
AGCGCCGAGACGACATCGGCTGCGCTATCCACCTGTCGCCCCGACGCGGACGCATAGGTACGAGCGATCGAGCTGGCTGAGCAGATGGCTTCCAAACACCCGCGGTTGCCGCAGCCGCACAGCGCGCCACCTGGGCGCACGACGACATGACCGAGCTCGCCCGCCTGGGCCAACCCGCCGCGCAGCAGATGTCCGCCCGCGACGATCGAAGCCGCGACGCCGGTGCCGAGCCCGACGAAGAACATGTCATCGCAGCGCTGTGCGGCGCCGACCTTCCACTCGGCCCATCCGGCGATGGTGACGTCATGGTCCACCAGGACCGCCATGTTCCACGATCTCTCCAGCGGTGGCCCGAACTCCAGGTCGCGCCACCCGACGTTTGCACTGAAGACGCCCACTCCGCTGGCCCGGTCGACGATGCCAGGCAGGGCAAGTCCTGCGCGGGAGACCGGTCCATGACCCTGCGCCTCGACCTGGTCGATCAGACGGCTGCCGAGACGCGAGACAGCCCCGAGGGCGTCGTCACCAAGGGGGGTCGGCTCGACACCGGTCGCCAGCAACTGCGAACGCCCGTCGAGCACCTCCGCCTTGAGCGTGGTCCCCCCGACGTCGACCGCGAGCACACGCGCATCGGCAGGCAGCGGTGGGAGCGTCACGATCCGAGGATGACGGAGCGCTCGAGGTTGCGGGGCCGGTCCGGGTCGATTCCCTTGTCGGCCGCGCGCAGCAGACAGAGGCGCTGCACGCGGACCAGGTCTGCCATCGGGTCGATCTGACGATGCTCCAGGTGTGCCCCGGTGATCGCCACGTCCCGCTCGAAGTCCGGCACCAGCGGCCCGAGCGCCCACACGACCCGGCCCGGCGCGGAGATGCTGATCGGTCCGTGGCGGTACTCGGTGGCCAAGTAGGACTCGGTCCAGGACTGAGTCGCCTCGCGCAGCTTGAGTGCGGCCTCCTCGGCCAGAGCTGCGGCAGACCCCATGCCGACGAACGTGATCTGCTCGGCGGCGCGTACGACGTCGTAAGCCTCGTCGGGTTCGGCCAGGACAGCGCGGGCCGCGGCGACCGTGGCAGCCAGGTCTTCCCCCAGGTGCGTTCGCAGGAGCGCCAGGACGGAGGTGGCGAACCTGGTCTGGACCACTGACTTCTCGTCGAACTGAGGGAGCAGGATCGGGTCGCCGAGGCCGAGTATCGGTGTGCCCTCGCTCGACGTGATCACTGTGACGGGCGGGTTCGCTTGGTCGTCGGACAGCGCCTGGAGCACCTCGGTCGTCGTGCCGGACCGGCTGATGGCGATGAGCCGGTCGTACGCACGGTGCAACGGCGCAGCGCTCGCGGGCCAGGCGTCTGTCTCGCCCAGTCCGGCGGTCTCACGTGCCGCTGCGTAGGCGCGAGCCACGAACAGCGACGTACCGCACCCGATCACCGCCACCCTCTCACCGGGCCTGGGGAGCACCGCGGCGTACGTCTTGGCGAGCTCGGCGGCGGCTGTCCAGTTGTCCGGCTGGGTGGCGATCTCGACCCTCAGATGGGTCTCTCGGGGGAGGATCACGCTGCACCCTACTTCAGCGTGCCGCCGGTGAGACCGGCCTGCACCTGGCGGTAGAAGACGAGGTAGACGACAACGACCGGCACCATGGCGACGGTGAGGGCCGCAAAGAGGGCACCCCAGTCGCCTTCGTAGCGCTGGCTGGCCAGAAGTGTCGCGATTCCCTGGGCCAGGACCGGCTTCTCCGGGGACAAGAACGCCGGCAGCACGAATTGGTTCCACTGCCCCAGCACGTTGAAGATCGCGATGCTGAGGAGCCCGGGCTTGGCCATCGGCAGCATCACCCGGAAGAACACCCCGGTGTGCGAGGCGCCGTCCATGATCGCGGCCTCGGCGACCGAGGTCGGCAGCGTCCGGAAGAACGAGTGCATGAAGAACACCGTGAACGGTAGGGAGTAGGCGACGTACACCAGGATCAGCCCGTGGTACGTCGACAGCATGCCAAGGTTCTGGACCACGAAGAACAGCGGCACGATGGCCAGGAACACCGGGAACATCATGCCGGCGGCGAAGAGGTAGTAGATGAAGCGATTGCCCCTGAACTCGTACCGCGCCAGGACGTAGGCGGTCATCGAGCCCAGCAACATGGTCAGGAGCACGCCGCCGGAGACGACGATGAGACTGTTGAGCAGGTAGTCCCCGACACCTTTGTCCCATGCGCTGGAGAAGTTCGACCACTGCGGCGAGGCCGGCAGCGCCCAGGGGTCGCCGAAGATCTCCCGCGATGTCTTCGTCGATGCGACCAGAGCCCACAGGAACGGGATCATCACCAGGATCGACCAGCCGATCAGGACCGTGTGGGAAAAGACGTTGACCGCGGAGTCTCCCGAGGCTCCGCCCGACACGGGTCTCGTACCGCGAGCGGGCTTGCCGGCGGACCCGTTCTCGTCCACCCCGGCGGGCTCTCGTGGTTGGGTCGCAACAGCCATGGTGTCCTCTCAGTACTCGATCCGCTCGCGCCGGGTCAGGCGCAGCATCACCGTGGCGATGATCAAGGTGAGGAAGAACAACACGACGCCCATCGCCGAGGCATATCCCGCTCGGCCGAACTGGAAGCCGTTCTGAGCGATCTGCAGGGAAATCACCTGGGTCGAGTTGTCGGGACCACCAGGACCGGCAGTCATCACGGCCACCAGTGCGTAGACGTCCAGTGACAGGATCGCCAGGTAGACCCACGACGTCTGGATCGTGTCCCACAACAGCGGCATCGTCACCCTGACGAAGGTCGAGAATCTCCCTGCACCATCGATGAGAGCAGCCTCGAAGATGTCGCGCGGGATCGACGACATCGCGGCGTTGAACAGGACGAGATAGAAGCCGACGCTCCCCCAGATGAGCACCCACAGCACCGAGTACAGCGCCAGGTTGGGGTCGGCCAGCCACCCGAACGACCCCAACCCGACCCAACCCAGGGCGGAGTTCGCCAGGCCGTCGGACGTGGGATCGAAGATCACCGCCCAGATCACCGCGATGACCGGGACCGACAGCACCTGAGGCAGGAAGAACGCCAGCTTGTAGAACCCGTTGCCGCGGATGCCCTGGACACCTGCTTTTCCTTTGGCTCCACCGACGTTGAGAAGGAAGGCGAAGAACAAGGCGAGCATGACGGTGATGGCCGGCAGTCCGAGGAGCAGCAATGCGTTGTTGCGCAGTGCCTGGAGGAACAGCCCGTCTCGCATGAGGGTCTGGAAGTTCTGCAGACCCACGTAGCTGAAATCCGGTGACACGCCGCTCCAGTCGGTCAAGGAGTAGTGGAACGCCTGGACGAACGGCGATATCACGAAGACGCCGTACAGGGTGAGGGGAAGGATCAAGAACCCCACGATGAACGGGTACCTGCCGTGCTGCACGAAGCCTCCTCTTTGACCAATGGGTGGCTAGGAGCGGGTCCTCTTCTGGGTGGCGGGGTCGCTGGCGGTCTCGTCGGCAGCCTTCTGGCACTCGGTAGTGAATTCCGCTGCGCTCACCCGACCAGCGGCGAGCTCTGCCACGGCCGACTGGATCTTGGGATCCATCGGCGAGTACCAGATGCCGTAGTAGTAGTTCCAGTTGTCGTCGCCACCGGAATCGATCAAGGCGATCGACGACGCGGCGCCCGGCGAGAGGTCGAGGCCCTCGGTGGCACCGTTGACGATTGTCGGTGCCGCGGTGAGCTTGGTGAACTCCGCCGCGCCCTCCTTCGACAACATGGTGCGCAGGTACTCCATGCCGCCGGCCTGGTTCGCGGCCTTCGAGGGGACGATGAACGCCTCGGCCGCCTCGACACGGGTGCAGTCGAACGGCAGTGCGGCGCCGGGCAGCAGCGGGGTCGGCGCAACCGTCGTCTCGAAACCCGCTGGTGCGACGCTCTTCTGCTCGTTCTCCAACCACGATCCGCAGCAGATGAAGGCGGCCTTGTGCTCGTTCCACTTCGTCTGCGACTGGATGTGGTCCAGGCCCTCGGTGCCTTCCAGCATGTAGCCCTTCGACTTGATCTCCAGCAGAGCCTCGGCGGCCATCGTGATCGACTCGTTCTTCCACGCGTTCGGCTCGAGTGAGTCGATCGCGTAGGCGACCTCCGGGCCACCGTGCTTGACGGCCATGTCCATCAAGACCTGCTGGATGTAGTACGGGTACTTGCCCTGGTGTGCCATCGGAGCGATGCCCGCTCCCTTGATCTCCTCTGACAGGGCGAGGAAGTCGTCCCAGGTCTCCGCCGGCTCCCATCCCTTCTCATCGAACATCGCCCGGTCGTACCACAAGCCGTAGACCTGCAGCGCGTAGTTGAGCACCATCGGCTTGCTGGCGTACTCGGCCGACTCGATCGCCACCGGGTTGAGCGTGTCGCGCACCGCGGTGCCGTCCTGCCCGATCGCGTCTGCGTCGAACAGGGGCGTGAGGTCGGTGAGCTGTCCGGTGTCGGCCAGGGTCGAGATGGGCATCGCCTCCGCGCCGGCGTTGTCGAGGACGTCCGGCGGGTTCCCCGCGTTGAACAGCGGCTGCATCTGCTGACGGATGTCGGTGATCGCCTTGTGGTCGATCTTGGCCTCTGTGAACGTGCTCGTGTAAAGCCCTTCGTGGAACTTCGCGTAGTCATCGCCGTACCCGCCGTTAAAGATGACGACGGTGAGCGGGTCGGCTGCATTCACGCCGAACGGGTTCTCAGCAGACTTGTCAGCACCACCTCCACTCACGGTGTCCTCGCCGTCACCTCCGCTGGCGCAGCCAGCGAGGACGGAACTGCCTGCGACGGCCATCGCAGCCAGGCCGGCACGTTGCAGGAAAACCCGACGTGAGTAGTTGTGAGGGGCGTTCATTCAGATCTTCTCCTTGGGTGACGATCTCTGATGGGTCACGCGGTGCGCCGGATCCGGCCTTCGTACCGTCGCTCGACGGCGTGATTGTGCTCGTCGCCGCCGGGGATGTTTGCGGACAGATACACAGGCGGTGTCTCGCCGGCTGCGGCAAGGCGACCGACGATCTCCGCGGTGAGCATCTGGGCCAACAGCGCGGCGGTGATGGACGAAACCGCGCACACCTTGCCGCCGCCTGGGAGGTCCAGGACGGCATCGCCGTACGGCGCACAGTTGTCCAGGAGTACGTCGGCGTGGTCGGAGAGCTTCGAGCCCGAGGGATGCCGGGACTCCAGGTCTGTGCTCTGGGTGACCGACGTGATCGCGATCAGAGGATGGCCGCGCTCCTTGACGATCTGGGCCATCTCCACGATCGAGCCGTTGACGCCGGAGTTGGAGGCGATCACGAAGACGTCTGCCTCGTGTGGGGCGGCCAGGTCGTAGAGCTTCTGGGCGACTGCGGGATCACGCTCGAGCACGCCCCGGCTGAGGACGTCCGTTGACTCACCACCGAAGATGACCACGTCACGCAGCGAGATCCGGTTGCTCGGCACCAGGCCACCTGCGCGACCTGCGAGCTCCATGGCAAGGGCCTCGGAGTGGCCGGACCCGAACGTCTGGAGGACCCCACCGGCGCGCAGGGATGCTACGACGAGGTCTGCCGCCTTCTCGACCGCGGGGGTCTGCTCGCTGACCCTGGCAATGAGGGGCGCCAGTGCATCCACGTACGCGTCGGCACTCACGCTGCCTGCCATGGGGCGAACCTTGTCCAAACGGGCCACAATGTCAAGCAACCGGAGCCGTGCCCGGTGATCGTCGCTGGCTCTGAGGGGAGCATCGGATGGGTCCGGACCCGATCACTCCCGCAGACGACCGAATGGTCCTGGGAGGTGACGTCGGGGGCACGTCCACGCGCGTTCTCACCATCGGATGGGACGGGAGCCCACTGGGCCGCGGCAGCGCCGGCGGCGGCAACCCGGTCTCACATCCCGACACGGCGGCGGCCGCTTTCGGCCATGCCCTTCGTGAAGCTCTCGCAGGGCTGGACCCGGCCCGGGTACGCGCGGCGGTGGTCGGCATGGCCGGCGGCTCGGCGTTGCAGCAGCCCACCGTTCGCGACGCTTTCGCCCGCGTGTGGAGGGAGGCGGGTGTGCGATGTGCCCCGACGTACGTGACGGACCTCGAGGTCGCCTTCGCGGCAGGCACGGCCGAGGCCGACGGCACCGTACTGATCGCTGGGACCGGCGCTGTGGCCGGATCGCTGCGTCAGCGCCACCTGGTACGCATCGCGGACGGCCACGGCTGGCTGCTCGGCGACGACGGGTCGGGTTTCTGGCTGGGCCGCGAGGCCGCACGAGCGACCTTGCGCACGTTGGACGCTGGTGAACGGCTTGGACCCCTGGCGGAGTCGGTGCTCCGCGAGCTCAACGCGTGGGGAGCGGCGCAGGGGCCGGGCCCGAACCCGGGGCGGCTCCGAGTCATTCACAGGCTCAACACCGGACCGCCTGTTCTGCTCGCAGAGCTGGCACCGCTGGTCACCGCGGCGCACGCCGCCGGTGACCCGGTGGCGCAGCGCATCGTCGAGGAGGCCGCTCGCCTGCTGGCTGTGACCGTCGGACGGGTTCGCAGGACCGACGAGCGTACGCCGATCGTGCTGGCCGGAGGCCTGGCAGCGCGCTCCTCACCAGTCGGTGCCAGGCTGCGGTCACTGGTGGCCGAGGCCCATTCGGGTCCTGTGTGTTCCGCGTCGGACGGGGCAGCGGGGGCGGCGTGGCTGGCACTGTCCGCGGCCGACGCAGGCGCGGCAACGGAGGAGGCGCGACTCCGCCTCGCACTGACCTGACCGGCGGATTCACTCAGGGTTGGTCGTAGGCCCGCCTCAGCTCGGCGATGTCGATCTTCTTCATGCCCAGCATGGCTGTCATGGCGCGCGCCGCACCCTCTGGATCAGGCCCACCGACCAGGTCGCCGAGCACGGTCGGGATGATCTGCCAGGACAGACCGAACTTGTCCTTCAACCAACCGCACGCCCCTTCCGAGCCGCCCTCGACCAGCTGGTTCAATAGGAGTCGACCTCTTCTTGTGACTCGCACCAGACCTGGAAGGAGACCGCCTCGTTGAAGGTGAAGTCTGGGCCGCCGTTGAGGGCCACGAATCCACGTCCGTCGAGCTCGAAGTCCACGGTCATCGCCGTCCCCGCAGGCCGGGGCCCGCCCTCGCCGTAGCGCGAGACGTTGGTGATCGTGGAGTTCGGGAACAACGACGTGTAGAACTCCGCTGCTTCTCGCCTTGGGTGTCGAACCACAGGCAGGTGGTGAATGTCTTCATGACAGTGACCTTTCGTTGTGATGGCCCGCTGGAGCACGGCCCGCGGGTGTCGGCGTCGTGGATAGGACCCCAGCGGCTTGAAGAACTCATCGGTCAGCCCCGGGACCGCGCGTGACCATATCAGCGTTTGCTTATATAGACAACACTATATACAGTGTGGTCATGGAAGCGTTCGATGTGTTGGGGGACCCCGTCCGCCGCCGCATCCTCGAGCTTCTCGTCGATGGTGAGAGTCCCGCGGGCATGCTCGGCGCCGTGGTGCAGGATGAGTTCGGAATCTCCCAACCGGCTGTCTCGGCGCACCTTCGGGTCCTTCGAGAGAACGGATTTGCGAGCGTACGAGCGGTGGGCACACGCCGGCTGTATGCCGTTGAGCCCGAACCACTGCGCGAGCTGGACGAATGGCTGGGTCGCTATCGCAAGTTCTGGAGCCAGCGCTTGGATGCGTTGGAGACAGAGCTCGCGAGGGGGAGACGTGATCGCCGCGACTCGCGGCCGACAACCGATGAGGAGCGAGATGGTGGCGAAATCCAGGGATGAGACCGCGACGCGCTATGAGCTTCGCAGACGCCCGATAGGCGGCGGTCCCGCGCGCTGCGCGGTGTTCCGGCGCACCTACGACGCGGTCATCGACGACGTGTGGGACGCGTGCACCGACCCCGCGCGACTGCGACGCTGGTACGCCCCGGTCGAGGGCGACCTCACCCTTGGTGGGACGTTCACGCAGGGCCCGTTGGGCACCGGTCGGGTGGTGGCGTGTGACGCGCCGGGCCTGCTGACCGTCGAGCTCGGTGATGCGGTGCCGACGACCGACGAGATCGAGCTGCGGTTACGCGCCGTCGACGGCGGGACGGAGCTGGAGTTCGAGCACGCCACGACCCGGGACGGCCAGGAGGTCGATGGCCACATCTTCGACGCTGTCCATTGCATGGGCGGGGGGTACGGGCCCCGGTTGCTGACACTGGAGGAGCATCTTCGCGGTGACCTGCCACCCGGGCTTGACCCGGCAACTTTGCACCTCGTGCCCGAGTACCGACTTGCGATCGACGTTGCCATGGCAAGCCTGGATGAGCTGCTGTCCGCCGATAACACTGCCGCCGACCGACCTGGGCAGGACTGAGCCCGATGCGCGAGCTGGTGTTACAAGTATCCGAACTGTCACTGGACGGATACATCGCCGTGGACGACACCGAGTTCGGACGTCTCTGCGACGACATGGCCGACGACGTGCGTGATGAGTGGATGGCCGAGTCGCTGCGTCATGCAGGCATCCATGCCATGGGGCGCGTGACCTATGAGTCCATGGCGCGGCACTGGCCGTCTGCTGACTCGGTCTTCGCCGAGCCCATGAACCGTATCCCCAAGGTTGTCTTCTCCAGGACGCTGGACAGGGCTGACTGGACCGAGTCGAGCATCGTCCGCGGTGACACGCGCACGGAGATGGACACGCTCAAGGGACAGGACGGCAGCATCATCGTCGCGCACGGAGGCGCCAAGTTCATGCAGTCGTTGACCCGGCTGGGGATCGTCGATGAGTACCGGCTGATCGTGTACCCGATTGCCGTCGGTACCGGGTCGCCCCTGTTTGCGGACCTGGAGCAACCGCAGCGGCTCGACCTGGTCGACTCCGTGACCTTTCCCTCTGGCGTCGTGGCGCTGGTGTACAGGCGCGCCACCTCATGAGCAATCGCTACTGGCCCATGTTCGACATCCACCTGAGCACGCCCGAGCTCGAGCTCCGGCACCTGACCGAGGCTGACCTCGCGTCACTTTCGAATGTCATCCCCGACGACGCCGAGCAGAACCCGTCGTCGACGACTTACGCCGGGCTGGATGCGCGGCAGAATCGCGGAGCAGTGGTGCACCAGGACTACTGGCGCGCGCGAGGGAGCTGGCGTCCGGAGTCGTGGGCACTGAGCTTCGGTGTCTTCCGCGACGGTGACCTGCTGGGCTACCAGGGCTTGGAGGGCGACGACTTCGTGAAGCTCCGGACGGTCGACTCGTCGTCGTTCCTGACCGCCCCGGTCCGGGGACGTGGGTGGGGCAAGCAGATGCGCGCAGCGGTGCTGGCCCTCGCGTTCGGACCGCTCGGAGCTCGATTCGCGATCACGTCGGCGTGGAGCGACAACCACGCATCGCTGGGCGCGTCGCGCAGGCTCGGGTACGTCGACAACGGCATCACGGTCCAGCAGCGCGACGGACAAGCCGGGGAGATGGTCCACCTGCGGCTCAGCCGCGAGACGTGGATGGCATCGGGCTGGCCAGAGCAGGTGGTCGTCTCGGGCATGGACGAGTGCTTGGCGTTCTTCGGCCTGCACTGACGCCGTGAACACCGGTGGTGGTAGTTGGTGGGGTACTCACGTATTTCCGTTGTCGCAGGTGAGCGTACGGGTCGGTGAACCTCTGTCGGGTCCTTGCACACGTCGAACCGAGATGTTTGAGCTGTCCCGGCGAGTTGCGCACAGACGCGGGGCGCCATTCACGGACTTCCGTTGTGTCGAGCGTCTTGTTGTCTATTCGAGGTACAACCTGCTTTTGCCCACCAGCCCATGGAAGTCTCCGCTCATCGTAGGTTCGAGCCCGTCGCACACTAGACCATTGACACCCGCCCCGCCCCCGGGGAAAGTTGGTCCCGTCGCCCGTCGCCCGCCGCCCGGAAGCGCCGGACGGGGCGGCGAGAGAGGAGATCACCATGGGGTTGTTCATGGACGTGCATCACATGGAGGGTGGCGTCAGCGCCGACGACGTCGCAGGAGCCCACCAGAAGGACGTAGAAACTCAGGAGAAGTACGGCGTCGATTACAAGCACTACTGGGTCGATGAGGCAAACGGGAAGATCTTCTGCCTCGTCGAAGCACCCGACGCGGACACCGCGGCACGGGTACACAAGGAGGCACACGGCCTGGTCGCCGACGAGATCTACCCAGTCACCCAAGGCGCTTGAACGACACTCCCCCGTAACGCTGAACCGACCACAGACGCGAAAGAGCCGGCGCGGCGATGACCCGCGGCGACCCGCTCGCCGCGGCGCCGCGATACCTGCGCAGCGAACGCCGGCTCGGCGATCCGCAGTCGCATCGTGCGGTCGTACCGACCGGCGATCCACCCGCCTCGGCACGTGTGGCCGACCACCAGCGCGGTCATGACCACCTCGTCCTCCGATCTGTGCTCCGGGTTCCCCGGCTGTCCGACTCCTGCATAATGCCTCCTACGATCGGAAGGGTCGGCTTAGCTACTCGGACTGTCGCGTGCCGGGTCTGATGGAGGCTCTCATTCCACGGAAGGATGAGTGTCATGGCAGCACCGAGGAAGTACCCTGAGGAGCTTCGGGAGCGAGCGATCCGGATGGCGATTGATCTGCGGCGTGACCCCGCGACGAGGAGTGGCGCTCTTCGTCGTGTCGGTGACCAGTTGGGCATCAACCCCGAGACGCTGCGGAACTGGGTCTCTCAGGCCGAGATCGACCAGGGCCACCGGCCGGGCGTCACGACCGCCGAGGCTCAGCGCATCGCCGAGCTGGAGCGTGAGAACGGAACTGCGGCGGGCGAACGAGGTCTTGCGGACGGCGTCGGCGTTTTCGCCGCAGCGGAGCTTGACCGCAAGCTGAGGTGAGCACCGCGGCGCGTCGAGTTCGAGGATCAGCACTACCGACAGAACAAGGTGCCGACTACCGTCGGCACGTCAGTTGAGAGCCTCTACTGAACCCGGCACGCGACAACCTCGCCCCTCACTCCCGGCGAGACTGCGGACCAGTTCATCGCTAATGCTCCTGTGCCCGCTCAGAACTGTCTATAGGTCCGACAACACCGGCAGTCGGGCCGTTCAGGCCACCGGCTAATCGGCTTGACGCGCCGCATAGGTTGCCGTTCATGAAGTTGTCCGTTTGCGTCACTGACGATGACTACGAAGCGTGGCGGGCGATCCGGATTGCCGTGGTGCCACGCGAGCGCTGTAACACCGTCGCCGAACTTCGTGCGCAGGACTCATCGAGCCGGCTGCTACTGCTCGCAGTCATGGACGGCACCGTGGTCGGCTCCGGCATGGCCGACCAATCCGACAACGCTGGCGGCGGGTTCGCCGCCCCTCGGGTCCGGCCCGAGTATCGCCGTATGGGCGTCGGGTCGGCGCTCCTGCGAGCGCTGGCCGAGCATTGCACCAGTATCGGGCTGCCCGTGCTTCGGGCCAGTGTCGACGGCGAGGGGGGCCTGGCATTCGCGGACCGCTTCGGCTTCGTCGAGGTGGACCGCGAGATCGAACAGGTACGCGCCGTCGGCGACGAACAGCCGCCGTCCGCACTGCCGGCCGGCGTCGAGGTCGTCACGCTGAGCCAGTACCCGGAACTTTGGACGGCGTGCTTTGAGACGTTCGGCAAAGAGGCGCTCGCCGACTTCGCCGTGTACACGCCGCTGGAGATCAGCGCCGAGCAATGGAGCACGTCCTGGGGCGGCGACCCCATGTTCCTGGCCCTGTATGAGAGCGATGTGATCGGCTGCGCGGGTCTCAATCGGGACACCGACCGGCCCGAGCGTGGCGAGAACGCGCTGACTGCAGTACGCCGCGACTGGCGCGGTCGTGGCATCGCCTCCCACTTGAAGCGCCGCACGCTGCAGTGGGCTGCGGACAACGGCCTGGAGGAGCTCTACACCTGGACGCAGGCTGGTAACTTGCCGATGCTGCGCCTCAACGAACGCCTCGGGTACGTCACGAGCCAGACCAGCATCACCGTGTCCCGGCCACTTCCACTCGTGAGCTGACCACTCGACATCAGGCGCCCTGAACCCCGCCCCATCACCCGGCCCCCATCTCGCGGACAGACCCGCTTGGACACACAACAAGCGCCGCCGCTCGGCAGTTCTAAGCCGGGATCTCCAGACCTCGATTCGCCGTCCCCGACACCGACGACGGCGAACCACGCTTCGGACTCCTCGAGACCATCCGACGCTTCACCATCGACAGGCTCAAGGCGACTGGTCGTTGGCAAACAGCGGCCGCAGCGCACGCCCAGTACTACTACGACTTCACCCGCCCACTGTCTGAAATGGCGCTGACCGACTACTCCGCAGGACGAAAGACGTTCCTGCTCGAACGTGCCAACATAGCGGCGATGGTCGAGCGAGAGCCCCGGACCGTGAGGCACCCCGCGGCATACCCGAGCACCACCCACGTCCCGGTTGCTCAAGTGATCGCCAACGCCGTGCACGGAGCGGGTCTGTAGCGGCAACGGTGTTTCCGGCGGTTTTCATTAGTAGGTTTCTGCTGTCGGCCAGC
>Ga0183260_10003595_pt1 | contig 12475 bp, 11 predicted proteins | sample AntDrymUQ4972206_2_FD_129768 | JGI IMG/M metagenome (GOLD analysis project Ga0183260, IMG submission 129768) | Polar desert sand microbial communities from Dry Valleys, Antarctica - metaG UQ497 (22.06) (version 2) (version 2) | ecosystem: Environmental > Terrestrial > Soil > Desert | place...
CCCCGGGAGCGGTGGCGTTCGACGGCCTTCTCTCCGCCGCCCTGAGCGACCAGCGTGCTTCGCTGCCGAAGCTCGGATACGAGGGTTTCCATCCGCTCGTGTCGGTCGCGGAAGGCCTCAGCCTCACGGTCCACCTGCGTCGAGAGCACCGCCATCGGCGGCTGAGCCTACCGCTTGCCCCAGCTCGCGGCATCCGCGACACTGCCGAGAAGCCGCCGACGAGAGGGGAGAACATGAGCGATACGGTGAAGTACGTCCTCGACGAGACCCGGCTGCCCGAGGCTTGGTACAACCTCGTCGCCGATCTCCCGGAGCCTCCGCCGCCGGTGCTCCACCCGGGAACAGGGCAGCCGGTCGGCCCCGACGATCTCGCTCCGCTCTTCCCTATGCAGATCATCATGCAAGAGGTCGCGACGGACCGGTTCATCACGATTCCGGAAGAGGTGCGAACCGTGTACCGCCAGTGGCGTCCTACGCCGCTCTATCGCGCGCGTCGCCTCGAGAAAGCGCTCGAGACGCCGGCGCGCATCTACTACAAGTACGAGGGCGTCTCTCCCGCCGGCTCGCACAAGCCGAACACCGCCGTTCCCCAGGCGTTCTACTCGAAGCAGGAAGGCATCACGCGTCTGACCACCGAGACCGGCGCAGGTCAGTGGGGATCGGCGCTCGCATTCGCGGGCGCGGTCTTCGGCCTCGAGGTCGAGGTCTACATGGTCAAGGTGTCGTACGACCAGAAGCCTTACCGGCGCGGGCTGATCGAGACCTACGGCGCGCGCGTGGTGGCGAGCCCCTCGAACGAGACGAGCTCGGGCCGCGCCATCCTCGCCGACCACCCCGACTCGACGGGAAGCCTCGGAATGGCGATTTCGGAGGCCGTCGAGGTCGCGGCGACGAGAGAGGACACGAAGTACTCCCTCGGTTCGGTCTTGAACCACGTCCTCATGCACCAGACCGTCATCGGCGAAGAGGCGAGCGCTCAGATGGACCTCGCGGAGGACTACCCCGACATCGTCATCGGCTGCACGGGCGGGGGCTCGAACTTTTCCGGGATCTCCTTCCCGTTCATCGGTCGCGCGCTCCGCGACGGCAGCAAGATCCGCGTCATCGCGGTCGAGCCGACCGCATGCCCGAGCCTGACGAAGGGTCTCTACGCCTTCGACTTCGGGGACACCGGGCATCTGACGCCGCTCGTGAAGATGCATACGCTCGGATCGACGTTCGTCCCTCCGCCGTTTCACTCGGGCGGTCTCCGCTACCACGGCATGGCGCCGTTGGTGAGCCATCTGAAGGAATTGGCGTTGATCGAGGCTCGCGCCTACACCCAGACCGAGGTGTTCGCGGCAGGCGTCGAGTTCGCGCGCGTCGAGGGAATCCTGCCGGCGCCGGAGGCGAACCACGCGGTCAAAGCCGCGATGGACGAGGCGATCCGCTGCCGCGAGGAGGGTGAGTCGCAGGCGATTCTCTTCAACCTCTGCGGCCACGGGCACTTCGACATGCAGGCGTACATCGACTATGCAGCCGGCAAGCTGGTCGATCACGAGTATTCGGAGGACGAGGTCGCGATGGCGCTCGCAGGCCTCCCGGCGGTGGCCGTGTGAACGACGATGCTGGGCAGCGAGAGCTCGCCGTCTCGACCTTCAACCGGGTATGGGTGCTTCTCGAGCTCGACGAGCGGACTCCCGCAGAGATCGACGAGATGATCCATGCCGCCCACGTCTCCTGCTACGTGTGGAGCAAGGTCGGAACGCTCGCAAACGTCGCGCGCGGCGAGTGGCAATGCGCGCGGGTATACGCGACCCTCGGTCGCTCCGAGCCGGCGCTCTGGCACGCACGACGCTGTCTCGAGCGCGCAGAAGCCGGCGGCGAAGGCTTCGAGGACTGGGACCTGCCGAGCGCCAGGCAGGCGCTGGCGCACGCGCACCTCGCAGCGGACGAGATGGAGGACGCCCGGCTCGAGAGCCGGGCTCGCCCGCGAGGCGCTCGCACGCGTGGAGGATCCGGAGGATCGGGAGCTGATCGAGAGTCAGATCGTCGAGCTCGGCCTGTAGCAACCATCGTTTCTCTCGCGCACGCGCCGGGTATGCCGCCTCGTGAAAGTCCGACCGCGAAGGAGAAAACCGATGGATGCATGGATCTGGATCGTGATTGCGCTTGTTGTGATCGTCGCTCTCGCGCTCATCGCGATGATGGCGATGAGGAAGCGGCAGACAACTCACCTGCAGGAGCAGTTTGGCTCCGAATACGACCGCACCGTCGACGACGCCGGTGACCAGCGCGAGGCGGAGCGCGAGCTCAGAGACCGCGAGAAGCGGCACGACGAGCTCGACATCCGGCCGCTCTCCGACGAAACCCGTGCTCGCTACGCCGACGAGTGGCAGGGCGTGCAGGCGCGCTTCGTCGACGAGCCCGAGGATGCCGTTCGGGATGCCGATCGTCTTGTCCAGCAGGTCATGGGCGAGCGCGGCTACCCGACAGACGACGACTTCGAGAATCGCGCAGCAGACATCTCGGTCGACCATCCCGAGGTCGTGGCGAACTACCGTGAGGGCCACGCCCTCTGGCGCCGCTACGACGAAGCCAACGGTGACGGGCAGACCGAGGACCTGCGCCAGGCGATGGTGCACTTCCGCGCGCTGTTCGATGATCTCCTGGAAGGCGAACGCGTCGGAGAGGTGAGTTGAGATGACTGACGACGAGCGCACCACCACGGCCGACGACGAAGGCAGTGTCACGAACGACCCGGAGGCCGCGCCATTGTCGGACGACCACGTTCGAACGACGACGGACGATCGACCGCTGAGCACCGCCGATCTCGTCCGCGACGCCGATGACAGGGATGACGTAGAGGATCGCTCGGGAGAGACGGTCGAGCGGGAACCGCTCTTCGCCGGTGACGACGCCGACCGCTTCCGCTCACGCTGGCAGGAGGTGCAGGCCGGTTTCGTCGACGAGCCGCAGCAGGCCGTGAAGGACGCCGATTCCCTCGTGGCGGAGCTCATGCAGCGACTCGCCGAGACGTTCTCGCAGGAGCGTACGAATCTCGAGTCGCAGTGGGACTCGGGCGACGACGCTTCGACAGAAGATCTGCGCGTCGCGCTCCAGCGCTACCGCTCGTTCTTCGACCGATTGCTCTCCGCCTAGACCGAGCGCGGCACCGGTGGCGTCCGGAACAGACCGGACGCCACAACTCACGTCGGCCTATCCGAGGCGGTCGTGCGCGAGTCTTCGAGCCGGGCGGCCGCCACCGCCTCGGCCGCAGCTCCGGCTGTCGGTCCGGCCACTGCCGTGAGGAATGACACCGCGTCGATCGCGAACGCGTCGACATGCGTTCGAGCGGACACGGTCGCTGTCCGCGGCACCCGTCGGAGCAGTGCGATCTCGCCGACTCCGTCACCCGGCTTGCAGACGCGGAGGATGCGCTCGTCGTCGCTCACCTCGACTTCGCCGTCCGCAATGAGCAGGTAGTGGTCGCCCCGTTCGCCCTTTCGCATCATCACCTCACCGGGCTCGAAGGACATCGGCACGAGGCTCTCGGCGAGGCGGTCGAGCGCGGTCAGCGGAAGCGGGACGAAAAGGGGATTGCGTCGCAGGAGAGCGAGGAGTTTCTCGGAGGGCGCCGTACCTCGAACGCCACGGACAACAGGGCGCCAGGTCAGAAGCGCCAACAGCGGAAGGATGGTGCCGGCAACGACGAAAGCTTTCTCCACGCCGACCAAGGCGACGAGCGCAGGCGCGACCAAGCTTCCCAAGAGGAGCCCGATCCCGAACAAGCCCTCCATGATCGCGAATATCGCCACGCGGTCCTCGTTGCGTACACCACGCTGAACCAGCGTGAAACCGGTGATGTCGAGAACGGCGTTGCTCACGCCGGTGACGAAGAGCGCCGACAACGCCAGAGCGGCCACGGGCTTTGCGCCGATAAGGATCAGGGGCAGTCCCCAGCAGGCGAGCGCGATCATGCAAACCCGTGCGAGGTGCTTTCCGCCTCCAAGACCGAGCGCAGCGAGCGCGCCAACGAGTCCGCCGAGACCGATCGCCGCGTTGAGTAGCCCGACACCGGTGTCGCCCATGTCCAGCAACTCGATCGAGGCGACGACGATGAGGGTTATCAGTAGGCCGCGGACGAAGACCTGGACGATGAAGTTGCCGATGAGCAGCGCAGCGTGCGGATACCGCCGCAACACGCGAGGAGCGTCTGCGAGTCGAAATCTTGACACTCGATCAGCGCCGATTCCCCCTCGAGCGTCCTCGGCGCGCTCGAAGCTGATGCCTGTCGCCGCAGCAGCGGCGCCGGCGAAAGCCGCAGCGATCAACAGGCTGGCCGCCCACGAGCCGGTTACGGCGACGAGCAGTCCAGCCAGTGCCGGGCCGACGAACGTTCCAATGCCTTCGCCGGTGCTCGACGCGACGTTTGCCGCCACAAGCTCGCGTGGCGTGCGTGCGAATGCGGGGAGGAGAGCGTTCTGAATCGGGCGCACCAGCGATCCTGCGCCCGCGACCACGGCCGCGAGCGCGTACGTGGCCTCGACGGGCAGCCCAGCGGCGACGACGATCGCGGTTGCGGCTGCCCCCGCCGCGCGCACCAGGTTGATTGCGGTGAGCATTCGGTCGCCGCGATACCGCTCTACAAGTGTCGCTGCGAATGGCGCCGCGACGATGGCGGGCACCACCCGGACCGCTCCAAGGATCCCCGCCGCCAGCGTTCCTCCGGCCTCATAGGCGACGACCAACAGGACGACGAGCAGCGCCCAGTCGGCTGCGGTCCCCGCCGTCCAGGAGATCTCGACCCTGCGAATCGATCGGTTTCGGAGCACCTCTCGAACCGCGACGGCCGCCGACGACGCTGCACCTCCGTGCATGGCAGGGATCATCTCTCGTGGGCGGCGATCGCGCACGTGGGGACTGGCTTCAGCCGAACCCCGGGTTTCGACCCTCAGCCCACGGGTACCTCGAACCTGTTCACACAAACCGAGGAGGACGTATGCAGCACGTTGACCAGGACAAGCTTCGGGACAAGCTCGCCGACTACGTCGAGGACACGCACGCGTTCGAGTCGGGCGTCGTCGACAACCTCGACACGATGATCGGCACGATCGACGATCCGAAGCTCAAGGAAGTACTCCAGCGAAACCGGCAGGTCAGCCGGCAGCACGTCGAGCGCCTGAAGCAGCGGCTCGAGCTGCTGAATCGCGGAACGCCGGTTCGCAAGCGCATCGAGGGGGTGGCGCTCGCGCTGATGAAGGGCGTCAGCGATGTCCTTCGTACGGATTCCCCTGGCAAAGTGGGCCGCGACGCGTATTTGCTGGCGCACACGCAGGTGGCCGCATACGAGCTGCTCAGCCGACTGGCCGACGCAGCCGGAGACACGCAGACTGCCGAGCTCGCGCGTGAGCATCTCGCCGAGGACAAGAGGTGCGCCGACGAGGTCGCGGAGCAGTGGGACGCGTTCTTCGAGCTGACGCTTTCCGGCTGGCGCGACGCGGAGACGGCGACGGCGACCGTCTGAGGGAAGGCTCGGACTGATCGAGAGCGCTTGTAGCTCGGGTCTGGCGCGAGCCAGACCCGAGCTGGTACGTGACGGCTCGCGCAGGGCCGTATGGAGCTACGCATCTGAAAGCTTCCTACGCCGCGCGGGGCGCCGCGAGAGTTAACGCGAAAATAGCCGCAGCGGGCGGGTCCCCCACCACCCGCTGCAGCTCTCGGTGCTCCGCTCGAAAGCGAAACAAGACGAAGGCGTGCATGTGTCTGCCGTTCTTCCGTTTCCTCGCCCACGCATCGCCAAACGCTCTCCTGACCTTTTCCATACAGACGAAAAGCGACCTCGATGCGGGAGCACTTGGCCGGCTGTCGTCTGGATCGCGAACCTTGCGGCGTCGAGCGCTGCTCGGCGTTAGGGTATGCGCCCATTCATCGACGAACGGAGAGAGGTCAGATGGCAAACGGCAGAGGTGGAATGGGTCTCACGCTCGGCGGCGCGCTCGTGATCGCCGGAATCGTGATCGCGATCGTTTGGAGCCTCATCCTCGGGATCATCGTGGCGCTGGTCGGGTTGGTCGCCTTCGGCGGTTTCGCGCGGGGCCGCTGGTACTAGGGGCAAGCCCTAGACCGACGACGATGAAAGGGGCCGCTCACAGGCTGCTCGCCGTCTCGAACGACGACGTTCCTGCGACCAAGTTGCTCGCCTGCTCCGAGCAGACGCCGAGCTTCCGAGGTGTTTTCAAGCCAGCACGCGCGCTACGCGAGCAGATCGACTGGGAGAACGTCCGCTCGCGCTCACCCTTCGAGCGGGCGTTCTCCACGCTCGTGGAAGAGCTCGGAATCGTCGAGAACGTCCGATCGGCCGCCGCGTGACGATCTTGCCTGGTCGTGCTTCAGGCGCGGCGCCCGATGATGATCACAGGCGGCACGAGGCCCGTGTCATCGCGATTCGCCCGTCGACCGTCCTGTCGGTGCTCGGGATCACCGTCCTCGTCGGGTTGGTTCTGCTTCTGGTGTACCTCGCCTGGCAGGTCCTAACCTGGATTCTGGTGGCGATCATCCTCGCGTCAGCGTTGAACCCCGCCGTCGAGACGTTCCAGCGCCGGGGCATGCGCCGTGCCTACGCGGCCAGCATCGTCTTCGTCATCGCGATTCTGTCCATGTCCGCGGTAGGTTTCCTCGTCCTGCCGCCGCTAGTCACGCAGGTGTCGAGCTTCGTCGAAGCGGTTCCCGACTTCATCGACGATCTCACCCGAGGGCGAGGCCCGCTCGGTTGGTTGCAGGACGACTATCAGATCGTCGACCGCATTCGTGAGGCGATCGAGTCGCAGGGAACGGGCGGCGTCCTCGGGCTCAGCCTGCCCGTCCTCGACATCGTGCGAAGCGTCGTCACCGTGGTCGTGGGCGTGATCACGATCATCTTCCTCACGTACTTCATGCTGCTCGAAGGCCCGCGGATAATCCAGGGCGGTCTCGGCCTGCTGGCTCCTCAGACACGCGTTCGCTACGAGCGCGTCGGCTACGAGATCTACAAGACCATCAGCGGCTATGTCACCGGAAATCTCCTGATCAGCCTGGTCGCCGGAGTCGCCTCGACGGCGGTGCTCTTTGGGGTGGGCAGCGATTACGCGATCGCGCTCGGACTCTTGGTCGCGATCTTCGATCTCATCCCACTCGCCGGCGCGACACTCGCGGCGATCATCGTGTCGACGGTCGTGCTCATCGAGACCGATTGGGTCCGTGGCCTCATCGTCGCCGGCTTTTTCCTGGCATACCAGCAGTTGGAGAATCACGTCCTGCAGCCGCTCGTCTACGGCAGAACGGTGGAGCTTTCGCCGCTCACGGTCTTGGTCTCCGTGTTGATCGGTGCACAACTCGCCGGCGTCCTCGGCGCGTTGATGGCGATTCCCGTGGCCGGCACGCTGCTCGCCATCGGTCGAGAGCTGCTGCACTATCGGCGCGAGGCGGCGATCGACACGCCGCTCGGGGTCGACCTGAGCTTCGACAGGCCAGTCGGCGACGAGGAATAGGACCAGGGCCTGGCTCCGGCCAGACCCCGGTCAACCCAGTCTGCGATCGTTCCCTAGACCGTGTCGTCCCAGTCGCGATGCGCCTGGCCTCCAGGGCCGTAGTACGAGCCCAGCTGACCACGATACGAATCGTCGCTGATCATCGAGTCGTCGTACTCGGGTGAGGACTTGATCTCGTCCTTCGTGCGGTTGACGAAGATCTTCTCCTCGTCCTCGTCGATCGACTTGACGACGCCTGCCGGGAGCATCACCTTCTTACCGAAGATCCATGGTCCGGTATCGACGACGACATAGCTCGATCCTGTCTCGTACGTGGCCTTGTCGATCTTGCCGATGCCACCGTCGAGGGCTTCCACCTCGAAGCCGGTGATGTCGACGTTCGCGACGTTCGTGCCGAGGTTCGACGGGTCGCGGTACGACCAGACGTCTGTGTGCATGTATCGGCCTCCTGTTCGAGTCGAGGATGCGGGATTCATTGAGGCCGTACCCAAACCCCAAACACGGGAAACGTTCAAAGGCTGAGGACGGTTTGACCGCGCTCGGCCCGGGTATCACATGACCATGGACGAACGGAGCGGCGTGCCGGATGCCCAGGAGTCGGATTCCCGTTCCGAGGAACAGGAACTTGCGTCCGGCCGAACAGCGGCTACGCCGTTCGTCGCACTGGGCAGCGTCGCCTTTGTGATCGCGTGTGCGGTTGCGGTCGTGATCGCCGTCGTGGTGCTCGCGATGTACTTGGCCTGACCGTTCTCGGGAGCACCACCACGATCAGGTCGATCAGGTCGATGAGGTCGATGGCTGGTCGGGTCGCTTGCCGCGCTTACGGACGGAACTCCCTGCTGTGGATTCGATCTCGATCGTCCCGACTCGAAGGAGATCGCTGAACTTTCAGCTCGCTGTCTTCGACAACAACGCGTTCTTGTGGTCGCGCTCGCCGTCATCGGCACATTGGGAGCGGCGACGCTCATGGCCGCGAGGCGACGCCAGTTGGATCTGACTCCGCGCTTGCGCCGCCGCCCCTGGCCGCACTCATTGGGAACGCTGCGAGTGCCCAGGGTGGGGAAGCGTTACTCGAACGTTCGAGCTGCTGGGCGTAACCTGTCGCCTCGCATGCACATGATTGCCACCCACGCTCGCATTCCACCCGTCAAGCGAGTGGGCGCGTGACCGGCGACCGGCTCACCTCGGCCTACGCGTACGTGCACCGGTCGTGGTTCCTTCGCTACGGGGCCGCGATCGTTCTCACGGCAGCCGGCGTTCTGATCTCGGAGGCCCTGACGCCCGATGGCGCGGAGCTATATACCGTCCTCGTCGGTGTCGTGTCGGTCAGCGTGTGGCTCGGTGGGCTCGGGCCTGCGCTCGTGGCCGTGGCCGCGGGATGGACGTTCGAGCTCGTAGACCAGGTTGCTTCGGACACTTTTCAGGGCGTCGAAGTGACTCGGTGGCTGGCGACGATGGCAGTGGCACTCGGAGTCGTCTTGGTGAGTGAGGTGCTGCGTCGCGGTCGAGAGCAGGCGACGGCCGCCGCCACCGCGGCTCAGTCGTCCTTCCGCGACATGGAAGGTCTCCAGCGGCTTTCGGCGACTCTGCTCGAGGCTCTCACACCTTCCGCTGTCGCGCAGGCGCTCGTCGAGAAAGCCCCCGCTCTCGTCGGCGCCCGTGCGGCGGCCGTGGGGATGATCGATGGCAACGACCTCGTCATCACCGATCCGCGAATCGCAGGCTCGCACCACGAGCCTGGCTTCCGTATGAAGCTGGGAGCGGAGGTGCCTATAGCGCAGGCTGCGAATCAGGGAACCACGGTCCGAGCCGACGACCGTAGGGCGTTCGAGCGCGACTTTCCCGAAGGAGCTGCGCTAACGCCCTATGCGCATCGTGCGATCGCTCTCCCGCTATGGGTCGCAGGTGAGGCGGTCGGGGCGATGAGTCTGCTCTTCGACGACTCGGGATCCGCGCATGCGGAGGCGGAAGCCATCGCGACGCTCGCAGCCGGTCTCGGAGGGCAGGCCCTCGAGCGCGCACGGCTCTACGCGCGCGAGCAGGAGTCGCGACAGGGGCTCGACCGTATTCTCCGCGTGGCTCCGCGGTTCTTCGCCGACAATGTAGAAGGCGCCGCTGCAGCGATTTGCAGCGAGGCAGCCACGACCTTCGACGCGGACATCGCGATCCTCTGGCGGATCCGTGAGCGAACGCTCGAGCTCGTCAGCACCGCCCCGACCGAAACGTTGGCGCTTGGTCTCGATGCGTCGCTCGAGGACTTTCCCACTCTGAGCGATGCTGTGGAAAATCTGCGCGTCTCGTTCGTTGCGGACGTGCAGGAAGAGGCTCGCGGGGAGGGGCTCGAACGAGTACGGAGCCTGGGGCTGCGCTCATCTTTCCGAGTGCCGATCGCGATCGGTGGTGGGGAAGCCGAGCTCGTCCTCATCGTCTCGTGGAAGAAGGTCATTGCCGACCCGGACCCGGCCATGGTCGCGCTCATACGTCGCTTCGCCGATCAAGCCGGCTTCGCGTTGGAGCAGGTGGAACGCAGACTTGCGCAGGCCGAGGCTGCGAAGCGCACGGACGAGATGCGCCGGTTGCAGGAGGTCACAGCCGCGCTTTCGCTCGCATCGACGTCGACCGAGGTCAGCGACACGTGCTTGACGCACGTCCTCGAGGCGGTCGGGGCAGAAGCAGGGTTCGTCGTGCTCTCGAGGCCCGATGGTGTGATCGTCGACTTCGTCTCGAGCGCCGGTTACTCCGATCGCGAGCTCGAGCATTGGGGTACCTTCGCGCTCGATTCGAACGTGCCGTTCGCGCGCGCCGTCGCTAGCGGAGAGCCCGTCTGGGCCCTCACTCTCCTCGAGATGGCCGGGTTCAGTGGAGCAGACGGTCTCGAAGACCAGGGTTGGGTCGCGCTCCCGCTGCGTACTGCCGCCGGTATACGCGGTGCGCTCCATCTCACATTCAGAGAGCCTCGGGAGCTGCGCGACGAGGAGCGCAGGTGGCTACAGGCGGTCGTGTCGCAGTGCGCGCAGGCGCTCGAGCGCAGCCGCCTCTTCGACGTAGAGCAACGACTACGCCAACGGTCGGACCGGCTCCAACACATGACGGCCGCCCTCTCGAACGCTCTTACGCGCACCGACGTGGCCAAGGCGGTAGTCGACGAGATCGGCCCTGCACTCGGCGCGTCTGCGACCGCGCTCGGGATTGTTCTCGAGGACCGGCGCCTCGTGCAGCTCTTGGCCTGGGTCGGGTACTCGGACGAGAGCGTCGAGCAGCGTCGCGAGGCGTCGCTCGATGAGCCGACACCCGCTAACCGAGCGGTGAAGCGTCGGGTCTCGACCTTTTACGAATCGCTCGCTGACATACGAGCGATCTTCCCGGACGTCTCCGAGGTCATGGAGCTCGCCGAGCACGAGTCCTTTCTCTACGTCCCGCTTGTTGCCGGCCGGCGCGCAAATGGTCTCCTCGTCATGTCCTGGGCAGAGCAGTACTCGTTTTCCTCGGAGGATCGGCGGTTCGTGGAGGCGCTGGCCGGCCAGGCGGCCCAGGCGCTCGATCGCGCGAGCGCGTACGAATCCGAGCAGTCGATCGCCGAGACGCTGCAACGTAGCGTTCTGCCGGCTTCGTTGCCCCAAGTCGACGGCATGCAACTCGCCGCTCGCTATCTGCCCGGAACGGCCGGAGTCGCAGTCGGCGGCGACTGGTTCGATGCGATCCGACTCCACGACGGCCAGATCGGCCTCGTCGTCGGGGATGTCGTCGGCAAAGGCGTGCAAGCGGCGGCGACCATGGGGCAGCTTCGAAACGGGCTGAGGGCGTTCTCACTGGACCGGATGAAACCCTCGTCGACGCTCACCCGTCTCAATCGCCTCGCCGAGGAGGTCATGGAGATGGCGTTCGCGACCGTAATCTATGTCGTGATCGACGCGGACGCTCAGGTCTGCCGCTACTCCTCAGCGGGTCATCCACCACCGCTGATCGCCTTCCCGGACGGCCGAGTGGAGCTCATGGAGGGAGGACGCGGGTTGCCTCTCGGCGCTGGAACCGACACGCGGTATACCCAGGAGATCGTCGAGCTTCCCGTCGGGACGATCCTCGTCCTGTACTCCGACGGTCTCGTCGAGCGACGCGGCGAATCGATCGACGACGGCCTCGACCGGCTTCGTGTCGCCGTGGCGGGAGGTCCACGAGAGCCCGAGCAGCTTGTCGAGCATCTGCTCGAACAGCTGGTCGGGAGTGGAGAGCGCGGCGACGATATCGCGCTTCTCGCCGTCCGCTTGCTCGCAGTCGCTCCTCAGCCGCTCTCCCTGCACCTGCCGAGCGACACCAGCTCGCTCGACCTCGTTCGTGACGCGTTTCGGAGTTGGCTGACCGGGACGCCGCTCACCCGGTCTGATGCGCAGGATGTGGTGCTGGCCGTGTGGGAGGCGTGTGCGAACGCGGTCGAGCATGCGGTCGAGCCGCGGGACAACACCTTGCGGGTGCAAGCGGAGCTGAACGACTCGTACTTGCGGATAACGGTCGAGGACACCGGTTCCTGGTTACCTCCGACCGACCGACCGGACCGAGGGTTCGGGCTCCGGCTCATGCAGGCGGCGATGACCTCCGTCGAGATCACGCCGGCAAGCACGGGGACGCGCGTGACGCTCGAGAAGTCCCTCGCCGGAGCCCTGAACCCGCTACGTAGAAGCCGTTAGAAGATCCAGATGAGCAACAGGATGATGATGATCAATGCGAGCAAACCGCCACCGATATACACGCTTCCCCTCCTTCGTTGTTGACTACGCGCTAGGTACCCAAACGCGCCGGCGCCTCAAACGTCACGGTTCGAGAGGTAGCGCTGCGGGTACTGTCGTGCCGAGCGCGAAATCGCTCGAGATGACCAAGGCTCAGCTCGAGCGGGCCCCGCCGGGCGGTCTCGAGGATCAGGCGGATGCGGCGCGTCCGCGTCTCGCGCGGATCCGACTCGTGTCGGTCAGGCG
>Ga0183260_10003597_pt1 | contig 12474 bp, 10 predicted proteins | sample AntDrymUQ4972206_2_FD_129768 | JGI IMG/M metagenome (GOLD analysis project Ga0183260, IMG submission 129768) | Polar desert sand microbial communities from Dry Valleys, Antarctica - metaG UQ497 (22.06) (version 2) (version 2) | ecosystem: Environmental > Terrestrial > Soil > Desert | place...
CCCTCCAATGGATTCTCTGCGCCGCGGCAACTACGACTCTGGCCAGGACTATGTCCTGGAATACGGTGAGCTGCGCTTCACCTTCAACGAGCGCGACTTCTCCGAGCGCGTCGAGCAGTCCGCCCGCAAGCTCGGCTTCGTCGGCGGCCGCCTCGACGGCACGGAGCTCGAGGACCTGGTCAACCTGACCGTCAACGGAGAGGTGCAGGATCCCGCCTCCGGGCTCGGCGAGCACGTCAACGACTGCTGGCCGGAGCTGGTCGGGCCGGCCGAGCGCTCGCTCGTGCACTGGCTGCGCCGGCTCGTGTTCCGCTCCGCCTGGCTGGACCAGCGGGTCAAGGAGGGCGAGCTGGACATCGTCTTCGACGACCGCACGCAGTCCTTCGGCTACGTGCAGCCCGAGCGCGATCGCGAGCCGATCGAGCTCTCCCCCGAGCCCAACTGGGGCCGGGTCGCCTACCAGCCGCGCTGAGCCGATCGGCCCGTATCGCCAACTTCTCGCCGGCGCCGGTGCGCGCCGGCTCGCCCTCGCGTCGGCGATCGGCTGGCTGGGCTTCGGCGCCCTGTCGCTGGCGATCGTCCTGACCGTCCAGCGCGCGACCGGCTCGCCGTCGGCCGCCGGCGTCGCCCTGGCCGCCTTCTCGCTCGGCTCTGGCCTGCTCGCGCCGGTGCGCGGGCGGCTCGTGGACCGGCTGGGCGTCCGCCGCGCGCTGGTGCCGATGGCGCTGGCCAGCGGCGCGGCGCTGCTCGCCCTCTCGGTGGCCGCCTCGGGAGCGACCGCCGCCCCTCCGGCGGTGCTCGTCGCGCTGGCGGGCGCGGCCGGGCTCTCGGTGCCGCCGCTGATCGCCTCCGCGCGCGTGGTGTGGCCGCAGGTCGTCGCCGCCGAGGACCTCCAGCCCGCCTACGGGTGCAGGCGCTGCTCGGCGATCTCGGAGGGGTGGGCGGCCCGGCGCTGGCCGGTGCGCTGGCGGCGCTCGCCTCGCCCGCCGCCGCGCTCGTCGCCTGCGGGCTCGCTCCCGTCGCGGGCGCTCTGCTGCTCGCCACGCTGCCCTGGCCGGAGCCCGCGCCGCGCACGGGGCGCGCCGGCGCGCTCGCGAGCGCCGGGATGCGGACCCTGGTGCTGGCGGACGTGCTGATCTTCGGCGGCTTCGGCGCGCTCGAGGTGGCCCTGCCGTCGCTCGCCGAACGCGAGGGAGCCGCCGCTGCGGCAGCCGTCCCGCTCGCCGCCTTCGCCGCCGCGAGCGCGATCGCCTCGCTCTACTACGGCACCCGCCGGGCGCTGCCGTCCCGCCGCTACGTGTTCGGGGCGCTCGCGCTGGCGGTCTGCCTCGCGCCGCTGGCACTCGCGGAATCCGTCCTCGTGGCGACCCTGGTCCTGCTGGCCGCCGGCGCCGCGTTCGCCGCCGTCAACGTGGCGGTCTTCGAGCTGCTCGACACGGTCCCGCCGCCCGGCACCGGCGCCGAGGCGCTGACGTGGCTGACCACGGCCGGCGGGGCCGGCATGGCGGCGGGCGCCGCGCTGGCCGGCCAGCTGGCCACGTCGGGCGACCTCGGCGCGGCGCTCGCGCTCCCCGCCGCCGGCGCCGCGATCGCCGCGGCCGTGACCCTCACGCGTGCGCGGACCCTGACGGCGGGTGGTTCCCGGCCTCGGTGAGCAGCTCGCGCAGCACGCCGAGGTCGATGCCGTCGTTCGCCGCCTTGGTCATCAGCCGGCCGCCTCGACGCGCGCCTTGGCGATCGCCTCGGCGCCGGCGTCGCCGACGAGCAGCTCCGGGCGCAGGGTGCCCGAGTGCGCGAGGTCGAGCGCCGGGAAGCGCCCGAGGGCGGTCAGGCTCGCGTCGAGGGCGACCACGGTCGACTCGCCGCCGACGGGGGCCGGCGCCGTGGCGATCACCGTCAGCGAGCCGCCGCCCGTGATGTTGCGCGCCGCGGCGAGCGCGCGCCGCGCGGCGCCGGGGCTCACGTACTCGAGCGAGTCGACGAGGACGACCGCGTCGCCGCCGCGGGCGGCCACGCGCCGGCCCTGCTCGATCGCCTGCTCGACCGCCTGGGCCTGTGCGTCGGGCGAGGCGGCGAAGGAGACGCTGACGACGGGCGCCACCGGACCCTCCTGCCACTCCGCCGTCTCCTCGGGCCGCACCCCGGCCAGCACGAGGCTGACTTCGAGGCCGTCCCGGCCGGCCAGCGCGGCGGCCAGGCGGCGCAGCGCCTCGCTCTTGCCCGCCCGGGCCGGGCCGGCGATGACGACGCGCGAGCCCTTGCCGAACGGCGTCAGCCACTCGATCGCCTTCGCCGTCGGGTCGTCGGAGCCGAGCTCGAAGCGCTCGCTCGGGAACGCGGCGGGCAGGTCCTCGAAGCGGGTGCCCTCCGCGACCTCGTCGGCCGGGCGGCCGTTGATGGTGTCGACGCGGATCAGCGACGGGAAGCGCTCCGAGCGCCGCGCAGCGCGCACCGGGCCGCTCACACGGTCGCCGGAGACGAGCTCGCAGCGCTTGACCTGGGCGGCGGAGACGTAGACGTCGTCGTCGGTCTGCTTCGGCGACGCCAGCCGCACGAATCCGGAGCCGTTGGCGATCAGCTCCACGACGCCCTCGGCGACCTTGTCCTCGGCGGCGGCCGGCGGCTCCGCGACCGCCTCGGGCGCGGCGGGCGCCTCAGGCGCGTCGGCGTCGTCGCCCTCGTCGGCGTCACGCGTGCGGCCCCGGGTGCGCCCACCGCGGCGGCCGCGGCGCGAGCGGGCGCGGCCCTCGTCTGCGTCGGCGTCCGCGTCGGCCGGCGCCTCGACGGGCTCCTCGTCCGGCTCGGTCTCGGCCTCGGCCTCGGGCGCCTCGGCGCCCGTCTGGCGCGCGAGGATCGCGTCCACCAGCTCGCCCTTGCGCAGGCGGCGGTAGTTCTCGACCCCCAGCTCGGCGGCCAGCAGGTGCAGGTCGGCAAGCGGGCTCTGGTCCAGCCCGGAGCGGTCCAGTACGGAAGACATGAATCTCCTTCGTCTCGATCTCGGTCGGTGGGCACCGGCCGCGTTGTGCGCAGCGGCCGGCAACCGTCTCGGACGCTCAGGCTAGCGCGGCGCGCGGCGGCGCACGGAGCGCTTCGCCTTCACGAGGAAGGTCCGCACCCGGCTCACTGACACCTGACCGCGCCGGTCGGTCGCGCGCACCTGGTAGCGATGCGTGCCCGGGCGCAGCGCCCGCGGAGACTTCAGACGCGTCCTGGTCGTCGCGCCGAGTCGCTTGCCGTCGACGAGCACCGTGTAGGTCTGCGCGCCCCAGTTCTCCGAGCCGGCGCCCCACTCGAGCAGCGGCTTGCGCTTGCGGGGGCGGAACGAGCTCAGCACGACCGGCCTGCCCGGCAGGCGGTCGTAGACCGCCGCGGTGACACGACGCGCCCCGGGGCCGCCCTGGATCATCGCGACGACGGCGTTGCCGGAGCGGTCGGCGCCGATCGCGACCTGACCGGGCGCCACGGCGCCGAAGTCCGGGTTGGAGGCGATGAACTCCGGCTCGAAGCCGAGCTCGCCGCTCTTGCGCCGGGCGCGGACGTCGCCGCTGCCACCGTCGCCGCCCGTGCGCCAGGCGACGTAGGCGTCGGTGCGCTCGGACGTGGCCACCACTGGCGAGGGCGCCGCGGCGCCGGGCGCCTGGTCGACGCGCGCGCCGCGCTGGAAGGCGTCGAACTTGTCGAGATAGGCGCTGAAGACGGCGTTGTCGGCCGCCGCGGCCACGGCCGCGCCGATGCCCTTGCCCGCGAAGTCGATCCGCGGCGCGGCGCTCGTGATGCCACCGTCGATCGCGAACGGGTCCTCGAACAGCGAGCCGCGCAGGCGGCGCGCGACCGAGCGCGAGCGCCCGCCGGCGTCCTGGCGGAAGGCGATCCAGGCGAACGAGCCGTCGTCCTCGATGTCGATGTCCGGCGAGTCGGCGCTCCCGGCTCCCTGGCCCTCGAACGAGTCCAGCGTGAGGTCCTGCGGGAACGAGGACGGCGTCAGCCCCGTCAGGCGCCGCGCAATCACGTGCGTGCGCCCGTCGGCTCCCTGCTCGCCCCAGGTGGCGACCGCGTTGCCCTCGGCGCTCACGCCCACGCGGGGACGCGAGGCGCCGGTGCCCGCGGAGCGCGGCGGGTCGAGGTCCAGCGGGCCGGCGAGCGGCGTCCAGGCCGAGATCACCAGGCGCGCGGAGCGGACGTCCTCGCCGGCGGACCAGACGGCGTACGCGACGTCGTTGATGCCCATGTCGACGTGGAGGCCGGTGGCGCCGCCGCCGCCCAGCACCACGGGGGGAGCCGGCCGACCGGCGCCTTGGATCACCGTGCCGAGCACCTCGCCCGCCGCCACCCAGGCGATCGCGAGCCGGCCACCGTCGGTGGCGGTGACGGCCGCCTCGGTCGCCGCGGCGCCACCCGAGAGGCGCTCGGCGGGCGTCCAGGCGCCCTTGACCAGGCGCGAGAGGAAGACCTGCGGCACCCCGCCCTCGCGCTTGATGTAGACCAGCCCGCCGCCGCCGTCGCGAGCGACGTCCACGTCGCCCAGCGCCTCGATCTCGGCCGGGCCGTCGATCGGCTCGGCACGGAACCAGCCGGCCTGGGCGGTGGGCGCCAGGACGAGGGTGAACAGGGCGGTGAGGAGGAGGAGGCTGCGGCGCATACGGTGCTGTCCAACCGGCGGGGACCGTGAAAGTTACGGCGCGCCCAGGACGGGTCTGGCTCCTTACCGCGGACGGGCTCGCACGCGGCGGCCGAGCCCGGTGGCTCAGCCGACGACGATGCCCTCGGCGGCGGCCTCCGCGCGGAACGCCTCGGCCTCTCGCTCGCCGCGCGCGGCGTCCCAGCCCAGCTCGGCGCCCATCGCCGCCGCCACCCGCGCCGGCGCCGTCGAGTCCTCCGCGCACAGGTCGCGCCCCGCGGTGAGGCCGAGCCGGGTGCGGCGCAGCAGCGCGTCACCGACGCTGCGGGCCTGCTCGCGCCGCGCCGCGTACGCCGCCTCGGCGAGCAGGTCGACGCGCCCGGCGACGACGGGCTCGGCCAGCTCCCGCCGCTCGGCCGCGATCCGCAGCACCTCGTGGGCGGCGTAGCCGTAACGGCCCGCGAGCTGCTCGTAGGCGTCGGGGCCACGCCGGGCACCAGCGGCAGGTCGGCCGCGTCGACCGCCATCCCGAGCGGGACCTGGTGGGTGCGGCACGGCGCGTCGCGGCCGTCGCGCTCCATCAGGCGGTCGACGGTCATCTTCGCCATCCGCCGCCACGTGGTCAGCTTGCCGCCGGTGATGGTGATCATCCCGCTGGAGGTCTCGTAGAGCTCGGCCTTGCGGGAGATGTCGACCGACTTCTTCGGGTCCCCGGTGGAGATCAGCGGCCGCACCCCCGCGAAGGCGCCGGCGACGTCGGCGGGTCCCAGCCCCGTCGCGAAGAACTCGTTGACGGCGTCGAGCAGGTACGTCACGTCGTCGGCGGCGGGCTGCACGTGCTCGAGGTCGCCCTCGTAGTTGTTGTCGGTGGTCCCGACCAGCGTCTGGCCGAGCCACGGGAGCACGAAGATCGTCCGGCCCCCGCCCGCCGGGGCGATCGCGCCGGCCACCAGCGGGAGCGCGGTGCCCGGCAGCACGATGTGCGTGCCGCGGCTCGGGCGGATCACGGGCACCTCGGCCTCGTCGTGGAGCTCCTCCGGCCGCAGCCGGTCCGCCCACACCCCGGTCGCGTTGACCACGCTCGCGGCGCGCACCTCGAGCTGCTCGCCGCTGGCGGTGTCCCGCACGCGCGCGCCGACCGCGCGGCCTCCCTCCTCGAGGAGCCCGACCGCCTCGACCCCGTTGGCGGCCACGGCGCCGAAGCGCTCCGCCTCGGCCAGCACCGTCAGCACGAGCCGTGCGTCGTCGGTCTGGCAGTCGTAGAACAGGTAGCCGCCGGTCGGCTTGCGGCCCGCCAGCGCGGGCAGCAGCTCCGCCACCTCCTCCCCGCCGATGACGCGGTGGCGGGCCGGGCTCCAGTCCGTGTCCTCGCGCGCGCGGCGGCGGGCGAGGGGCGAGAGCCGGTCGACCGCCATCACGTCGTACATGTTCAGCCCGATGCCGGTCAGCCGGTCGGGCCGCGCCCCGTCGAAGGCGGGCACGATCAGCGGCAGCGGGCGGACGAGATGGGGCGCGAGCGCGACGTTGATCTGGCGCTCCAGCAGCGCCTCGCGCACCAGCCCGAGGTCGAAGTTCTGGAGGTAGCGCAGGCCGCCGTGGACGAGCTTGCTCGAGCGCGAGGACGTGCCGATCGCGTAGTCGCCGCGCTCCACCAGCGCCACGGAGCAGCCGCGCGTCGCCGCGTCGAGCGCGACGCCGGCCCCGGTGATGCCGCCGCCGATCACGAGCACGTCGAACGGCTCGGGGGAGAGAGCGCCGATGGCGTCCGCGCGCGAGAGCATCGGCCGGGGAGGCTAACGGCCGCGCCACGGCCACCCGCGGGGGTCGTGTGACGAGCCATCCCTTCAGGTTCTCCGGACAGTGGCCGATAACGGTCTCGCCCGATCCCACTGGAGGAAGCAGTTGCTGCGCATCGACGAGACGTCCAAGACGCTGGTGGCCCCGCAGGCCGGTGGCCTGGTCACCGAGGCCTCGCCCGACCGCGAGGAGCTGCTGGCGCTGATGGGCGCCTCCTGGGAGGCGTTCGCGCACGAGCTGGGCCTGCCGACCCTGCGCCTGCTGGCCACCGAGCCGCTGCCGGGCGTCGACCTGCTCGCGTTCGACGAGCAGGCCGGCCGCGCCGTCCTGGTCCAGGTCACCGGCGAGACCGTCGAGTGGCAGCTGATCCGCTCGCTGCACGCGGCCGCGGCGTTCGCCGCGATGGACGCCGCCCAGCTGGCCGGTGTGCACGAGCTGCTCGAGGCCGCCGTGCCCGGCGACTCGCCGCAGGTCGTGCTGGTCGCGGGCGCCTTCGAGCCGCGGGCGCTGGCCACGGCCGGCTGGCTCTCGCGCCGCCACGGCGTCGAGATCTCGACCTTCACCGTCTCGGTCATGCGCTTCGGCACCGAGCGCCTGCTGTCCGTGTGCCGCGAGCCGCGCGACGGCCAGGCCCAGGACGCCGCCGCCGAGGTCCAGTGGATGCTCACCGGCGAAGCGCCCGCCTCCGCCCCGATCGTGCCGCCCGCGCCCGCGGGCGCCAGCACTCCGCCGCCCGGCGCCTAGACCCGTCCGTCGGACCCGTACCGCGATCGCGCCCCGGCCAACCGGCCGGGGCGCGACCGCAGGCTCAGCGCGGGCGCAGCACCCAGAACTTCGCGGACTTGCGCGACACCGCGCGCCCGTTGTCGTCCAGCGACGTGACTTCGAGCAGGTACGTCCCGGCCTTGAGCCGCTTGCCCCGCGTCAGCTGGGCGATCGACACGTCGCCGCGGCGGTGCGCCCGCGTGCGCACGACGGCGAGGCGGCCGGCGGCGGCCCGGCTCGCCGAGGAGCCGATGTCCTCCCGGTTCGTTCCCGCACGGCCGTCGTCGCCGGTCGAGCCCACCTTCGTGTACGGGAAGGACTGCTTCCCGCCTCGCCGTGGGCAGGTCCCCCAGCGGGGCGACCCCTTGCGCCGGCGGATGGTGATCCGCACCGGGGCAGCGGCGCTCAGTCGGTAGCTGAAGCGCAGCGCACGGCGTCCGCCCGCGGCCCGGCGGCCCAGAGTGACCCCGCGATGGCAGCGACGGTTGACCCTCACGGAGAGCACCCGGCCGAAGCTGGCCCGCTGCTCGCCGGCCCCGCCTCCGCCCGCCGACCGCCCAGGGTCGGCCGGGCGGCCGGGATCGGCCGGCGGGCCCGGATCGGCCGGCGGGTCCGGGTCTCCCGGAAGGCTGAGCGTGAGGATCGCCGGGTCATGGTCGGACGAGCGCTGCCCGTCGGACGGGTCCCGGCGGTCGTAGTAGTCGTTGTTGATGTGGGCGTAGCGGAAGTCCTCGACGCGCGGCGACAGGCCGTCGGTGACCAGCATGTGGTCGAGGGTCTGCAGACGCCCGGCGAACTGGAACGAGTAGCGCTCCTGGGCGGGCGCTCGGTCCCACAGGTTGTCGAGCGACGTCTTGTCGTCCTCGAGCACCTGCAGCGCGATCTCGTCCTCGAACGAGTTCAGGTCGCCGGTCACGATCGCTTCACCGCGGTCCGCCTCGATCTCGGCGACGCGGTCGCGGACGAACTGCGCCTGCGCCTCCCGGCACCCGTCGGGGTTGCCCTTCGAGGCGAAGTGGTTCGAGAGCACGGTGAAGTCCACGCCCCGCTCCTTGATGTCGATCGCCAGCGGCGGGCGGTCGAAGAGCAGGTTCTGGCCGTCCGAGTCCGCGCACTGGTTGCTCTGGCTCTCGGGCGCGACCGCGTCCTTGCCCAGCTGGCGGGGGTTCGAGGCCTTCACGCTGTCCTTGACGAGGAACGCCACGTCGATGCCGCGCTCGTCGTTGCCCTCCTCGAGGTAGGCGGTGTAGCCGCCCAATTGCCGCGCCACGTCGTCGGCGATCTCCTTCGTGACCACCTCCTGCAGCGCGACGACGTCGGGGCGCTCGAGCAGGTCGCCGATCGCGTCGACGATCCGGTTGCGCTTCTCGTCGTACTCCTCCTGGCTGATCAGGCGCTGGTCCACGTCACCGCCCACCGGGAAGAAGTTCTCCACGTTGTACGTGGCGACGCGCAGCTCACCGCGCCCCTGGGCCGCGAGGTCGTCGTAGGGGTACTGGGTCGGCCCCTCCTCGACCGTGGGCTGGGGCCGCGGGGCCGCCTGGTTGAGGATCTTGTAGAACGAGAACGAGAAGCTGACCGGCCCCTCGAGGCCCCGGACGACGTCGAAGAGGTCGACGGGCAGGTCGGTGCTCGAGTCCGTGTCGACCAGCGGGTTGCTCGGGTCGCCGGCGCCGGCGTCCGAGTCGGCCGCGATCAGGTCGGGCGCCGCCTCGGTGCGGAGGAGCCGGTCCTCTGGGCCTTGGCGCACGCCCGGGCTGAGGAAGGTCTCGCCGAACTTGTTGCGGCTGCCCACGGTGGCCGTGCCGACGTCGAGCCGGACGTTCATGCCCTCGAGCGTCTCGTAGTAGGCGCGCGCGGTCGCGTCCTGGGCGGCCGCCCGGGCGGGATCGATCGGTACGGGGGCGGGCACGGCGGCGGTGCCGATCTTCACCGGCTCCTCCCCGTTGGTCTCCTCGATCCGCGTCTCCCCGAAGTTCTCCCGCACGCGGCCGTTCAACCGCACCACGGTGCCAGATGGATACGCGTTGCGGTCGCGGACGAAGCCGACGTAGATGCCTTCGGACGTGTTCGAGCTCTGGTCCGCGTCCGTCGGCTCCTCCTGGACGAAGATCCCGGCGTCGGCGGGGAACGTGCGCTCGAAGTTGGAGCCGATCTCGTCGTCGACGCCCGTGACGATCCCCTCGATCGTCACGGTCTGGCCGGCGACGGGCGACTCCGCGCCGGAGCCTTGGATGTCGTGGATGGGGGTGACCTTGACCTCGGGCTCTCCGATCTCGCCGCCGGAGTTCTGCGGGTCGCCCGTCTTGGGGCCGGTGAAGTCCTGGGCGTTCTGGTCCGTGTCGCGGGTGCCGCCGTCGAGGCGCTCGAAGGCGGTCGGCGAGCCGCTGGTGGGCAGGTTGAGTCCGGTGCCCTCGCGGCAGACGTCGGTCGCGCCGTCGGCGCTCGCGACTCCGTCGACCGGTACATCGGCGGCGGTGACGATCCGCACCCCTCCTGTATCGGCGAGTCCGGTGGCGTACGTGGCGTCGGCCTGGGAGGCCAGCGAACCGGCCGCGTTGGCGAAGAGGTAGGCGCCGCCCGCCGGGATCTCGGTCCCGGCCGGGATCGTCGTGCGCGTCGAGGCGGCGCCCGAGGCGGCTGCGCAGCCCTGCAGCTTGTATCCGCCGACCGGCACCGCCGCCGAGGAGATGTTCCGCAATTCGACGAACTCGTCGTTGGCGTCGCTGCCACGGAACTGGAACTCGGAGATGACGATGGTCGTGGAGGCGGCCGGTGCGGCGGCGGGCAGCCCCAGGAGGGCTCCCACGGCGAGGCCCGCGGCGAGGAGGCGTGAAAGCATCGCGCCACCGTAGTACTTGATTACGGAGACTTGTGTGTCAGAGCTGTTGCACTTCGCCGAGCACCTCGCTCACCGAGCTCTTGGCGTCGCCGAACAACATGGAGGTCTTCGGGTCGTAGAACAGCGGGTTGTCGATGCCGGCAAAACCGCTGGACATCGAGCGCTTCAGCACGATCACGGAGCTGGACTTGTCGACGTCCAGGATCGGCATGCCGTAGATCGGCGAGTCCGTGACGGAGCGCGCGGCCGGGTTCGTGACGTCGTTGGCGCCGATCACCAGCGCGACGTCGGTGCGCGCGAACTCGCCGTTGATGTCGTCCATCTCCTTGAGCTTGTCGTAGGGGACGTCGGCCTCGGCGAGCAGGACGTTCATGTGGCCCGGCATGCGGCCGGCCACCGGGTGGATCGCGTAGAGCACCTCCACCCCGCGCTTCTCCAGCTCGGCGGCGAGGTCGGCGACGGCGCGCTGGGCCTGGGCGACGGCCATGCCGTAGCCGGGGACCACCACCACCAGGCGCGCGTAGGAGAGCTGGATCGCGACGTCGGCGGCGCTGGTGGAGCGCACGGTGCCGCCGTTCTCGGTCGCCGCGGCCGCCGGCCCGCCGGCGCCGAGGCCGCTGAAGAAGACGTTGCCGATCGAGCGGTTCATCGCCTCGGCCATCTGCTTGGTGAGGATCGAGCCCGAGGCGCCGACCAGCATGCCGGCCACGATCAGCGCCGTGTTGTCGAGCGCCACGCCGGCCGCCGCGGCCGAGAGGCCGGTGAACGCGTTCAACGTCGAGATGACGACCGGCATGTCGGCACCGCCGATCGGCAGCACGGCCAGCACGCCGAGCGCGCCGGCGACGAGCAGCATCACCCAGAACAGCCCCTCGGACTCCACGCCCGCGGCGATCGCGACCGCGAGGGCGATCGAGAGCGCGGCCAGCCCCGCGTTGACCGCCCGCGGGATCGCGAAGCGCCCCTTCAGCGACTCCTGGAGCTTGAGGAAGGCGACGATCGAGCCCCAGAACGAGATCGAGCCGATGATCGCCGCGAGCAGGATCGGGATCAGCTCCTCGAGCGCCGGGTTGCCGCCCTCCTCGAGCGCCTCCCCGTACTCCACGACCGAGATCAGCGCCACCGCGCCGCCGCCGACGCCGTTGAACAGCGCCACCATCTGCGGCATCGCGGTCATCTTCACGCTGCGCGCGCTCGGGATGCCCACGGCCGTCCCGACCACGAGGCCGAGAGCGATCAACCCCCAGTCGCCGATCCGCTGGTCGATCAGCGTGGCGACGACGGCGATGGCCATGCCGACCGCCGCCACCTGGTTGCCCCGGACCGCCGTGCGCGGCCCGCGCAGCATTCGCAGCCCCGAGATGAAGAGCACGAAGGCGACGATGTAGAGCAGCGCGATGAAGTCGCCGCGGCTCACTTCGGCGGCTCCGGCGTCTCCGCCTCGCCGGCGCCCGCCACCGGCGTCGGCTTCTTGCCCTTGAACATGGCGAGCATGCGGTCGGTGACCAGGAAGCCGCCGATCACGTTGATCGTCCCGAAGGCGATCGCGACGACCAGCAGCAGGTCCTCGAGGAACCCGTCGGCCGGCCCGATCACCAGCAGCCCGCCCAGCAGCACGATGCCGTGGATCGCGTTGGTGCCGCTCATCAGCGGCGTGTGCAGCGTGTTCGGCACCTTGGAGATGACCTCGAAGCCGACGAAGGCGGCCAGGACGAGGATCGCGAGCTCGGTCAGCAGGTCCATCAGGCCATCCTGCCTCGGCCGGAGGCCTCGTCATCGGCTGACGCCTCGCCGGCTGTCGCCTCGTCGACGACTTCCCTCGCTCGCTCGTGCACGATCTCGCCGCCGCGGGTGATGCACGCCCCGGCGATCACCTCGTCCTCGAAGTCCAGCTTCAGCGCACCTTCCTCGCCCGTCATCAGCTCCAGCAGCGACAGCACGTTGCGCCCGTAGAGCTGGGAGGCGTGCTCGGCCATGCTCGACGGGACGTTGAGCGGCGTGGCGATCGTCACCCCGTTGTCGGTCACGTACGTCTCCCCCGGCCTGGCCAGCTCGCAGTTGCCGCCCGCCTCGCCCGCGAGGTCGACGATCACGGAGCCGGGCTTCATGCCGGCGACGGCCTCGGCGCTGACGAGCTTGGGCGCCGGGCGGCCCGGCACCAGGGCGGTGGTGACGATCACGTCGGACTTGGCCATCTGCTGCGTGAGCGCCTTGCGCTGGATCTCCTGCTCGGAGGGCGTGAGCTCGCGGGCGTAGCCGCCCTCGGCCTCGGCGTCGCCCGCGCCCTCGACCTCGAAGAACTTCGCGCCGAGCGACTGGATCTGCTCCTTGACGGCCGAGCGGACGTCGAAGGCGATGACCACGGCGCCGAGCCGGCGCGCGGTGGCGATCGCCTGCAGGCCCGCGACGCCCGCGCCGAGCACGAGCACCTGCGCGGGCGGGATCGTGCCCG
>Ga0183260_10003598_pt1 | contig 12472 bp, 11 predicted proteins | sample AntDrymUQ4972206_2_FD_129768 | JGI IMG/M metagenome (GOLD analysis project Ga0183260, IMG submission 129768) | Polar desert sand microbial communities from Dry Valleys, Antarctica - metaG UQ497 (22.06) (version 2) (version 2) | ecosystem: Environmental > Terrestrial > Soil > Desert | place...
AGCCCCAGCCGGCCGACGTGCGCCGGCAAGTTGCCAGCTCTTCGAGGAGAAAGTCCGCACTTGGTCGCCGAACCGGCAGACGTCCTGATCATCGGCGCCGGCGCGTCGGGTGGCGTCGTGACCAAGCGCCTGGCCGAGGCCGGATTCAGCGTCGTCTGCCTCGAGCAGGGTGACTGGATCGATCGGGCCGACTACCCCGGCAACAAGCTCGACTGGGAGCTCCAGCAACGCAAGAGTTGGGCGACGAGCCCCAACATCCGCGGCCTGAGTCAGGACTACCCAATCGTCGAGGACGACAGTCCCGTCTCCCCGCTGATGTACAACGCCGTTGGCGGGTCCACGATCATCTTCGCCGGCGCGTGGCCGCGCGCCCTGCCGTCCGACTTCCGCGTTCGCTCGCTCGACGGAGTCGCCGACGACTGGCCGATCGATTATTTCGAGCTCCTACCCTACTTCTACCGCACCGACCGCGACTTCGGCGTCTCCGGCCTGCCAGGCGATCCTGCGTACCCAGTCGACTCGGAAGACGCCCCGATGCCGCCGCTGCCGATCGGCGCGGCTGGGCTCAAGATCGCGCGGGCACACACCAAGCTGGGCTGGCACTGGTGGCCGGAGTTCAACTCGATCAACTCGACGCCGTACGACGGCCGACGCCCGTGCGTTCAAAGATCCACCTGCCAGTCGGGCTGCAACGAGGGCGCCAAGGCCTCGACCGACCTGACCCACTGGCCAAAGGCGATCGCCAACGGCGCGCGGCTTGTCACCGGCGCCCGTGCAAGACGAATCGAGACCAACGAGCAAGGGCTCGCGACGGGTGCGACCTGGATCGACAGGCAAGGCAACGAGCATTTCGAGCCGGCCCAAGTGGTAATTGTGGCCGCGAATGCGATCGGGACGCCGCGGCTTCTCCTGCTGTCGGCCAGCGAGCGCCATCCCGACGGATTGGCCAACTCGTCCGGGCTCGTCGGCAAGCGGCTGATGATGCACCCGTTCGCCAACGTGGCCGGGCTCTTCGAGGAGCCGCTCATGAGCTGGCAGGGCCAGTTCGGCGACCTGATCGAGTCGCTCGAGTTCTACGAGACGGACGAGAAGCGCGGGTTTGTTCGAGGCGCTCGATGGGGCCTGGCGCCGACCGGCGGCCCGATTAACACAGCGCTCCCCAGCCGCGCCGGCGAGCAGGCCTGGGGAGTCGATCACCACGTTCACGTCAAGACGCACCTTGGGCACGGCGCGAACTGGGGTCTCTTCGCCGAAGACCTGCCCGACGAGAAGAATCATGTAACGCTCTCGTCGAAGGTCACGGACGGCTCGGGCATCCCGGCGCCCGAAGTCCACTACACGATGGCCGAGAACGCGCGGCGCATGCTCGACTTCCACATCGAGCGGGCTACCGAGTCGCTGGTCGAGGCTGGTGCGTACAAGATCGAGGTGGATCGTCTGATGCGCTACTCAGGCTGGCATCTGCTCGGCACAGCGCGCATGGGCGATGACCCCAAGACCTCGGTCCTGGACCGCTGGAACCGGACGCACGATGTGCCCAACCTGTATGTGGTAGACGGTTCGTGCTTCGTGACTTCTTCCGGCGTGAACCCCACGTCGACGATCGTCGCGATCGCGCTTCGGGCGGCCGACCACATGGTCGACACGCGCTTCACCCAGCAGGTGCCCGTATGACCGATTCCGATATTCGGACCGAAGAAACTGGCGCTCCGACTGATTTGGTTGGCGGCATGCCAGCTACTGCCGGCATGGAGGACGCGGCCGGGCTCGACCGTGCCGACCTTGAGACTTTCGCAGCCATCGCCGAGCATCTGATCCCAGCCGCGGGCGGGATGCCTTCCGCAGCCGACATCGTTACGTCGGACCGGATGCGTTTCGTGCTCACGTCTCGACCCGACCTGCTGGAGCCGCTGAAGGCGGCTCTGCGACTAGAGCTTGGCGCTGACATCAGCGCGCGGCTACGGAAGCTTGCCGACGAGCCGACGAATCTGTCGGCTCTTCAGCTCGCCCTGGTTGCCGGCTACTACACGGACAAGCGCGTTCGCGAGCTCATCGGCTATCCCGGACAGATGGCGATCGAGGTCAAGTCATGGATCTACCCGCCATATCTCGAAGAAGGCTTGATCGACGCGGTGATCGCCCGCGGCCCAACCTGGCGCGACCCCTCGACTGGGCAGCGCGCCGTCTCGACGGGCGCGCCGCGGACCTATGCAGAACGAACCTGGTCGGATGCGGCCGACAATCCAGCAGGAGGAGCCGATGGTCGCGACAGCGCCTGACAACACGGCCCGCACAGACGCATCGGCCTGGCTCGACCCATTCCTGGCCGAGTGGCAGACCGGCTCGGGCGAGGCGCGCGACGTGCGCGAGCCGGCAACGGGGCGGCACATCCTGACGATCAAGCAATCAACGGCCGAGGACGTCGCGCGCGCCGCGGCCACGGCGGCCGCCGCACAGCCTGCCTGGGCCGAAACGAATTTCCAAGAACGTGCCGCGATCCTGCGCCGCGCTGCGGACATCTACGAAGCGCACCGCCCTGAGTTCGGGACGTGGACGCAGCGCGAGACCGGCGCGCATCGCAACAAGATGCACCACGAGCAGGGCGTCACGATCCAGGAGCTCCTGAACGCGTCGACACTGCCATCGCACCCTCTCGGATCCCTCCTGCCCTCCGCAATGCCTGGCCGTCTGTCCATGGTCCGCCGCGTCCCCGTAGGCGTCGTCGGCGCGATCACTCCGTGGAACTCGCCGAGCGTCCTCGGGATGCGCGTGATCGCGCCCGCACTCGCGCTCGGCAACGCCATCGTGCTGAAGCCGGATCCCCAGACGCCCGTCTGTGGCGGCGCGGTCTTTGCCGCGATCTTCCGGGAGGCGGGATTACCCGAAGGTCTCCTTCAGATCGTGATCGGCGACGCGGAAACGGGCGAGGCGCTCGTCACGGACCCGAACGTGAACATGGTCTCCTTCACCGGCTCGACCGAGGTCGGACGGATCGTGGGCAGGCTTGCCGGCGAACGACTGAAGAAGGTGTCGCTCGAGCTCGGCGGCAACAACGCCTTCGTGATCCTCGACGATGCGGACCTCGAGGCGGCCGCATCGGCCGGTGCCTATTCCAGCTTCCAGTTCCAGGGGCAGGTCTGCTTCGCGGTCGGGCGGCACATCGTCCATCGGTCGGTCGCCGACGAGTACGTCGACCTACTGGCCACCAAGGCGAAGCGCCTGCGGCTCGGGGATCCATTCCGCGATGACGTGGACCTGGGCCCGATCGTCAACGAGCGACAGGTCGCCCGCGTCGACGATATCGTCCAGCGTTCGGTCAGCGGAGGCGCCCGGCTGGTCGAGGGTGGCACGCACGACGGCCTCTTCTACCGTCCGACCGTACTCGCCGACGTGACTACGTCGTCGCCCGCCTGGACGGACGAGATCTTCGGCCCGGTGGCACCGGTCCTGAAATTCGACACCGACGACGAGGCCGTCGCGCTCGCCAACGACAGCGCATACGGGCTGGCGGCGGGCGTCTACTCGCGCTCGATCTCGCGCGGGTTGTCCATCGCCAATCGGATCAAGGCGGGCATGCTCCACGTCAACGACCAGACCATCAACGACGAGGCGATCATCCCGTTCGGCGGGATGGGCCTGTCGGGCAATGGCGGCCGCTTCGGTGGTGAGGCCAATCTCCATGAGTTCACTCAATGGCAGTGGGTGACCGTGCGCGACGAGCCACGTTCCTTCGGCCCAACCTATTGAGCTCGATCACCGAGGTGGCCCGGCTGGCAGGTGTCTCGATCGCCACTGCCTCGCGCGTGGTCGCCGCCTCGAACTACCCGGTCAGCTCAGCCACCCGCGAGCGCGTGCTCGACGCGGCGCGAGAGCTCGACTACGTGCCCAACGCCCTTGCGCGCGGCCTGCTCAAGAGCCAGATCCCGCTCGTCGGGGTGATCGTCCACGACATTACCGACCCCTACTTCGCGGAGATCGTCCGCGGCGTCGAGGACGCCGCCGCGCCGGGCGGCTACCTCGTGATCAGCTGCAGCTCCGATCGCAATCCCGAACGCGAAGACTCGTACGTCCGGCTGCTCCGCTCGATGCGCGCATCGGCGGTCATCTTCGCCGCCAGCGGCATCGACGACGCCGCACTCAATGAGAACCTGGCCCGCCACGTGGACGGCATCCGAAGCTACGGGGGCACGGTCGTCCACCTCTCGCCCCACGCCGGAGGCAGGCCCGAGGTCGGCGTCGACAGCGCGGCCGGCATCGCCGCGATGGTTGCGGCACTCGTCGGCCTCGGCCACAGGCAGATCTGTTTCCTGGCCGGGCCGACCTGGCTGTACGTCGCGCGCGAGCGGCTGCTGGGCTATCGCCACGGCTTGGCCCAGGCTGGCATCGAGGCTGATGAGCGGCTGATTATTCACGGCAACTTCGATCAGGAGGGCGGCGCTCAAGCGGTCGACACGCTGCTCGACAGCGGTGTGCCCTTCACGGCTATCTGCTGCGCCAACGACCTGCTCGCCCTGGGCGCTCTACGCCGGTTGGCCGAGACGGGCCTCGCGGTGCCCGATCAGATTTCCGTCGCCGGCTACGACGACATCTCAATCGCGTCGATGACCGCGCCGCGGCTGTCCACTGTCCGCCTGCCACTTCGCGACCTCGGTCGGCGGGGCTTCGAATACGCCCTCGGCGCGCTGTCAGGTGTGCCGCCTGACCGGCAAGAGCTTTCCACCGAGGTGGTGCTGCGCGATTCGACGGCACCGCCCCCGTCGTCGCCGTCGCCCTAGTAACCGAGAGGAGCCCGATGACGCTCAACCTGCGCGGCATAGTGCCGGCCTGTGTGGTGACGTTCGACGCCGACGGTCGCTTCGACGAGTCCGCCTATCGGCGCTACCTCCAGTGGCTGCTGCCGCAGGGACCCGTCGCGCTGGCCATAAATGCCGACACGGGCGAGGGGCCCCACATGTGGCCCGATGAGCGCGAGCGCGTGCTTCGCGTTGCCGTCGAGGAGGCGGGCGATGTTCCCGTCATCGCCGGATTGAGCGCGATGTTCACCGCACAGGCAGTCGAGGAGGCGAAACGCGCCGAGGGAGCCGGCGCGAAGGGGCTCCTCGTGTTTCCGATTCCGGCGTACCAGGGAATGCCTCTCGACCCTCAGATCCCGGTCGCCTATCACGAGGCCATCGCGCAGGGCTGCACGCTGCCGATAGTCGCCTTCCAGCTCCAGCCGGCGCTCGGCGGCGTGATCTTCGCCGAGGACACGCTGCGCCAGATCGCGGCGATCGACAACGTCGTCGCGCTCAAGGAAGCGTCATTCGACGCTCGGCTGTACCTGCTCACGCGCCGAATGATCGAGCGCCTCGATCGCCCGATCGACCTGCTAACCGGCGACGATAACTTCATCTACGAGTCGTTCGTGATGGGCGCCGAAGGCGCGCTGATCGGTTTTGGGACGCTCGCGACGGATCTGCAGGTCGAGATGTACAAGCTCACGCTCGACCAGCGTTGGGACGAGGCGCGCCAGATCTGGGAGCGCATCCTGCCCCTCGAGGAGGTCATCTACGGGTCGCCCGTGCGCGACTACCGCGCCCGGACCAAGGTTGCCCTGAAGCTGCTGGGCGTGATCGACAGCACCGTCATGCGGCCGCCCTTGCTCCCCGTCGGCGAGGAGGCCACGGGTGCGATCCGCGACGCTCTCAGAGCCGCGGGGCTGTGCTAGTGGGCGACGCACTGGCCGCCCGCGTGGTGCTGGTCACGGGCAGCAGCCGCGGCATCGGCGCCGAGGTGGCGGTTCAGGCCGCCAGGGAAGGTGCCCGCGTCGCCGTCCACTACAACCGCTCGCCCGACGGAGCCCAGCGTACGCTCGAGCGCGTCCGCGCCGAAGGCGGCAAGGGGGAGGTCTTCCAGGCCGACGTGGCCGACGGGCCGCAGGCCGAGAAGCTGGTCGAGGATGTCATCGCCCGCTTCGGTCAGCTCGACGGCCTCGTCAACAACGCCGGACGGACCCTCGTCGGTCCCTTCCTCGAGATAACGCCCGAGGAGTGGCACGACGTCATCGCCACGGACCTGGACGCGGCCTATCACACGTGCCGGGCAGCTTTTCCGTCGATGCTCGAGCGCGGCAGCGGCTCGGTCGTCAACATCTGCTCGCGCCTGGGCCAGATGGGCGTCCCCCAGACCGCGGCCTACAGCGCCGCCAAGGCAGGCCTGATCGGCCTGACACGCGCCCTCGCCCAGGAGTTCGGTCCACGCGGCATCCGGGTCAACGCCGTCGCGCCTGGCTTCACGATCACCGATATGACCGCCGAGCTGGCCGAAAGCGACGAGGGTCGCCGCCGGCTGGCCAACCTGCCGCTGGGCCGGTTCGCCGAGGCCAGCGAGATCGCCGACGCGGTGATCTTCCTGCTCTCCGAGAGGGCGGCCCTCTTCCTGGGGCAGACGCTCAATCCCAACTCGGGCAGCTACATGCCATGAGCGCAGCGGATCGGTCGTCGACTTCCAAGGCCAAGGTGATCAGCGTCCGCGAGGCGGTCGATCTGGTCAAGGACGGCGACACCGTGGTCGTCGGCGGCTCCGGCGCGGGCCATGCGCTGCCCCAACGGTTCATCGACGAGCTCGCCATGGTCTTCACCGCCGAGGGCCGGCCGCGCGACTTGACCACCGTGCGCATCGTCGGCATCGGCGACTTCGCTGAGCGTGGCTTCTCCCAGCTGGGCCTGCCGGGCCTGATGAAGCGGACGATCGGCAGCAACATCGGCAACGAGCCGCGGCTCGGCGCGTTGGTCGAGGCCAACGAGATCGAGTCCTACTCGTTCCCGCAGGGCGTCCTCTCGCAATTGATGCGCGAGATCGCCGCCGGCCGGCCGGGGCTCGTCACGCACGTCGGGCTGGGCACGTACGTGGATCCGCGCCAGACCGGCGGCAAGCAGAACGCCCGCACGACCGAGGACCTGGTCGAGGTCGTGACGCTGCGCGGACGAGAGTGGCTGCTCTTCCACGCCTTTCCGATCGACGTCGCCGTCATCCGCGGCACGACCGCCGACGAGGACGGCAACATCACAATGGAGGGCGAGGCCGTCCAGGGCGAGATGCTGGCGATGGCCATGGCCGCGCGCAACAGCGGCGGCATCGTGATCGCGCAGGTCCGCGGACTCGCCCGTCGTGGAACGCTGCCCCTTCGCGAGGTGAAGATCCCGGCGGCACTGGTCGATCACCTGTACGTCGACCCCGAGCAATGGCAGACGTACATCACCCAGGATTCGCCCTACTACGCCGGCAGGCTGCGCAAGCCGGTCACGCCCGAGGCGCCGCTGCCGCTCGACGTGCGCAAGATCATCGCCCGTCGCTCGCTGCTCGAGTTCAAGCCCGGCGCGATCTGCAACCTTGGCTTCGGAATTTCGCAGCTGATCGGCCGGGTCGCGTGGGAGGAGGGGATCACCGACCAGCTCGTGCTGACCGTCGAGCAGGGCATCTTCGGCGGCATTCCTGTCGCGGGGAACGAGGGCGGCGCCGGTTTCAATTACCAGGCGATGATCGACCAGCCGTATATGTTCGACTTCTACGACGGCGGCGGGCTGGACGTGGCATCGCTTTCCTTTGCGGAGATCGACGCGGAGGGCAACGTCAACGTGCATGCGTTCGAGGGCCGTGTTCGCGGGCCGGGCGGTTTCCCGAACATCAGCGCCCGAACCAGGAAGATCAACTTCGTCGGCACGCTAACGGCGCAGGGCCTGAAGTTGGACATCTCGGAGGCCGGGGTGCGCGTGGACGCGGAGGGAACCCTGTCGAAGTTCGTGCCGCAGGTAAACGAGATCTCGTTCAACGGCCGGCTCGCGCGCGAGCGCGGCCAGCAGGTGCGCTACATCACCGATCGCGCGGTGTTCGAGCTGGGCGACGACGGGGTGGTGCTGATCGAGATCGCGCCGGGCATCGAACTGGAGCGGGACGTGATCGGGCAGATGGGGTTCCGGCCGCGCGTTGCGGACGAGCTACGCACGATGGACAAGAGGATCTATGCGAAGGGGCCGATGGGCCTCGCCGAGGACTTCGCGGCGCGCGCAGGAGGCCACCCGTGAGCGAGCTCATTGCACTCGAGCTGGGGCAGGTCGCGCACCTCGAGCTCGTCAATCCGCCGCTCAATCTCGTTACCCGCGAGCTGACCGAGCAGCTGCGCGACGCCCTGACGCGGCTGGCCGCGGCAGATGATGTTCGGGCGGTCGTCGTCAGCGGGCATGGTGAACGTGCCTTCTCCGCCGGTTCCCACATCGGCGAGTTCGAGGGACTTCGCGGCCGCGTGGCGGAGGGGAAGCTGCTGCTCGAGAAGCTCGTCTACCGCCAGCTCGCGAACCTGCCGATGCCGACCATCGCGGCGATCGAGGGTGATGCGCTTGGCGGCGGCCTTGAGCTCGCGCTGTGCTGCGACATCAGGATCGCCTCGGAGCGCGCCAAGCTCGGCCTGCCCGAGGTCCGCCTCGCGGTACTGCCGGGGAGCGGGGGCACACAGCGCCTACCACGGGTCGTCGGCCCGGCGCGGGCCAAGGAGCTGATCTTGACCGGCCGGATCCTGGGCGCTGCTGAGGCCGAGCGGATCGGCCTCGTCAACGCCGTTGTCCCTGCTGGCGAGGCGCTCGCCGCGGCCGACGCGATGGCCGCCGAGATCGCAGAACGCGGCCCGCTCGCCGTCCGCGAGGCCAAGCGGTTGATCGACTCCGCGCTGGACCTGGACCTCGACGCCGGGCTTGCCGCAGAGCTCGACGCATCGGAACGGATCTTCGACAGCGAAGACATGCTCGAGGGCGCGAAAGCCTTCTTCAAAAAGCGTCCACCCAGCTACAGAGGTCGATGAATGAGTGAGATCGGGCGCTTTGGCGTCTTCCTGCCGTCCTACATTTGGGAGGGCGACGGACCCGCTCGGGCGCGCAGGATCAAGGAGTTCGCGCGGACAGTCGAGGACCTCGGCTTCGACTCGATCTTCGTCACCGATCACCTGCTCGCCGCCAAGCGCTTCTACTCGGTCTCCTTCCTTGAGCCGCTCTCGGCGTTGGCTGTCGCTGCGGGCGTGACCGATCGAGTCCGCCTGGGCACGTCGATCCTGATCATGCCGTTACGACATCCCGTGATGCTCGCGAAGGAGATGGCGACCCTCCAGTTCCTCTCCGACAACCGGATGATCCTGGGTGCCGGTGTGGGCTGGAACGAGTCCGAGTACGCGGCGCTCGGCGTGAAGAAATCAGACCGCGGCAAGCGCACTGACGAGATGCTCGACATCATGATCCCGCTGCTCGAAGGCGAGACGGTCTCTTACCACGGCGATTTCTACTCGGTCGACGACCTGTTCATCGAGCCGCGCTCGTCGGAGAGGCCGGAGATCTGGATCGGCGGCGGCTCACAGCTCGCAGATCCGAAGTCGCCCGATTTGCCCAAGTTCGTCGAGTCGGTCAAGGCGCGGGTGCTGCGCACAGACGGCTGGATCCCACGGCCAACATGCCCGCCGGACGAGATCGCGCGCGACTGGCGCGAGCTCCAGGATTACTACCGCGAGCACGGCCGGGATCCGCGCGAGTGCGTCGTGGCGCACGAGAACTTCGTCCACGTCGTGATGACCAACGATCCGGCAAAGGCGAGGCGGGAGCAGCACGAGGCGTTCCTGCGCGTCATGAGCAATGAGCGCGGTCCGGACTACCTCGAGACGGTCTACCTGTTCGGCACCCCGACAGAGATCGTTGCCTCTCTTCAGGCGCGCGTGGACGCGGGTGTCGAGTACTTCGTGCTGCACACGATGACTCCCGATCCGGCGCAGCTCCAGGGCTGGATCGACGAGATCATCCCCAACGTGAAGTTCCCGGCCACCGCCGGGCCAGTCCGACGGATGGCCCCGGCCCTGGCGTGACCCTCCGCGTCGCGCTGATCGGCAAGCCGCTCAAGCGCCGGCACTCAGTCGTGATGCACAACGCGGCCTTCGCGGCAGCCGGCATCGATGCGCGCTATGAGCTGTTGGAGATCGATGAGGGAGAGGTGGCGCGTGCCGTCGGGGACGCCCGCGGTCCGGAGTGGCTCGGTCTCGGAGTCACCGCGCCGTACAAGCGGTTGGTTGCCGGTCTGCTGGACGAGGTCGAGGAGGATGCGCGGCTGATCGGCGCGGTCAACAACGTCGTGCGCACGCCGGGCGGTCGGCTGATCGGTTTCAACAGCGACGCGCCTGGTTTTCGCGCCGGAGTCGAGCTGGCCATGGGCCGGCCGCTGGCCGGGCTGAACGTCGTGGTGGCGGGGGCCGGCGGGGCGGCGCATGCCGTTGTTCATGCCCTTGTTGACGCGGGCGCGTGGAGCGTAACGATCGGTAATCGCACGTTGCCGGCCACGATCTCCGGGATTGCCGCGGTCGGGCTCGACAGTCCCGAGTTCCTGTCCGCCCTGCGCTCAGCCGACCTCGCCGTCAACGCAACGACGGTCGGCATGCTCGATCCGGGGGTCACAATTCCTGTCGAGCAGCTGCGCGACCACGCGACCGTGTTCGATCTCGTCTACGTGCCCTTCGAGACCCCGCTCTTGGCGGCTGCCCGCACGCGGGGGTTGCGCGCCGCAAATGGCTCGGAGATGCTCATCGCTCAGGCAGCCATCGCGTTCGAGCGCTGGACGGGTGTGGCCGACATGTCGGGCGTGATGCGCGAGGCCGTCGCGCCGCTCCTCGCCGACGCCAGGGCAAGAGCCTGAAGATGCGTCTGCCAGTCCGCGGGAACGCAGATCTATCGGTCGAAATTGGGGCGATCTACACGATCGGGCTCAACTACCGCGATCCTGCCCACCCCGGGGACCCGCTGCCCGAGCGCCCACTCGTCTACGGCAAGGCGTCTTCGTCTGCCACGGCAGACGGGTCAGTCGTTTCGTGGGACCGCTCGCTGACGACCAACGTCAACGGTGAGTGCGAGCTGGGCGTCGTCGTCGGCGCCAACTCATCGATCCTCGGCTACACGATCGTCAACGACGTGACGTCGCAGGATCCATGGCTGGACGGCGACCAGTGGCTGCTCGGCAAGTCGATGCCGGGGTTCTGTCCGGTGGGCCCGTGGATCGTCGCCGTACACGAAGTGGACGCCGCGGATGTGCGACTTGGTCTCACCCTGAATGGTGTGACCGTCCAGGACGGCCGCACCTCGCAGATGCGCTTCTCGATTGCCGAGATCATGGACTATCTCGGCGGTCACCTTGTCCTGCGTCCAGGAGACTTGATAGCGACCGGCACTCCCGTCCGCATCGGCCCATTCGCGCGTCGCCACCTGCAGCCGGGTGACGTGATGACGTGCTGGATCGATGGCATCGGCGAGCTCACCAACACCATCGGCTGACCCAAGACAAGGAGGCGACATGAAACCCGCGACCGTGTTCCTGGGCGAGATGACCAGCCCCGAGGTTGAGGCGTTCCTGAAGGGCAGCCAGACGGTCATCGTCCCGACGGGCTCAACCGAGCAGCACGGCCCGCATGGTCCGCTGCTGACCGACATGCTCATCCCCCAGGAGATCGCGCGACGGGTTGCGCCGGAGGTGAAGGCGCTGGTCGCGCCGCCGATCAACTACTCGCTTTCGTACCCGCATGTCGGCTTCACGGGATTGGTGCACATCCGCGTTCCGACCTTCATGGCGCTGATCGAGGACCTGTGCGCCTCCCTGGCGTCGATCGGCTTCAAGAGGATCGTTTTCCTGAACGGTCACTATGACAACACGTACGCGATCGCTTACGCCTGCGCCAACGCGCGCGCCAACGGCCTGCCCACAGACGTCGTCGCATTCCCGATCAATTACTGGGACGGCATCACGCCGGACGAGTCGGCCGAGTTCTTTGGGCCGACGACTGGCCTCCACGCCAACCGCGGCGAAACGTCGGCGGTGCTGGCGATCAACCCGGCACTGGTCGACCTCGACAACGCCAACGCGGAGATGCCGCCTTTCCCCGAGGTGACGAATACGCCTCCGGTCCATACCGCGTTTTTCTTCTCGATCCCGGGCTCGGTGTATCGAGCGACGCAGTCGGGCACGTGGGGAGACGCTCGCGACGCAACTCCTGGGTTTGGCCGGCGCTACCTCGACGTCATGACGGCCTCAACCGTGCGCGTGCTGGGCGACATCGAGCGAACGTTCGCGGCAATGCCCCCGCGCCCCTGACGGTCAGGCGGTTTCGGCGCCGTGGATTGCCGCGCCGATCGCGCCGGCCCAGACGCCGAGCTCGGCAGGAACAATCTCGACCAAGTCGAGCGGCGTCAGGTGGACGCGGCGCGTCAGCTCCTCGCGAATGGGGCCCATGAATACATCGAGGGCCGCACCCACGCCGCCGCCGATGACCACGCGGTCGGGCGTGAACACCGAGACCATGTTGGCGATACCGATGCCGAGGTACCGGCCGACCTCGGCGAGACCCGCGGCGGCCATCTTGTCGCCCGCGCGTGCCCGGCTGACGGCCTCCTCGACTGTTGCCGTCCCGCATGCCTCACAG
>Ga0183260_10003600_pt1 | contig 12466 bp, 10 predicted proteins | sample AntDrymUQ4972206_2_FD_129768 | JGI IMG/M metagenome (GOLD analysis project Ga0183260, IMG submission 129768) | Polar desert sand microbial communities from Dry Valleys, Antarctica - metaG UQ497 (22.06) (version 2) (version 2) | ecosystem: Environmental > Terrestrial > Soil > Desert | place...
CGCCGTCCGCAACCGTGCCGAACAGCCCGCTGGTCGAGAAGTAGCGATCGAACGCCGGCCGGACGAGCGCCTCCTTGTCCGGTGACGAACATGGTGTGGTGGGCGGCGTTCGCGGCCAAGAACCCGAACGAGTCCTTGCGTACGACTATGACCTTCCACCCTTGACGTCGTAACCATTTCCGGCGTGCCTCATCGTGGACCTTTTGGGCTGACGAGCCGTGATACTCGATCCCGTCATACTCGATCATGATCTTATGGCGGGGATAGGCAAGATCCAGGCGTACGCGTCGACCCTCCCATTCGACCCAGTATTGGGGTTCTGGGGGCGGGGGGCCCTCGTCGATGATGCAAAGCCTCGTCCACGACTCCCCTGCTGACTCCAATCGAGGATCCGCCAGCGATACAAGTTGGCGAAGCTGAACTACGCCGCGGCGTCGCCGGTAGCGCGGCAGCTCCGCTTTCAGCTCTTCGCGAGTGATGTTGTGCAGGCGAGTGAACGCGTCCAGCGCTGCCATTGCTTGGCGCGGCGGCAACCGACACCCGAGGTCGAGTGCTGTTCTACACGGGGTCGTAAGGCGCAAGCCCTCGATCTGCATGACGTCGCCAGGCGCCAGATCTCGTTCGCCGCCGACGCAACCCTTGCGACGTATCCGTGAGTGGTCCCGAAGCACCCACATTTCCAGCGGTGGGAGGATTTCGAGCTCCCGAACGTCGAATGCGTCGACTCCGTGCACCATGCTGCGCTCCGATCGCAGAGGATGGCAAACGGTTTCACCACCAAGAACGCCGCCCGGGCACGGGTGATCTGGTCGTCTGGCACGTCGGAGCGTACGTAGACTCCCTGCAGAACGGGGCGGACGTCCCGCGCGTCGAGCCAGCGGTTGAGCTGGTATCGCGTGTAGCCGTGTCGGCGCAGGGTTGGCCACGTTAACGGACCAGCAGGGGTTGCGTTGGAATCATCATGCCAACAATGTGCTGCAGTGCCAGCAATCGGCGGGGCCGTTGTCCACAGGCCTGTCCAAAGCGGTTGATCAAGCCCGAGGCCGCTGCTTCGGATGTACGGCGCTCAGAAGGGTTGGACGCTGTCCCAGCGACCACCCAGCTCTCGGATCAGGGGTGCCGCCAGCCGATCTTGCACGACAGATTTGGCGGGTCAATAGAGCAGAGTTGGCGGGTCAAACGGGAACTGCGGGATATGGCCGGCGATGTGGTAAGGCGATGTAGTGACCGCCGACTGTCGCGCAGCATGCACTACTGTCGCGTCATGAGCAACAATCCGGTGACGGAAGAGCAAGTCCGCCCGACGGTCCAGTCCGTGGACCGGGCAGCGGCGATCCTGGAGATCCTGGCACGCAACGGCGAGACGGGTGTCACCGAACTGGCTGCGGAACTCGGCGTCCACAAGTCAACGGCGTTCCGGCTCGTCGCCGCGCTCGAGCAGCGTGACCTCGTCGAGCAGCACGCTGGGCGAGGCAAGTACCGCCTCGGCACCGGCATTCTCCGACTCGCAGGAGCCACCACCTCACGCCTGGACCTCGTCCAGGAGAGCCGCGACGTCAGCCGGCGGCTGGCTCTTCGGACCGGTGAGACAGTCAACATCGCGGTGTTGTCCGACGGTGCCGCCCTCTACATGGACCAGGTGGCCGGCTCGTCGGCGCTTCAGCCGCACAACTGGGTCGGACAACGCATCCCGCTGCACGCAACCTCGAACGGCAAGATCCTCCTGAGCAGCATGGAGCGGACGGAGGTGGCGCGCCAGGTGCCGACGTTGCGCTCCTACACCGCGAACACGATCACGACGTTGGACGGGCTGATGCGCGAGCTCGACCAGGTCCGCACCTGGGGCCACGCGGTCGCGATCGACGAGCTCGAGGTTGGCCTGACCGCGATCGCGGCAGCGATCCGCAACACCCGCGGAGAGGTCGTCGCCTCGATGAGCATTTCCGGACCGACGTTCCGCCTCGACGCCCGGCGGGTGCCGCAGATGGCGGACGCCGTCATGGGGGCGGCGCACGAGGTCTCGCGGCGCCTGGGCTGGTCTGGCTGACGAGCCAGTACGGCGCTTCGGAGGTTCCCGGGACGCCAGGTTATGCCGCACTGCCTCTTGACTGCAGCGGGGCGGGCTGCTTACCTGTGTTGCGTAGTGCAGTATGCGTTGCGTACTACGCAACGATTTTGGCTCGGAGGCCGAGTGGCCGAACTCTTGATCGACGGGGACTGGCGAAGCGCCCTGGCGGGTGGTCGACGGGAGATCCGCTGCCCGGCCACCGGCGAGGTCGTCACGGACGTCGACGAGGCCGCCTCCGAAGACACGACCGAGGCGATCCTCGCCGCCCGCCGCGCCTTCGACGGCTCCGGATGGCCCGACTCGTCGGTTCGTGTACGCAGTGACCTGCTCCACACCGTCGCCGACCTGCTGGCCGACAACAAGGAGAAGGTGGCACGCGCGGAGTCGCTGGACACCGGCAAGCGGCTGGTCGAGAGCGAGTACGACGTAGACGACGTCGTCTCGGTGTTTCGCCACTACGCCCAGGTGGCCGGCGAGGATGCCGGTCGAGTCGTCGACACAGGGCGCGCCGACGTACGCAGCAAGGTCGTCCACGAGCCGCTCGGTGTCGCGGCCCTGATCACGCCGTGGAACTACCCGCTTCTGCAAACGTCGTGGAAGGTCGCGCCTGCGCTGGCCGCCGGAGACACGTTCGTGCTGAAACCCAGCGAACTCACGCCGTCGACCGCCGTTTTGCTGATGCACTACCTTGAGCAGGCTGGTATGCCGGCAGGGGTGGGCAACCTCATCCTCGGAGCAGGCGCAACGGCCGGAGGGCCGCTGTCGACCCACCATGGCGTGGACCTCGTCTCGTTCACCGGTGGGCTGGGGACCGGTCGCACGCTGATGGCCAACGCGGCAGCGACCGTCAAGAAGGTCGCCTTGGAGCTCGGAGGCAAGAACCCCAACATCGTCTTCGCAGACGCCGACCTCGAGGTCGCCCTCGACTTCGCGCTCACGGCTGTCTTCCTGCACTCCGGCCAGGTCTGCTCGGCAGGCGCGCGTCTGCTGGTGCAGGAGTCGGTCAAGACGGAGTTCGTCGACGAGCTCACCGAGCGCGCCGGCCGCATCAGGCTCGGCGGGCCGTTCGACGACAAGGCCGAGGCGGGTCCGCTGATCTCGGCCGCGCACCGCGACAAGGTCGAGGCGTACGTCACCCGCGGTCTGGCCGAGGGGGCAACGCTGAGATGCGGAGGCGCCCGCCCCGACGACCCGTCGTTGGAGGCCGGTTTCTTCTACCTGCCGACGATCCTCGACGACTGCAGAAGCCAGATGACCGTGGTGCAGGAGGAGTCGTTCGGTCCGGTGCTGACGGTTGAGACGTTTACCGACGAGGATGACGCCGTCCGCATCGCCAACGACAGCATCTTCGGGCTCGCGGGCGCGGTGTGGACCAAGAATGCGGGGCTCGCCGAGCGGGTGGCGAGCCGGCTGCGGATGGGCACGGTGTGGATCAACGACTACCACCCCTACGTGCCCCAGGCCGAGTGGGGCGGCTACAAGCAGTCGGGCATCGGCCGCGAGCTCGGCGCCGCCGGGCTCGCCGAGTACCGCGAGACCAAGCACGTCTGGCACAACGTCAAGCCTGCCGTCCAGCATTGGTTCGGTGGGCAGTGAGGGCGCGAGCCAAGGACAAGGCGTGGGATTTCGTGATCGTGGGCGGCGGCTCGGCCGGGTGTGCTCTGGCCAACCGACTGAGTGCTGACCCGTCCACCAGTGTCTTGGTGCTGGAGGCCGGCCACTCAGACTTCAAGATCGACCCGTTCGTCCACATGCCCGCAGCGCTGCCGATCCCGATCGGCAACCGGCTCTACGACTGGAAGTACGAGTCCGAGCCGGAGCCGTTCATGGGAGGGCGTCGCATCCGCCACGCCAGGGGCAAGCTGCTCGGCGGGTCGAGCAGCATCAACGGGATGATCTTCCAGCGTGGCAACCCGATGGACTACGAGCGATGGGCGGCCGACAAGGGCATGGACAGCTGGGACTACCAGCACTGCCTGCCGTACTTCAAGCGGATGGAGACCTGCCTGGCCGGCGCGGACGAGTGGCGCGGCGGCGATGGACCGCTCGTGCTCGAGCGTGGCCCGGCGACGAACCCGCTCTTCACCGCGTTCTTCGAGGCCGCGCAGCAGGCCGGGTACCAGCACAGCGACGACGTCAACGGCTATCGGCAGGAAGGCTTCGGGCGGTTCGATCGCAACGTCCACCGGGGCCGGCGACTGTCTGCAGCCCGGGCATACCTGCACCCCGTTCTGGACCGGCCCAACCTTACGGTGGAGACGTTCGCTTTGACCACCAGGGTCGTGTTCGAGGGGAAGCGGGCCGTCGGGGTCGACTACCTGCGCGGCGGAGCGCTGCGACGGCATGCGCGGGCGGGCGAGGTCGTCCTCGCGGGCGGCGCGTTCAACTCACCCCAGCTTCTCCAACTGTCGGGGGTCGGTAACGCCGCCGACCTCCGTGCGCTCGGTGTCGACGTCATCCAGGACCTGCCTGGGGTGGGAGAGAACCTCCAAGACCACCTCGAGGTCTACATCCAGTACGCCTGCAGGCTGCCGGTGTCGATCACCCCGGGGCTGCGGTGGCGCAACCGTCCGAAGATCGGCTTCGACTGGCTCTTCTTCCGACGGGGCCTCGGTGCCACCAACCACTTCGAGGGCGGCGGTTTCTGCCGCGGCAACGACGAGGTCGACTATCCCAACTTGATGTTCCACTTCCTGCCGCTCGCGATCCGGTACGACGGATCGTCGCCGACGAAGGGGCACGGCTACCAGGTCCACGTGGGCCCGATGTACGCCGACACCTGCGGGTCGGTGAAGATCACGTCGCGAGACCCCCGGCGAAACCCGGCCCTACGCTTCAACTACCTCTCGACGCCAACCGACCGCAAGGAGTGGGTCGAGGCGATCCGGGTGAGCCGTCACATCCTCAACCAGGCTGCCTTCGAGCCCTACAACGCGGGTGAGATCTCACCCGGCCCGGAGGTGGAGACAGACCAGGAGATCCTCGACTGGGTCGCGAAGGACGCCGAGACCGCGCTGCATCCGTCGTGCACGGCGAAGATGGGCGTGGACGACGCCTCCGTCGTCGACCCGCTGACAATGCGTGTCCACGAGACCCAGGGGCTTCGAGTCGTCGATGCGTCGGTGATGCCGTACGTCCCGAACGGGAACATCTATGCCCCGGTCATGATGGTCGCCGAGAAGGCGGCCGACCTGATCCTCGGCAACACTCCTCTGCCGGCTGCTGCCGTACCGTACTACCGGTACCGCGACCACATGCCGCTGGACGCGCCGCCGTCTCGGTCGAGCACGGGAAGTGAGTGAGGTCTTCTGATGACCGAAGTCGACACCCTGCCACCCAACACCGCCGATCCAGGCACGACTGCTGCGCTGTCCGTCGACGGGCTCTGGAAGGTGTTCGGGCCCAGGGCGGACAAGGTCATCGGAACGCCGGACGCAGAGCTGCCCCGTCCGGAGCTGCTGAAGAAGACCGGGTGCGTGGCCGCCGTCAAGGAGGTCTCGTTCGACGTGGCGCCCGGTGAGGTGTTCGTGGTGATGGGACTGTCGGGCTCCGGCAAGTCGACGCTGGTGCGGTGCCTGACCCGGCTCATCGAGCCGACGGCGGGCACTGTCACGATCGACGGGCACGACATCACGAACGCCTCCGACGCGCAGCTGCGTGACCTGCGCCGCCATCACGTCTCGATGGTCTTCCAGCACTTCGGCCTGCTGCCGCACCGCCAGGTGATCGACAACGTGGCATACGGCCTGGAGATCCGTGGGGTATCCAAGGCCGAGCGTCGCAAGAAGGCCGGTGAGATCGTCGACCTGGTGGGACTCACGGGCAACGAGCAGTCCTACCCCGACCAGCTGTCGGGTGGCATGCAGCAGCGCGTCGGGTTGGCCCGCGCCCTGGCCGGCGACCCCTCCCTGCTGCTCTTCGACGAGCCGTTCTCGGCGCTCGACCCGTTGATCCGCCGTGACATGCAAAACGAGGTGATCCGGCTCCAGGAGGACCTGCAGAAGACGATGGTCTTCATCACCCACGACTTGCAGGAGGCGCTGAAGCTGGGCGACCGGATCCTCATCATGCGCGACGGCGCAATAGTGCAGGTCGGTACGCCGGCCGACGTGGTGGCCAACCCCGCCGACGACTACGTCCGCGACTTCGTCAGCGACGTCCCACGCTCCCATGTGCTGACGCTGAGGTACGTCATGCGCGAGCCGAGGCCCGACGACTCCAGCGAGGGTCCGATCATGTCGCCGGACACGATCGTTCGACAGGCCGCCCGAGCGGCACTGGCCTCAGACCACGTGGTCCGCGTGGTCGACAATGGCGAGCTCGTCGGCATCGTCGACGACGACGCGATCCTGCGGATCGTCGTCGCCGAGGAGAGCGTGTCGCCGTGAGCTCCATCGCGACGGTACGCCCGAAGACGCACGACACCGGCGCGTTGGCGACGCTGCGTGCCCGCTGGCGTCTCGTCTCCCTGCTCGCGGTCGTGGCCATGTGGGTGCTGGTCTGGGCGTTCACCCGCGGCGAGCAGACGCTGGCCATCCAGGCGTCGGACCGCACCGACATCCACGGGTGGTTCCTGGCGCGCACGACCGCGATCGAGAACGCCGACAACGTCGTGACCTCCCTGCTGGCGGCGCTGTCGAGCGGGATGGACGCGACCCTGCTCTTCCTCCAGCACCTGTTCACGGTGCCGGAGTACCCCCGGCCGTATCCCCAGATCGGCTGGCTCGGCGCCCTTGCGATCGCCAGCCTGGCGGCGTACGCGGTCGCCGGCTGGCGGCAGGTGCTTGTCGTCGCGCCGAGCTTCCTTCTCTTCGGCCTGCTGGGCTACTACGAGGACGCCATGGACCTGCTGATCGTCACCGGCGTGGCGGTCGCGGTGGCGCTGCTCATCGGCATCCCGCTCGGTATCTGGATGGGTCACAGCAAGATCGTGGCTGCGGTCGTGACGCCGGTGCTCGACGTCATGCAGACCATGCCGTCGTTCGTCTATCTGCTGCCGTTCAGCATCCTGTTCGGCATCGGCCCCGCCGTGGCCGCGCTCGTCACGCTCGTGTACGCGATGCCCCCCTCTGTGCGGGTCACCGCGTACGCCGTCCGGGGGGTCTCGACGACCACCCTCGAGGCGACTGACTCGCTCGGCCAGAACCGCTGGCAGCGGCTGCGGCACGTGGAGCTACCGATGGCGAAGCGCACGATCATCGTCGGCGTCAACCAGACCACCATGGCAGCGCTGGCGATGGCGACGATCGCTGCGTACGTCGACGGTCCCGGGCTCGGCCAGCCGGTCCTGGAGGGCCTTCGCCGCGGCCAGCTCGGCAAGTCCTTCGTGGCCGGCCTGGCGATCGTCATCATGGCGATCATGCTCGACCGTACGACCACCGCGGCGAGCACCCGCAGTGACCGGGTGGCTCGTGGTGACCGCGATACCGGCCGGGTGAGAACGGTCGCGCTGGTGGCTGGAACCGTCGTCACGCTCGCCGCTGTCTACCTGTCCAACAGCTACACCTGGGCCAACCAGTTCCCGGAGGGCGTCAACATCGGCGACCCGATCAGCACGAAGGTCGACGACCTTGCGGACTGGCTGCGCAGCGACCTGTCGGCCATCACCACGGGAGTCCAGGAGACCTTCACGCTGTACTTCCTGAACCCGGTGCAGGACCTGGTAGCCAACTCGCCGTGGTTCGTCGCCGGCCTCGCGATCCTCGCGATCGCCTGGATTGTCGGCGGGGTCCGGGCGCTGGGCGCGGCCGCTGTGTGTCTGGCCGGCATCTACTGGCTCGACCTCTGGAACAACGCAATGATCACGCTCACCGCCGTCCTCGTCGCCACCGTCGTCGTCATGATCCTGGGTCTGGCCGTGGGTGTGTGGATGGGCCGCAGTCAGGTGGTCGACCGCTCGGTCCGGCCGGTCCTCGACGCGGCGCAGACGATGCCGCCGTTCGTCTACCTGATCCCGGTTCTGGTGCTCTTCGACGCCAACCGGTTCACCGCGATGGTCGCCGGCATCATCTACGCAGCACCGGTGGCGATCAAGCTCATCGCCGACGGGGTCAGCGGTGTGTCAGCCACCACGGTCGAGGCTGCCGAGTCCGCCGGGTCGAGCCGGCTGCAAATGATCACCAAGGTCCAGCTGCCGATGGCACGCGGCTCGATCCTGCTCGCCGCGAACCAGGGCCTGCTGTACGTGTTGTCGATGGTCGTCATCGGTGGCATGGTCGGTGCCGGCGCCCTGGGCTTCGACATCGTCTACGGCTTCCGGCAGGCGAACTTCGCCGGCAAGGGTCTGGCTGCCGGCATCACGATCGTGCTGATCGGGATCATGCTGGACCGCATCACGACCTACGGCGCCCGCCGGGCACAGTCTCCCGGACGGGCGACCGTACGACGCAAACGCCTCTCGTTGTCGAGAGCCGAAACCTGACGGTGAAGGCCGTCTCCTAGGAGGAACGCATCAGATGAGAACACCACGAACCAGCGCCCTGCTTGCCGCCGTCGCACTCGTGTCGGCGCTGGCGCTGACTGCCTGCGGGGGAGGCGACATAGAGAACGAGGACGCAGCCGGAGGCGAGGAGTGCGGCACGATCGACATGGCGATCAACCCCTGGGTCGGCTACGAGGCGAGCGCCCACGTGGTCGGGTACGTCGCCGAGACGAAGCTCGGCTGCACGGTCAACTACAAGGACCTGGACGAGCAGGTGTCGTGGCAGGGCTTCGGCGAGGGCGAGGTCGACGTGATCATCGAGAACTGGGGCCACCCGGAGCTGCAGAAGAAGTACTTCGAGTCCAAGGGCGGTGACGGTTCTGCGATGTCTGCCGGCCCGAACGGCAACGAGGGCATCATCGGGTGGTACCTGCCGCCGTGGATGGCGGAGGAGTACCCCGACATCACCGACTGGAAGAACCTCAACAAGTACTCCGAGCTGTTCCAGACGCCGGAGTCCGGCGACAAGGGCACGCTGTACGACGGCGACCCCGGCTTCGTGACCAACGACGAGGCGCTCGTGAAGAACCTGGACCTCGACTACGAGGTGGTCTTCGCGGGCAGCGAGAACGCCCTCATCGAGGGCTTCCGGAAGGCGGAGGAGAACAAGACGCCGTACCTCGGCTACTTCTACGAGCCGCAGTGGTTCCTGTCCGAGGTCCCGCTCGTCAAGGTCGAGCTGCCCGAGTACACCGAGGGCTGCGACGCCGACCCGGAGGAGGTCGCCTGCGACTACCCCCTCTACACGCTCGACAAGATCGTGGCGACCGACTTCGCCGAGTCCGGCAGCCCCGGCTACGAGCTGGTCGAGAACTTCAAATGGACCAACGAGGACCAGAACGAGGTGGCCAAGATGATCGCCTCGGTCGGCATGGACCCCGAGGAGGCCGCCCAGCAGTGGGTCGAGGACAACCCGGACAAGGTGGAGGCCTGGCTCCCCTGACGAGCCCGCTCGACCACACGCGCAATGATAAGGGACACGAGGAGGGGACGCCCATGAGCGGGCCACGGGTCGTCGTCATCGGCGCCGGCGTCGTCGGGGCCGCGGTCGCCGACGAGCTGACCGTGTGCGGCTGGACCGATGTCACGGTCCTCGACCAGGGGCCGCTGTGGGCGGCCGGCGGGTCGAGTTCCCACGCACCCGGGCTGGTCTTCCAGGCCAACGGCTCCAAGACGATGACCGAGCTTGCGACGTACACGGTGGACAAGCTGGGGAGCCTCGAGGTCGACGGCCGGGCCTGCTTCCTGCCGGTAGGCGGCCTGGAGGTCGCCACCACACCCGATCGGCTTCGCGACCTCCACCGACGCCTCGGGTGGCTGACGTCCTGGGGAGTCGAGGCGGCCGTCGTATCCGCGAAGAGGTGCGCCGAGCTGTTCCCTATGCTCGACGCCGACCGGGTACTCGCCGGTCTGCACACGCCGACCGACGGCATCGCCAAGGCGGTGTTGGCGATCGAGACCCAGGGCCGCCGAGCCGTCGAGCGTGGCGCGCGCTTCATCGGCGAGTGCGAGGTGACAGGCGTCGTGACCGCCGACGGCGCCGTCTCGGGCGTCACCACGTCTTGAGGCGACTTCGCGGCAGATGTCGTCGTCTGCTGCGCGGGCATCTGGGGGCCGAAGGTCGCCGCCATGGCCGGTATGACGCTGCCGCTGACTCCGCTGGCGCATCAGCTGGCACGCACGGGCCGGGTCGCCACCCCGGCCGGGCAGACCGACGAGATCGTCCTGCCCATCCTGCGGCACCAGGAGCACGACCTGTACTACCGCGAGGACCACGACAGGCTCCTGATCGGCTACTACGGGCACCAGCCGATGCCGGTCAACGTGTCGGCGATCCCCACCACCCAGACGGACGGTGTGATTCCCAGCGTGCTCGCGTTCACACCGGGCGACTTCGAGCCGGCCTGGGCGGAGAGCAAGCGTCTTCTCCCGGCCCTCGCCGACACCGACGTGGCCGATGGTTTCAACGGCCTGTTCTCGTTCACCACCGACAGTTTCCCGCTGATCGGCGAGTCGGCCGACGTGAAGGGGTTCTGCGGCCTGGATCGCCGCTGGGTAGCCGCGATGCGGCCGATCGCCTTGGCGAGCAGACCGGAATCGGTCGGGGGGTAGGCGACGTCGGACTGAGCTTCCCCCCGAATCGTGGAGACTTTTCAATGATGGATGGATCGCCTTCCCAGTGGCAAGCGTTTAGTTCGCACCGGCGTTTTCGTTGGTGAGTTCTTCGATGGTGATCACCTCCTCACAGCAGGGACAGCTGCCTCCTGCGCCGAGGCGTCGGCAGGGCTGTGAGCAGTCGATGCACCATTGCTCGGCGAGGTAGCGGGTTTCACATTCGGGGCATTGATAGACGGTGCCTTGCAGCCTTGACCGGCCACGCGGAAGTGGGACTGTCTCTCGGGCGTTGGGTTGGTGGCGTCGGCGGTAGGCCGCCTGACGGCACGCCTGCGAGCAGAAGCGTCGGGACCGCCCGGCGGGTAGTTGCCCTCCGCAGGCCCCACAGCCTTGTGCCGTAACGGAAACGTCACCCGACGGGACTGTCGATGTGCTCATCAGGCCGCCTGCTGTCCATCGGCGGGCTGAGCAGGCGAGGTGTGTTCGTAGTCGATCGGTGTCATCATTCCCGCCGAGCTGTGGCGTCGCCCGGTGTTGTAGAAATCGTGGCACCAGGCCCCCACCACGGCACGTGCCTCGGCTCGGGTGGCGAAGTGGTGTCGGGATAGGACTTCGTGTTCCAGGGTGGAGAAGAACGACTCCGCAGCGGCATTGTCGAAACACGACCCGACCCGTCCCATCGACTGCCTGATGTCGAGTTTATCCTTGCACAGCACCATGAAACCGGTCGCGGTGTAGCTCGAACCCCGGTCGGTATGGAAGATCACTCCCTCGATCTCGGCGCGTCCGCCGCGGGCCGCGGCGGCGATCCTGATCGCATCACCGGCCAGTGCCGCGTCTGGATGAGCCGAGGTCGGGCAGGCCAGCAGCCGACGCGAGAACAGGTCCAGCACCGTCGCGAGGTAGAGCTTGCCCTCATCGGTGGGGATCTCGGTCATGTCCCCGCACCACTTCACGTTCGCAGCGGACGCGGTGAAGTCCCGCTTGAGCAGATCCGGGAACTTCGGCGCCTTCCGGTCCTGACGCGTCAACCCTTTACTGTGCTTGGGTTTGCGCCCTTGGAGACCTTGGCGGCGCATCGAGTCCGCGACCGTGTTCACGCTGACCTTCCAGCCCTCGTCGAGCAGGTCGGCGTGGACACGCGGCGAACCATAGGTGCGCTTGGACGCGATGAACATCGCGAGCACAGCGGCGTCCACCTTGGCACGGCGCTGCTGGCGTGCGGTGGCCGGGCGGTCCAGCCACTTGTAGAACCACGAGGTACTGATCCCCAAGATCGCGCAGCACACCGCGTACGGCACGCGGTAGAAGGTCCTCTGGTCGGCGATGAAGCGTGCCACGCTCACTTCGTCGCCTCCTTTACCCACAGGACCACGGATCGCTTGAGGACATCGCGCTCCATCCGCAGCTCCGCGTTCTCCGAACGCAGCCGCTTCAGCTCGGCGACATCTCCAGTCGACAGGCCCTCGGTTCCCTCGCGGGCAGCCTTGTCCTTGACCACCCAGTTGCCCAGGGTGCCTTCGTTGATCCCCAGATCTCGAGCGATCACCGCGATCGGCTTCCCAGTCTCGGCCACGATCCGCACCGCACCGGCGCGGAACTCCTGGTCGAACTTCTTCCGTTTCTCCGACATGACTACTCCTTATAGCCGATGCCTCCACGGTTTTGGGGGAACCTCATTCGGCTAGTGGCACGTCAGTGGGAGTGCGACCGCCAGCAGACCTCGCCATCCTCGATCGCCGATGTCGGGTGCAGCCCCAGTCTCCGCGCCACTGCCTGCGAGGCGGCATGCGCGGGGTGGA
>Ga0183260_10003601_pt1 | contig 12462 bp, 6 predicted proteins | sample AntDrymUQ4972206_2_FD_129768 | JGI IMG/M metagenome (GOLD analysis project Ga0183260, IMG submission 129768) | Polar desert sand microbial communities from Dry Valleys, Antarctica - metaG UQ497 (22.06) (version 2) (version 2) | ecosystem: Environmental > Terrestrial > Soil > Desert | place...
CCTTTCTTTCTTTATTTAGCACATACAGCACCGCATTGGCCTTTGCAGGCAAAAAAAGAAGATTATGAAAAATTCATTGGCAAGTATATGAAGGGTTGGGATACCATCAGGCAGGAGCGGTTTAATAAACTGGTGAATTTGGGTATCACCAATGCAGATTGGGGATTGGCTAACCGTGAAGCACGGGCATGGATTGAATTAACCCAAAAAGAAAAAGAAGATGTTGACTTTAGAATGGCTGTGTATGCCGCACAGGTTTATTCTCTTGACTACAATGTGTCAAAACTGGTTGATATGCTTACAAAAAAAGGGAAGCTCGAGAATACACTGATATTATTTTTATCGGATAATGGAGGCGCTGCAGAACCTTACAAGGAGTTGGGAGGCAGGCCCCAGGAAGAAGTAAATGATCCCAATAAGTTTTGGGCTGTTTCGTATGGTATGGGTTGGGCCAATGCTTCCAATACACCTTTCAGGAAATTTAAAGTGGATACTTATGAAGGTGGTATTGCCACACCGCTAATTGTACACTGGCCGGCTACAATTAAAAAGCAGGCAGGTAAATGGAGCAACACGCCTTATTACCTCATTGATATTATGCCAACAATTGTTGAAGTGGCTCAAACAAAATACCCTGCTGCATTTCATAATGGAAATAAAATCATTCCTAACGAAGGGATAAGCATGTTGCCTGTTTTTAAAAATGGAAAAGGCAAATCGCATGAGTATATGTATTGGGAGCATGAGGATAATTGCGCCATACGTTGGGATAAATGGAAAGCGGTAAAAAAGCTTGCTGACAAAACGTGGGAGCTATACAATATGGAAAATGACCGTACCGAAAAACACAATGTAGCAAGCAGTAATACTGAAATGGTTAAGAAGCTTGATAAGGAATGGTATCAATGGGCAAATAGCCATCATGTTTTACCGAAAGGCAATGTAAAGGAAGTATATAAAAAATAGGGAAGTTAAACGTGTAATTTTGCTGGTAATAAACTGAAAACATAATAAGTGGCAGTAAACCGCTTCAACTATTAAATATGCTTTTGCTTATCGCAAACGGAAATTGAATTAAACAATGGCGCTGTATTACAATACTTATCGTCATAAAAAAATAACTAATGACCATAAGAACAAGATTACCAGTGATAGTGCTGTTTTTAGTATTAACAACAGCATGTAAAAAACAAAAGGACAGTCCCGGCCCGGTTCCAATACCACCGGTTATCAATTACCCTAACCCGCTTGGTCCGCTGGGCGCCGATCCTGGTGTACTATTAGCAAACGGAACTTATTATTGCTATTTTACTTCGGGTAATAGTACCGGTGCAATGCCAATCAAATGGTCGCCTGATCTTTTTAGCTGGACAGACAATGGTGCACGGATTTTTCCTACAGGTCAGTTTCCAACCTGGGTAAATGGCGGAAGTTACTGGGCACCCGAAGTGTACTACATCAATGGAAAATATGTTTGCTATTATGCAACAAAAGCGGCCGACGGCTGGTTCAAAATAGGTGCGGCTACCGCAACTGCTCCTGCAGGTCCATTTACCGATAAAGGCAGTCCGCTTGCATCTAACCCCAACTTCAGCCTGATAGACCCAACATTTTTCCGTGATTCCATCAACAGCAAAAATTATATTTTATGGAAAACAAATAAAAATGCACTGAATCCACCGCAGCAAACAGAGATTGTTCTTAACGAGATTTCACAAGATGGCTTATCGCTTATAGGATCTTCAAGTAATATTTTAGTAAACGACCAGGCATGGGAAGGTTTAGTTATTGAAGCTCCTACAATGGTCTATCGCAATGGCTATTATTATCTTTTTTATAGTGGGAATAATTATGGAACTGATAAGTATGCCGTTGGTGTAGCCCGTTCTGCTACAATTGGCGGTTCGTATACCAAAAAAGGTGCTCCCATTCTTATAAGCGACATACGCTTTGATGGTCCCGGGGGTCAAAGCATTGTAACCAATTCGCCCATAGCGCCATACCTTTTATTTTATCATGCAAGGCTCCGTTCAACCCCCGCTGCAGGACGTTATTTAATGATGGATGAAATGAAGTGGGGAGCAGAAAACTGGCCAACGATTAATGACGGAACCCCAAGTGATTAAATAAACAAGTAACTCAACCTGAGTTGTTGGTACTGCCGGCTATATATCAAAAAAAACATTCACCTGAAAAAGGAACAGGAAGCAATTCAACTGATAGCTTACTAATATTCACTTTGATGCAGTTTTTTACTTCATTTTTATAATAAAAGACTAAAACCCGTTCTTATTTCAAACGATGTAGTTGCTGATTTTGAAAATTCACCGGATTTAAAGCAGCTTTTTGTTGTTAAAGTTTCTCTATATTTAATTATACTCCGGCCTTGGACATTTTGGACATTGTTAGGCGTTTTTCGATAATTGCACACTGCTGTTTTTTATTATTTAATAATTAGGACCGTAAACCCAAATTTTGCTATATGATTGTATTGCCTGCTTTTTACTTTAAAAAAGTAAAAGAAATCAGTTTTATTCTATTTCTTTCACTTTGCCTGCCTCTTTTATTACTGGCTCAAAATCCCTCAACCAGCACAGTTTCAGGCCAGTTGAGAGACAGTAAAAATAATTCGTTACAGGGGGTAAGTGTGCTTCTTAAAGGTACTACACGAGGAACAACCACCGATCAGGATGGGCGTTTTGTATTGAATGATGTTCCTGGTAACGGAGTACTTGTATTTAGTACCACCGGTTTTGCCAGCCAGGAGATTCCAGTTAATGGCAAATCCACATTCAATTTATCGCTGTTAGAATCTGCTTCTTCTCTGGAGGAGGTAGTCGTAGTGGGGTATGGAACCCGGCAAAAGAAAGATGTGACTGGTGCCGTATCACAAGTGAAAGCTTCACGTTTGGAAAATGAGAACCCCGCCACAGTACAGGACCTTTTACGGGGTAATATCCCTGGGCTAAATGTTACTTCTTCCACCTCTGCTAAGGGTGGGGGTAGTTTTTTAATAAGAGGAAAATCTTCCATAAGTGCTCGTACTTCACCACTTATAGTTCTGGATGGTGTTATTTATCAGGGAACCATAGCTGATATCAATCCTAACGATATTGCTACGGTAGATGTTTTGAAAGACGCAAGTTCTGCTGCTGTGTTTGGTGCTAAATCTGCAAGCGGTATCGTATTGATAACCACAAAAAAGGGTACCTCAGCAAAATCTACGATCACGTTTAATACAAATGTGGGCTTTGGAGAACTGGCAATGGATGAACCGATTTATGATGGTCCCGGATTTATTGCCTGGAGAAGAGACGTACGCAAAAGCCAAACCAGTGGAGGCAGGCCCTATGAATTTGATGACCCCAGAACTCTGCCTGCTGATTTTTCTATTGCCCAATGGAGAGCCTATGATGGTGGGACAAGTGATTCTATTACTGTATGGCTGAACAGGCTGAGGTTACTACCTATTGAAATACAAAATTATAAAGACGGTAAGACCATTGACTGGTATGATATGATGTTCCAGAAAGGTTTTCGCCAGGATCATACCATTAGTATCGGGGGTAAAAAAGAAGACATTTCTTATTACATGTCTGTCGGTTATACTAAAAACTTGGGTGTAATTGTTGGTGATAAATTTTCAACCATAAGAACCAGAATGAACGTAGAAGCAAAAGCTGCAAAGTTTATGAGTGTGGGGATAAATATGCAATTTGCTAACAGGGATGAAAGCCAGGTTCCGGTCAGCTGGCAGCAAATGTTGAATGCATCTCCATACGGGGAAAAATTCAAAGCAGATGGAGTTACATTGCGGGATAGCCCCAATGATGATATTGGCAACAATACCAATCCTTTTTTAGATAATACTTATACAAACAGGCTACAAAAATACAATACCTTATTTGGGACTATATATGCAAAAGGCAATCTACCTTTTGGCTTTTCTTACCAATCCAATTTTACACCCAACTTTGGTTTTGAGCGTTATTTTAATGCCCGTTCTGTAAAAGACTTTCGTGTGGCAGCACGTGGTGGGCTTGCTACAAGAAGAGAGGAAACTACTTACGACTGGCAAATAGATAATCTTTTAATGTGGAATGGTGGCGTTGGCGAACATAAGGTAGATGTTACACTACTTGCCAATGCAGAAAAAAACCAGTCATGGGTTAGCCGTATGGATAACGAAGGGTTTTCTCCCAATGATAATTTAGGCTATCATAATATTGGTGCCGGCATAAAGCCAGTTATCAGCAGCCAAGATGAAGTGAGTACAGGAAACGCATATATGGCACGTGTTAATTATGCTTATAAGCAAAAATATATGCTAACTGGTTCTTTTCGCCGCGATGGCTACTCAGCTTTTGGACTGCAAAATCCAACCGCCGACTTTCCTGCGGCAGCGGTAGGTTGGGTATTTTCCAAAGAAAAATTCCTGAATGCTCAGTGGCTTAACTATGGTAAGCTGCGTATATCCTATGGTATAAACGGCAACCGCGATATAGGAAGGTATCTGGCTCTTGCAGATTTAAATACCGGAAAATATCAATTTATAAAACCCGATGGTACTATAGTATTGGTTTCACAGTTGTATGTAAATCGTTTGCAAAATCCTGCACTTAAATGGGAAAGAACAACTTCGCTCAATCTTGGACTTGATTATTCAATTTTGAAAGACAGGATCGGCGGATCAGTGGATGTATATAAAAAATCAACAAAAGATTTATTAATAAGCCGGGCTTTGCCAGACGTTACCGGGTTTGAAAATATACTTAGTAATCTTGGAGAAGTTCAAAACAGGGGTATCGAAGTAAGCCTCAATACACTGAATTTCAATCGAAACAACTTTTCATGGAGAACTACAGTGAACTTATCGTTGAACAGAAATAAAATTGTGCATTTATACGGGCCTGTTGATTTGTTGGATGCAAGTGGAAAAGTAATTGGCCAGGTAGAGCGGGATGATACGGCCAACAGAAGATTTATAGGCCATGATATTGACGAGATATGGGATTTAAGGGTATTAGGTGTTTGGCAGGCTGCGGATTCACTGGAGGCAAGAAAGTATGGCGTACGCCCCGGTGACTTTAAAATACAGGATGTAAACGGTGATGGTAAGTTTTCTGATGCAGACAGACAATTCCTCGGTCATAGAAATCCAAGATTGCAATGGACATTAAGAAATGAATTTACCCTTTTTAAGAATTTTGATTTTTCATTTATGTTATATGCCAATTTGGGGGATATAGCTCCTTTTAACCAGGCGAAAAATAACACGGGGTTTCTTGACCGTCAAAACTCTTATATACTTCCTTATTGGACACCTGAGAATCCTATCAATGATTATGCAAGGCTTTATTCAAATAATGGGGGTGCCGTCTTCAGTGTTTATAAAAATACTTCCTTTATAAGGCTAAGTACAGTTGCGCTCGCTTACACCCTACCTTCCCAGTTGGTACAACGGGCCCGGTTGCAAAGTTTGAAAGTATATTTAAATGTAAATAATGCGGCCATATACCAACCCCATTGGACGTTCTGGGATGTTGAGTATGGTAATACACCTCCACCACGGTATTATTCATTGGGCTTAAATCTTACACTCTAATAACATAGTTTAATATATTAATTATATGAAATCATTCCTTAAAATTGTCGTTCTTATACTCATCCTGTTCACAATTACTGGTGTAATAAGTTGTAAAAAAGATTGGCTGAAACCCCAGCCGCTTTCTTTTTATGAGGCAGATCTTACATATGTAGATGCTCCTGCTATGCGGGCAGCATTAGTAGCATGTGCAAGAAATCTTAGGCTGGAATATTATGGAGACAATCCTCCCATTCTTACAGAAATGTTGTTTTCTGAAGTATCGGTAGAAGGAACCACCGATAAATCCGGACCTGCACAAGACCTGAACATACAAATTACCCCGGACAATGTAATGTTCAACAATGCTGATCGTAACAAAGTATATTTTTATTGGAATGAGGCATATGCAGGTATCAAATACGCTAATACAGTTATTTCGAGAATTGATAATGCAACATATGCTTCACCGGCAGAACGCAATGCTATTTTGGGCGCTGCTTATTTTCACAGGGCTATGCGTTACTACAGGCTTACGCACCAGTTCGGTGATGTACCTGCAGTATTTAAAGAAATTACCACAGCAAAATTAGATTTTTATTCTACAAAGCGAGATGTAATACTTAAACGTATAAAAGCAGACCTGGACTCAGCACAATTGTGGGTTCCGGCTGTTGCAGACAGGGGTGATGTTACAAAAGGAGCCGTAAGCCATTTGCTTACAAAGGTCAATCTTGCATTAGGTAATTTTGATGATGCCATAGTTTCTGCTAATAATATAATTAATGGAAGTACACATAGCCTGATGACAGCTCCGTTCGGATCAGCAACTGCCCCTTTTGTATTTGTACCAGGTTCAGACAATCCAGTATCTGTAGCAAAGAATGTAATATGGGATCTGCACAGGCCGGAAAATAAATCCGTTGGTGCAAACCGTGAAGCTATATATATGGTCATTGACAGGTTTGGAGAAGGGGGATACGACGGTGGATTGAGGATCATGAGGCAGGCTGTTCCGCTTTGGGGTACTAACATAAATACACCATCCGGTAAAAAAGGAACAAATGATAATATAACTGCATCCCTCAGTTTTAAGCAATCGAATTTTGTAGGCAGGGGCATTGGAAGGTGCCGTGCCACTCCATACAGTTATAACGATATCTGGACGGACACAGTTGATTTAAGACATTCCAGAAAAGCTGGCAACTGGACAAACATGGAAGACCTTCTATATAATGAGCAGGCATTAAAAACATCAAATGATCCCAATTATTTAAAGCGTCTGCAATTATTTAGTGCCACGGGTAAATTATTATGTACAGATACTATCCGGAGCTGGTATCCCTGGCCAAATTATAAATTATTCATACCAGATGTTGAGAATTCTCCTATGCAGGGTGGTCACTCAGATTGGTATGTATTCAGAATAGCAGAAACCTACCTGTTGCGTGCAGAAGCATATTTCTGGAAGGGTGATCTGGCAAAAGCTGCTGCTGATATCAATAAAGTAAGAACCCGGGCAGCTGCACCTGCTCTTGCAGCATCAGCAATAAATATCGGCACTATACTCGATGAAAGAGCGAGGGAACTTTTTTATGAAGAACCACGCAAAACTGAGCTTACCCGCATAGCATATATTTTGGCAATGACGGGGAAAGTTGCAGATAATGGAAAAACATATTCAATTGCTAACTTTTCTGATAATAATTATTTTTATGATCGCATAATGGCAAAAAACATTTTTTATCAAAAAGGAATTCGTACAAATTTTGGCGTCACTTATACAATCAGTCAATTTCATGTGCTTTGGCCGGTTCCCACGTCATCTATACAGGGAAATACTTACGGAAGGATCAATCAGAACAAAGGGTATGTTGGCTTTGAAAGAAATGTTCCGGCACTTGATAAAATACCTGATTAGTTTTGAATGTATTATTCTAATAATCGAAACTAATTGGTTACTATATATCGGGTGAACCTCTTTTAAATTATAAAAATGACTGAAAACATAAATCCTAATTCAAGAAGAACTTTTCTAAAAAATAGCGTCAGGGTAACCGCAGGTACCATTGCCTTGAGTAATATTCCATCAATTGTAAGTGCCGGTTTTCCCACTATTGTTCCAGCTTCGGTGTTTGGGAAAAATGCTCCTAGCAACAAGATTAACATAGGACAGATAGGTTGCGGGCGCATTGCACGTACGCATGATCTTGCCGAAACATTTAAATATGATGTGGCACGAATAATGGCGGTTGCAGATGTAGACAAACTTCGGTTACTCGATGGAAAGAAATTAGTGGAAGGCTGGTATTCCAAAAAAACCGGACAGGCTAATTATATGGATGTAAAAACATATGAAGATTATCATGAGCTGCTGGCTAATAAAGATATTGATGCCGTAATGATAAGCACACCTGACCATTGGCATGCTCAACCAGCCATGGAAGCAGCACTGGCAGGGAAGCATATTTATTTACAAAAACCTACTTCATTGACTATTGAAGAAGGAAGGCAAATGAGTGACGCAGTACGCAAGTCAGGAGTTACTTTTCAACTAGGCAGTCAGCAACGTTCTAAAAATCCATGGCCACAGTTTAAAAATGCATGTGAGCTGGTAAGAAATGGACGGATAGGTAAGCTTCATACCGTACGGATTGGGCTGCCCTCAGATCCTGCTGGTGGAAGCACTACTGAAATGCCGATACCCGAAAACCTTAATTATGATATGTGGCTTGGCTCAACGCCTTATGTTTATTATACGCTTGACCGTGTGCATTCGCTAACAGATTTTAATTCCCGTGGCGGATGGTTGCGTCTTGAACAGTTTGGTGCAGGTATGATTACAGGTTGGGGTGTGCATCATATTGACATTGCCCATTGGGGTATGAATACAGAATTGACCGGGCCTATAGAAGTAGAGGCCACTGCTGAATTTCCTAAAAACGGTTTATGGAATGTACACGGAAACTATGAGGCAAAAATGAAATATGCCAACGGCGTGGAAATGTATTTAAGCAGCAAAAACCCTAATGGTATCAGGTTTGAAGGTAGTGATGGATGGATTTTTGTTTCCCGTGGCGATGTTGGCGTTACTTCATCAGATCCAGTGGCGAAGGAGAAAGCAAACAAAGCATTTAATGCAAGCGATCCAAAAATTCTAACTTCTGTTATTGGCCCAAATGAAACCCGGTTATATGATAGCCCTGAACAACATGGCAACTGGCTGGATTGTATTCAAAACAAAAAACAAACCATTAGTCCTGCAGAAGTTGCACACCGTTCGTGCAGTGCATGTCTGGTGGCACATGCGGCAATGAAAACAGAAGGCAAGCTGTATTGGGATCCTAAAAAAGAAATTTTCAAAAATAATGTGGAAGCGAATAAATGGCTATCCAGGCCGCAGCGTTATCCGTATGGAACCAATTATGTTGCCAGTAAAAAAATTTGAGATGCATGTGAATAATGATTTAAATACACTCAAGCCTTTTTTTGTGATTTACCCGACGGCGAAAAATAAACTGAAAATTTAAACCAGGCAAAACACCAGCCACTGCACCGTCGCAGCGTGTCTCTTACCTACTGTTTGATTGATTAATTGTAAGTGTCCTATATAAAAACCTCGGGAAATTAGCGAATGAAAAACTTCCTTTCAATACTTTTTTTATTTATTATCGCCGGGTGCACTACCTCCCAAAAAATGAGCACTTCCTCTAACGATGCAATCAGGCTCATTACTCTAGACCCCGGACATTTCCATGCAGCATTGGTTCAAAAAACTATGTACCCAAATGTTGACTCAGTGGTTCATGTGTATGCACCTGATGGTCCTGATCTACAGTTTCATCAGGCAAGAATAAACAGCTATAATACAAGAAGCGAGAATCCAACAAGATGGAAACAGGAAGTTTATACTGGTAATGATTTTATGGAAAAAATGCTGCGTGAAAAGAAAGGCAATGTGGTAGTGATGTCAGGCAATAATCGCAAAAAAACAGAATACATTTTAAAAGCAGTGGAAGCAGGCTTTCATGTATTGGCAGATAAACCTATGGCCATTAATAAGCGCAATTTTGAACAATTGAAAACTGCTTTTGATGTAGCAGATAAAAATAAAGTGCTTCTATACGACATCATGACCGAACGTTATGAGATCACCACCATGTTGCAACGAGAGCTTTCATTCTTACCACAGATTTTTGGACAACTGGAAAAAGGCAGTCCGGATAATCCTGCTGTTACCAAAGAAAGTGTACATCATTTTTTCAAATATGTTTCAGGAAGTATTTTAACACGGCCACCCTGGTTCATGGATGTGACGCAGGAAGGCGAAGGCATTGTGGATGTTACCACACATCTTGTTGATCTTATTCAGTGGGAATGTTTCCCGGAACAGGTCATTGACTATAAAAAAGATTTACAATTTAACTCAGCACGGCGATGGGCCACAGACATGACTGCAAGTCAATTTAGAGCAATAACTAAGTTGAATAGTTTTCCTGATTACCTGAATAAAGATGTGGTAAGTGACAGCATCCTCAAAGTATATAGCAATGGCGAGATCAATTATAAATTACGCGGCATTCATGCCAAAGTATCAGTAGTATGGGCTTACCAGGCACCGGAAGGCACTGGTGATACGCATTATTCCATTATGCGGGGAACAAGATCGAACCTGGTAATCCGGCAGGGAAAAGAACAGAATTTTAAACCAGCTTTATACATTGAGCCTGTTAGCAATAATACTATTTCCGATGATGTTTTGAAAGGAGCATTCACATCTGTGCAAACAAAATACCCGGGTCTTGAATTAAAAAAAACGACTGCAGGATGGGAAGTGATTATACCCGAAAACTACAAAGAAGGTCACGAAGCGCATTTTGCCCGTGTCACGGAAAAATTCCTCCAATATGTGAGACAAGGCAAGTTACCCTCATGGGAAGTACCCAATATGATAGCAAAATATTATACAACCACTGCAGCTTTGGAACTGGCGTTACAATCATCAAACACCCGGGGTGAATAAGCATTATGAAAGAAAAATTATTTGGGGTGTTTATATTAATGGCCATGCAACAAATAAATGCCCAGCAAATAGTAAGGTTTGAGGTTAAAATCAAAAATACTTCTCTTAATATCGCTATTCCGGTACAGGTAAATCTGGATGCCATTACTTTTTTACATGATAGCGTTCTTCAATTTGTAGAGGTGAAAGGGAAAACCAATGTACCTGTACCTTATCAAATAGAAGGCGGAAATCAAAGAACGATACATTGGGTAGTAGAACCGAAGGCAGGCACAAGCACCAGAACGTATCAATTGCTAAAAGCAAAACCTTCAACAGCTTTCCCTCTAATGAAAATTTTAGATGCCGAAGGCATGCTTACTATTAATAATAATGGTAAAAATATTTTGCGCTATAATTATAAAACAGTTTATCCGCCCACAGGTGTAGATACTGTTTATAGAAGAAGTGGTTTTATCCATCCGTTATGGTCGCCACGCGGACAGGAGCTAACGCGTATCAATGCTCCCGACCACTATCATCATTGGGGATTATGGAATCCCTGGACACAGGTTTTATTTGAAGGAGACACAGTTGATTTTTGGAACCTTGTAAAAAAACAGGGAACAGTTCGGTTTGCAAATTTTGTTTCCACAACTAGTGGAAATGTATTTGCAGAATATAAAGCCTTACATCAACATGTTGTATTCAAAAAAAACGGAGATGAAAAAGTGGCATTAAATGAAGTGCAAACTGTAAGAGTTTATCAGCCCGGCATTAATCAAATTTATTACATAGCAGACATTACCATACAATTGAATTGTGCAACCGAAAGTCCCGTTCTTTTACTTGAATACCGTTATGGTGGGCTTGGACTGCGGGCTACTCAACAGTGGGATAGCGCAACCAGCCAGACCATTACATCTGAAGGTAAAGTACGAAAAGAAGCAGATGGAAGCCGGGCCAGATGGTGCATGGTACAGGGTGCAGTTGATAAAGATCATGCAGGATTAATCATGATGTCTTATCCCACAAATTATAATTATCCCGAACCCTTAAGAGTATGGCCTGAGAACATGAACAAAAGAGGAGATGTATTCTTAAATTTTTCCCCAACAAAAAATATGAATTGGATAATCAGCCCGGGAAAAGACTATGTGCTCAGGTACAGATTCCTGGTTTTTAATGATGATTTTTCAAAAGAAAAAGCAGAGCGGGCATGGCAAGATTTTGCTGAACCTCCAATAATCACTATTAAGAAAAACATTAATCAATAGTTTAATCTGATATTAAATATGAACATATTCAACAAAATAATTCTTCTCATTGCCCTCATTGTATTTTCTACATCCCATTTGTATGCCCAGACCAATGTCAATTGGAAAAAAATAAAAGTATTGGTCTATACAAAAAATGGAAAAGGTTATGTGCATGATAACATACCCGACGCGGTGGCTGCCATACAAAAAATGGGGAAGGAGCATGGGTTTAAAGTAGATAGCTCTGCTGATCCATCTGTTATGACGGAACAGAATCTAAAGCAGTACACGATGCTTATTTTCCCCAGCACAAACAATGATGTGTTTGATACAGATGTACAGCGCCTTGCATTCAGGCGCTATATACAAGCCGGCGGGGGCTTTGTTGGGATACATTCTGTAACGGGAACAGAGCGTAACTGGAAGTGGTTTAAGATGATGATGGGTGGCACATTTTCCTGGCATGCAAAATTTCAAAAATTTACCATAAGGAGTATTGATCCTGCACATCCTTCTGTACAAGGGTTGCCTAAGGCATGGGAAAAAGAAGATGAATTTTATTTTGCAAAAGAGTTGTATCCCGGAACAAAAACAATTTTAGTCAACGATGCTTCTAC
>Ga0183260_10003602_pt1 | contig 12461 bp, 14 predicted proteins | sample AntDrymUQ4972206_2_FD_129768 | JGI IMG/M metagenome (GOLD analysis project Ga0183260, IMG submission 129768) | Polar desert sand microbial communities from Dry Valleys, Antarctica - metaG UQ497 (22.06) (version 2) (version 2) | ecosystem: Environmental > Terrestrial > Soil > Desert | place...
GCGGCGCGTCTCCAACCAGCGCACCAGCGCGCAACCTGCGAGGACTTCCTCAACCCCAGAAAGACCCGCTCAACGACGCAAACGGACGACCCGACCAGCCACATCGATGCCCGGAGCCCCCTTAAAAGCCGCTGCTCGCAAGAGCTTGCGGGTTCGATCCCCGCCCCGGGCATGCGCCGCAGGGAGCGCCCACGGCCTTGGTGGGGACGAAGAACCCGCCTGGATTTGCGTCCACGCCCCGAAGGTGCGCAACTTTCCCGTTGGTACCGTGTCGAGTGCGGTACGGGGGAGCCCCTCTTCTCGCGCGCGACCATGGAAGTCTCCGCTCTAAAGCACGCTGGCGCAGCTGGGCTGCACGGCACCTCCCCACTGCTCCGGCTGCAGTCCGACGAGCGGCTGATCGCGTTGATCCGCCGCGGGAACCACTCCGCGTTCGAGGCGCTCGTCAAGCGCTACCAGGCGCGCCTGCTGGCGTTCTGCCGGCACATGCTGGGCTCCAGGGAGGACGCCGAGGACGTCCTCCAGGAGGTCTTCGCCGCCGCCTTCAACGCAATCCTCGCCGACGAGCGGGCGATCAACGTGCGGCCTTGGCTCTACCGGATCGCGCGCAACCGCAGCCTCAACCACCTGCGCCGCGTCCAGGCGATCGGCGTGGACTCGATGGACGTCCACCTGTCAGATGCCGGCCAGAGCACCGCGGACAAGGTGCACCGCCGGGAGGACTTCCGGCTCTTGATCGCCGATGTCCAGCTCCTTCCCGAGACCCAGCGCACCGCCCTGCTCCTGCGCGAGATCGACGCGCTCTCCTACGCGCAGATCGGCGAGGCGATGGACACGACCGTGCCCTCGGTCAAGTCCCTGCTCGTCCGCGCACGCGTGTCGCTCGCCGAGTCTGCCGAGGCGCGCAAGCTCTCCTGCGACGACGTGCGCATCGAGCTCGGCGAGGTCGCCGAGGGGCTCAAGCGCCTCAGCCCACCGGTGCGCCGGCATTTGAAGCTCTGCGACCGCTGCGCGAGCTTTCGCCAGCAGCTGCGCGCGACCAACAGGGCGCTGGCCGCCGTCTTCCCGATCGGGCCGCTGCTCCTACTAAAGAAGCTCTTCCTCGCGCACCTGGGCACGACGACCGCGGCCGGCGGCGGCGCGACGGCCGGCACGACCGCCGCGGGCGCCGGCGCCAGCGGCCTGCTCAGCGCAGGCGCCTCGACCCTGGCGACGAAGGCGACCGCGACGATCGCCGCGGCGGCGATCGTCACCGCGGGCGCCGTCGAGGTTCGCCACGCGACCGTCCACGATCGAAGCGACCGTGGGGTCGTCGCCGTCGCGTCGCCCGCTCCTCCGCGCGCCGTGCCCACGCCTCGCCGCGTGCCCGAGTCCGTGACGGCGCCGGCGGCCAAGCCCGCGAAGGACTCCAAGGCGACCGACGCCCCCGTCAAGGAGCCCGCCAAGGCGAAAGAGCCAACCGCTCCCGCCGACGCCGCGCCCGAGAAGCCGGCTCAGCCGGCCCCGACTACGCCGCCGCCTGCGCCGGCCGCGCCCGCGCCCGCGCCCCAGTCCGATTCGGGAACCGCGGTCCTGCCCGGGGACGACGTGACCACCGTCCCCTCCGACACGGAGCAGGCAACGGGTCCGCTGCCTCTCGCCCCGCCCTCGGGCGGGGGCCCGTCCCCGCCGAGCCCCCCGCCTCCCAGCCCGCAGCCCTCTCCCCCGCCCGCGCCGAGCCCCCCGCCGCCACCGAGCTCGCCGACCCCTACCACGCCGGCCTTGCCACTCCAGTAGCGCCTCGCCCGCGCCGGCCTCACTCCCCGGTGACCGAGTAGGCCTCTGCCACTCCGTCGAGGTCTGCGAGCGCACCGCCCAGCGTCGGTAGGGCAGTGCGCTGCGCCTCGATCAGGACGACGGCGTGGGTCACGCCGAGTGCGTATCCCCCGGCGCCAGGACGACGACCTCGGAGTCGGTGTCCGACTCGACCTGGGACTTGAACTCGTCCGCGTTGGTCTCGATGGGCGGGAAGGTGTCGTAGTGGCACGGGATGACGGTCCGCGCCTTGACGAGCTCGGCGGCGGCCACGGCGTCGATGCGATCCATCGTGTAGTGGCCGCCGATGCACATGAGGGCGACGTCGATCTGGTTGCCGCGTTGCGCGGCGAGCGCGAGGTCTGAGAACAGCGCCGTGTCGCCGAGGTGGTAGACGGTCGTCCCGGCGAACTCGATGATGAGGCCGGCCGGCGTGTGTGCTGTGCCCTTCGGGCTCACGGCCGTATGCCAGGCGGGAACGAGCTTGACCCAGCCCCAGTCGAACTTGACCGTCCCGCCGAGATTTGGGTCGAAGACCTCGACGTCGTCCTCGGCGATCTCGTTGGCCAGCTCGAAGATCGCCACCACCGGCGCGCCTCTGCGCTTGGCGATGTCGACGGTGTCCCCGATGTGGTCGAAGTGGCCGTGGGTGAGGAGGATCGTCGTCGGGTCGACGTCGTCGGGGCCGACCGCCGCCTTGGGATTCTCACTGAGGTAGGGGTCGATGAGCACGCTGGTGTCGCCGTCGCGCAGCTCAAAGCACGAATGGCCGAGGAAGCGGATGTCCATGGGTCGTCTAGTCCTCTCTGTCGATTAAGTGGCGGGCCAACTCATACCCGACCGCGACGCCGACCAGCATCGCGACCCGGGTCTCCTCCGCGAGGAGGGTGCGCACGGCCCGGGCGCGCTCCTCGCCGTCCTCGGAGGCGGCCGCCTCGCGGACCTGTGCTTCGTGCGCGTCGTACCACCCCCCCGCGGCGAGCGACTCGTTGAGCACCCGCTGGAGCTGCGGCGCCGCGCGCGCGACGAGATCCTGGGCCTCGCGCAGGGCACCGGGCTCGGTGAGCCGAGCGACCGCCGCCTCGAGCTGCTCGTCCGAGAACGCCACCGCCGGCAGTCTAGGCTGGAGGGATGAGGAACACCTTGCTCCCAGCACAACACCCGCCCGATAGCGTCCGCGTTCGGTTGTCCGGCGGCCGGGCATGAGGCTCACCGAGCTCTCCCACGGCGCCGGCTGCGGATGCAAGCTGCCGGCTGCGGAGATCCACGCGCTCGTGCAGGACTTCCAGGGCGCCAGCGACCCTCGCCTGCTCGTCGGCCCAGGGACCGCCGACGATGCGGGCGTGTGGCGATTGACCGACGAGATCGCGCTCGTGCAGACCGTCGACTTCTTCACGCCGATCGTCGACGACCCCTACGACTTCGGGCGCATCGCGGCCACCAACGCGCTCTCCGACGTCTACGCGATGGGCGGCCGGCCGCTCACGGCGCTCAACCTCGTCGCCTTCCCGCTCGAGACGCTCGGCGGCGAGGTCCTGCGGGAGATCCTCCGCGGCGGCCAGGACGCCATCGCGGCGGCCGGCGCCGCGATCATCGGAGGCCACTCGATCGACGACCCCGAGCCGAAGTACGGGCTGGCGGTGACCGGCGTCGTTCATCCCGACGAGGTGCTCACCAACGCCGGCGGGCGGGCCGGCGACGCCCTCGTGCTGACCAAGCCGCTCGGCGCGGGCGCCATCTCGACGGCGGCCAAGCGCGGCTTGGCGCCCGAGGAGGCGGTGGTCGCCGCGGTCGAGGTGATGACGACGCTCAACGACGAGGGGGCGCGGCGGGCACGGGCCGCCGGAGCGCACGCGCTCACCGACGTGACGGGCTTCGCGCTCGCCGGCCACCTCCACGAGCTCGCGCTCGCCAGCGGCGTCTGCGCCGAGGTCGACGCGGACGCGGTGCCCGCGATCACGGGAGCGCTGGCGCTGCTCGAGGACGAGGCCGCGGTCTCGGGCGGCGCGCGGCGCAACGCGGAGTGGGCCGCCGGCTTCCTGGCCGTCGATGAAGACGTCTCCGACGCCCGGCGTCGCCTGGTGACCGACCCGATGACCTCCGGCGGCCTCCTCGCCGCCGTGCCGGCCGAGCACGCCGACCAGATGGGCGGGTGGGAAATAGGACGGCTCCTCGAGGGGGAGCCGGGAACGATCCGGGTGCGAGCCAGTCGTGGGATTCGGGACAGTGAAGGGTTCGGGTGCCTATAGCCACCCAAAGTCTTCAGGCGTCGAGTTTCCGCTTCCGCGACGAGCGGGCGTGACTACTTCGGTGGCGCGCTCTCCGTGGTCGTTCCTCCAGGCGATGGAGACGGCGGCGTCGTGGTCTTCGGTTTCTCGGAACTGGGGGTAGTGGGAGTCGTCTTCGGGGTAGTGGAGGGCGTTGTTGGGGTGGTCGAGGTTCTGGTGGGCGTGGTGGAGGTCGTCGTCGGGGTGGTCGAGGTTCTGGTGGGCGTGGTGGAGGTCGTCGTCGGGGTGGTCGAGGTCTCGGTCGATTGCGACGTGGCGGCGGAGCCGCGCACCGAGCCGGGGCCGGCGACGGGCACGGGGCGGACGAGCAGGTAGAGGGCGAACACGGACATGAAGAGCACGGACAGCAGCACGGTCGAGGTCCGCACCCTGCCGTTCAGCAGCTTCTCGGGCAGCCGGCCGCGCATCACGCGTCGCCGGACGTCGGCTCGGCGGCCGGGTTCGCGGGGGCCGCGACGGCCTCGCCGTGGAAGGCCGCGGCCACTCGGCCGCGCACCTCGCGTGCGACGTCGAACTGCTTGCCAGGCAGGGTCCGAGCCACCATCCGGATGCTCAACTGGCCGGCCTCGAGGCTCTGAACACCCATCACGGTCGGAGCGTCGAGCAGGAGCGGCTTGAGCTCTTCGTCCTCGAAGGCGGCCTCGCCGACCTGGCGCAGCACTTCGTTGGCGCGCGTCACGTCCACTCCGACCGGCACGGGAACGTCGACCACGGCGCGTGCCCAGGCGCTGGAGAGGTTGGAGACCTGGACCACCTGGCTGTTGGCGAAGATGACCACTTCGCCGTCGAGCGCGCGCATACGGGTGATGCGCAGGCTGACATCCTCGATCGTGCCCGTCGCGCCCTCGGTGTCAACGGTCGCGGAGATGTGGACCAGGTCGCCGACCCCGTACTGGCGCTCGGCAATGATGAAGATGCCGCCCAAGAGATCCTGCACCAGCCGCTGCGCACCGAGCCCTAAGGCCACTCCCAACACCGTGAGCGGGGCGATCAGAGTGGTGAACGCGATGCCGAGGTGCTCGAGGACCAGCACCACCGCGACCGCCCAGATGAGTATGGTGCACAGCCAGGTGAGGGCTTGGGCGAGTGCGTGCCGATGCTTGCTCTGCTCCGAGCGCACCAGCGCGTCGGCGTCCTTTGAGCCGGCGTCGATGCGCTCGGTCATCCGGCCACGGGCCCAGGCGACGAAGCGGACGAGCAGCAGAGCGCCCAGCACGAGCAGCACGATTTCGAGACCGTCGCTGCGCGCCCAGAAACTGATGTCGGTAAGCGGGGCGATCGCTTCGACTGTGGTCACGGAGTCATGGTATGGCCCCGAGCGCGGGTCTGCGACTCGTCAAGGTCCTTCACCGACGACGAGGATCGATTCGCCGTGAGCCTGTGGACGCCGATCTGAGGCAGCTCGGCGCCCGCGGCAAGGGATAGGCTCGCAGACGATGGCTGCCGAGCTCAGCGCCGCCGATCGCTCGTCCCTCTCCGCCGAGCAGGGACCGATCAACATGGCGGTCGGTGGCGTGCTCGTCTTCGAGGGCGGGCCGGGGATGGCCCAGGACGCGATCCTGCGCCGGGTGGCGGATCGCCTGCACCTCATCCGCCAGTACCGGCGCCGGCTGCAGGCGCCCGCCGGTGTTGTCTTGAACCCGGTCTGGGTCGATGACAACGCCTTCGACCTCGGCTGGCACATGCGTCGCGCCATCCTGCCCGCGGCCGATGGGCCCGACGACCGGCTGGCCAACTTCGTCGGCCAGGAGATGTCGCGCCGCCTGGACCGCTCGCGCCCGCTGTGGGAGCTCACGGTCGTCGAAGGCCTGCCGGACGCCCGGGTCGCGCTGCTGGCAAAGATGCACCATGCGCTCGTCGACGGGATCGCAGCCGTGGGCATCGCCACCGTCCTGCTGGACCCCTCTCCCGAGCCGCTGGACATCCCTGGGCCCGAGCAGCCGTGGACCCCGGCGCCCTACGACCGCCGCCGCCATCTCGCGCGTCTGGCACTCACCCCCGTCGTGCGCGCGCAGAAGCTGCTGCGCGACAGCGCGCAGCGCGCGTTGTCAGCGGACCCGCAGCGCAGCGCCACAGACCTGCTGCGAGCGACCGAGCTGCTCACCGAGCTCGCGCGCACCCGCCCGGCAGCTCCGATGACGCCGCTGAACCACACCATCGGGCCCAATCGCCGCTACGCGATGCACCGAGCGGACCTCGCGGCGCTGAAGACCGCCGGCAAGGCCGCAGGGGGCACCGTCAACGACGCGATCCTCGCGGCGGTGTGCGGGATGCTGCGCCGTTACCTCGCAGCGGCCGGCGTGGTCCTCGATCGCTCCCCGGTCGCCCTGGTGCCCGTCTCGGTGCGCCAGGAGGGAGAGGAGGGCGCCAACCACATCTCGCCCGTCCTGGTCGACCTGCCGATCGACGAGGCCGACCCTGCGGCCCGGATCCGGCGCGTCAACGCCAGCATGGCCGAGATCAAGGACTCGGCCGCCGTGCGGGCCGGCGCGTTGGCCGTCGAGGCGAGTGGGTGGGCCCCGCCGCTGGTGTCGAGCACGCTGGCGCGAGCGATGAGCGGCGTGCGCGCGTTCAACCTCGTGGTCTCCAACGTGCCGGGCCCGAGCCAGCCCTTCTACCTCAACGGAGCCCGGCTGCTGGAGGCCTACCCGTGCGTGCCGCTCAACCCCGCCTCGCAAGGGCTGAACGTCGACGTGCTCAGCTACGACGGCGGCGTGTGCTTCGGCCTGCTCGCCGACCGCGAGCTCGACCCGCCCGTCGACGTGGCCGTCGCCCACCTGCGCGACGCGCTGGACGAGCTGCTCAGACCCTGAACGCGGACTCGCAGACCTCAGTAACCGCGCTTCAGGCGCGCCAGCGGCAGGCCCGCCAGCAGGCCCACGAGCGCGCCTGCGACCGCGGTGAGCGGGCTGGCCTCCGCGACCGCGATGGGAAGCGCCAGCAGCGCCAGGGCGATCACGAGCACGCCGAGCATGTCCGCGTCGATGTCCTCGCCGCGGCGCATCTCGAGCAGAGGCTGCACCGCCCATGCGCACAGCAGCGCGAGCGCGACGGCGTTGCCGCCCGCCGCGGTCGGGAAGGAGTCAAGCACCGAGACGGCAAGCATGCCGAACCCGCCGGCGCTGAGGGCGAGCAGGATCACCGGGAACGGACCGTGGCGGCGCTCGAGCAGCCACCCGAACACGGCAATGGCCAGAAGCGCGACGAAGGCGTAGCCCATGTTGTCGTAGACGAAGTTGGCGGCGAACACCCGCCACCAGTCGTCGCCGACCGACCCGTTGATCACGAGTTCATCGACGGAGACGAGGCCGGCCCGGTAGACGAGCAGCAAGACCAGGGAGGCGAGGACGAGGACGGCGGTGGCCCACGGCCGTCCCTCGACGCGGATGCCCGGAATCTCGCCACGGCGCATCGGCGGCAGCGAGGGCGTCAGGCGGCGCTTGGGCTTCTCGGCCGGGCGGCCGGGCCGGTCGATCTTGGGGGCGCGCTTGCGCAGGCGGCTCCCGCAGTACGGGCACTCCGTGATGTAGGGGCTGACCTCGGATCCGCAGTTCTTGCAGACGACGAAGAGGTCGGGCCCGCTCGAGGACATGGGACCGATTCTAGAGCGGCCGCGAAAGCGGGCCGCCGGCATCGCTACGGCGTCGTCGCCGCAACGATCTCCGCCACGCCCTCGCGGAGGTCGTGGTTGGCTTCGTAGACGATCGCCTGGCGCTCGGCTCCGTTGCCGCCCCGGCGAGCGTTCTACGATCCGCTTGCGCGAGCACGCGCGCGCTCAGGCGCTCGAAGGCGGCTCTCGCGGCGCGCTGATCGGGTCGCCGACCGCGACTCGCAGCTCGCGGCTCTCGTCGGAGATGGTCAGCGGCTCGCCCTCCAGGAGCGTGTAGGTCGTCCGCTCGCGCTCGATGTCGACCTCGAGGAGCCGGCCGCGCACCCGCAGACGGAAGCGCAGCCGGTTCCACTCGCTGGGCAGGCGCGGGCGAAGGGCGACCTCGCCGTCGTCGTCGCGCAGGCCCGCGAAGCCGGCGACCAGCGCTATCCACGTCCCGCCGCAGGAGGCGATGTGGACGCCGTCGGCGGTGTTGCCGTGCTCGTCGGCAAGGTCGACCGAGCAGGCGTGCAGGAAGTACTCGTACGCGGCGGCGGGGTAGTCGAGCTCTGAGGCCATCACGCTCTGTATGCACGCCGACAGGGTCGAGTCTCCCGTGGTCAGCGGGTCGTAGTAGTCGAAGGCCTTGCGCTTCTCCTCCTCGGTGAAGGCGCTCCCGGCGAGGTAGGTCGCCAGCACCACGTCGGCCTGCTTGATCACCTGGTGGCGGTAGAGCTCGAGCGGGTGATAGTGCAGCAGCAGCGGGTAGTGCTCCATCGGGGTAGCAGCGAAGTCCCAGCGCTCGCGCACGAGGAAGTCCTCGTCCTGGAGCACGCCGACGCCCTCGTCGTAGGGGATGTGCATGCGCTCGGCCGCCTGGCGCCAGGCACCGACCTCCTCGTCCTGGAGGCTCGTCGCCGCGACGAGGCGCGCGAGGGCGTCGGGGTGCTCGGCGCCCAGCCACTCGACGGTACGGACGGCGCCCCGGAGGTTCTCGCGGGCCATGAGGTTGGTGTAGGCGTTGTTGTCGACCACCGTCGAGTACTCGTCGGGCCCGGTGACGCCGTTTATGACGAAGCGGCCGTCGTGGTGGTCGGAGAAGAAGCCGAGCTCGGCCCAGAAGCGCGCCGTCTCGACGAGCACCTCGGCGCCCGCCTCGAGCGCGAGCGAGTCGTCGCCGCTGACCCGACGGTACGAACGCAGCGCATGGGCCACGTCGGCGTCGATGTGGCACTGAGCGGTGCCCGCGGCGAAGTAGGCCGAGGCCTCCTCGCCGTTGATCGTCCGCCACGGGAACAGCGCGCCGCGGTGGCCCACCTCGCGCGCCCTCCGGCGGCCCGCGTCGAGCAGGCCGCAGCGAAACTCGAGCACCTGCCGTGCCACCTGGGGATCGGTGTGAAGGAGGAAGGGGACGACGTAGACCTCGGTGTCCCAGAAGTAGTGGCCCTCATAGCCGCGGCCGGTCAGTCCTTTGGCGGGTACGCCGAGCCCCTCCGCGCGGTGGGTGGCCTGGAGCAGCGAGAAGAGGTCGAAGCGGACCGCCTGCTGGAGCGCCGGAGCTCCGTCTATCTCGACGTCGCTTCGCTCCCAGAACTCCTCGACGTGCCGGCGCTGGGCGGCCTCGACCGCCTCGAGCCCGTCGACGCTTGCACGCTCGAGCGTGCGCTCCGTCCTGGCCAGGAGATCGCCGGGAGGAGCATCGGAGTCGTAGTGGTAGGCGACGAACTTGGTGAGCTCGAGCGGGACGCCCGGCTCGATGTCGGCGAGCACGACCACGCGCGCGCCGTCTCCCTCCGCGTCGGCGCGCACCGAGGTGGCGGGGTGGCCGGCCAGGAGATGGGCCATCCCGCAGGCGAGCTCGAGGCCGCTGGAGGGCGCGCGGAGCAGCAGCGCCGCCCGCGCTTCCTGGGCGTGGGCCTCGAGCGGCGCGAGCACCTTGCCGGTAAAGCCGCGGCCCACGCGCGGATCGTCCGAGGCCGCACGCGGACCGTAGGTGACCAGCTCGGAGGAGATCGCCACGTGGACGGTCTCGTCGAGTGCCTCGACCTCGTAGTGGATGGCCGCCAGGTGGCGGCGCTGGAGGGAGGCCAGGCGCCGCGAGCGGACCGCGATCCGCTGCCCGCGCAGTGTCTGGAGCTCGAGCTCGCGATAGAGGATCCCCGTCCGCATGTCCAGCGCGCGCTCGTAGGCGAGGACGCGGGCGGTCCGCAGGTCGAAGGGCTCGTCCTCGACGAACAGGCGGACGACCGACCCGTCGGGGGCGTTGACGATGGTCTGGCCGGTGCGGGCCAGCCCGTAGGCGTCCTCCGGATAGACGATCGGCCATGTCTCGTGGAACCCGTTGACCAGCGTGCCGGGGTCGTGGACCGGCGCGCCCTCCTCGTGGGTGCCGCGCAGACCGAGGTAGCCGTTGCTCACCGCGAAGATGGACTCGAGCTGGGGGACGAGCTCCTCGGAGGGGCGCAGCTCGACGATCCGCCACGGGTCGGGCGGGAAGGCGTGGGCGGAGGGCGTGTGGCGACGGCGCTCCTCGATGCGCTCGCGCAGGCGCGCCGCGCGGGCGTGGCTCACGTTACGAGCCCCGACGAGCCCGAAGGAGCCGCTTTGGCCTTACAGGTGCGCGCCGCGCGGGCGTGGCTCACGTGACGAGCTCCGAGAGGTCGTGCACGACGGCGTCGGCGCCGCTTGCGAGGAGCTCCTCGGGCTCGGCGTTGCGCGCTACGCCGAGCACGAGGCCGAAGCGACCCGCGCGGCCCGCCGCCACGCCGGCAAGCGCGTCCTCGACGACGACCGTGCGCTCGAGCGCAGCCCCGAGGCGGCGCGCGCCTTCGAGGAATTGGTCCGGAGCGGGCTTGCCGTGGAGATGGAGCTCGGTGACCGCGTTGCCGTCCACGACCTCCTCGAAGAGATCGCGGATCCCGCACGCCTCCAGCACGGCGACGGCGTTCGCGCTCGAGGAGACGACCGCGGTGCGGACGCCTCCCTCGCGCAGCTGCTCGACCCACCGGACCGACCCGGGGTAGGCCTGGACCCCTCCCCTGGCCAGCTCGCGCTCCACGAGCGCCTGCTTGCGCTGACCGATCCCGTGGATCGTGAACGCATCCGGTGGATCGCCGGGCCCGCCCTCGGGCGGATGGATGTTGCGTGAGGCGAGGAAGTCGCGCACTCCGTCCTCGCGCGGCTTTCCGTCGACGTAGCGCTCGTAGTCATGGTCGGAGTCGAAGGGCGGCTGCTCGGGGAACCGGTCACGAAGGAGGCCGTCGAAGGCCTCCTTCCACGCGCGCGCGTGGAGCGAGGCGGTCGAGGTCAGGACTCCGTCGAGGTCGAAGAGGACCGCGTCGTAGCGCTCGCGGCTGATGTCGGGGAGGTCGGGCACCCGCGCAGCGTACCCCGCGCGGGCTCCTTCCCGGGGGGCGACCGGGGCTCCTTCCCGGGGGCCCTCGAGGGGGGCGAATCCGGCCGGCTCGCGCCCTAGGGTCAGTGCATGTCCTGGCGTCGCGCCCTCCCTTGGCTCCTGCTCTTCGTCGTCCTCTCGGCGGTGGGCGCGGGTGGCCTGGGCATACGAGGCGGAGACGACGAGGAGGCCGGGTCCGGGTCCGGGCGGATCACCCGCGTGGTCGACGGCGACACCGTCCACGTGTCGCTCGGCGGCCGCGACGAGACCGTGCGCTACATCGGCGTCGACACGCCGGAGACCAAGAAGCCCGGCACGCCCGTGCAGTGCTTCGGCAAGGCCGCCAGCGCGGCCAACGAACGGCTCGTCTCAGGCGAGATGGTGCGCCTGCGCTTCGACGCCGAACGGCGCGACCGCTACGGCCGTCTCCTCGCCTACGTGTTCCGCCGCCGCGACGGGCTCTTCGTCAACGCGGCGCTGGTCAGGGGTGGCTTCGCGGCCACGCTGTCCATCCCGCCCAATGTCGCCCAGGCGGGGCGCTTGCGGGCACTCGAGCGCCGCGCGCGAGCGCGCGGAAGAGGCCTCTGGCGAGCGTGCTGAACGTGCACAGGCGCCGTGTTATGTCGTCTACGCGGTGGTAGGCTCAGCGCAATGAGGATGCGTCAGAGCCTCGCGGAGATCGAGGAGGCCTTCGAGCAGGAGATCGAGCTCGACCGCACGCGGCGGGAGCGGCTCAACAAGACCGCGATGCGGCGCACGCGGAGCCGCCGGGTCCAGCGGGTGCACAAGAAGGGCTCGGTCCGCTTCATCCTCCTAACGCTCGCGCTCATCGCCACCGCCGTTGTCGTGACCGTGGCGATGTTTGAGGCGCTCTACGTCGTCATGGGCTGAGAACGCGCGGCAGCAGGCCGCGGGCTGCCCGCACTCGCGAGCCGACCGCCGCCTGCCCCTGCCGGGCCACCTAGGGCTGCCCGAGCTCGCGAAGCGCCGCGTCGACCTTCTCCCGTGAGCCCTCGCCCGACGCTCCCCGCTCTTCCTGGATCTCGAGGTAGACCTCGGTCCGGAAGACGGGAATGTCGCGCGGGGCCTGGATGCCGATGCGGACCTTCTCGCCCATGATCGACAGCACGGAGACTTCGATGTCGTCGCCGATCATGATGCTCTGGTTTGACTTGCGGGTGAGAACCAGCATGGTGAGCGCCTCCCTGCTCCGCCTTCGCCGCCACTAAAGCAGCCGCGCCTCCCGAGCGCAAGGGCGGTTGGACCTGACTAGGGGCTCGTAGATAAACAACGCGAAGGAACGGCGTCGGTTATGTAGAACTGGCGTGGTGTGATTGATGAGGAGGCGATCGGTGAGCGCTACCGGGCGCTGGCGGGAGAGCTCGATGAGCGCCGC
>Ga0183260_10003603_pt1 | contig 12459 bp, 9 predicted proteins | sample AntDrymUQ4972206_2_FD_129768 | JGI IMG/M metagenome (GOLD analysis project Ga0183260, IMG submission 129768) | Polar desert sand microbial communities from Dry Valleys, Antarctica - metaG UQ497 (22.06) (version 2) (version 2) | ecosystem: Environmental > Terrestrial > Soil > Desert | place...
TGCTGCCTGCCGTCGATCATCTCGAGCATGGCGTTGAGGTTAGTTGTTCCGCGCCGGTAGCGGGGCCGCCTCGGGACCGCAGACTACGCGGGGCCGCCTCGGGACCGCAGACTACGCGGGGCAAGTCCCGGCGCTGCGTGGCTCCCGGCGTATTGTGCCCGGATGGAGCGCATCGATCCGCCATCGTCGGCGCCCGAGCCGACCATGCTGCGGGCGTGGCTCGCCTACCACCGCGCCACCCTCCTCATGAAGGCCGGCGGCCTCGCCGAGGACGCTTGGCGACGCCCCATGGTGCCTTCTGGGACAAGCATGGGTGGGCTCGTGAAACACCTGGGCTATGTGGAGCGCTGGTGGTTTCGCATCGTCTTTCGCGCCGAGGAGCTCGACGTACCGTGGACCGGCGACGATCCCGACGCCGACTGGCGGGTCGAGCCCGGCGAGACGCCGGAGCAGATCGTCGGCTTCTACATGACCGAGATCGAAGCAAGCGACCGGGCCGTCGCAGGTGCGTCCCTCGACGACGTTGCCGAATACCCGGACTCCGAGAAGACCTTGCGCTGGATCATGACCCACATGATCGAAGAGACGGCGCGCCACAACGGTCATGCCGACATCCTCAGGGAGATGCTCGACGGCGCCACCGGCAAGTAGCGTCGCCGTCAAGTGGGCTTGCGGCCGTCGGTCCCAACGAACGTCAAGTGGGCTCGAAGTGGATGAGGACGGGGCCGACCTCGGGCAGCAGCGCGTGGATCCGGTCCTCGATGCGCTCTGTCGCCTCATGTATCTCCCCGAGCGGCAGCTCAGGACGTCCGCTCACATGCACTACGAGCGACAGTCTCCCGTCGACCTCGGTCACGACGACCTCGTGGCAATCGATGACGTCGGGCTCTTCCACTGTGAGGTCGCGCACGGCGACGACGATGTCATCTCTGTCTTCGGTCACGTCGCGCCCAGGAGTCGCCGTCTCAAGTGGCTCCATGTGGGTGTCGATGCGCACCCCCTCGGCGCCGATCCCGGCACGCTCGAGCTCGGCGAAGACGGAGGCCTCGATGTGCTCCGAGAGCTCGTGGGCCTCGTCGAGCGACAGCCGGGGGTTCACCTTCGCATGAAGGGCGACGCGCTTGACGCCCTTGCCGCCGCCGTCGATCTCGTGGACGAGCACGTTGTGAACCTCATAGACGTCATCGCTTCTGCTTGCCGCCGCGAGAACGCGCTCGATGAGATCGCCAGACGCAGAGGTGGGCTCGACATGGACGACGACGTCAGATCCGGGCGACACCTCCTCGATTGCCTGCTCGACCCTCTCGGCGATGTCATGGGTTCGTTCCAGCGACGCCGTGCGCCCCGCCGCCACGGTTACGTCCGTGAAGAGATGCTCGCTCGTGCCGCGCACGCGCACGCGGCGCGCCTCGGCAACCCCCTGCGCTCCGGCGGCCGCAGCAGCGATGGCCTCCACTGTGACCAGCGGCACCCGGTCCATGAGCACATCGATCGACCTCTTGCCGAGCCTGGCGGCCGCCGCCACCACGGCAAGCGAAACGAAGATGGCGCCGAGGGGGTCGGCCTGCTTGAGCCCGGAGCGCACAAACGCGAGGCTTGCGAGCGCAACCACGGCGGTGGAGACGTCGGTGAGAATGTTGAGGGCTCCCGCAGCAAGGGCCTCGGACCTCTCGGCCCTCGCCGCTGCGGTCAGGTACCAAGCCCTGGCGGCGTCGACGATCACCGAACCCGCTAGCAGTGCGAGCGCATACCACGGGGTCCTGACCTCCACCGGCGCGCCCGTGAGCTCCCAAGCCGCGTTCGACGCCACCACGACGGCAACCGCCACCAGGATCAGGGTTTGGGTGAAGGCAACGAGGTTCTCGGCTTTCGCGTGACCGTAGTGATGGCTGGCATCCGCAGGCTTGTGCGCTATGCGGACGCCCACGTACATGAGCCCGAGCGCGACGATGTCGACCCCCGAGTCGAGCGCCTGAGAGAGCACGGCAAGCGAACCCGTAGTCGCCCACACAGCAAGCTTCGCGACCAGAAGGACGCCGGTGACGGCAAGCGAGGCGGCCGCCACCCTCCGGGCCCTGCCGCCTTCCTGTCGGGCGTCGATCGCCGCCCCATTCGGGGCGTGTGACTCCACCATGCCCTGAAGCCTAGGTGTGTCCTACCGGCCTCTCGAACGTGTCCTCGTTCAAGTCCTCCGATCGATGCCCCCCAGAAGAGATGCTAGCATCAGATGCATGGCTACCCGCCGCACAACCCTGGCCGCAGACCCGGACGATCTCGCCGTCCTCGAAGGCGAAGCGCGCAGGAGGGGCCTGTCCCTTGCCGCCCTGCTGCGGGAAACCGTGGCCGCCACGGCCTCGGAGTTGCGCGCGTCCACAAAGCCGCACTTTGGCGTGGCCCGCAGCGACTTCGGAGCCGCTCGGGCCGCCGCCACCAATGAGCACGAGCCCCTCACGAAGCGTCACCTCTCCTGAGGTGGCCCTGATCCTCGACACGGGCCCGGTCCTCGCCCTGCTTGACTCGGGTGATCCCGCTCACGATGCGTGCGTCGCAATGGTCGAGTCCCTCGGCGAAGATCTCGTCGTTCCAAGCTTGGTCCTCGTCGAGATCGATTACTGGGTCCTGAAGCTGCTCGGCAGCGAGGCTTGGGAGGTGTTCGTGAGCGATGTCGCCGGTGGCGCCTACCGGCTCGAGGGCCTTGCCGAGCGTGATCTAGAAAGAAGCGCCGAGCTCGAACGGACTTACTCGAATATGGATCTCGGGCTTGTGGACGCTTCGGTCATCGCAACCTGTGAGCGCCTCGGTGAGGCCAAGGTCGCGACGCTCGACCGGCGCGACTTCTCTGTCGTTGCCCCCCGCCACTGCGCGCGGTTGCGCCTCTTGCCCGAGTGAAGACCTCCGCTGGCGCTCTCGACGCAGAACGGGGATGATGACGGCGATGGACGATTACGTCGAGGTCGTTGTCGAGATTCCCAAAGGGAGCCGCAACAAGTACGAGTGGGATCACGACAAGGGGGTCATGCGGCTCGACCGCCGGCTGTTCTCGGCGACCCAGTACCCGGCCGACTATGGCTTCGTGCCCGACACGCTCGCCGAAGACGGGGACCCACTCGATGCGCTCGTGCTGCTCGAGGACCCGACCTTCCCCGGCTGCTGGATTCAGGCGCGCCCTCTCGGGGTCTTTTTCATGGAGGACGAAGCGGGGCGCGACGCAAAGATCATCTGCGTGTCCAAGGACGATCCCCTCTACGAGAAGATCAGCGATCTCGGCGACCTTCCCGAGCCCGTGCTGTCCGAGATCCAGCACTTCTTCGACGTCTACAAGATGCTCGAGCCCGACAAGAAGTCGTCGACGATCGGCTATGAGGGCGTGGATTCGGCTATCAAGGAGATCGACGACGCGGTCCGGCGCGGCAAGGACAAAGACTAGCGGCGGGCTAGGCCCGAAGCGGCGTCAGGGCGGCGGGCCCCAACAGCGCCTTTAGCTCGGCGTGAAGACCGTTGGCGGTGTTCACCCAGAACTCGCTGCCGAGACGCAGCACGGTGGTGCTCGAGCCCCTCGCAAGATGAAGGAACACCTGCGTGCTGCCGGGATGGCCCCCGAGCACGTCTTTGAGCGTGGTTATGACCGTCGTCGTGCACGATTCGGCCTGGAGGTTGATCACAAGAGGGCGCTCGTCGCCGAGATGCGGTTCGGCCATCTCCATCGCAACCAGCTTGACCGAGTCGTCGCGCGCATCGCGATCGACGCGCCCCTTGATAAGGAGCACGGCGTCGGGCCGTGCAACGGCTGCGAACTGCTCGTGCACCCTGGGAAAAACGATGACCTCCACGGACGCGCCGGTGAGATCTTCAACGGTGAGCAGGACCATGACCTCGCCACGCCGAGTGACCTTCTTTCTGAGCCCCCCGACGAGCCCGCCCACAGTCACAACGGCCCCCGGCGCCTGGTCTCCCAGCGACACGATCGAAGCATCCGTCATGCGCGCCAGGAGGCCGTCGACGCCAAGGAGGGGGTGGTCCGACACATAAAGGCCAAGGACCTCTTTCTCCATCGGAAGCAGAAGGTCGCGCGGGTACTCATCGAGCGAGATTCCGGCTTGATCCAGTGATGGCGCGCCGCCCTGGTCACCGCCCGAGCCTCCAAACAACGAGAACTGCCCGGCTTCCTCCCTGCGTCGCTGATCCATTACCTCACCGCAGATGCCCTCGAAGCGCTCGAGAAGACCCTTTCTCGTGTGGCCGAGGGACTCAAAGGCGCCGGCCTTGATGAGGGACTCGACCGTCTTCTTGTTGAGACAGGTGTAGTCGACCTTGCGGCAGAAATCGAAGAACGACTCGAAGGCGCCCTTGCTACGACGCGCCTCGATGATCTTGTCGACCACCGCTTCCCCGACGTGTCTCACCGCCGAGAGCCCGAAGCGCACGGTGTCGCCAACGGGGGTGAAGTCACGCTCAGATGCGTTGACGTCGGGGATGTCGACGGCGATGCCCATCTTTCTGGCCATGTGCAGGTATTTGGGCTTGTCGTCTTTGCGGTCCTTGACGGAAGTGAGCAGCGCCGCCATGTACTCGAGGGGATAGCGCGCCTTGAGCCACGCCGTTTGATACGCAACGTAAGCGTAAGCAGCCGAGTGCGCGCGGTTGAACGAGTAGTCGGCGAACGGCTGGATCAACGCCCACAGCTTGCGCGCCTCGCCTTCGCTCAAACCCGCCTTGGCGCACCCACCGATGAAGCGCGGCTCTTCGGCCGCCATGATCGTCCTGTTCTTCTTGCCGATCGCCTTTCGCACGAGGTCGGCCTCGCCGGGCGTGTACCCAGCGAGCCTCTGGAGCAGCAGGACGATCTGTTCCTGGTAGACGAGGATCCCGTAGGTGTTGCGGGTAATGTCCTCGAGCGAGGGATGAAGGTAGGTGACCTTCGAAGCGTCGTTCTTGCGCTCGATGTAGGCGGGTATCTGCTCCATCGGCCCGGGTCTGTAGAGGGCTATGAGGGCGACGATGTGCTCGAAGCGGTCCGGCTTGAGCTGCGCGAGAAGGCGCCGCATTCCTCCCGACTCGAGCTGGAACACCCCGTCCGAGCCCCCCGCACGCAGCATCTCGTAAACCTTCTCGTCGGCGAGGTCGAGGGAATCGACATCGACCTCTTGAGCCTTGTTGCTTCTTATGTTCTCGAGCGCAAGCTCGATCACCGTGAGGTTGCGCAGACCGAGGAAGTCCATCTTGAGCAGGCCGAGCTGCTCGACGCCGTTCATGTCGTATTGGGTTACGACTTCGCCGTGCTCCCCGCGTTTGAGCGGCACGTGCTCGATGAGCGGGTCGCGGCCTATGACTACCCCGGCGGCATGAATGCCGGCGGACCGCTTGAGGTTCTCGATCTTGAGGGCCGTGTCGATGATCTCCTTGGCGGGCCCCTCCTCCCCGTAGGCGGCCTTTAGCTCGGGCGCGCTGTCGAGGGCCGTCTGCAAGCCTGCGTCGCGGCCCTGGATCAAGGGCGGGTAGACCTTGGTGAGGCGGTCACCTTCCCCATAGGCGAAACCGAGCACGCGCGCCGCGTCCCTGATCGCCTGCTTTCCCTTGATCGTGCCGTAAGTGACAATCTGCGCGACGTGGTCCGAGCCGTACTTGTCAGACACATAGCGGATGACGTCGCCTCGCCTGCGCTCATCGAAGTCGATGTCGATGTCCGGCATGGCGATTCGTTCCGGGTTCAAGAAACGCTCGAACAACAAATCGTAGGCAAGTGGATCGAGCTCGGTTATGCCGAGCGCGTAGGAAACTATCGAGCCCGCTGCGCTCCCCCGCCCGGGTCCGACGCGTATCCCCTGAGAGCGCGCCCAGTTGACGAAGTCCTGGACGACGAGGAAGTAGCCCGCGTAACCCATGTCCTTGATGACCCGAAGCTCGTACTCGGCGCGCTCGCTCGCGGGTGCGGTTATGGCGTGGTAGCGGCGCCTTAGGCCCTCACGCGTAAGCTCGGCGAGATGGTCGTCGAGGGTCGCGCCATCGGGGACCTCGAAGCGCGGCAACAACAGGTTGCCTAGCGCGATCGTGACGTTGCAACGGTCGGCGACCTCGAGCGTGGTCTCACAGGCACCCGGCCACGCCTCGAACTTGGCGGCCATCTCCTGAGGTGTCTTGAGGTAGAACTCGTCCGAGTCGAACTTGAAGCGGGCGGGATCGGCAAGCTCGGTCGCGGTGTTGATGCACAGAAGGACGTCGTGTGCGCCCGAGTCGTCTTTGTGCGTGTAGTGAGAGTCGTTCGTCGCGACCCACGGAATCCCCATCTCTTTGCCGAGCTCGACGAGCTTGTCGTTGAGCGGCTTCTGGACCCCTATTCCGTGGTCTTGGAGCTCGAGGTAGAAACGGTCGCCGAATAACTCCCTGTAGTGGGCGATCTTTGAGCGCGCCCCATCGAGGTTCCCAGCCACGATCAGCTTGGGTATCTCGGCCGAGAGGCACCCGGAGAGACAGATCAAGCCCCCGGCATGCTCGGCGAGGATCTCGTGGTCGGCGCGTGGGTGGTAGTGAAAACCTTCGAGCCAGGCCTTGGAAGACAGCTTTACGAGGTTTTTGTAGCCGGTGTCGTCGGCAGCAAGCAGCGTGATGTGCGAGGTCCGCTCGGTGTTGTCCTTCTGGGCGGGCTTCTCGCGTCTGTCCCCGGAGAAGAGGTAGCCCTCCATGCCCACGATGGGCTTGACGCCCGTGGCCCTGCCCGTCTTGTAGAAGTCGAGGACGCCGTACATGACCCCGTGATCGGTGATGGCGCAGGCGGGCATGCCTGCGTCGGCGGCGGCGGCGAACATGTCGCCGATGCGGCTGGCGCCGTCGAGCATCGAATACTCGGTGTGGGCGTGAAGGTGTACGAAGCTCAAGGCTTGGAGGCTTTCTCAGAGGAAATAACAGCGATGTGTTTTCTTACCATCCAGCCTCCGCCGCGCGCAACCACCTGCGCCACACCCGAGGGTTCAGGAGGCCAAGCCGGTGGGTCAGGGCGTCGCCAGGCCGGCGCGATCGAGGGCGGCGGCGAGGTCCTGGGGGAGATCGTCGGCGACCTCGATGCGCCTGAAGTCGTCAGGATGAGGAAACGCCAGGCGCCACGCGTGCAGGAAGGGGCGTTCGAGGCCCAGGCGCTTCGCCTGATCGCCCCCGCCACCATAGGTCCCGTCCCCCATCACGGGATGCCCGAGGTGCTCGAGGTGGACCCTGATCTGATGGGTGCGCCCGGTCTCGAGGGTCAGCTCGACGAGGGCAAGCTCGGGGGCGGCCTCGAGAACCCTGTAGTGGGTTATCGCAGAGCGCCCATCGGGGACGACGGCCATGAGCGTCCGCCGGCGGGGACTGCGGCCGATCGGGGCGTCGACCGTCCCCGAGCGCGCCGGCATGACCCCGCGCACCAGGGCCAGGTATCGCCGCTCGATCCGGCGCGCCCCGAGCGCCCCCGTGAGGTGCTCGTGGGCCGCGTCGTCGCGTGCGACGAGCAGCAAGCCCGAAGTGTCCTTGTCGAGCCTGTGGACGATTCCCGGGCGGGCCGAGCCCAAGCCGGCCAGCGGTCCACCAAGCCCGAGCAGCGCGTTGACCAGGGTCCCGCCGGCGTGGCCGCCGGCAGGATGCGTGACAAGGCCGGGGGCCTTCGACACCACAAGCACGCGCTCGTCCGAGTAGCGAATGTCGAGGGGGATGTCCTCGGGCGAGGGCGGAGCGCCCCTTGAGTCCTCGAGCCGCCCTTCGACGACGTCGTCGGGCTCGAGACGGCGGCTCGGGCGCACCGTCTGGCCCCCGACCCTCACCTCTCCTGCGGCCAGAGCGGCCTGGGCGAGCCGCCTTGCCACTGCGGCGCGGCGCGCCAGGACGACATCGACCCGCTCGCCGACCTCGGCGGGAAGGGGACGGAACGAGATCACGCCGCAGGCTCGCCCTGAGCGCCCCTCTGTAAGCGGATGCTCAGCACGAGGATGGACAACACCCCGAGGGTGATGGCCGAATCGGCAAGGTTGAACACCGGCCAGACGTGGAGATCCACGAAGTCGACGACTTTACCGTCGAAGTCGCGCCAGACACGGTCGACGACGTTGCCTGCGCCCCCGCCGAGCACGAGCCCGAGCGGAATCAGCATGCTCTCGTCCTCCAGCCGGCCGACCCACAGAAAGATGCTCGCAAGCACGATCAGGGTCACGACGAGAAAGAAGGTCGGGAAGCCCTGCAGGACGCCGAAAGCGCCGCCCGAGTTGAACGTGAGCCGCAGCGTCAGCACTCCGGGGATGAGATCAATGGGGCCTCTCGTCAAAGCATCGAGAGCGATCTGCTTGGTGATCTGGTCGAGCGCCACGATGACCCCGCCGATCGCGATGAGCTTGAGATAGATGCCCCTGCCCATTCCGGTCGCCGGTCCCCCCTCGCTGCGCACTGGCGCGGCCCCCGCTACCGGGCGCGCTCCTCCCTGCGTTTGCAGTCGAGGCACAAGACGGCGTGGGGCAACGCCTTGAGGCGCGCCGCCTCGATTGGCCTTCCGCACCTCTCGCACTGACCATAGGTCCCCTCGTCGAGGCGCCTCAGGGCGTGGTCGATCTGCTCGATGAGATCGAGGATGTTGTTGCGGATCGAGAGATCGCGCTCCCGGTCGAAGGTCGCCGTTCCGGCGTCGGCAAAATCGTCATCGAGCCCAATCTCGCCCATCATCTCGGCCTGGGAGCTATCGAAGGACTCCTCCCCGAGCTCGCCCTCCCTGCCCTTGAGCTCCTCTCGCTCGACGAGGAGCTGCTCGCGGATCGTGGCGAGCGCGGCGGCGTCGAGCCTTGAGCCGGATGGGCGGCGGGCCGTCCCCCGTGACGCCTTTTTCGCGGCCGGCTTCTTGGCGGCTGGCTTCGGGGCCGCCGGGGTGGCCTGCGACGCCCTCCCGGCCTTCCCCTGGGCGGACGCCGTGCGCGCCGCCGGCTTGCGCGCAGGGGTCTTGCGCGCAGGGGTCTTGCGCGCCACGCTCTTCTTGGCCGTCTTCTTCGGCGCCGAGCGCTTGGGTGTGGCCCTGGACGCGCCCGTCGAGGTTGTCTTCTTGGCCGAGGACTTGCGGGCGGCGGGCTTCTTGGCGGGGCTCATGGGCGCCGAAAGATAGCACAGGCGGACCACTTGGCCTTACCCTCGCGGGCCAGGCTTGGCGTGCTTCGCGGGCCAGGCTCGGCGTGCCTCGCGAGCCAGGCTCGGCCGGCCGGAGAAGGAGGCGGTCGGGCTTCGCGTGACCGCCGAAGGAGACGCCCCCCACCCTCGCGCTGGGGGCTAACCTTGGTCGACAGTGTCTAGGTCAACCGGGGGCCAGCCCTCCTACCGTCCCGTCGACGCGCGCGTGGCGTGGCCCGAGCTCGAGGCGCGCATCCGGCGCACCTGGACCGAGAAACGCGTCTACGAGCGCTCGCTTTCCGAGCGCGAGGGTCGCCCCGAATGGGTCTTCTACGAGGGACCGCCGACCGCCAATGGGAGGCCCGGAATCCACCATGTCCAGCCGCGCGCGGTCAAGGACCTCTTTTGCCGCTTCCAGACCATGCGCGGCCACTACGTCCATCGCAAGGGGGGCTGGGACTGCCACGGTCTTCCCGTTGAGGTCGAAGTCGAAAAGCAGCTCGGCATCACCCATAAGCGTCAGATCGAGCAGGACGTCGGCATCGAGGAGTTCACCAGGCTGTGCCGGGAGTCGGTGCAACGCTACGTCGACGACTGGGAGCGTTTCACCGGCCGCCTTGGTTTCTGGGTCGACCTCGATGACGCCTACTGGACGATGTCGAGGGGCTACATCGAGACCGTGTGGTGGCTTCTCAAGCAGATCTGGGACAAAGGCCTCCTCGAGGAGGACTTCAAGGTCGTCCCCTACTGCCCACGCTGCGAGACCTCGTTGTCGGCGCACGAACAGCACCAGCCCGACGCTTATAAGCAGGTCACGGACCCGTCGGTCTACGTCCGCTTTCCTCTGGCCGACGAGCCGAGTGTGGCGCTGCTGATCTGGACCACTACACCGTGGACGCTCCTTGCGAACATGGCGGCGGCGGTCGGTCCCAGCATCACCTACGTGAGGGTTGCGGACCCGTACCGCGCCGGCCACGACCTCATCGTCGCCAAGGAGCGGGCGGCCGCGCTGATGGGCCAGGAGGTGCGGCCGAAAGCTGAGATGTCCGGCGCCGACCTCCTCGGGCGGCGCTACAGGCCGCCCTTTGCGTTCGTTGCGTCCGGCGAGCAGGGGCATCGGATCGTGCCCGGAGATTTCGTCACCACAGACGACGGCTCGGGAATCGTGCACCTTGCGCCCTATGGGCAGGACGACATGGCGGTGGCCCGGCGCGACGGCCTCCCAATCGAGCAGATGGTCGACCCCTCGGGCAACGTCGTCGAGCGAGGCATCCCCTTCGCCGGCATGTACGTAAAGGACGCCGATCCGCGCATCATCGAGAATCTCGAGGGCCGCCGGCTTTTGTTCAGATCCGAGGACTACGAGCACTCCTATCCCCACTGCTGGCGGTGCCGCACGCCGCTCCTCTACTACCCGCGGCTCGACTGGTACATCAGGACCTCGGAGATGCGCGCCGAGCTGCAGGCGTCCAACGAGGACGTCAACTGGCAGCCGGCCACGATCAAGTACGGGCGCTTCGGCGACTGGCTCGCCAACAACGTCGACTGGTCACTGTCGCGCGACCGCTACTGGGGCACTCCACTGCCCATCTGGCGCTGCGAGGAGGGTCACGCGACCTGCGTCGGGTCGTTTGCCGAGCTATCGGAGCTCACGGGGGCCGACCTCGGCGACTTCGAACCCCACAGACCCTATGTCGACGACATCACCTTCGACTGCCCGAGGTGCACTCGCACGGCCCGCCGGGTCCTAAGCGTCATCGATGGTTGGTTCGACTCCGGCTCGATGCCGTTCGGGCAGTGGCATTACCCGTTCGAGAATGAAGAGGTCTTCGAGCGGCGCTTTCCCGCCGACTTCATCTCAGAAGGCATGGACCAAACGCGCGGCTGGTTCTACTCGCTGCTTGCTGTGTCGACGCTGGTGCGCGGCCAGAGCTCGTTCAAGAACTGCGTCGTCGGAGGACTCATGGTCGACGCATCCGGACGCAAGATGTCGAAGTCTCTGGGCAACGTCATCGACCCATGGACGGTCTTCGACACCCACGGGGCAGACGCCCTTCGCTGGTACCTGCTCACAGGAGGCACGCCATGGGCGGCGCGCCGGATTTCGATGGACATCGTTCAAGAGGCCCTGCGCAAGCACCTCCTCACGTTGTGGAACACGTACTCGTTCTGGGTCACCTACGCTGCGCTCGAGGGTTTTGACCCAAGTGCCGCGCCGGTCGCCGTGGCCGAGCGCCCGGAGATGGACCGCTGGATCCTCGCCGAGCTCGACGACGCGGTGCGCACGATGACCGCAGACCTCGAGGACTTCGACACGACTCGTTCGGGCCATAGGCTCGAGCGCTTCGTCGACGACCTCTCCAACTGGTACGTGCGGAGATCCCGCCGGCGCTTCTGGCGCTCGAGCGAAGACGCAGACACCCGCTCCGCCTTCCTCACGCTGTGGGAGTGCCTCGTCACCGTCGCCAAGCTGGCTGCGCCCTACACACCGTTTGTTGCCGAGGAGATCTTCTCGAACCTTGCAGCGGTTGACCCCAGGGAGCCCGATTCTGTCCACCTCGCGCTGTGGCCGGAGCCCGACGACCTGCGCGCCGACGACGGGCTGCGCGCTCGCATGGCTTTGGCCCGCCGGCTTGTGACCCTTGGCCGGTCGGCACGAACCGACGCCAAGGTGCGCGTGCGTCAGCCGCTGCGGCGCGCGCTCGTTGTTATGCCCCTCGCCGAGCGGGAGCACCTCACCGGGCTCGAGCGGCTTGTCGGAGATGAGCTAAACGTGAAGGAGATCGAGGTTGCTCACGGCCTCGAAGAGCTCGTGACCTACTCCGTCAAGCCCAACTTCAAGCTGCTCGGCCCCCGTTTCGGCGCGTCGGTCGGAGCCGTTGCCGGCTCCCTCGCGGCAGCCGATGCGGCAGCGCTCGTCGCCAAGCTCGAGGGCGACGGGGTCGCCACCATCGATGTCGAAGGTCGCGCCGAGGAGCTCAAGCGAGCGGAGGTCGACGTGCGCGTCGAGGGCCGCACGGGCTTCGTCTTCGCTCAGGATGGGCCTTACGGCGTGGCTCTCGATGTCGCGCTCACCCCCGAGCTCGTCGCCGAAGGGTCCGCTCGCGAGGTCGTTCGGGCGGTGCAGGACCTCCGCAAGGCCGGCGGCCTCGCGGTGCAGGACCGCATCGAGCTATGGCTCGACGCAGCCGAGGACGGAGTCGCGGCCGCGCTCACCGCTCACAGGGACGGCATCGCAGACGAGGTCCTCGCCGCCTCGACGCACGTGGGCGAGGCGCCCCCCGAGGGCCTCCCAAGCGCTAAGGTGCCGCTCGACGGCGGAGTCGTTAGCATCGCCATCGCCAGAGTCAA
>Ga0183260_10003604_pt1 | contig 12455 bp, 16 predicted proteins | sample AntDrymUQ4972206_2_FD_129768 | JGI IMG/M metagenome (GOLD analysis project Ga0183260, IMG submission 129768) | Polar desert sand microbial communities from Dry Valleys, Antarctica - metaG UQ497 (22.06) (version 2) (version 2) | ecosystem: Environmental > Terrestrial > Soil > Desert | place...
GATCTTGACGAGCCAATGTGAAGGACCCGTGCGATTGCTGTGCGCTTCCGAGGGTATTCGGCAGTCGGCTTGGTGCCGTGTCGAGGGTCGTCTCACGTGAGCGCGACGGTCTCCCTGGCCGGCGCCGGTTGGGCCGTTGCGTGGGCGACCGCGACTGCCCAGAGTGGAACCAGGAACTGTGGGACCCAGGCGACGCCCAGAAGCAGCAGCGGCGCGAGCACCAATCCCAGGACGGCTGCCCACCTGGGGACCTCCTGCCTCCGGCGCAGCTCGAGGGAGGAAGCCACAAGCACGACGGCGGCCGCGAGCAGACCCGGTACCAGGAGGGCGTAGAACCCCGCGTTGCTCAGGGTCCGGTACACCGTCGGGTCCGTGTCCGTCGGGAGTTCGCCGATGGCCACCCCCATCGGCAGGCTGCAGAAGAGCACCGCGGCCAGCATCAGCATCGCGGCGTACGCCGTGCCGGCCACGCGGACGGTCCCGGTCAACGCTGTTCTATCTGGGGCCAATGCCCGCATGAACAGTGAGATGAACACCAGGAACGCCAGTGCTGCGATGCTGAGGGCGTAACCCCCGATGATGCTCGGGGTGCGCTCCGCGGGGTCGCCGAACAGGGCCGAGACCTGGTCGTCGGAGTAGGCCCCCTCAGGGAGCCTGGGGAGGAACAGCGCCACGAAGTAGCAGACGGCGTACACCGTGGCTGAAGCGCGAAGTGGGATGTGCGAGTGGGACATGAGAGCTCCTTTCGTCGGTTCCTCGACGCTAGGAGCCGAGGCCCGCGCCGGGCCTCTCCATGGAGGAGGAACCGCGTCCGACTCGGGGCGGAGATGTTCCACCGGGAAACGGACTCCTCCGAGCCGCGGTGGTCACTACCGTGACTGGGGTGAGGCCAGCGAACCTGCGCAATAGCGCGGCGGTGGTGGACGTCGCTCTCGGGCTCGGGCTCGTGATGGTCGGGCAGCTCGAGGTGTGGTCGGGGACCGGGGACCGGTGGACCGCGGGGCTCGCCCTCCTGGCCACGGCGCCGGTGCTGGTGCGCAGGCTGGCCCCGGTCGGTGTCCTGCTGGCGTGCACGGGTGCCCTGACGATCCTCACGCTGCGTGGTGAGGACGAGTTCACCGTTGCCCAGCTGCTCGCCTTGATGCTGGCGACCTACACGGTGGGGACGACGCGGCCGGTGCGCAAGGCGGTGGTGTGGCTGGTGGGGGTCATCGCGGCCGCGCTGGCGAACAGTGCGGCGGCGCCCGATCCGGAGCCCGGCGACTTCGTCTTCCCGGTGATCCTGCTCGGCGTCCCCTGGGCCGCCGGCGCCTCCCTGCGGCAGTGGCGCCTGCGCGCGGACCAACTCCGCCGGCTGACCAACGAGTTGCGCGCGGAACGGAAGACGCACGCCCGGCTCGTCGTGACCGTCGAGCGCGGGCGGATTGCCCGCGACCTGCACGACTCCCTGGCCCAGTCCCTGAACGCGGTCGTGGTCCACGCCGAGGCCGCCGAGGCCGCCCTGGGCCGCGATGAGGACCGCGTCGCCAACTCCCTGGCCAGGATCCAGGAGGTGGGTCGCGCCTCGCTCGCCGACATTCGGCAGATACTGGTGGCGCTGCGCGGCGACGACGATGCCGTCGGTCAGCCGCGGCTCGACCAGCTTGACCTCTTGGTCGATCGGTTCCGGAAGGCGGGCTTGGAGGTGAGAACGGACGTTCGGTTGTCTGGCTCCACTCTCCCGGCGGCCGTGGAGGCCGCGGTGTACCGGATCGTGCAGGAAGGCTTGACCAACGTCATGAAGCACTCGGGCGGCGGACAGGCGTGGGTCACCATCCGTGGCGGCAGCGAGGTCGAGGCCGAAGTGCGCAACGACGGACGGAGCGCGGCGACCGCCACCGGCCCCTCAGGCTTCGGGATCCTCGGCATGCGGGAGCGGGTCCAGCTGCTCGGCGGCCGGCTCACGGCCGGCCAGGACGCCCAGGGCTGGGTGCTCCGTGTCCGGATCCCGCTGGAGGGGCCCTCGTGATCCGAGTCGTGCTCGCCGAGGACCACGCTCTGGTCCGGGAGGGGTTCCGCGCGATCCTTGACTTGCAGGACGACATCGAGGTCGTCGCCGAGGCCGAGGACGGTCTCCAGGCGCTCACCGCTTCTGCGAAGCACCGGCCGGACGTAGTCATCGTGGACATCCAAATGCCCCGGTTGGACGGGCTCACGGTGACCGAACGCATCAAGGCGCAGCCCGAGCCGACGCCGGCGGTGCTCGTCCTGACAACGTTCGATCGTGACGACTACGTGTTCCGGGCCCTGCGCGCGGGCGCGGCGGGCTTCCTACTCAAGGATGTGACCAGGAACCAGCTACTGCATGCGATCCGGGTCGTCGCCGCGGGCGAGGAGCTGCTCTCCCCAACCATCACCCGCCGGCTGGTGGAGCGCTTCCTCCGCTCACCGGCAACCAGCGGCCTCCTGGACGACCTCACCCAACGAGAGCGAGACGTTCTGCGGCTCGTCGGCCGAGGTCTGAGCAACCAGGAAATCGCCGCCGAGCTCGTGCTCGGCGAGGCGACGGTCAAGACACACCTCGGACACGTCTTCACCAAATGTGGACTACGCGACCGCGCCCAGGCAGTCGTCCTCGCCTACGAGTCTGGCCTCGTCGCGCCCGGAACCTGACCACCGCTCCCAGAATCCCGCCACCACAGCAGTACCCCTCCGCGCTCGGTCGAGAGCATCAGCAGCCCAGCTCGACGAAGGGTCGCGTCCCAACCTCGGTGCAAATGACAGCGGACGTAGGTTCCTCTCGTAGCCGCCAAGCAGCGAGAGAGGACCCACGCCCGTTTCCGTACGGGTATAGGTCTCCGGACACTCCGGCGCGGTTCACCGATGGGACCTCCGCAGGCGGCCTCAACGCCGGACGATGTACGAGACGCTGCTGCGTCGCGGTCAACCCGACGAGTTGATCGACTGGATCGACGGCGCGTTCCTGGTCGACCTTTGGGACGACCTGAGGCTTCCGCAGGCCATCCGACGGGCGTGGGACCCGGTCGTCGCCCTCGCCGGGGCGGTCCCGTCGAGCGACCGTGGTACGAACCGTCGAGTAGTTGCGGCTGACGGCATCCACCTGTTTGTCGCCGGCACTGTTGGCATAAACTGCCATTGGAGGTGGTCCAGGTGACGACCAGGAACGTTGTGCTCACCGAGCACCAGGAGGAGCTCATCGCTTCGCTGGTGGGGGCAGGCAAGTACCAGAACGCGAGTGAGGTCTTGCGGGAGGGTCTCCGCCTGCTCGAGCGCGAGGAGCAGGCGTTCAAGGCAAGGCTTCAGGCGTTCCGTGAGGCGGCCCAGAAGGGTTGGGACGACATCGACGCCGGCCGGTATACAGACGTTGCTGATCAGGATCTGGAGGACTACATCGCGAGTCTCAGCTCCCGCGCGAAGCGGGTCGCAAAGTCCGGCTGATGACGCAACACCGCCTCTCAATGTCGGCTCAGGCGGACATCACACGGATTCTCGACTGGTCCTCGGAGAACTTTGGTGAAGCAGCCGAGGCCCGCTACGCAGCCCTCATCGCTGCTGCCATTCGTCATGCCGCGAGTCGCACCAACAACATCGGCTTCGCCGCCCACCCCGAGTACGGCGATGGCGTCCTCACTTGGCACCTCGCCCTCAGCGCCGAGCAGTCACGTGGCGGACCTGTCCGGCGGCCGCGACACGTCCTCGTATGCCGGCGGGAAGGTGACGTACTTGCGATCGGTCGAGTCTTGCATGACTCGATGGATCCGTCGCGGCATCTCGCCCGCGAGACCGACTGGGACTAGACGCCGATGCCAGGGCCGTACGACGGCGCCGGGCGAGGCCGCTCGGGTTCCGGGTGCCTGACGTTCGGGGGGTGCGGACGTCGACGCGTACGTGAAGCCGATCTACACCGCGCCAAGCCCGGGCGCCGTGAATCAGCCGAGTCCGGGCGCCCCGGCGTAGGCAGGCAGCGCCGGCTGGCCGCCGAGGTGGCAGTAGAGCACCCGCGAACCGGCGGGGATCTCCCCGGAGCGCACCATGCCGATGAGGGCGGCCATCGACTTCCCCTCGTACACCGGGTCGGTCAACATCGCTTCGGTGCGGGCGGCGAGGTGGATCGCGTCGATGGTCTGCTCGTCGGGGATGCCGTAGGCGGGGCCCGCATAGCCGTCCAGCACCGTGATCTCGTCGTCACGCAACGGACGGGCGAGGCCGATCTTGTCAGCTGTGGCGGTGGCGATCCGGGTCACTTGGTCGATGGTCTGGGCGAGGGTGGCGGAGGCGTCCACGCCGATGACCCGTCGGTCGTCGCGATCCTCGAGCGCGAACCCGGCGATCATGCCGGCGTGACTCGACCCGGTCACGGTGCACACGACGACGGTGTCGAAGAACGTGTCGAGCTCGGCCTCCTGCGTTGCCACCTCGCGGGCCCAGTTGGCGAAGCCGAGCCCGCCGAGTGGGTGGTCGGAGGCACCCGCTGGGATGGCGTACGGCTTGCCGCCGGCCGCCTTGACCGACTCCAACGCCCGCTGCCAGCTTTCCCGTACGCCGATGTCGAACCCGGCGGGGTCGGTACGGATGTCGCCCCCCATGATCCGGGTGAGCTGGATGTTGCCGACCTTGTCGTAGGCCATGTCGGGCCAGTCGACCCAACGCTCCTGCACGGTCACCGCGCCGAGCCCGAGCCGGCGGGCGACCCCGGTGACCTGGCGGGTGTGGTTCGACTGCATGCCGCCGATCGAGACCAGCGTGTCGCAGCCGGAGTCGATCGCCTCGGCCGCCAGATACTCCAGCTTGCGGACCTTGTTGCCGCCGTACGATGCCCGAGTTGCAGTCCTCACGCTTGGCCCAGATCTCGACCTGCCCGCCCAGCGCCAGGCTCAGGCGCGGCAGCGGATGCACAGGTGAGGGTCCGAACAGCAGCGGCTCGCGGCGGAAATCGTCAAGGCTCATGTGCGCTCCCGGTGCGTTCTGTCGCCGTTGGGCCGAAGGCTACTGGCCGCCGCAGGGAGCGGACCGGCTGGCGGGTGACGCTGCGGCTCGACGCCAGAGGCGACCGTCGACAATTTTTATGCACTCCTGGCGCCGCGACTACGTTGCGTCCGTGTTGGAGGCCTGGGACCCGGCGGCCGAGGGCGTCATGACGCTGCCGAGCGGCCGACTGGCACGGGGCGCGGCCTGCGCAACGCCATGCCGGCCGGGCCGCCGCCGGACTTCGGCACGAGGCAGATCTGGGCTAGCACTTGTGCTACCGTTGTGCCATGGACGCCGTGGGCCTGCGCGAGCTGCGGCAGCGTGCGTCCGAGCTGGTCCGTCGGGTCGAAGCAGGGGACGAGGTGACCATCACTGTCGCCGGCCGCCCCAGCGCACGGCTGGTTGCTGTGGCACCGCGTGCGTGGCGGCAATGGGACGAGGTGGCTGAGTTGTTCACCGGGCCTGCAGACACCGCCTGGGAGCACGACCGAGGTCGTCTGGACCATGATCTCCGGGATCCGTGGGCGACGCGGTGAGAGCAGTCCTGGACACGAGCGTGATCATCGCCACCGACGTGGGTCCGCTCACCGGCGAGTTGGCGATCAGTGCCGCCACCCTGGCCGAGCTGCACTTCGGGGTGTTGGTGGCCGACGTCCCATCCATCCGCGCAGAGCGCCTGCGCCGGCTGTCCGTCCTGCAGCGCCAGTTCCAAGCGCTGCCCGTCGACGACGCGGTCGCCGCCAGCTACGGCAGGTTGGCGGCAGCCGTCGCGACAGCCGGCAGTCAGCCTCGTGCCCGCACGATGGACCTGCTGATCGCCGCCACCGCGCATGCGTACGGCGCACGGCTTTTCACCCGCAACATCGCTGACTTCGCCGGCGCGGACCAGCTGGTCGAGGTGGTCGAGGTCTGACCGTCCACTGGCGGGATCCGTGTTCGTCGATATCCGCCAGTAGGGCGTCGAAGATATCCCGTGCGACGTCGCTAGCGTTTGTGGCGTGGGAGCTATCGAGGTCACGAACCTCCGGCTGGCGTACGGGGAGCTGCAAGCAGTCGACGGGGTGAGCTTCGAGGTCGCGGAGGGGGAGTTCTTCGGCATCCTCGGGCCCAACGGGGCCGGCAAGACCACCACGCTGGAGATGATCGAGGGTCTCCGCCAACCCGACTCCGGGGACGTCCGGCTGCTCGGGCAGCCACCGTGGCCGCGCAAGGACAAGCTGCTGGCACGCATCGGCGTACAGCTGCAGGCGTCGTCGTTCTTCGAGCGCTTGACCGCCCGGGAGCAGATCCACACCTTCGCCGCGCTGTACGGGGTCGGGCGCGGCCCAGCAGACGACTGGCTCGAGCGGGTCGGGTTGGCCGGCAAGGCCGACACCCGCACCGAGGACCTGTCCGGCGGGCAGACGCAGCGGCTGTCGATCGCCTGCGCGCTGATCCACGACCCGGAGGTGGTCTTCCTCGACGAGCCCACCGCAGGCCTCGACCCGCAGGCTCGTCGCAACCTGTGGGACCTGTTGTCCCAGCTCAACGAGTCCGGTCGCACGGTGGTGTTGACCACGCACTACATGGACGAGGCGGACACTCTCGCGGACCGGGTCGCGATCATGGACCGCGGCAAGATCCTCAAGCTCGACACACCCGCCGCGCTCGTACGCGGGCTGGCTGCGCCGGTGCACATCTCGCTGGGTCCCGGTCAGCTGTCTCGCGAGGACGCCAGCACGATCCGCGGGGTGGACGAGGCCACCGAAGAGGGCGGCGACCTGGTGCTGTCCACCCGTACGCCAGCCGACGTGCTCACCCAGCTGGCGTCGACAGACCGGCTGGACGGGCTGCAGGTCAAAGCGGCCACGCTGGAAGACGTGTTCTTGGACGCGACCGGTCGGGAGTACCGCGCATGAGCACGCCCTTCGTCGCGTTAGCCGCTGCCATCTTGCGGGGCTTCCTCCGCGACAAGGCGTCGCTCTTCTTCGCGGTTGTCTTCCCGCTGATGTTCCTGGTGCTTTTCGGGGCGGTCTTCGACGACACCACTGCCGACAAGATCGAGCTCATCGAGGTCGGCGAGGTGAGCCTGCTCGACGACCTGCCCGACGAAGCGCAGGCGGGTTTCGTCGACGCGTTCGAGGTCGCCAAGGGCGACGACCTGGGGGCGGCCATCGGCGAGGTGCGTGCCGGTGATGCCGATGTCGCGATCGAGCAGCAGGACCAGAGCGTCATCGCGCACTACACCGAGACCGACCAGGTCGCGGCGGCGCAGACACTCGGAACGCTTAACGCCTTCGTCGACGGTGCGAACGTCGCCGCGTCCGGCCAGCCTCCCCGCTTCCAGCTCTCGGTCGAGCCCGTCGAGGACGAATCGCTGGCGAACATCGACTTCGTCACGCCCGGCCTACTGGGGTGGGCGGTCGCGATGAGCGCGGCATTCGGTGCCGCGGCCACCCTGCAGGGGTGGCGCCAGACCAAGCTGCTGCGGCGGCTGCAGCTGGCACCGGTCCGTACCCGGACGATCGTCGGTGCCCGGGTCGTGACAACCCTGCTGGTCGCCTTCGGGCAGACCGCGATCTTCCTCGGGCTGGGGAGCGCGGCGTTCGGGCTGAACCTGAGCGGATCGTGGCCGATGGCCATCCCGCTGGTCGCCGCCGGCGCGTTGTGCTTCATGGCCCTGGGGTTGTTGGCGGGTGCAGTCACCAAGACCACCGAGGGCGCGGTCAACATGGCCAACTTCCTGGTGCTGCCAATGGCCTTCCTCAGCGGCTCCTTCTTCCCGCTGGAGGGCGCGCCCGACTGGCTTCAGGTGATCTCCAAGGCGCTACCCCTGCGGCACATGAACGACGCGATGCTCGATGTGATGGTGCGCGGGCAGGGCCCGTCCGCAGCGTTCCCGACGCTCGGGCTCTTGTTGGCGTTCGCGGTGGTGATGACGCTGGTGGCCGCACGGCTGTTTCGCTGGGAGACGACCTGACCAAGCGCGCACCACTGCTTCGCCTCACTCAGTCGCGAGTGCTTGACCCGTAGCGGCTCGCCGTGCCGCCTCGAACGGCACGCGGTCGAAGATGATCCGCAGGTGGGTGATCTTGCCGTCTGCCACCGACAGGCACTCCGCGGCCGGGGCATCGCGGACCGGAACTGTGTCTGTGTCGTACATCAGCACGGCAGTCGTGTCGTCGCCGAATGCGGCGACGAGGTGCGAGCTGGTGAGGATCCGCGCGAACGGCTCCATGAAGCCCCGAAAAGCCTCGGCTCCCTGCAGGTGGCCGGCCGGTGCCTGGCAGGTGATGTCGTCGGCGATGTAGGTTATCGCCTGGTCGAAGTCGTGCCCTGTCCAGGCGTGGTGATAGGCGAGCGCGGTGTCCAGCGCGGCCCTGTGGTTGTTGCCCATGGCTTGTCCCTCCGTGCGGGGTCGTTGGTGACTGTCGAGACACCGCTGACGCTGCAAACGGAACGCTTCGGCGCAGATTGACCCCGCCGTGTCGAGACGTGGAAGCATGCCGCGGTGAGCCCATCGACGCTGGAGCGGGCGCAGGACGGGGACGAGCATGCTTTTCGCGAGCTCACCGCTCCGCACGTTCGTGAGCTGCATCTGCACTGCTACCGGATGCTCGGGTCGGTGGCCGACGCCGACGACCTCCTGCAGGAGACGCTGATCGCCGCTTGGCGCGCGTTGGGTGGCTTCGCCGGCCGGGCGTCTCTGCGCGCGTGGCTGTACCGCATCGCCACCAACCGTTGTTTGAACGCGATCCGGGACACCAAGCGACGTGCACCAGCCGAACCGGTCCCCCCGTTCGATCCGCCGCCGCCGTCACGCCGAGGCGACGTGACCTGGTTGCAGCCATACCCGGACTTGTGGCTGGAGCAGGCAGCGGATCAGGCGCCGGGTCCTGCGGACAGCTATCACGCTCGCGAAACCGTCGAGTTAGCGTTCGTCGTCGCCCTGCAGCGGTTGCCTCCGCGTCAGATGGCCGCGCTGCTGCTGCACGACGTGCTCGACTTCTCGACCGTAGAGGTAGCCGAAATGCTGGGCACCCGCGCGACTGCGGTAAAGGGTGTCCTGCAACGTGCCCGCGCGTCTCCGGCCCGAGTCGGCGCCCGCTCGATGAGAAGCCCCGCGAGCCGGGGCGATTCCGCAGGCGAGTGGGAGCTTGCCCGCCGCTTCGCCGACGCGTTCGCCGCCGACGACATCGATGGTGTCATTGACCTGCTCACCGACGACGCGTGGTTGGCCATGCCGCCGGCACCACACGAATACGTTGGCCACGACGCGATCGGGGGCTTCTTGCACGCAAGTGCGGGTTGGCGGCCAGGTCGCCGCTTCCGGCTGGTGCCGACCCGGGCTAACACACAACCCGCCTTCGCCTGCTACCTCACCAGCCCCGAGATGCCGAGCGGTGACTCCGCCGGAATGCTCGTCCTCACCGTGTCCGACACACACGTCAGCGGCATCACCCGCTTCCTCGACCACCGCCTCCCATTGCGTTTCGGGCTGGACGCCCCCAGGTCGCTTCCCGACGTCAGCAAGCCGCTCGGCGCACTGGAAGTCCACACTGGGAGCGCACTGGCAACTGACTGGTAGCGTTCTCCCATGCAGACAACCATGGACTCCGTGGGACGGGTCGTCGTCCCCAAGTCGCTGCGCGAGGCGCTCGGTCTGGGTCCCGGCTCGACAGTGGACATCTCGTTTTACGGTGCTGGGTTGCAACTGGTCCCGGCGGGGCGTACGGCGCGGTTGGTTCAGGAACCCGGCGGGCTGGTGGCCACCGGGGAGACGACGATCGACGACGAGGATGTCTTTCGGCTGATTGACACCGGCCGGCGGTGAGCGTCCCGGTCGCGCTGGATACCAGCGTCGCGATCCCTTTGGTGGTTCAGATGCACCGAGCCCACCAAGCGGTCGTTCGCTGGTCGGCTGAGCGGGAGATCGCACTCAGTGGGCATTCGCTGGTCGAGACCTACTCGGTGCTGACCCGTCTGCCCGGCGACCTGCGATTGACGCCCGCAGACGCCGCTCGACTGCTGAGCGATCGCTTCGCTCAGCCCTTGCTCCTCGGTGCGGACTCGACGACCAATCTCCCGCATACGCTCGGCCGGCTCGGCATCGCCGGCGGCGCGGTGTATGACGCGCTAGTGGGCCTGGCGGCCGCAGAGCACGGCGCTGACCTGGCCACCCGGGACAGCCGCGCCAAGGCGACGTACGAGCGGGTGGGCGTGCGGGTGATCGTCGTCGACGACTGAACCGCGTTGGGCGGCAGGACGCTGACGTTATGTCATGTGACCCCGCGGAGCCACGTGCCGTCGTCCGCGTTCCAACCGGCGCCGCGCTATCACCATGGTCACGTCATCGCATGGGCGTCGAGCCATGCCCTCGCCCTGCGCTGCGACGCGCGAGACAGCCAGGCGTCCTGGACCACCTCGGACAGCTCTTGCCGGGTGAGCTCGCCGATGCGGCTCGCCCACAGCAGCACCGACGGGTGCCCGTCGAAGTGCGGGGTGGTGAAGAAGGGCGACGCCTCGTCGCCTACGAGCGCCTGCTTGTCGGCATCCGAGGGCACCCAGAACACGATCACGTCCTCGGCCTAGTACCGCTGGCATGGGGTCTTCCCGACGCTGCGTCCGTTCTACGGGCCGGCTCGGCCTCGATACGTCGCGCGATCGTGGCCCAGCCGGTAAGGATGGCCACCCGGCGATGCGTCATGTCGCTTGGGCGTCGTTGTAACGTTCCAAGACTTCGAGGAGGGTCCGGCCCAGGTCAGTGATCCTGTAGCCCAGCCCACCCATAGCTCCCAAGGCGCGCACGAAGCCCGCGTTGGCTAGACCCGTGACCGTGACGTACGTCGTATCAACAGGCATCCCGGTCCGGCCGGCCACTGCTTCCACATTCCACGTCAGTCTCTCGACATCAGTGGTGATCTTCGCGGCCTGAACGCCAGGGTTGTCTCCTCCCTCTTCTCCCTCTTCCCTCCACTCCGGTGGTCCGTCCAATACCCGGAGTGCCGCGACGTGATGGCGTCGAATGTCCTGGAGGCCGATGAGCACGAGCTCGACGTCGTCAACGCGATCGGGCTGCAGCACTACAGATCCCAAAGCGGCCCCTAACGCGTCCAGGATCTCGTCCTGACCAGTCATCGCAGAGGCAAAAAGGACACGAGCCACAATCGGAATGAGACTTGGATTCTGGAGAATGCGTTCCGTCAGGTCCTCCCTTGACAGACCTGACAGGGTCTGAGCGGCACGAAGTGCGCGGGAGTGATTCCGTGCGTGCTCTTCACGAAGACCGCGCACGAAGCGTCGAGCCGGGTCCGCCATTAGGGGACCCAGGATCGGAACCATCGATACCAACCCGGCGCCAGCCTCATCACGCCAGTCGTCAGATGAAGGCATTCGACAAGCCTAGAGGCCGCCGATCACTGACCAGCCTCCGCGTCGCTCGACCGGGCCAGCTCGCAGGCCAGCCCGGTCGAGGTCGTGGGGTATTGGGAATGGATCAGGCGGCTGCGGCCTCCTGCTCTCCGACGTTGCCCACGACGACGGACTTGTCCGCACCGTTCCACTTGCCGTCGTGCATGCCAGCTTCCACCTGCTGCGCTAGCAGCAACCCGGTGAGCATGCGGCGCACAGTGGCCACGCTGACCTTCAGGTCATCCGCGATGGTGGCGATGGTGTCTCCGGCTTCTCTGCGCTTGGCCACCGTCTCGGCCCGTGTGCGCTCCTTGGTGCTCGGTGCCAGGTAGGGCAGGTTCCGCAGTGTCTGGTTCCGGCGCTGCCGGTAGAACCGGGCGGTGCCCTGGGCTGCCGCCTTGGCCAATGTGGCGGTCTGGGCTGGCGCCGCCTTGGTGCTGCTGGTCTTCGGTGTAGCGGTCTTGGTCGCCATGATGGCTACTCCTTCTGTTGGACCCCGCTGGGTCTGGTGTGTGGTACAGCCCCACCCTGCAGAAGATCGCCTCGCATGTTCAGAGTCGCTGGCCACAGCCGAGATTCCACCCGCCGAGCGCCCCTGCCCGCTCCTCACCCCACGCACACGCGCCAGGTCAGGCATGACTTCGCGCGTCATCAACTCAGTCGTTGGGGCGGGATGCGCCCGGTTGCGCGCGAGCTAACGCCAGGGAACGCCAACTACGTCGCCGACTGGTGCCCCCGCACTGCCCCCGCAGCCTGAAGGCTGACGGTGACAAAGGTGCTCCCACCAGTGTTTCTGCTGACCAGGGGCCGATTTAGCCAGAGCCGCCTTCGGGATTTGAACCCGAGACCTACGCATTACGAGACAGCGGCGCCACGCTCAACCGGGGCAGCTCGGATTCCAGCTCACGCTCAGCGGGTCCATCGCCGTCCACGGCCGTCCGTTGGCTTGGCTGCAAAGTTGGTTGCAAACCACGATGGACCACAGCAGGCTGTCGATGTCGTCGGTCACCTCCCCGCACGTTCGTCGGGTGACCGGTCATGACCGCCGACCCCATCATGACCGCCCCCGATTCTCCATCGCCTCCTCCACAAGACGC
>Ga0183260_10003607_pt1 | contig 12452 bp, 11 predicted proteins | sample AntDrymUQ4972206_2_FD_129768 | JGI IMG/M metagenome (GOLD analysis project Ga0183260, IMG submission 129768) | Polar desert sand microbial communities from Dry Valleys, Antarctica - metaG UQ497 (22.06) (version 2) (version 2) | ecosystem: Environmental > Terrestrial > Soil > Desert | place...
CAGGATAGGGAAGAGGCGCCGGTCGTCCGGCGCCTCTTCGTTACATGCGGGGATCGACTCCACGGCGCCTATTGATTCTCCTTCAGGATCGCGTTCGCCTTTGCGCCCGCATCCTTGACCGCCTTTTCGGTATCCGCAAGCTTGCCCGTCGCGATCCCGACGAGCATGTCCTCCATGACGGTGCGGATATCCTGCTGGCCGCGGACGTTCGGCTCGGGCACCGCCGTGCCGGAGAGATCGAACGCCGACTTGCCCTGCGTGTCCTTCGCCCAGTACGTCTTCAGCGACGCGTTGTCGGCGGCGCTCTTCCGCACCGGCATGTAGCTGGACTTGATCGCCCAGTCCGCGGTCTGGTCGCCTTCCGCGAACCACTTGATGAACATCCAGGACGCGAGCTGCTTCTCCGGCGTGCTGCGGAAGGAGATGATGTTCGCGCCGTACTGGACGGTCTTCGCCTTCGCGGCATCCGTCTGCGGGATGCTTGTGATGCTCCAGCTCGGTGCCGCCTTGTCCTTCGGGAACGACGACACGAAGAACGGACGGCCCGTGCTGGACTCCTGGACGAACGCCACCTTCCCGACGCCGAAGTCGGTCTGGTAGTCAAAGCCCTTCGGCACGTAGGCGACGCCCTCGCCGAGGAGCTTCTGGAACAGCTTCGCGGCCTCGATGCCTTCCTTGCCGTCCCACGCAACGGCCTTGTTGTCCTCGCTCATGAGGCGTCCGCCGCGGGAGAGGACCCACCCGTTGAACGTCGATGCCGAGGTCGGTGCGGCCCAGCCGTAGCGCGTCACCTTGCCGTCGGCGCCCTTCTGGGTCACCGCACGCGCGACCTTCTCGAACTCGTCCCACGTGCGGGGTGTGGTCTGCCCGGCCGCCTTCAGGACGTCCTCGTTCTGGTACATGATCAGGAGCGACTTCGTGAACGGGAATGAGAGGAGCTTGTTTCCGAACTGCGGAAAGCGGTTCGTGTCCAGGTATGTCTTGAAGATGTCGTCGAGGCTCTCCTTGGGAAGCCCGTTCTTCTTCGAGGCCACGTACGGATCGAGGTCCAGAACGACGTCGGCCTTCTGGTAGTCGGCGACGAAGCTCTCGTAGCCCACCGCGATCTCCGGCAGCGCGCCGGCCTGGATCGCGCCGAGCGTCTTCTGGTACAGCTGGGTGTAGCCGCCCTGGTACTCCATGACGACGGTGACACCCTTGCCGTTCGTGCTGTTGAACTTGTCGACCATTTCCTGGAGCGCTTTCGCGTTCGTGCCGGTCTGCGTGTGCCACAGCGTGACGCTCACCGGACTGGTCAGGTCGATGTCGGCCTCGGTGCTCTGCGCGCCCTGCGGGGCCGTGCTGCCCTGACAGGCCGACGCGACTATCAGCGCCGCGAACAGGATCGCCGCCTTCAGCTTCATGCTGCCCTCCTACTCCCGTGCCTTGGACCCTCACTGTTCGGTACGTGTGCGTGCCCGCGATGGACGTGCTGTGAGCGGCGTGTGTCAGCCGCGGATGCCGGCTCGCGCGTATCCCTGGATGAGCTGTCGCTGCGCGACCAGGAATAGAACGATGACCGGCAGTATCACGAAAGTCGCCGCCGCCATCGTCAAATGGTACTGCGACCCGAACTCGCTGGAGAACACCTGGACGCCGAGCTGGACGGGCCGCAGCTCGTCCTTCGACGTGACCAGGAGCGGCCACAGGAACGCGTTCCACGACGCGAGGAAATTGAAGAGCGCGACCGTGACGAGCACCGGCGTCGAGTTCGGCAGCAGGATGCTCCAGAGGAACCGCAGGTGCCCCGCGCCATCGATCCGCGCGGCGTCGAACAGCTCCTTGGGGAAGGAAAGGAAGAACTGGCGCAGGAGGAAGATCGAGAAGCCCGACGCGACGAACGGGAGGATCTGCGCCCAGTACGTGTCGTAGAGGTTCAGGTACCGGCGGCCCATGATCACGAAGTTTGGGATGATCGTCGCCTCATTCGGGATCATCAGCGTGGCGAGGACGAGCGTGAAGATGACCGACTTGCCCTTGAACTCCATGCGGGCGAACGCGTACGCCGCGAGCGTCGCCGTGATGAGCGTTCCGATCGTTACCGACGTCGCCACGAGGATCGTGTTCAGGAAGTAGCGTGCCCACGGCGCCTCGCTCCAGGCTGTCGCGAAGTTCTCCGGGTGCAGCTCGCGCGGAATGAGCGTTGGCGGGAACTGCGATGCCTCGAAGAAGTCCTTGAACGCGGTCGTGAGCATCCAGTAGAAGGGGAAAACGAGGAGCGCCGCGAGCGAGCCGAGCCACAGGTGCTTCAGCACGCTCGAGGGGCGAAACGGGCGACGGCGCGGCTTCACCGCCGCGCTGGCGTCAGTCGTGTCGCCTCGGCTCGCGAGCATCGCTCGTGCGTCCGCGCCGCCGTGCGCGACGTCGCGTTCCGCCCTCGCTCACTCGTAGTGCACCCGGCGGCCGACGAGGCGGAACTGGAAGAACGTGAGCAGCAGGATGATCCCGACCAGGATGAACGCCATCGCCGAGCCGATGCCGAAGTTGCCTTGCTGGAAGAACGTGCGGAAGATCTCGAGCGACACCACGCGGGAGGTGTCGAGTGGGCCGCCGCGCGTCATGACGAAGACCTGGTTGAATGCGCGCAGCGCGCCGATGGTCGCGATGATCAGCACGAAGAAGGTCGTCGGCGACAGGAGCGGCATCGTGATCTTCCAGAAGATCTGCCGCTCCGTGGCCCCGTCGATACGCGCAGCCTCGTAGTACTCGGGTGAGATGCTCCCGAGACCCGCCATGAAGATGACGACCTGATAGCCGATGAAGTGCCAGACCGTGAAGATGCACACGCCGATGAGCGCGAGGCTCGGGCCGGCGGCCCATGCGGGGACGCCCAGACCGAGGCCGCCCGCGATGAGCTCGATCACGCCGCTCGGCTCGTCGAGCCAGCGCTGCGCCGGTAGCCCGACGCCCTCGAGCGCCCAGTTCATCAGCCCGTAGGTGGGGTTGAATATCCATGCGAAGACGATGGCGGCCGCCACCGTCGACGTGATGTATGGCATGAAGTACGCGGTACGGTAGAAACCGCGGGCGCGCAGCGGCCGGAATAGCACGACGGCGATCCCGAGCGCGATCGCGATCTCGATCGGCACCGTGAACAGGACATACGTGAAGGTCGTGCCGAGCGACTTCCAGAAAGCCTCGGACCGAGGCCCCCACAGGACGTCGGCGTAGTTCTGCAGACCAACGAACGGTCCCTGGATGATCACCCAGCGGAAGAGCGAGATCCAGAACGCGAAGAAGGCCGGAAAGAACTCGAAGACGCCGAGACCGATGATCGCCGGCAGGAGGAACAGCCATGCGTGCACGTTCTCGATGAGCGTGCGCCGGCGGCGGCCCTGTGGCGTCGCAGCCGGACGTGCCGAGACCACCCCTGCAGCCACCTATGGGCGATGATACGAGCGGTGCCCATCTACGACTACCGGTGCGACGCATGCGGACATGCCTTCTCGGCGGTCCAGTCCTACCAGGACGCGACGCTTGAGATCTGCCCCCAGTGCGGCGCACGGCCGCGGAAGCTGATGGTCTCGCCCGCGATCGTGTTCAAGGGCTCCGGGTGGTACAAGACCGACAGCCGCAGAGGCTCGAGCGACGCGAAGGCCGACGCGAAGGCGGACGGAAGGGATACCAAGGACGGACAGGACGGGAAAGCGGACGGGAAGGACGCGAAGGCGGAGGGCAAGGACGCGAAGGCGGACGGCAAGGACGCGAAGGCGGACGGCACGGGCGTGAAGGAGGGGAAGGGCGGAAAGGCCGAGACGACCGAGTCGAAACCCGCCGCGGCCGCCGAGAAGTCCAAGCCGGCGGAGGCGAAGAAGGAGCCGTCATCCTAGCCCGCGGGGCACGGCGCGCCCGCCGCATCGCCCTGGGATTCGGCAATGACGACTGCGGCTTCCTCGCGGGCGGCGTTGCCTACCAGATCTTCTTCGCGCTCATCCCGCTGCTCGCGCTCGCCATCGGCGCGTTCAGCCTCATCTACGGGCCCGAGCGCGCCGCAGGACAGCTCTCCACGCTCGTGCATCAGGTGTACCCGGCCGCGCGTCAGGAGGAGACCGACCTCGTCCGCGGCCTCGTCGAGGGCCGCGCCCTGTCTCTGGGGATCGGCCTCCTTGGGACCATCTTCTCGGCGAGCGCCATCTACGGCGCGCTCGACATCGCGCTCTCCGGCGTGCTCGGGCGCGACGGCCGGCGGAGCCTCGTCCGGGACAAGCTCGAGGCGCTCCTGTTCATGGGCGCGCTCGGGGGCCTCGCCGGCCTCTCCTTCGTCGCGTCGTACGGACTCCAGCTCGCGCAGGACCTCCTTGACGGTGCTGGCTTCGGCGAGGGACTGCGCCTGCTGCTCGGGATCTCCGCCCCGCTGCTCGGGCTACTGCCGGGCGTTGGCTTCTTCTACTTCGTCTACCGGCTCGTGCCACGGCGGCGCGTGGCGCGGGGCACGGCGCTCCGTGGTGCCCTGGTATCGGCCGTGCTCTGGGAGGTGGCGAAGCTGGCGTTCGCCGCGCTGACGCGCCTGCTGGGGATCTTCCAAGCGTATGGAGCGCTGGCGTTCGCGGCGGGGCTGCTGACCTGGATCTACGTGAGCGCGGCGATCGTGCTGATCGGGGCCCAGTTCATCAAGACGGAAGGTGAGTCGCCGTGATGGAGCGTCTCGAGCACCTCGCGAGCCGTCTCATCGAGGGCTGGACGGGCCGTCTCTTCGGCGCGCGGCTGCAGCCGGTCCAGCTCGCGAAGCGTCTCATCCGAGCGATGGAGTCGCGCCAGACGATCTCGCTCGCCAAGACCTTCGTCCCGAACTCGTACGTGCTCTCGCTGTCGCCGAGTGACTTCGCTCAGTTCGAGCAATACCGGCGAAGCCTGGAGCGCGATCTGGCGGAGGCCGTGCTGGGCGCGGCGCGGGACCGCGGCTTCACGCTCCTGGCATATCCGACGGTGGAGCTCGAGCGGGACGAGGACGTGCCACCCGGTGACGTGCGCGTTTCGTGCGCCCTCGTCGACGCGTCGGGCGAGGATGTCGAGCCCGGCGCACATGAGCTCGGGGCCGTCGAGTCGGGTCACACCATGGTCCTCGACCGTGAGGCGCTGCTGCGCGACCGTCAGCGCGCACCAAAGGCCGAGATCGAGATCGCCAAGGACCGGCGCCGGATCCCGCTCGGTCCCGAGCCGTGCACGATCGGGCGCGACCCGCAGAACGACATCGTTCTCGACGACCGGCCGATCTCGCGGAAGCACGCCGAGATCCGTCTGCGACTCGGGCGATACACGCTCTACGACCTGCAGAGCACCAACGGCACCTTCGTGAATGGTCGCCGGATCGCGGAAGTGGTCCTCTCTGACGGAGACCGCATCACGATCGGCGGCAACGACCTGGTCCTCCGGACAGAGAGATAGCGTGAGCGAGCCTCGGGCGCTGCCCGGCCGGGCGGATTCCGCCAGCCCGGAGCGCGCCGGCGACCGAAGACCCCCGCTCGAGCGGACTGCGTAGCTGTGGAGATCACCTTCACCGTCCTGCTCTGGGCCGTGCGGATCGCGTTCCTCGTGCTGCTGTACCTGTTCCTCGTCCGCGCGTTCGCGGGACTCTGGCGGGAGATGCGCACCGAGGAGGCCGCTCCAGCGCGACCCGGCGGCCTCGCGTACCTCGTTGTACAGCGCACCCACGCGGGTGGGCCGCGCTCGGGCGAGCGGCTGTCGCTGCGCGCGGTGACCTCCATCGGGCGAGATGGGGGCAACGACGTGGTCCTGAACGACGAGGCCGCGTCCGCCCGCCATTCGCTCGTGAGCTTCTCGGATGGCGAGTGGTGGATCGAGGATGCGGGCAGCACGAACGGCACGGTCGTCAACGGGACGAAGATCTGGCAAAGGGAGCGCCTCCACTATGGCGACGAGGTCGCCATCGGCCGCATCGGTCTCCGGCTGGAGCAGGCGTGATCCGGCTCCGCGCCGTGCCGCGCTTCGCCGAGCTGCGGCTGCTGGTCGTCGTCGCCGCCCTGCTCGTGCTGGGCTACGTCGCCGTCGTCGCGTCCGCGGTCGCCAGCTTCTCCGCGACGCCGGTCGTGGTGCCGATCACGTTCATCGGGCTCGCGCTGGCGTTGCATCTGTTCCTCGTCGTAAGGGGTACCCGCGGCGATCAGCTTCTCCTGCCGCTGGCGCTGGCGCTCACCGCGATCGGCCTCATCGAGGTCCAGCGTCTCGCGCCGGAGCGGCTGGCACTGCAGCAGCTGACGTGGTGCGCGATCGCTGGCGCCGCGTTCGTCGTGGCGATGCTGTTCCCGCGCGATCTCTCGGTGCTGTCGCGCTACAAGTACACCTGGGCGCTTGCGGGGGTCGCCCTGCTCATCTCGCCCCTGCTGCCCGGCATCGGGCGCGAGATCAACGGCGCCCGCATCTGGATCGGTGTCGGCAACCTGTTCCAGTTCCAGCCGTCGGAGGCCGTGAAGATCCTGCTGGTCGTCTTCTTCGCGGCGTACCTGGATGAGCACCGCGAGATGATCAGGTCGTCGCCGCGGCGATTCGGCCCGATGCCGGTGCCCCCGCTCCCGTACCTCCTGCCGATCCTCCTCATGTGGGGCATCGCGATGATCGTGATGGTCTTCGAAAAGGATCTCGGCGCGACGCTGCTGTTCTTCGGCATCTTCCTGGCGATGCTCTACGTCGCGACCGGCGAGGGGTTCTACACGATCCTTGGCGCGGCAATGCTCATCGCCGGAGGCGTCCTCGCGTACCAGGCGTTCGGGCACGTGCAGGCCCGTGTCGACACGTGGCTCGCGCCATTCGACGAGGAGCTCCGATTCGGCCCGAGCTTCCAGCTCGTGCAGGGGCTCTTCGCTTTCGCGAACGGGGGCCTCCTCGGTGCCGGGCTGGGGAACGGCATGCCCGAGCGGATCCCGATCGTCTGGAGCGACTTCGTCTTCGCCGCGTTCACCGAAGAGACGGGATTCGTCGGCGGGCTCGCGCTCCTGGCGCTCTACCTGGTGTTCGTGTTCCGCGGCATGCTCATTGCCCTCCGCGCCCCGACCACGTTCCTGCAGCTGCTCGCCGCCGGGCTGGCGTTCATCGTCGCGTTCCAGACGCTCGTCATCGTCGGCGGCAATGCGAAGCTGATCCCGCTCACGGGCGTCACGCTGCCGTTCGTCTCGTATGGCGGCAGCTCTCTCGTGACGAACTTCCTGCTCACCGCGTTGCTCATCCGCGTGAGCGACATCACGGCGCGCGTGCGGGGCGGCCCGTGATCAGGCGGACGGCGTCCACAACGGTGCTGCTGGGCCGGTGAGCCCCATGGCCGCGAACATCCGCGCCCTGACGCTCGTCATCGCGATCGCGTTCCTCGCGACCTCGCTCGGCGTCGGGTACTGGACGCTCGTGGCCGCTGAGGAGCTGTCCGACGACCCGTTCAACCCGCGCCTCCTCGCGGCCTCGATCGACCGGCCGCGCGGGCGCATCGTCGACGCGAGGGGAGGCGAGCTCGCCGCAAGCCGCCAGACGCCCGACGGGTGGCGTCGCGTGTATGCCGACCGCTCGCTCGCTCAGGTCACGGGCTACGCATCGTTCAAGTACGGCACCGCCGGCGTCGAGGGCGCCTATGGCGAGTCTCTCATCGGGCAGGATCCGGCGGACCCCGTCGGCCGCATGCGCGCGAGGTACCTGAAGCAGCTCGCGGAGCCCGGTTCGCTGATGCTCGGGATCGAGCCCGCGGTCCAGCAGGCGGCCGTCGCGGCGCTCGGCGGCCGCCGCGGCGCGATCGTGGTCCTCGATCCGCGCACCGGTGCCATCCGCGCGTCGGTCAGCCTGCCGAACTACGAGCCGTCGCTCGTGTCGGATCCCGCCCAGCAGGACGTCGCGTGGACGCAGCTGAACCAGAACCGCGAGCGTCCTCTCGTGAACCGCGTGGCGCAGGGGCTGTACCCGCCCGGCTCCACCTTCAAGGTCGTGACCGCCGCGGCCGCCGTCGAGAACGGCGTCGACCCGAAGGAGAAGATCCGCATCGACGACCCGTTCCAGGGCGATCCTTCGTGGGGGCCGTACCGGGTGCGCTCGTCGTCGCAGGCGCACGGTGACTTCGATCTCTCGCTCGCGATGCAGCGCTCCGAGAACATCTACTTCGCGAAGCGCGCGCTCCAGATCGGCGGTGCGCGGCTCGCCGAGTACGCAGCACGGTTCGGCATCGGGACGGCGCCGAAGCTCGATCTTCCCGCGGGCCGCGGCCAGCTCTCGAACGCCGGCACCCTGGACAGCCCGATCCTTATCGCGGACACCGCCTACGGCCAGGGCGAGCTGCTCGTCTCACCCTTGCAGATGGCGCTGGTCGCGGCCACGATCGCGAACGGCGGCGTGATGCCGACGCCGCACTATGCGCGTGCGGTCCTGGACGCCGGCGGCGCGGTCATCCGGACGATCGCGCCCGGCCCCGCCGGTCAGGTGATCAGGCCCGAGACCGCTCGGATCGTCGCGCAAGCCATGGTCGACGCGGTCCAGACGGCAGGAGCGTTCGCGTCCGCGGCGCGCGTGCAGGGGATGAACGTCGCGGGCAAGACGGGCACCGCTGAGAACCCCAGCGGCCCGCCGCACGGCTGGTTCATCGGCTTCGCGCCGGCGGAGGCGCCGACGGCGGTGGTCGCCGTGCTCATCGAGAACTCACCGAAAGGCGGCGAGGACGCCGCCCCGCTCGGCGGTGCCGTCCTTCGCGCGGCGGTGGGAACCCGGGCGCCGTGACCTGTGTATGTGAACCACCGGGCGCTTGGCACGTTCTGTACAGAACACCCTGACCACCTACCATCCTCGGAGGGCGGGCACCCATTGATGAAGGGGAGCGTTGTGTGACAGGAACCGAGCTGAGCCAGCGGGCCAGGGCCGTGGTCGAGAATGTCGAGAGGGCCATCTTCGGCAAGCATCACGAGGTCGAGCTCGCGCTCGTGGCGCTGCTTTGCCGTGGGCACATCCTGGTCGAGGACGTGCCCGGGACCGGCAAGACCGTCCTCGCGAAGGCACTCGCGCGGTCGCTCGGCTGCTCCTTCCGGCGTATCCAGTTCACGCCGGATCTCCTGCCGTCCGACGTGACGGGCGTCGCGATCTACAACCAACGGAACCAGACCTTCGAGTTCCGCGCCGGTCCGGTCATGAGCCAGATCGTGCTCGCCGACGAGATCAACCGCGCCACGCCGAAGACGCAGTCGGCGCTCCTCGAGGCGATGGACGAGCAGCAGATCACCGTGGACGGCACGACGTACCAGCTGCCGGACCCGTTCCTCGTGCTCGCGACGCAGAACCCGATCGAGTACGAGGGCACCTTCCCGCTTCCCGAGGCGCAGCTCGACCGATTCTTCCTCCGGGTCCAGCTCGGGTACCCGACGGAGAAGCAGGAGATCGCGATCCTCGATGCCCAGCGCATCCAGCACCCGCTCGAGTCGCTCGGCCAGGTCATCTCAGCCGACGAGCTCATCGAGGCACAGCACTACGTGAAGGAGATCCACCTCGCCCCGGCCGTGAAGGCGTACGTCGTGAGCGTCGTCACCGCGACGCGCTCTCATCCCGACGTGTACCTCGGCGCCTCGCCCCGCGGGTCGCTCGCGCTCGCGCGCGCGGCCCAGGCGTACGCTGCCATCAATGGCCGCGACTACGTCGTGCCTGACGACGTGAAGGCGCTCGCCGCTCCGACGCTCGCGCATCGGCTCATCCTCCAGCCGCAGGCGCGGTTGAAGGACCTCGCCGCGACGACGGTGATCGCCGAAGTGCTCGCGAGCGTTCCGGTGGAGCACGTGAGCACCACGGCCGCGCGGGCCTAGCGGTGCGGTTCTGGCACGTCGCGGTCGTATGGCTCGTCCTCTTCATCGCGGCCGTCGCGAGCGAGATCGAGCTGCTCTCGTATCTCAGCTACCTCCTGCTGTTCGCGGGCGGCGCGATGTGGGTGGTCTCGCGTCTCACGATGGAAGGCCTCTCGGTACGGCGCACGCTCGGGCAGGCATACGCGCATCTCGGTGACACGATCGAGCTCCAGTACGAGCTGCGGAACGAGCACGCGCTCGGGAAGCTGTGGCTCGAGGTCTTCGAGGAGTCCAACTGGCCAGAGCATCTGCCCGGCCGGGTGCTATCCATCGGCGGCAGGAAGACACGCAAGTGGAAAGTCCTCGTGAAAGCGGCGCGACGCGGACGGTTCCGTCTCGGACCGGTCGTCATGCGGAGCGGCGACCCGTTCGGACTGTTCCGGACGGAGCTGCGCGTGCCGGACGAGGCGCTCCTGCTCGTCTACCCGCGCGTCGTGCCGATCCCGTTCTGGACGCTACCGGGCTCCGTCCTCGAGGGGAGCGTTCTCACGGGACAGCGCTCGCTGCAGTCGACGTCGATGGTCATGGGCATCCGCGAGTACCGGCCGGGCGACGCGCTGAACCGCATCCACTGGCGCTCGTCTGCGCGTCACCGCGAGCTCCAGGTCAAGGAGTTCGAGCTCGACAAGACCGCCGACCTCTGGATCTACCTCGACCTCGAACGGCACTGGCACCGCGGGGAGGGGGAGGACTCCACAGAAGAGCGCTGCATCACGGTCGCCGCGAGCGTCGTGCAAAAAGCGTTGCGTGAGCACCGGAATGTCGGGCTCATCACGACCGGAGCCCGTGCGGAAGTGCTCCATCCCGACCGCGGCTCGAAGCAGTTCGGGAAGCTCATGCAGTACCTCGCGGAGATGCAGGTGGGTGGCACCCGCTCGCTCGCCGAGACGGTCGTCGAGACGCTGCCGCGTCTGCGCCGCGGCGCCTCGGCCCTGCTGATCACGCCGTCCCTCGACCCCGGGTGGGTGCGTCCCGCGAGCACCTTGCGCGAGTCATCCATCGCGACGCAGGCGGTGATCGTGGCGCCGCCCATCGAGGGCGACGACCGCGACCGCGCGCGCCGCTACGCGCTGCTCGGTGAGCTCGCCGTGGCCGGAGTGCGCGCCGCGTACCTCGGGCCGCGCGACGCCGTCGAGGACCTCTTCCGCGGAGCGGGCAGTGCCGCGGCTTAGGGCCGTCGCGAAGAGCCTCTTTCCGCCGATCGACGGCGGCCGCCTGCGCTTCCGCGGCGGGCTCGTCGCCCTGCCACTTTTCCTCGGCATCAACCTCCTCTACCCGCTGTCGCTGCAGCAGGCCGACTGGGTGGCAACGAGCGAGCACTTGACCTATGTCGCCGCGCTCGCGGTGCTGTTCGGCACGATCGCCGGCAACGGGCGGATGGACGTCCGGCGCGCGGGTCTCCTCGGCGCCGCGCTCGGCACGTTCGTCGTCATGCTGCTCACCATCTACGCGGATTCGGGCGGGACTCTCCGTGAGCGTGCGGTGATCGTCGCAACGCACGTGAACAACTGGCTCACACAGGCGGTGGCCGGCGAGGCCGCGACCGATCCGACCGCGTTCGTGCTCTTCCTGGGCGCCAGCGTATGGGCGGCGAGCTACCTCGGGAGCTTCGCCCTTGCGCGCGAGCACCGCGTCTGGGACGCGATACTCCTGTGCGGCTTCTGCCTCGTGGTGAACGTCTCGCTCGCGCTCACGTCGCTGCTCTTCGACCTCATCGTGTTCACCCTATGCACCCTCGTCCTCCTCACGCGGCTGCACATCGTCGGCCTGCAGGAGCGCTGGAGGCGGCAGAACATCCAGCCTGCCGGCGAGATGGACTGGCGCGTGCTGCGCGGTGGCCTTACCTGGACGGCCGTTCTCGTGATCATGGCGCTCGTCACCCCGCGGGTCGGTGCCGCCGAGGCGATGTCGACCGCACTGACCACTTTCGAGGGCCCGTATCACGTCGTCGAGGCCGAGTGGCAGCGCTTCTTCGCCGGAGTGTCCGGACCGAGCCGGCTTCGCGGCGTCTCCTTCACCGACGCGATCAGGCTCGGTCTCGCGCCGAACCTGGGCGATCGCACCGTTTTCACGGTCGACGTGCCTGAGGGGCAGGCGGGGCGGTTCTGGCGGGCCGTCACCTACGACTTTTACACGGGCGCGGGGTGGAAGACGACGGAGACCGACAAGGCGGACAGGGTGGTCCCGGCCTACGGCGGGCGTGAGAAGGTCGACTTCGTCTTCGACGTGCAGGTGTCGCACGGCAACCTGCTCTTCAGCGCGAACGAAGCGTCCAAGGCAAGCGTGGCTCACCAGTTCCAGACGGGCGATGACCGCAATTACTCGACCTCACTGCGCGCCGTCAACCGCCACCAGGCTGTCGGCCCGTACCAGGTGACCTCGTTCGTCTCGACCGCGGACAAGGCCGCGCTCCGGAGATCGCCGCAGAGCTATCCCGCCTACGTGAAGCAGAAGTACCTCCAGTTGCCGTCCAGCCTTCCCCAGCGCGTGAAGGACAAGGCGCGCCAGGTCGCGGCCGATCAGCCGACCGCGTACGACAAGGCCGAGACGATCGAGAGCTGGCTGCGCACGACGTACCGCTACTCGACCGTGGTGAAGACC
>Ga0183260_10003608_pt1 | contig 12448 bp, 10 predicted proteins | sample AntDrymUQ4972206_2_FD_129768 | JGI IMG/M metagenome (GOLD analysis project Ga0183260, IMG submission 129768) | Polar desert sand microbial communities from Dry Valleys, Antarctica - metaG UQ497 (22.06) (version 2) (version 2) | ecosystem: Environmental > Terrestrial > Soil > Desert | place...
CGAGCGGCACGAGGGTCGGCGCAATCGCTATCGCCCAGGCCAGCAGGCCCGACACCATCAGCGCCGTCGACTCGAGCGTCCAGGTCAGCGCCCTGTTGAGGCGCGCCTGGTCTCCCTGCAGTCGGCTGAAGGCAGGAAACGCCACCCGGCCGATGACTTCATCGACGCTGCCCGCGAGGCGTCCCAGTCGAAAGCCGAAATTCAGGTAGCCGATCGCTGCAAGCCCGCCGGCAAGACCACCGAAGATCGGCACGAGGCCTTCGCGCGCGCTGGTGAGCAGCCCGGTTCCCTGGAACGGCAGCCCGAAGCCGATGATGCGCCTGGCCGCCGCCCGGTCAAACCCTGGCCGCACGCCACGGCCCCAGGCGACATTGGCGAGGACGGTTCCCGCCACGGCGTGGGCGAGGACGGCCCAGATGAACGACCACGCGCCGGCGCCGGACAACGCCAGGGCAATCGATGTCACGAGGTAGACGAGGTGCTGCACCACCTCGATCGTCGCCAGCGGCCCAAAGCGGAGGACCCGCGACATCATCGCCGTCGGCAGCGCCTTGAGTGCGTACAGCGGAAGGATGAGGGCAGCCACGCGGACCATCCAGTCGATATCCGCCGGCAAGGAGGGAGATACAAGGCGGGCGAGAGGCGCCAACAGCCAGATCAGCGCGGTGAGGGCCGTGGCGATGGCGACCTGGAGCGTGAAGACCGTCGCCTGTTCGCGCTCGGTCGGTCTCGCGCGCTGCTGGATGAGCGCGGGCCCGAGGCCAAAGTCCGCGACGGGCCCGACCAGATTGACCAGGAACGTCACTACGGCAAAGGTGCCGAAGTCCTCGGGCAGGAGGATACGGGCGAGAATCGCCGTGCCCACGAATGCGAGGATTCGGATGATGGCCGTCCGCAGGATGAGCTGCATCACGGCCGTCCGGCCGCTTCGGCCGATTGCCGCAACCTCCCGGCCGGGATCCACGGGGAGGTCGACGGATGTCACGGCTGCGATCATAGGGGGGCTGGCCGGCTCGAGGCCGAGGCCGTCGGCACGGTGTCCGAACGAGGGTGAGCTTCATGCGTCTGAGCGAATCGTCTACCGCTTACCTCGCCGGCGAGGACTTCACCAGCAACCTCGACTTCGATCTGCACGGGATCGGCCATGCGCAGCCAGCGGCGCAGCGGTCGGACTACCTGCGCTCACTGGTGCGCGGCCAGGACATCCTGGATGTCGGCTTTGTCGGACACCTGCCGCTGATCGACATGGAGCGAGAACGAGGCAACTGGCTGCACGACATCCTGCGCGACTCCGCCAATTATTGCGCCGGCATCGATATCGACCGTGAGGGTTGTGTATACCTCACGGGGCTGGGGTTCAGCGACATCTTCTGCGCAGACATCGTCAACGAAGACCTGCCCGCACCGCTCAGGGATCGGCACTTCGACCTCGTCGTGCTTGGTGAGACGCTTGAGCACGTCGATGATCCAGTCGCATTTCTGACGGGAATTCGCGAGCGCTTGGCTGGGATTGCCGACCGACTGGTGCTCACGACGCCCAACGCCTTCCGGATGCAGAACACGATCACGACGATGCGCGGTCACGAGCTCATCAACTCTGATCACCGCTATTGGTTCAGCCCCTACACGCTGGCCAAGGTGATGTGGAGGTCGGGCTTCCGGGCGATCGATATCAGCACGGTCTGGGCCGAGCGACCCAAACGGACGGTGAAGGGCTTCATGAAGAAGGCGGTTGGACGCGCCTTTCCGGCCATGCGAGACACCCTCGTCGCCGAATCCCGACTCGAGCGCACGAGCTCCTGACCCAATTGGGCGGCGTGACGGAAAGGCCTGCGGCTCGGCGTGTTCCATTCGTGTTGGCGCTCGATGTCGAGCCAGACGAACAGCAGGTCCCGCTTGAGGAGCGACTGCCCTGGGCGGGCTTCGAGATCGGCTCGAGCGGTTGGACGGGGCGGGCCGTTGGCTCACGACCGCACTTAGACTGCTGGAAATGGTTGCTGCCCGAGGCGTCCTCTAGATGCGCGTCCTTGTAACCGGGTCCAGTGGCTTCGTCGGCAGATGGTTGTCGGAGGACCTTGCCGGCGCAGGCCACGAGGTCATCCCTGTAAGCGTCGATGTCGACGTCCGTCGCGCCGAGGACGTTCGGGACGTGTTCGCCGCTGCTCGACCCGACGCAGTCGCCCACCTGGCCGCCGTCGCCTTTGCACCCGACGCGGCAACGGACCCGCAGGCCGCCTTCGACGTCGCCGTCCTTGGCACGATCAACGTCCTCGAGCAGATCCGTGCCCTCCCCGACCCACCGGCGATCCTGGTGAGCGGCTCGTCCGAAGTGTACGGAGCGCCCGCGGCGGAGGACCTGCCGTTGTCAGAGGCCAGCCCCCTCCGGCCTCACTCGTCCTACTCGCTGTCGAAGGCAGCGCAGGAGGGCGTCGCCCTAGGCTATGCGGCTCGGCTTGGGCTTCGGGTGGTGGTGACTCGTTCCTTCAACCACACGGGCCCCGGCCAGCGCCCGGAGTTCGTCGTGCCCGCGCTCGCGCAGCGCGTCCTAGCAGTCGCCACCGGTGAGGCAAGCGAGATTCCCGTCGGCAACGTCGACGTCAGGCGCGACCTGGCCGACGTGCGTGACGTGGTGCGCGCCTACCGCCAGCTGCTCGAGGTCGCCGTGCGTGATCGGCACTTCGGCCGCGGGCTCGTCGTGAACGTTTGCACTGGGCGCTCGGTGGCCATTCGCGAGATTGTCGAGGAGCTGGCGCGCCTGGCCGGAATCACCCCGGTGCTGCGTGTTGACCCGGCTCTGGTCCGCTCCACTGACGCCCCGGAGATTCGGGGCGATCACTCCCTTCTCTCATCGATCACGGAATGGATGCCGGATTGGGCACTGGCAGACACGCTTCGCGACGTGTGGGCAGAGGTCACGGCCACCCAGGCCGTGCCGTCGACCAACTGACCCCGCCCATGCCCACGAGGATTCTCTTGGTTCTGCCGTCGCTGCGCGGAGGCGGGGTCGAGCGGTTCGTGGAGACGCTGCTCCCAGGCCTCGACCGTGCTCGGGTCTTGCCCACCCTCGGCCTGCTGCACCGCGTAGAGGAGGCGGGCTACGCCGCCGGCGTTCCGGAGGACGTACCGATTGTCGACTTCCACAAGAGCTCCGCGCTGGACCTGCCCTTCCTAGTGCGCCGCATCGCGAGCTACTTCGACGCGGAGCGCCCCGATGTCGTCATGGGCGTCATGACCTACCAGAACCTCCTGATCCTGGCAGCGCGCCGAATCAGCCGGCACCGCCCGCGCGTGATCGTCACCGAGCACACGAACCCCGACCTGTTGGCCCGCTCACTGCGCCGCCGCTGGCAGCTGCTTCTGGCGAGGCGCCTCTACCGCGACGCGGATGTCGTCGTATGCGTCTCAGACGGTCAACGCGAAGGCGTTCTGCGCCATTTTCGGTTGCGTCCAGAACGCGTGGTCCGCATCTACAACGGATCGAACCGCGAGATCGCCAAGCCGATCGCCGCTCACGACCTGCCGGGCTGGCCCGCCGTTGGCCCGGTGATCGTCTTCGCCGGGCACCTCAGCCAGGTAAAGGGCGTGCCGCACCTCGTGGAGGCGATGCCAATCGTGCGGCGCCGCGTGCCTGCCAGCCTCATGTTGCTCGGCGACGGCGACCTGCGAAAGCAGATGGAGGGCCGCGTGGCCGAGCTTGGCCTTGGAGGCGCCGTTCACTTCCTGGGCCACGTGCCTGACCCTACGCCCTATCTGGTCGCCGCTGACGTTGTGGCCGTGCCGTCGCTCGCTGACGCGCTATCGATGACCCTCGTCGAGGCCGCCCGCGCTGGAGCAGCCATCGTCGCCAGCGATTGTGACTACGGCCCGCGCGAGGTCATCAATGACAACGTGAGCGGTCTCCTGGTGCCGCCTGCTGACACGCCGCGTTTGGCCGAGGCAATCGAGCGCGTGCTGATCGATCCAGCGCTCGCGGCGCGTCTGCGTGACGAGGCGCGCCGCGCCGGCGAGCGCTTCTCGCCTGAGCGAATGGTCGCCGCCTACGAGGTGCTCATCGTCGCCGCGTGATCGCGCCGGAGGGTTGCCCGGACCGCCATTGGCGCCACGTCTGCGATCATGCCGCCCCATGATCACCGACAAAAGGGATCCGCCAGTGTCCGACTCAGGCGCAGGGTGACGGCGAGTGACTTCGCGCGGCAGACCGCGGAGCGGCCTCTTCGAATCCTCGCCGTAACGAACCAATATCCGGAGGATGGCGGCTGGCGCGGGATCAACGTCAAGGAGCACATCGACGACCTCCGCGCCCTGGGACATCACGTCGACATCGAACTCGTCGTGCAGGGCCGCAGTCGGGTCGACTATCTGCTGAGGTCGCGCCATGTCGCACGACGTGTCGGCGCGGGCGACTACGACGTGGTCCACACCCATTTTGGGATGACCGCCATGACCACCCGTCTCGTTCGCACAGTGCCCAAAGTGCTAACCCTCTACGGCAGCGACATCAATGAGACGTGGAAGCGGTGGATCACCCGCCTCGGATGGGGCGGGACCGCAGCCCGAATCTACGTCTCCGACCGCCTGCGCAGGAAGGCCGGAGATGAGAACGGGATCGTCATTCCCAACGGCGTCAACCTCGAGCTGTTCCGTCCCGGCGACCGCGAGGCAGCGCGGAGACGGCTCGGGTTCAGGCCCAATGAGAAGGTCGTGATGTTCGGGAGCGATCCGACGATCGGCGTCAAGGACCACGACGTGTTCAGCCAGGTCATGGGCGAGCTGGAACGGACCGGTGTCCCGATAACCGAGATGGTGCTGGCAGCTCCGGGCCAGGCTCGGGCCGACATCGTCGCCAAGTTCGATGCCGCCGACCTGCTCCTCTTCACCTCGCGCCAGGGGTCAGAGGGATCGCCAACAGTGGTCAAGGAAGCCGTGGTGATGGGCCTTCCGGTGGTCTCGGTGGATGTGGGCGACGTCGCCGAGATGCTGGCGGATGTGAGCCCGTCGTCGGTAGTGGCCTTCCCCACCGAGAAGTCTGGAGACCGGCGGGTCGAGCTGGTGAAGCGGCTGGCGACGGCCGCCGAGGCGGTTCTCGCAGAAGGGCGCCGTTCGAATGGCCGAGAGTCCAGGCAGTGGCTCGATTCGGCGCGCATCGCCCAACGGGTCGTCGACGTTTACACAGCGGTGATCCCGCACACCCCGTGAGCCCATCTGTTTCGCGTCGCATCACTGACGCCCTGGCGAGCCCGGGCAACCCTCGGTCGTTTTCGGCGCGAGCCCGGGCGCGACGTTGGCAGGAATTCCTGCGTCGCTTCCCTGATCTCGCCACGATGAACATCCTCGACCTCGGCGGCACGCCGGACTACTGGCGCAGCGCCGCTCCCCGCCCACTGACCGTGACCCTAGTGAACACCGACTCGTCACTCAACGTCGACGAGGATTGGATGCGGCTGCTGGTGGCGGATGCTTCGCATCCGCCGCTCACGGAACGCTTCGATCTGGTCGTGTCGAACAGCCTGCTCGAGCACATATCGATGGGCAGCCGGCAGGATTTTGCCGACAGCGTACGCAGGCACAGCGATCGTTGGTGGGTCCAGACACCGAACCGCGGCTTCCCGCTCGAGCCTCACTGGCTCTTTCCGTTCTTCCAGTTCCTGCCCGTGGCCGTGCGCGTCCTCCTGACTCGGAGATGGCCGCTTGGCCACCGCCACGCCCGATCCAGGCACGAGGCGACGCTGCTGGTCGGGGAGGTCAACCTGCTCGGGAAGAACGAGCTCCGGCGCTATTTCCCCGAATCCGAGATCTGGGTGGAGCGCGCCGCCGGCCTGCCGAAGTCGATCGTCGCGATCAGCCGGACTGACCTGGCGTCGGCGGCCTCGTGATACGCATCGACCGGGCACACCCCCTGGTCCCCGCGGCGATCGCGAGCGCAACACTGGCGGCGATCGCTGTCGCCTACGCGATCGCACCGGTTGGGCTGCGCGGACCGGCCCTCCTCGCCGCGGCGTCCGCTGTGCTCATTGGCTCATTCCTGCTCGTCCCCAAGCCGACGCTCGTCGTCTTCGCTCTGACAGTGCTGCTGTACGACACGATCGCCTTCTACGTCGGACCGAGCATCAAGCAGATCGACGAGGTATGTATTCCTGCCTTTGTCCTGATTGCCGCCTTACGAATTCGGCCCTGGCGACGGCCGTACCTGTCGCCCGTGCGGGACCTGGCCGTCGGGGCCCTATTCGGCCTGGCGATCCTCTCGAGCGTCTTCAATGGCGTGCCATTCGGGACGTGGCTGCCCGGGCTCTTGCTCTTGATCAAGGTGATCGCCTTCCTGTACCTGGTCATGTGGCACACCTACGAGCCGGTCGACCTGCGCCAGTTCGGCGTCGCCGTCGTCTCGGTTGGAATCGTGGCGGTGTCACTGGGCTACGTCGGACTGCTCGACCCCGGTGGCTTCCGGGCATTCTTCGGGTTCGTCGGCGGCTCGTACCCCCGCGGCCAGCTGCCTTCGATCAACTCGATCTTCCAGCACCCAGAGATGCTGGCCTGGTTCGGCACCTTCGTGTCGCTCTTCGCCTTCGGCTACTACGTCGTGTATCGCCGGTGGTGGCTGCTCGCGGCAGGGCTCTTCTTCTCGACCGCCGCGATCCTGACCGCGCGCCGGCGCGCCATCCTGGGCGTGATCGTCGGACTCCTGGCCGGTCTCGGCGCCCAGGTGAGAGCGCGCATCCCGGCCCGCCGGATCGCCCGCCATTGGCTGCCGGTGGCCGCCGGCATCCTCGTCCTCGGTCTCCTTTTCCTGCCGGGCCTGTCGACACTCCTCAATCAGACTGTCGGGGAGTTCCGCCCACCAGGGTCCGATCCGCCACCGGCGGTAGATGCCCCGCCGGAGCCTGGCCTCGAGAACGCGCGGCTTGCCGTGTACTACACCTCCGTCGAGGTGGCAGGGGACTACTTTCCGCTGGGGGCCGGCCTGGGCCGATACGGCAGCTGGATGAGCCGGGTGGACTACAGCCCCCTCTATGAGACCTACGGCCTGGACCGCGTGTACGGCCTGACGCGAGAGGTGCCGTCTTACATCACCGACACGTTCTGGCCGCAGATATTGGGTGAGACAGGAGTGTTCGGGCTGCTCGCCTACGTTGCCTTCGTCGGAGTCGTCGGTCTCCAGGTCTGGCGCGCCACTCAGCTGATGCGGCAGAGAGAGCCATTCCTGTACGCCTTCTGCCTGGCCACGCTGATGGTCTTCTTCCACGCGTTGGTAGAGACCGTCTTCAGCTCGCTCTTCCATTCACCGCCGAAGGTCTACCTCATCTTCGGCGCGATGGGCATTGCGCTCGCGCTACTCCGCCAGGCAACCAGCGCAAATGCAGCGGAAGACTCAGCTCCAGCCGGCGCCGAGGCGGAGAACCTGACCGGGCCTGGTGCGACGCCCGCTTGAGCTGGAGATCGTGTCCACAACGAGGCCGGCCGCCTCGTAGACGCGATCCCAATCGACCGCATCGTGGCCGACCAGCGCCACGATGACGTCGCTGGTTTCGAGCAGGTCGGTGAGCGCTACCGAGTCGTACGACCTACCCGAAGCGTCGGTGAATGTGTCGACGTGTGGATCGTGAAAGGAAACCTCGGCGCCTCGTCGGGCGAGCTCGGTCATGACCACCGCGGCCGGCGAGTTGCGCGAATCGCTGACGTTTGCCTTGAAGGCGACGCCGATCACTCCCACCCGTGCGCCGTTCGTCGACCGTCCTCGGTCGTTGAGCGCGGCGCTGATGAGCTCCGCGACGTGGACGGGCATCTCGGCGTTGATGTCGCCGGCAAGCTCGACGAAACGATCGGTGACGCCGAACTGCCGCGCCCGCCAGGCGAGGTAATAGGGATCGACCGGGACGCAGTGGCCGCCGACCCCTGGCCCGGGCCGGAAGGCCATGAATCCGAAGGGTTTGGTGGCCGCAGCGTCGATCACTTCCCAGACGTCGAGTCCCATGCGCTCGCACAGCAACGCCAGCTGGTTGACGAGCGCGATGTTGACGTTGCGGAAGACGTTTTCGAGCAGCTTTGCGAGCTCGGCGGCATCCGGCGAGGAGAGCTCATGTACATCGCCGCCAAGGCGACGCATGAGGCGCCCGGCGCGGGCCGTGTCCGCGGGCGTCACGCCGCCGACCAGCTTGGGCAGTGACTGCTGTGACTGGAGTGGGTCGCCCGGATTGATCCGCTCAGGCGCGAATGCAAGCGAGAAGTCGCGCCCTGCGACCAGGCCGGTGGTCTCGAGTCGTTCACGGAACGGGCCCATCGTTGTGCCCGGATAGGTCGTCGACTGGAGGATCACCAGCTGCCCGCGGCGCAGGGTTCGAGCGATCAGGTCCGCTGCGGACAGCACCGCCGTCAGGTCTGGCTCCTTCGCGGCCGTCACCGGGGTTGGAACGCAGACGAACACGACGTCGACGACGTCGAGGCCTGCGTCGACGGTCGACCGTAGCTCGAGGCCACGGTCGAGCGCCTGCCGCAAGCGAACATCTGGAACATCGCCCACGACCGAGCGGCCGTTGCGCAAGGATTCCAGGCGGCTCTCATCCGCGTCCACGCCGACCACGGAAAGCCCCGCCTCCAGCAGCGACAGCCCGAGCGGCAGGCCGACGTAGCCAAGGCCGATGATCGCGACGCGCGCCTCGTCCCGCGGCTCGGTGGCGGTCGAATCACCAACAGCCGGCGCGATCTCCGTCATCGCCCGGCCAGCCAGTCCACCATCACATCCGCAATCCGTTCCCCGGCGTGGCCGTCCCAGAGTGGCGGCACGGCATTTGGCTGCGTCCGGTCAGACGACAGCGCGTCCCGCGTCGCGGCGGGCAGGCCTTCGACGGACACCAGGCGATTGGTGCCGTGCGAGATGGTTATCGGTCGCTCGGTGTTCGGGCGAAGTGTGAGGCACGGTATGCCCAGAACGGTCGTCTCCTCCTGGATGCCGCCCGAGTCAGTGATCACCAGCGCGGCGCCCTTGACCAATGACAGGAACTCGATATAGCCGATCGGATCGATGACGTGCAGGTTGGGTACGCCGAGTATGCCCGCCTTCTCGAGAGTCGCCCGGCCGCGAGGGTGGAGCGGAAGAACGATGGGAAGCTGACCGGTCACTGCCCGCAGGACGCCCACCAGGGCTGACGCGTCCTTTTCGCCGTCGACGTTGCTGGGCCGGTGGAAGGTCGCCACGCCGTAACGCTCCGCCAGGCCGAACCTGGCGCGGGCAGCAGCCGGATCCAGCCGGTGGAGGTTGCCCAATAGGGTGTCGATCATCGGGTTGCCCACGAAGTGCACGCGGCCGGTAGACGCGCCCTCCCCGGTGAGGTTGTCGACCGCGTCCGGGCTGGTGGCAAACAGGAGGTCGCCAAGGAGGTCGGCGATGCGCCGGTTCATCTCTTCGGGCATCGACATGTCGAAGCTTCGGAGGCCCGCCTCCACGTGCGCGGTCGGGATGTGCAGGATGGCGGCGGTCACAGACGCCGCCATCGTCGAGGTAACGTCGCCATAGACGACCACGAGCGCCGGCCGCGCGCTCGCGTAGACACTCTCCAAGGTAACCAACAGCTCGGCGATCTGCTCAGAACGCCCGCGCGATCCGACGCCGAGGTGTACGTCAGGCTCTGGCAGCGCGAGCTCACGGAAGAAGACATCCGATAGCGCATCGTCGTAGTGCTGGCCGGTGTGCACGAGTCGCTGGTTGACGCCGCGTTCGCGCAGGGCATTCATGACCGGCGCGGCCTTCATGAAGTTCGGGCGCGCGCCGACCACATGCATGACGAGCCGCTCCCCCGCGTCGCTTGCCTTTGGAGTCGTCAAAACCTACCGCGAGCCAGGAGCCATGCGAAACGAATATATGCGGGGAGGCGCGTCAGCCGGCTCGGGTGTTCGGCAAACCGGAACAGCCACTCCAAACCGATGCGCTGCATCCACGCCGGCGCACGACGCCGGTGGCCCATGAACACGTCAAGGCTGCCGCCGATGCCCATGTAGAGCGCCGGCCAGGCCTTGTTGAGGGCGTCCATAAGGAGCTCCTGCTGCGGTGAGCCCATGCCAACGAAAACGAGGTCTGGCATGGCATTGGCGAGGTCGGACTTGAGATCCTTGACATCATCGGCGTCGAGATAGCCGTCGCGGTGCCCGACCACGACGACGCCCGGGATCACCTCTGCCAGCCGCTTGACTGCCGGCACGATGACGGACCGACTGGAACCGATGAGGTAGATCCGCTGCCCCACACGTGACCGCGCCAGCTCGAGCCACAGGTCCGCGCCGGCGATGCGGGAGGTGTGGAGACCGCGGCGTCGCAGGGCCAGGACGACCCCCATCCCATCTGGGTAGCCGATGTTGTGATCGACGATCCGGCGCACCCGCGGGTCCGCATTGGCGACCTTCTCCGCATTGAGTGCCACCAGAATCGCGGGAGCATGGGCGTGGGCCATTTCTATCAGCTCGCCACTCGATGCGAAGGGAAACACGCGAAAGCCACGGATCGTCGCCGAGGGCTTGTCAGCTTCACGCATGTGGAATCCCCAGGAACGCCTAATTGGGCGCCACGGTAGCACCGACCCTTCACCGGGCACGACCGGAGGCCAGTGCTAGACTCCGGCACCCGTCGCGGCCGGCAGCGCGCACGGCTGGACAGACTGAGGACGCATGGTTCGGCGGCACACGGCGACTCTTCGGGCAGCGCTGATGGCGGTCGATTTCGTCGGCGCCATGGCTCTCTTCATCGCCGTCTCGATCGCCCGCTATGGCATCGAGTGGCAGGACGGCTGGCGCCGGCTCGGCGCCGACGGCTGGCTCGCCGCAGCCGCCTTTGGCGCGGGCTGGGTGTTCGTCGTCTGGTTGCGCGGCCTGTATCGGCTCAGGGCGCGCTGGTCGATGCGCAGCGAGGTGGTCGCGCTGCTGCAGGCGACGGGCGTCCTCGCACTGACCACCATCACGTTGCTGTTCGTGATCAAGATCTCGGATGCCAGCCGACTCCTGATCGGTGTCCTGTTCGTGTCGATGGCCATCCTGTCGATTGCCTCGCGCATCCTGTTGCGCTCCTCCTTCAGCGCGCTGCGCGAACGTGGCTACATGACGCGCAACCTGCTCGTGCTCGGGGCCGGCACCGAGGCCCAGGATTTCGCGGACCGGATCGAGCGCCACTCGGACCTCGGTGTGCGCGTGATCGGCCACCTAAGTGGGGCCGACGGGATCGCCCCGGGCCTGACTCGGCCGGTCCTCGGGCCACTCGAACAGATCGAGGACGTCTTCCACGCCCAGGTCGTTGACGAGGTGGCGGTGTGCCTGCCCGTCCAGGCGTGGGACCTGGTCGAGCCCGTCACGCGGCTGTGCGCCGGTGAAGGCAAGGTTGTCCGCATCCCGTCCGATGGCGGCGGCCCACGTGTCGCCGGCGGTTACACGGAGGATTTCGACGGACAGCATGTCCTCTCGCTCGTGTACGGGCCGGACCGGGCCCTGGGCCTGCTCATCAAGCGCGTCGCGGACCTGACCATCGGCGTGGGCGCGCTGATCCTGTTGAGCCCGCTCTTCGCGTTCGTGGCAATGCGCATTCGCGCGCTCGACGGCAGTCCGGTGATGTTCCGCCAGACGCGCGTCGGACTCCACGGCCGTCGCTTCGAGCTGCTCAAGTTCCGGACGATGCAACTCGACGCCGAGCAGCGCCTGGCCGAGCTCGAGGAGCTGAACGAGGTCAGCGGCCGCGCCTTCAAGGTGACCAACGACCCACGGCTGACCCGGAGCGGCGCCTTCCTGCGTCGCACGGGCCTCGACGAGCTGCCCCAGCTGTGGAACGTCGTGCGCGGCGAGATGAGCCTGGTCGGGCCTCGGCCGCCGCTGCCTGTAGAGGTAGAGGGCTACGACGTGTGGCACCGCCGCCGACTGTCGATGAAGCCGGGCATCACCGGGCTGTGGCAGGTGAGCGCCCGCCGGGAGCCCGACTTCGACCGCTGGGTCACGCTGGACCTCGAGTACATCGATCGCTGGTCGCTGCTGCTCGACTTCAAGATCCTGTTGCGGACTATCCCGGCGGTGGTGAACCAGGAAGGCCGCTGACGGCACCGGAGCCCGCGCCACCCGCCAATTATTCAGTCAGTCAGCGCTAGGCGGGTCCAGGGCCGAACCTGCGTCTCTGCCGGGCGCCTCCACGTTCAGCGCAAGGCCCTGGAGGCTGCCGGTGGGGCACTTTTGGGTGCGAACTTCCGCTTAACGTTGCCATGCTGAACAAATGGCAGAATCGGGGCGCCGCCTCAGGTTGGCGTCCTGGATACCGCCGTGCCCGCGGCGGCGGGTGCTAGGCTCCCTCAGTAGCCGTGCAGGGTGGGGGACTGTTAGTGACTGAACTACATTCGACACGGGCGCCGCGCCGCGCTTGGCACCTCCGCTGGTTGCTGATCGCGCTCGCGCTGGTCATCGCCACGCCGGCGCCGGCCCACGCGGCGGA
>Ga0183260_10003609_pt1 | contig 12448 bp, 17 predicted proteins | sample AntDrymUQ4972206_2_FD_129768 | JGI IMG/M metagenome (GOLD analysis project Ga0183260, IMG submission 129768) | Polar desert sand microbial communities from Dry Valleys, Antarctica - metaG UQ497 (22.06) (version 2) (version 2) | ecosystem: Environmental > Terrestrial > Soil > Desert | place...
GTGGTCGAGCCCGGAAGAGTGCTTGGCGCTTATGAGCTCGCCAACAGGGTGTGCCAGGTCTTCGATTGTCCGCATTACGAGCATCTATCCATTCCAAAGGAGGTCGCCTGATCATGCACTAGAACCAGCCGGGCGCCGCCGGTAGCCGCTACGAGTAGCGTTGGCGCAACTCGCGGATAATGTGGGTGGAGTCCACCAGAACCTCATCGTCGATGGTCAAGATCGGGATGGCCCGCTGCCCGGAGAGCTCTATAACCTCCCCGCGACCGTCGGCGTCAGCGTTGACCTGTTCGTAGTCCAACTCCAGCCGGTCGAGCTCCTTCTTGACCCTCCGGCAGTACGGACAATAATCTCCCGTGTAGAGCTTGATGGTCTCTTTTTGCTGCTGCGCTACGCTCACGCGCCATCCCCTCATCCGTTGATGCGAAGAATACGTCAGAATACATAGATTATATCGTGCATGGTAGGAACGTCAGGCGGCGGAGGGTTCAGCCGGCCTCGACCACGATCTCCACCTCGACCGGAGAGCCGAGGGGAAGTTCGGAGACCCCGACGGCGGAGCGGGCGTGGAGCCCGGCGTCCCCGAAGACCTCGCCCAGGAATTCCGAAGCGCCGTTCAAGACCTCCGGCTGGCCATTGAAGCCTGGGGCCGACGCCACGTAGCCGGTAACCTTGATGATGCGGGCGATTCCGTCCAGGCCGTCCGCCTCGGCGGCAGCGGCGGCGAGGGCGTTCAGGGCGCAGAGCCGGGCGGCTTCTTTCGCCTCGTCCACGGAGACGGCGTCACCGACCTTGCCGGTGAAGGCAAGGTCTCCGTCCCGGAAAGGTAGCTGGCCGGCGGTGAAGATCAGGGTTCCGGAGCGGGTGGCGGGGACGTAGGAGCCGGCGGGCCGGGGGATGGGGGGCAGCTCGTGGCCGAGGTTCCTGAGCCGGGATGTGGGGTCCGTGGAGCCGGTCAACTAGTTCAGCGCCCCTTCGTACTCGCTCGGGTCATAGAGGAGCGGGTGGTCTCCGGCCAGGCGTTCGCCTGCGGTGACCTCGCCCACGATCACGGTGTGGTCCCCTGCCCGCACGGTGTCGAGCACCCGGCAGTCCAGGTAGGCCAGGCAGTCGAGCAAGTGCGGGGAGCCGCTCGGGGTCAGGCCGTAGGGGACCCCCAGGAACTTGTCCGCGTACTCACCGCTGGCGTCGCCGAAGTGAGTCGCCACGTTCACCTGGTCCTCGCGCAGGACGCTGAGGGCGAAGGTAGTGCTCTGGAGGATGTGGTCGTGGGTGTAGCGGTCCTCGCGCACGGAGATGGCGAGGCACGGCGGTTTCTCGGAGACCTGGGTCACCCAGGCCGCCGTCATGCCGCTCGTCTCGCGTCCTCTGCGGGTGGCGAGTACGTAGACCCCGTGGGTCAGATAGCGAAGAGAGCTCTGTATCGAGTCGCGATCCTGCGGGTCCCACTCCAACGCGCGTTCCCTCCTGTGTCGGGTGCGGGTATTCTATCAAGTGTGGGTATACTGCTGTCCATGCCGTACCAGAGCGTTAGGGGAAAATCTTGAGCCTCTCGCTCGTCGGCATCGGAGTCTTGCAGACCGTCCTGTACCTGATGTTCATCCGGGCCGCTGACCTCTACGAGCGCGAGCCGTTGCGCTATGTGGTCTCGGTCTTTGTCTGGGGCTTCACGGTGGCGGTCGGCATTTCGCTCGTCTTCAACACCCTGGCCTCCATGACCCTGAGCGCGATGGCGGGGGCGCAGGCGGCGGGCCTGATCACCGCCGTAATCGTCGCGCCCGTGGTGGAGGAGAGCGCCAAAGGGCTCGCCCTCGTGATAATTTTCGCCATCGCCTACCTTGTGGGCCGGCGACGCGGCGAGGTCGAGTTCTCCGGCGTGATGGACGGCATCGTCTACGGCTCGGCCGTCGGCTTCGGGTTCGCCATCGCCGAAGACCTCCTGTACTACGCTCAGTTCGGGGCCGAGACCTTCGTGGTGCGCCGGATCTTCGGCGGCTTCGCCCACGCCGCCTTTACCTCTCTGACGGGGATCGGGATAGGTCTTATTACCTGGGTGCGCTACGGCGCGCTGAAGGTAGCGTTGCCCATCCTGGGCCTGCTGGCGGCCATGACGCTGCACTCCCTGTTCAACCTGACCGCGACCCTGTTCGGGCCGCTGGCGTACGCCGTGATGTTCCTGGTGCTGCTCCTCTACATCGTCCTAATAGTCGTTTGGCTTGCCGTCGAGCGCCGGACCATCCGCAACGAGTTGCGCGGCGAGGTGAACGACGGCCTCATAAGCCCTGACGAGTACGAGATCCTCCCCACCTACTTCCGGCGGAAGGGCTACTATCTGGGCCTCTTCTTCTCCGGACGGCTGTCCACCTGGAGCCGGGCCCACAGGCTGCACCGGGCCGCCGTGGACCTGGCTTTCACCAAACGCCTCGCCCGCAACACCCACGCCGCGCCGCAGGAACTCCGCACCCGGAAGCTCCGGGGACGCATCCAGGATATCCGGGCCGCCACGTCCACCGCCAGGTCCTGAACCCCCGGGAGAAAGCCTCCGGTGTGCTGCTGGCCGGCGGGAAGAGCCGCCGGATGGGCCGCGACAAGCTGTCTCTGGAAGTCGGCGGCGTGCCGCTCGTCCGCCGGGTACACGACGTTCTGGCGTCCCGGTGCGAAGAGGTAGTGGTCGCCGGTGAAGCGCCGGGGATGGGAGATATCCGCTTTGTCCCTGACCTCCGACCGGGGAGAGGACCTCTGGCCGGCATGGAAGCGGGTCTGAAGGCCGCACGCCATCCGCTCGTTTTCGTGGCGGCGGGCGATATGCCGTTCGTGCCGGGAGATCTCGTCGGGTTCCTGCTGGAGTGCGTGGCCGCCGGAGCCTCCGCCGCCGTGCCGATGCATGGAGGACAGCCGCACACTCTGTGCGCGGCATACGACCGGAGGATATTGTCGGTCGTGTCCTCCGCGTTGGACGAGGGGATCGGGGTGGTGAGGACGCTACTGGAGATACTCGGCGAAGTGGAGTACGTGGACGAGGAGTTGCGGCGCTTCGGCGATCCAGAATTTTTCCTGATGAACGTCAACTCGCCGGAAGACCTCGACCGGGCCCGGACGGCGTTGCGTGGAAGCTTATCGTGAAGCCGAGGCGGCTGACGGGGCTCGTCCGGGACTTCGTCGGGTTGGTGGGTGTGTATCGTGGGCGTGGGCCCGAACCACTTGTTGGCGGAGTGGAGGCGCCTCGGGTGGCGGTGGTGCTGGGGGCGCAGGTACTCTCCGGCGGGCGGCCGAGCCGGACGCTTGATGCCCGCGCGCGGCACGCGGCCGGGCTTTACGCGGCGGCGGAGGTGGATCTTTTCGTCCCCACCGGCGGGGTCGGGGAGCACCCGCCGAGCGAGGCTGAGGTCATGGGGCGCATCCTGCGGGCCGGAGGTGTTCCAGAAGAGGCTATCTTGCTGGAAGATGCGGCGACGAGCACGTGGGACTCGGCGTGGTTGGTGGCGGATCTGGCGCGGCGGCGGGGGATAGGGGAGGTGCGGGCCGTAACGGACCCGCTGCACTGCGTGCGAACGGTCGGGGCGTTCCGAGAGGCCGGTCTCGCGGCGCGGGCGGAGCCGGTGTACGGTAGCCCGATGTGGCGCAAGTCGTGGTCGCGGCGCGGACAATTTATCCGGGAGATGGGGGCGCTGGTTTGGTACAGGATGAGGCACGGGGTAGGGTCGCGCTCCCGGCGGTAGCCGTCGGGGTGATCGCCGTCTCGTCGGCGGCCGTCTTGATACGGCTCTCCGAAGCCCCCGCCCTCGCGGTGGCCTTCTGGCGCTGTGCCCTGGGGGTCGCGATCCTCCTACCGCCGGCCGTCTTGCGGAAAGAACGGTTCCCAACCGGGAAGACGCTCTACGTCGGGATCGCTTCGGGGGTCGCGTTGGGGGCGCACTTTGGGTTCTGGATCGTCTCGCTCGACTACACGAGCGTGGCGGCGAGCGTGGTGCTGGTGAGCAACACGCCGGTCTTCGTGGCGATACTAGCCTACCTGTTCTTCGGAGAGAGGACCTCCCCGCTGTCCTTCGCCGGCATCCTCGTGGCGCTCGCCGGGACGGCGGTGATAGCCCAGGACGGCTCCGCCGGATCGGCAGCGATCTTCGGGAACGCGCTCGCCATCCTCGGGGCGGTAACGTTCACCGTCTACGTCCTCGTCGGACGCTCCCAGCGTTCGGGGGCTGAGCCGCTGGGCGTCTTGCCGCATTCCATCGTCCTCTACTCTGCGGCGGCGGGCGCGCTGCTGCCGGCCGCGCTGTTGTCGGGCGACGGGCTGTGGGGATACTCCTGGGAGACGTGGTTCTGGCTGTGGGCGATCGCGCTCGGACCCCAGATCCTGGGTCACACCGTCTTCAACTGGGCTTTAGGTTACGTCGAGGCTTCGGTCGTCTCCGGCGCCGTCCTGGCGGAGCCCGTGATCGCCTCCGTCCTCGCGTGGCTGATCCTCGCCGAGAAACCAGGCCCCGCGACCGTCCTCGGGGGTGTGGTCGTCCTCACGGGACTCTTCTTCCTGCTGCGCGGACGCCGTGGCTCACCTTCCGCCGAACCAGCAGTGGAGCCTGAGGTCGTTGGCCGGGAGTAGCGAGCCGGAGACCTCTCACAAAACGTCATTGAGGGATGTTGTATTCTGGCCGAGCGGACGATTTCGAGACGTGAGAGGAAGAGTTTGGGACCACTCAGGACAGGATTTCGGTACGGGGTCGTGGCTGTGCTCGTGGCGCTAGCCGCGGACATGCGCTTCCTGTTCGTCAGCCCGACGGGGACGCCGAACTGGATCCTCACGGCCATCGAGGAGTATCGGACCTCGCTCGCCCTGGCGGCCTACATCTTCCTCGGCCTCCTCGCCGCGCTCCGCATGCGGCCTGACCGCATGGAGCAAGGGGTACCCTACCGCTCCCTGCTGCTGCGCGACGGCGCCCTGGCGGCCACCGTGGTCGCCGTCATGGTGGGGGCGACGCTTTTCGTGCTCACCGCCCTCAACGCGACCGTTTTCTCCGACACCATCAGGGATTACGCCAACGACGCCGCCCCGAGTATCGTCGCCTACAACGAGAAGGTGGCGAATCGGCTCGACGATCCTCCTCCTGTCCCCGTCATCGCCGAGATAGAGCAGGGCCTCCAGCCTCCCGTGCTCCGGGACCTGGGCCGCTCCATCGCCAACTTCGTGTTGCGGGCGCTCTTGATCGGGACCGCCGGCGCCATCGTGGGTCTGCTGCGGGGCCGCGCCGGCTCGAACCGCGACGAGCGGCCCCAGAACCCACCCGGCGCCAAACCTCCGAATTCCCGATGAACCTCCGTCCCCGCCAGGTCGCGGCGGCGCTCCTCCTGGACGCCCTGCTCGGCGAACCGCCGGCGGGCCTGCACCCCGTGGTCTGGATGGGAAGGGCCATCTTGCTCGCCGAGCGAAGGGTTCTCGCCCGGAAGAGCCCCCGAGCCAGGTTGCTCTCCGGCGCCGCCCTCGCCCTGGCGCTTCCCGCTCTCAGCTTCGCCGTGGCGGGAGCCGCGATCCGGCAGACGCCAAACCCGCTCCGATGGCCTCTCGAAGTCCTCCTCCTGTCGAGCGCCCTGTCCATGCGTGGCTTGGCCCGCGCCGCGGCGGCCGTCGGGCGGGAACTGGAGCGCGGAGACCTGGAAGTGGCCCGCGTTCGCGTCGGGGAGTTCGTGGGCCGGGACACGGAGGCCCTGTCCGAAGGAGAGGCTGCGCGGGCGGCGGTCGAGTCGGTCGCGGAGAACACGAGCGACGGCGTTGTCGCGCCCATGCTCTACGGGCTCCTGTTCGGGGCGCCCGGCGCGTTTACCTATAAGGCCATAAACACCCTGGATTCGATGGTCGGCCACCGCGAAGCTCCATACACGGAGTTCGGCAGGGCTTCCGCCCGGCTAGACGACCTCGCCAACCTCGTCCCGGCCCGCCTTACGGCCCTTCTTGCCGCGGCGGTCTCCGGTCGCCCCGCGGCCACCCTCTCGTCCGCCCGGCGGTATGGCCCGCTCACCAGCAGCCCGAACGCCGGATGGACCGAGGCCGCCTTCGCGGACGCCTTGGGGTTACGTCTCGGCGGAACGAACTACTATGGCGGTGTGATCCGGAAAGGTCCGACGCTCGGCGACGGCCGGACGCCCGTCCCGCGGGACATCCGGCGGGCTGTGACCCTCATGCGCCGCCTCTGCACGCTCTTCGTGGGAGTGGTGCTTCTGTCTGAGGTGTTTCGTCGTGGTTGAGGGGTGGGCGGATCACGCCGGAGGACGCCACCACGGCGCGCATGGAGCACTCGCGTCCCGTTCGCTGACCCTCCTCGACAACATACTGGACTTCAGCCAGAACGTGAACCCGCTGGGGCCGCCGAACGGGACACTCGAAGCCGCGCAGCGGGCCGTCATGGACGAGTCAGGTAGCTACCCTGCCCTCGACTACCCTGATCTGCGCGAGGCGCTCGCGCTCTATATCGGGGTCTCTGCAGCAACCGTCCTGCCGACCAACGGAGGGGCCGAGGCGTTGTTCCTCGCCGCCTGTGCCGCGTCCGGGAATCGGGGCCAGAAGGCGGTTTTGCTGGAGCCGACCTTCTCCGAGTACGCCGCCGCCGCCAGGACGGCGGGCCTGGAGCCCGTCCACCGGATCTCCCGCCGCCCGGAGAATGATTTCGCCTTCGATGCCTCGGTCCTCGACGGTCTGGATGACGTGGCCGTCGTGTTCTTGTGCAATCCCAATAATCCCACGGGGAACGCCCTTTCACGGAAACAGGTAATGGACGTGGCGGAGAAGGTGCGGGAGGCAGGAGCGGCTCTCATAGTGGACGAGGCGTTCGCGGATTTCGTCCCCCGCGTGAGCGTGGCGCAGGAGGTGGATGAAAGGCTCTACGTTGCCCGCTCGCTCACCAAGTTCTTCGCCATACCGGGTTTGCGCCTCGGCGCTCTGATCTCCGCAAACCCTGACCTGGCGCAGTCCTTCCAGCCGTCGTGGTCCGTCAACGCTCCCGCCGCCGCTGCCGGAGCCGTCGCCGCCCGTGACCGGGACTTCGCCGAACGCTCCATCTCGACGGTGGAGTGTTTGCGCGAAGATCTCCATGCTGCCCTGAACGCCTTGCCTGGCATCGAAGCTTTCCCCGGAGCGGCGAACTTCCTGCTGGCCTGCGGTCCGGAAGGACTTGCCGGACGACTCGCGCGGCGCGGTGTTCTGGTTCGGGGGTGCGAGCCCTTCGTGGGACTCGGGCCGGAGTTCTTCCGGGTGGCGGTGCGGGGCGAAGTGGAGAACGGGCGCCTGATCAAAGCACTTCGGGAGGAGCTGTAGCCGTCCGCGCGCTTATCCTCGGCGGGGCCCGCAGCGGCAAGAGCGCCCTCGCGGAGCGGATGGCCGCGGATCTCGGCGGTGACCGGGTGCTCTACGTGGCGACGGCCGACGTGTCCGGCGACGAAGACCTGGCGCGGCGGGTCCGGGAACATCAGGAGCGCCGGCCTGCGAACTGGGGAACGGTCGAGGCCGGGGTAGATCTCCTGGAGGCGCTCGAAGAGGCTGGAGGGTGGGGCGCGGTGCTCGTGGATTCGCTGACGCTGTGGGTGTCGTCCCGGATGTTTGCGGGAGAGAAAGAGACGGAGACGTTGCGTAAATTCGACGCGTTCCTTAAAACGGCCGGTGATCTGGGGACGCCGCTGGTGCTGGTCAGCGACGAGGTGGGGCTCGGGGTGGTGCCGGAGAGTGAGTCGGGACGGCAGTTCCGGGATCTTCTGGGTCTCGTCAATCAGCGGACCGCGTCAGCGGCGGCGGAAGTCCATCTCTGCGTGGCCGGGCTGGGAGTCAGGGTCAAATAGCGTGCGCGCGTTGCTGTCGTTCTTCACGATCCTGCCGGTACGCGGCGCAACTCTCGAAGGAGCGGCTCGTAGCGTACACCTCCTCCCGCTCGTCGGTGTCGTCACGGCGCTTCCCGGCATGATCTTCGTCTTGCTGGGGTACGCCCTGCCGCCCGGGAGCGCGGCCACGCTGGCGATTGGAGCCGTGCTTCTGGTGGCGGGGTTTCATCACACCGACGGCGTCATGGACGTGGGCGACGCCCTGATGGTCCGGGGAACCCCGGCGCGCAGGCGCGAGGTGCTCAAGGACGCGCGGGTCGGCGTCGGGGCGGTCGGGGCGCTCTTTTTGGTTTATGCTCCAGCGCTCGCTGCCCTCGTCGCGCTCGTGGCCGTGTCCCCGGTGCGAGCCGTCCTCGCGCTCCTCGCGTCGGAGGTCGCGGCCCGATCCGCGATGCTGCTCACGCTGGCATTCGGAGCGCCGGCGGAGAAGGCATCCTCTGCCACGCCGTTCGTCCGGGCGATGGGGAGATCACACCGAGCCGTGGGCCTGGTGGTCTCGCTCGCCTTGCCGCCACTACTCGCGCTGCCGCTCGGCGGATTTGCTTTCCTCGTGGTCCTCCTGGCGGCACCGTTGGCTGCGCTCGCGGCGCTGCGATTAGCGAGTGCCGCATTCGGGGGGATCAACGGCGACGTTACCGGGGCCACGGGGGAGATCACCCGAACGTTGCTCCTCGTCGCGCTCTCGGGACTACTCTGAAAAACTGCGTGAGAACAGCATGGAATCGGGTCAAGCATCGCGGGTTTTTCGGGGCAGCAACTGCTCCTTGAGCGCCTCGAACAGCCACGCCTCGTACTCGTCGGGGGGCCATCCCGACTCTTCCACCAGTTCCCGGTAGACTTCCTGCTGGCAGAGGGCTCGTAGGATCGTGGCGGCCCGGCCCGCGTCCAGATCGGGGCGCAACGCGTCTTTCATCTCCTCGACGAACCGCTCCATCACCGCCCTCCTGCCACGTAGCGCCTCGCTCAACTCCGCGGCCGCCTCCCGGTCCACCGCCGCAGCGCCCTGGTAGATGGCGACCATGGCACCCCCGAACTCCCACTGGCGGCGGTTTTGGTGCGCCAACATCTCCAGGCGACGCTCGGGATCGTGCTGTTTGCGGGCTTCCTCGTGAATCTCACGCGCCCCCGTCCGCTCGTGCCAGGCCGTCCTTATCTCCCGTAGGATGGCCCGCTTGTTCTTGAAGGTCGCATAGACGGTGCTCACCGCCACACCGGCTTCCCCCGCTATGGCCTCCATCGTAGTGACGGCGTATCCCCGCTCCAAGAAAAGTCCCCTGGCAGCGTCCACGATCAGCCTCCGCGTCTCGAGCGCCTGCCTCTGGCGATGGGTCAGCCCCGCTTCCTGACGTATTCCTCCCGATCTCCTCAAACTTCGTCATTCCTCCCTTGACTTCGCCACGATAGTCACTGTAGTATTACTACATCGAATATAGCATAATTCAAGAGAAGGAAAGCGAGCGTGGAGAAAGCGGAGATGACGACCGAAGAGCGGAAGGGGGCCCTGACGCTCGGGGGCTTCGAGGAGATGTTCGGCAAGGGAGATGTCTCGGCGGTGGATGAGTTGCTTGCCAGCGACTCGGAGGACCATCAGGAGGCGCCGGGCGCGGATTTCGCCGGGCACCTCGAGGAACGTCATCTCCAGAATGCCAGGTCATACAGCGTGACAAGAACGAGGGGGCGGAGGGCGCCCGCCCTTTCTAACAAAGGAAAGCGATAAGGCGAGCCCCGACTAGAAGGAGGCAATAGTGAGCATACAGGGCGACGTTGAGGGGCCCAGCCGGCATTCCATCGCCGGCCCGGAGCGTTTCGAGACGGTGATCATCGGTGGCGGTCAGGCCGGGCTCTCGGTCGGGTATCACCTGGCGAAGCGGGGCCGGCCGTTCGTGATCCTGGAGGCGAACGAGCGGATCGGCGACTCCTGGCGCAAACGCTGGGACTCGCTCAGCCTGTTCACTCCCGCCCGCTACGACGGGCTGGCGGGCTGGCCCTTCCCGGCGGCTGACTGGTCGTTCCCGACAAAGGACGAGATGGCCGACTACCTCGAAGCCTATGCATCGCACTTCGAGCTGCCGGTGCGAACGGACGTCAGGGTGGAGGGTCTCTCGAGGAACGGGGAACGGTTCGTGGTGGCGGCGGGCGGGAAGCTCTTCGAGGCCGAAAACGTGGTGGTGGCGATGGCGGACTTCCAGCGCCCCAAGATGCCTGCGTTCGCCGGGGAGTTGAATCCGGGTATCGTACAGTTCCATTCCTACGACTACCGGAATCCCTCGCAATTGCGGGACGGAGGCGTCCTCATCGTGGGGGCGGGAAACTCGGGGGCGGAGATCTCCCTCGAAGTGTCCCGTACTCACCCCACGTGGTTGTCGGGGAGGGATACCGGTCACATCCCGTTCCGCATCGAGGGAGTTGCCTCACGGCTTCTCCTTGCACCCCTGGCGCTCCAGTTCGTCTTCCACCGCGTGCTGAGCGTGAACACGCCTATCGGCCGCAGGGCGCGCCCGAAGATCCTTGCCAACGGCGCTCCGCTCATCCGCGTCAAGCCCGGCGACCTGGCCGCCGCCGGGGTCGAACGCGTCCCCAGGGTTGTGGGCGTGCGCGACGGATCGCCCTTGCTGGAAGACGGCCGGGTCCTAGAAGTGGCGAACGTCGTGTGGTGCACGGGGTTCCATCCCGGCTTCTCGTGGATCAAGCTCCCCGTCTTCGGGGCGGAAGGGCCGACGCACGAGCGCGGGATCGTGGGCAGCGAACCGGGGCTGTACTTCGTGGGGCTGGAATTCCTCTACGCGATGTCGTCGGTGATGGTCCACGGCGTCGGCAGGGACGCCGAGCACATCGCCAGGCACATCTCATCGCGCGTTCCGGCAGGGAGCGCGGCGCCCTGAGACGCCCCACACGCCACTCGGGGCGGCTCCCCAACGCGCCGCCACGTCCGCCTGAGGAACGCCTGACGGCGAAACCTGCCGGATCGAGGGCAGGAAGAAGCGGCCAGCAAAGAAGCTGACCGCTGAAGTGCTGACTGGCTGAAGTGCTGACGTGCTCTACGAAGCCAGGTCGTCGCCGGGCTGCATGACATGCATGGTGGTGCCGGGGGAGATCTCGCTCAGGTGTTGCTGGAACTTCTCCGGGGTGCCGGTGAAGATCGGCATGACGTCTGTACTGTAATGAATCGGGACGACGTGGTTCACCCCCAGCAGCCGGGCAGCGTGCGCCGCCTCCAGCGGACCCATGACCAGCCGATCGCCGATGGGGAGCAAAGCGAGGTCAGGGTTGTACAGTTCCCCGATGAGCTGCATGTCCCCGAACAGGCACGTGTCCCCGGCGTGGTACAGCTTGAAGCCGCTCTCGAACTCGATGACGTAGCCCATCGGCTCGCCGCCGTAGATCGCGCTCCCGTCGTCCAGGGCGATGGACGAGCCGTGGAAGGCGTTGGTTGCTGTGACCTTGACACCGCCGACCTGGGCGGTGCCGCCTTTCATAATGGGCTGCGCGGTCTCCACGCCCTGGCTTTGCAGGTAGGACATGATCTCGAAGTTCGAGAGCGTCACCGCCCCGGTCTGCGCCGCGAGCGCCTCCACGTCGTCGAAGTGGTCGAAGTGGCCGTGGGTAATGAGGATGGTGTCCAGTTCCCCGACCCGCTTCAGTTCCTCGGGCGTCGTCGGGTTGTTGGTCAGGAACGGGTCTATGATTATGTGCTCGTCGCCCGGGGTTACGATCCTGAAGGTCGCGTGCCCCAGGTAGGTGATCCTGGTTCCGCCAAGCATCTCTTCCACGATTCCCTCCGTCTGTGGCTTTCATCGAAACGCAAACACCTTACCGTATACCCTGGCCATTCGCCGCAGAAACAGAACAGCGGCCCGGTTACAATCGGCGGGTTGCGGCTTTGGGCCGCGACGAAACAGGCTTCCCAGGAGGTATTTTTGAGGCTGGCTGTCGTTATCGCAATGATGGTCGGGGTGACCGTGGCGTTCCAGGCGAGCCTCACGGCGGCGGCCCAGCGGACCCTCGGGCCGGCCATGCTGGTCGCCATCTCCGGGTTCACTACCGGCTTCACCGGGCTGGCCGTGGCGCTGCTGTGGATGAAACCGGAGTTCTCTTCGCGGATGGTGATCTACGCTGCGGTCTCCGGGATACTGGGAGCTTTCATCCTGGGCGGCATCTCGTTCGCGGCGGGCCAGGCCGGGGTGGCGCGGGCGTTCTCGCTGGTCATCGGAAGCCAGCTCATCGCCGGGCTCATCCTGGACCGCCTCGGGCTCTTCGGCGCCGGCGCCGGCGGGTTGAGTGCGTTCACCATCGTGGGGGTGGTTCTCATCCTGATCGGCGGCGTGCTGGTGGTCCGCTGATAGGTGGTCTCGAAGCGGGCCGGGATGCCGACAGGCTAGAATGATGGTGTGGCCTACCTTCCGATAGAAGATCACGGGATAATAGGGAACCTGCACACGGCGGCGCTGGTCGGCACCGACGGGACGATCGACTGGCTGTGCCTGCCGCGCTTCGACGCCCCGAGCGTGTTCGCCTCCATCCTGGACGACGAGAAGGGCGGTCACTTCCGGCTGCGCCCCGTGGATTACGCGAAGAGCCAGCAACTGTA
>Ga0183260_10003610_pt1 | contig 12445 bp, 13 predicted proteins | sample AntDrymUQ4972206_2_FD_129768 | JGI IMG/M metagenome (GOLD analysis project Ga0183260, IMG submission 129768) | Polar desert sand microbial communities from Dry Valleys, Antarctica - metaG UQ497 (22.06) (version 2) (version 2) | ecosystem: Environmental > Terrestrial > Soil > Desert | place...
AAGGGCTGTCTCTTGCGCTCTACGGAGCTGAAATGGTCGGGCGCGCGGGCGCCATCCCAATGCCCGACGGACACGGCTTCTTCGCTCTGGGTTGCGTTATCGTCGTAGTCTGCGCATCACTAGGTTTGCTGGCGTCGTTTTTTCACCTGGGCCGCCCGGAACGCGCCTGGCGTTCGGCCGCGATGTGGCGGACGTCCTGGCTTTCGCGTGAAGTTATCGTGCTGCCGGCATTCATCGCGGCGAGCGGACTATACGGGCTTGCGCATTATCTCGGCTGGCGCGGGACGGCGATCATCGGTGCCTTGGGAACGGTGCTGTGCCTAGCCTTGTTCGCATGCACCGGGATGATCTACGCCTGCATCAAGTTCCTGCAGGAATGGAGCACGCCGCTGACGGTCGTCAACTATTTCATCCTCGGCATAGCGTCCGGTCTCGTTCTTGCCGCCGCGTTCAGTGCCTTCACTGCGCCCGATCTTGCGCAGGCTTATGCCGCGACCGCCGCCCTGTTCACCTTCATCGGCTTGTTGACGCGGTCGGCCGCCCTTGCCCGCAACGCCCGACTTCGGCCCAAATCCACGCTGCAAACCGCAATCGGAGTCCGGCATCCGCGCATCGTGCAAAAGTCGCAGGGCTTCATGGGTGGTTCGTTTAACACGCGAGAGTTCTTTCACGGAAAATCCCGCTTCTTCCTGCGTCAAGTGAAATGGGGATTTTTGTTGTTCGCGTTCGTCGTGCCGTTGCTGTTGTTGCTCGCAGCCGGCCGGTCGCCGATGACCCTGCTTCCGTTGGCCTTCCTCGTTCAATTCGTCGGTCTCCTCGCCGAGCGCTGGTTCTTCTTTGCCGAAGCCAATCACCCGCAGAATCTTTACTATCAGGCGATTTCCTGACTTCCTGACATTGCCGCGTTCAAGCGGTCTTTGCCTTGGGTCATGAACGGTGTCGAAATCGGACCGGCGCAGAATCGCGGGCTTGCCGGCATCGGTCGTATAGGTGCTGTTCGGACTCGCGTGCTGGCAAGGCGCCGTCCCCGCGTACGTCGCGTGTATGATCGGATTAATCACTTAAGCGGTGGCTTTTCTTCGCCGATGCGCGGCATACGGTCAGGTTGCATCACGGTGATCGCAGCACTTGAATCGAGGGGCGGATGACCACGGCGACGCTGGCGGTGCGCGTGTGGCGCGGCGGCGTCGACGGCCAATTCCATGATTATGAGGTGCCGCGCCGCCCGGCGCAGACCGTGCTCGACGTCGTCACCTATATCCAGCGCCGAATCGATGCCACGCTGGCCTACCGCTTTGCGTGCCGCGTCGGCATGTGCGGCTCGTGTGCGATGACCGTCGACGGTCGCGCGCGGTGGACATGCCGCACCCACGTCGATACCGTGGCGCGTGCCGGCAGGCTCGAGATCGCGCCGCTCTCGCATCTGCCGGTGATCCGTGATCTGGTCGTCGACATGGCGCCGTTTTTCGATAAATGGGCCAGAGCGCACGGCAGTTTTGTGCCGACGGCCTCGCGCCGCGACGACTACGCGCGAATAACACCAACGACGGCAGCACGGCGTGCCGTCGATGCAGGCATCGAGTGTATCGGTTGCGGAGTCTGCTACGCGTCGTGCGACGTCGTTGCCTGGAAGCCGGATTACCTGGGACCGGCCGCGTTGAACCGCGCGTGGACGCTGGTCAACGACACTCGCGACGGCGGGCAAGCGCAGCGGCTGCAGGCTGTCGCAGGCGATGCCGGCTGTCACGCGTGTCATACGCATCAAAGCTGCACCGAGCGCTGCCCCAAGCAGCTCGTCCCGACCGCCGCGATTGCGGGCTTGAAACGCCTCGTGGCGCGGGCGGCAGTGCGGGGTGAGATTCAATGAGCGCCGTTCGCGCGCAGAGTTATTTGTGGCTCGCGCAACGCGCGTCCGCGGCAGTGCTGGCGCTGGCCGTCATCGTCCATCTCGCGACGATGATCATCGTCGTGCGTGGCGGCTTGTCGGCTGCGGAGATACTCGAGCGGACGCGGGGCAGCATTGGCTGGGCGGTCTTCTACGGAGCATTCGTGCTCGCGGTTGCGGTGCATGCACCGATTGGATTGCGGACGATTCTCGCCGAATGGGTGGGCGTGCGCGGCCGTCCCGTAGACCTCACGTTGGTGCTGTTCGCGTTGGCGTTACTCGCGTCGGGATTGCGCGCCGTGTATGCGGTCACGCGGCCATGAGCGCTCCGCAGAGCCGCCTCAAGGAGCGCTCGCTCCCCCTCGGGGGGACAGCGCGCAGCGCGAAGGGGGCTCACATCCCCGCCGGGCCGCCCCAAGGCGCGAATGGCGCCCCCTCCGGGGGCAGCGCACCGGCCGCATTGACAAATGCGGCCGCCAGCGAGGGGGTCCACAATACCGCCAACACTGCGTCCTATCGTCGCAACGACATTCGCGCTCATGGTCATCCCGCGTTTTGGGCATTCGTTGTGCACCGGGTTTCGGGGCTGACATTGACGCTGTTTCTGCCGTTGCATTTCTGGGCGTTGGGCATGTTGCTGGAGGAGGCGCCAGCATTCGATGCTTTTTTGTCGTGGACGCGCGCGCCGCTCGCCAAGCTCGCCGAAACGCTATTGGTGTTGGCGCTCGCAGTGCATCTTGCCGGGGGTCTGCGCTTGCTGTTCGTCGAATTCGTCGGTTGGCGCGCGGAAACGCAGAAGACGTTTTTCGCACTGGGAGCAGGCGCTGCGATTGCGTGTGCGCTTGCGTTCGCGCTCAACGCCCGCTGATCAAGAGGGATGCGCATGACGCTGAGAATCGATCCAGCGGTGGCCGAGGATGTCGCACGGGAGCTCTACATCCGGGCGCTCAAGATCCTCCCGCCGGACATAAAGCTTGGATTCGAACGCCTGGCTGCCGGGGAGAGCGATGCGACGGCGCGGTCGGTGCTGGGAACGATGGTGCAGAACATCGCAGTGGCCGAGAAGACCGACAACTTGCTCTGCCAGGACACCGGCATTCCGATTTACAACGTTACGATTGGCTCCAATGTGGCCGTCGATGGCGTGGCGCTCAAAGCGGCGCTGCGCCGCGGTTGCGCACGCGCGACGCGCGAGCACCCGCTGCGCTCGTCGGTCGTGCATCCGCTGACGCGCAAGAATGAGCACTCCTCGTGCGGCATTGGCGTGCCGGTGATCCACGTCGACTTCAGTGACGACTTCGAGGGCGTCAACATCGAGATGATTCCCAAGGGGTCAGGGTCGGAAAACAATTCGTGGCTCAAGATGGCGATCCCCGCAGAGGGCGTGGACGCGATCAAGCGCTTCGTCGTCGATTGCGTGCTCGACGCCGGCGGCAAGACGTGCCCGCCGACCATTGTCGGCGTCGGCGTTGGCGGGACCGCCGATCTCTGCGTCCATCTGGCCAAAGTCGCCGCGACGCGCCCGCTGGGAACGCCGTGCGCCGATCCGGAGGGAGCGGCGTTGGAAGAGCAGCTTTCGGCCGCCGTGAACACGCTGGGCGTAGGACCGCAGGGCTTGGGCGGCGATGCGACTGCGTTCGCGGTGCATGTCGAAATTGCCGCGACCCACATCACGATGAACCCGGTGGCGGTCAACATGCAGTGCCACTCGGCGCGGCGCGCGAGCGCACGGTTGACCGAACGCGGCATCACGTACGGCTTTTAATCGTTCCGACAAAAGTGAACCCCTACTTTTGTCGGATTCGGCTACCGGCGAATCGCTGGCAAAGCCAGGCGATTCGCAGAAGAAAAAACTGAAGTTTGGGACATCGATGCACCACGAATTGACCACGCCAACCAGCGAAGCGCAGGTGCGCGCGCTGCGCGTCGACGATACGGTGACGCTCAACGGTACGCTGTTCGGCATCCGCGATGCGACGCTAATCGCGCTGTTCGACCGCGGCCGGTCGACGCGCTTCGATCTCGCCGGACACGCGGTTATCCACACCGCGCCCAACGTCGCCAAAGTCGCGATCTCGGCGCAACATCCGACCGGGTACGCTCCCGTGTGCATCGGCACGACGACGTCGATGCGGATGGAACGCTTCACGCGGCCGTTGCTGGCGCAATACGGTGTGCGCATGGTCATCGGCAAGGGCGGGCTCGGCGCCGGGTCGCTCACGGCCTTCGCCGAATTGGGCGGCGTGTATCTGGCGATCGTCGGCGGCACCGCGGCGCTGGAAACGACGTGGATCGAAGCGATCGAGGGTGTCGATCTCGACGATCTCAATCCCGAGAGCCTGTGGCAGTTCCGGATTCGCGGCTTCGGACCGTTGCTGGTCGCCATGGATAGCGTTGGCCAAAGCCTCTATGCGCGCGTGGACCGCGCGGCGCGCGACAAACGCGCGGCCGCCCTCGCGGTGATGGGTGTCAAAAGTTAACGCCTGAATTGGACCAAACGCTGCAACGACAGAAGACCGACATCCTGATCCTTGGTGCCGGCGGCGCCGGATTGTTCGCGGCGCTGCACGCGCACCAGGCAAATCCTGCGCTGGACATCACGATTGCGGTCAAAGGTCTGCTCGGCAAATGCGGTTGTACGCGCATGGTGCAGGGCGGTTACAACGTCGCGTTGGCTCCGGGCGATTCGCTCGAACGGCATTTCATGGACACCATCGAAGGCGGCAAATGGCTGCCGGATCAGGAGCTCGCCTGGACGCTGGTGACCGGCGCGGTCGAGCGCATCCATGAACTCGAAAACGAGCTCGGCTGCTTTTTCGACCGCAATCCCGACGGAACCATCCATCAGAAAGCCTTTGCCGGACAGACGTTCGACCGCACCGTCCACAAGGGTGATTTGACGGGCATCGAAATCGTCAATCGCCTGGCCGAGCAGGTCTGGCGTCGCGGGATACGCCGGCTCGAAGAACACCGCGCACTCGACTTCCTGCTGGACCGCCAAGGCGCGCTTGCGGGCGTTTTGCTGACCGATGTGCGCACTGGACATTACGTTTTCGTGCAAGCCAAGGCTGTATTACTCGCCACGGGCGGTGGCCCGACGATGTACCGGTTCCACACGCCGTCCGGCGACAAGAGTTGCGACGGTTTGGCGATGGCGTTACGGCTGGGATTGCCGCTGCGCGACATGGAAATGGTGCAGTTCCACCCGACCGGTCTGCTCGCGGGCATCGATACGAGAATGACCGGCACGGTGCTGGAGGAGGGGTTGCGCGGCGCGGGCGGCCATTTGCTCGATGGCGGGGGCGTACGTTTTATGACGGCCTACGATCCGGAGGCCGAGCGCGCCACGCGCGACGTCGTGTCGCGCGCGATCTTCGCCGAAATGGGCGCCGGGCGCACCACGCCCAACGGCGGCGTGTATCTGAGCATGGGACACCTCGGCGCTGCCAACGTCCTCCGCCAGTTCAAAGGCATGGTCGAACGCTGCGCCGATTGTGGCTTTGACTTGGCCGCGGGGCGCGTCGAGGTCGTACCGACCGCGCATTACATGATGGGCGGCGTCGAGTTTGCGCCCGATTGCACGACGGAGCGAGTGGGATTGTTCGTCGCCGGCGAAGATTCCGGCGGCGTGCACGGCGCGAATCGACTGGGCGGCAACGGCGTCGCGAACTCGACCGTGTTCGGCGGCATTGCGGGCGAGACGATGGCGGCGTGGGTTGCGAGCGATCGCGTATTCCGCGAGCCTGACGAAGCCGCGCTGGCTGCGGCCATTGCCCGCGCTGAGCGAGTGTTCGCACTGGGTCCGACGACAAGCCCGAACGTTCTGGAAGAACTGCGCGAAACGCTCTACCAGGCGATGTGGGACGACGCCGGGATCGTCCGCAACGCGCAGGGACTCGCGCGCGTCGCCGCCGTTCTCGAAGGGCTGGCGGCCCAGCTTGCGGAGTTTCGCCTGCCCATCGATGCACGCGACCGCGCCTTCAATCTGACCTGGCACGACGCGCTCAACCTGGAGAGCCTCGTCAGCGTATCGCGGGCGATCGTCCAAGCGGCGCAGGTGCGGGAGAATTCGTGCGGCGCACATTACCGAAGCGATTTTCCGGCGCCGGGCGACCCGGCGGCCTCGACCTTTACCAGCGTGCGGGCGAGCAGTGACGAAGCGCTCACCGTGACTACGAAGCCCGTGCATTTTTCCCGCGTGCGACCTGGGCAATCGCTGCTGGCTGCGGCGTGAGCGATGACTGGGCGGATGCAATTTTTCGTGGAGCTCATCATGAAACGATATCTCTTCACCGCGCTCGCACTGCTTCCCGCGCTCTCGCTCGCTCACCATGGCTGGAGCGAATACGATCAATCGAGCATGCTGACCCTCACCGGCCGCGTCGAGGAAGTGGGGTATGAGCACCCGCACGGGTATGTCAAGCTCGCCGCACCCGGTAAGACGTGGCTGGCCGTGCTTGCACCGCCGTCGCGGATGGACAATCGCGGGCTGACCAAAGAGATGCTGAAACCGGGGACGACCGTGCAGGTCGTCAGTTATCCGAACCGCACCAAGCCCGAGGAAATGCGCGCCGAGCGCATCACCGTCACGGGCAAGACGGTCGAGCTTCGTTAAAAGCGCCGCGCCCATGGCGAGCGCGATTCACACCATCGAGGCAAGCGGCGTCGCTCGCTTCATGCGCGAGGCGCTTTACGCTTATCCGGTCGCGGAGGTCGTTCACATCGTAGGGCTCGGGTTGCTGTTCGGATCGATTGCAATCGTCGATCTGCGGTTACTCGGACTCGGGTCGCGCGTTCCGGTTAAGCCGCTGGTCGCTTTCGCTGTGCCGTGGTCGATCGCCGGTTTCACGATCGCCGCATCGGCGGGCTTGTTGATGTTCACGGCGCACGCAGAGGAATTTCTGACGCAACCGGTGTTCATGTTGAAAATGGGGTTGATTCTCGCCGGCGGGTTCAACGCAACGATTCTTCATGTATCTCGCTCCTACTGTGGCTTGGCGTCATCGCTTGCGGTCGCTTCCTCGCGTATTTGTAGCGGATTACGCTGGGACTACGTGGTTACGCCCAAGGCCGACGGTTCAACTCTCGCGCTGTCCCGATGCTCGCAGACAATCCTGTGCCACAAGCGACCGGCAGCCCTTAGGCATTAGGGCACGGGTCGTCCGGCAAAGAGGCAAATCCTGCATTCGATTCTGAAAGCCTCGCTGTGGATGGCGGGATGGCTCTTCGCGATGGTGATCATCGCCGTGGCGGGGCGCGAGGCCGCCCGCGAACTCGACATCTTCCAGATCATCGAGCTGCGCTCGCTCCTCGGCATGGTCATGGTTTACCCGTTGGTGCGCGCAAGCGGCGGGCTGGCGGCGATGGCGACCGCGCGTCCGCTGCAACACGTCGTGCGCAACCTCGTGCACTACGGTGCGCAGTTCGGCTGGTTTTTCGCGCTGACGCTGATTCCTCTTGCACAGGTCGTCGCCCTCGAGTTCACGATGCCGCTGTGGACGGCGCTCATGGCTGCCGCATTCCTGGGCGAGCGCATGAATACCTGGAAAGCATTTGCGGTCGTGCTCGGGCTTGCCGGTGTTGCGATCATCGTGCGCCCTGCAACCAGCGGGGTGAATCCCGGACAGGCGATCGCGCTTGCTGCGGCGGTCGGCTTCGCCGTTTCGGTAATCATGGTCAAATCGCTCACCCGCACCGAAAGTGTCGTCGTGATCATTTTCTGGATGGTCGTCGTGCAAGCGGTTGTGGGCCTGGTCCCTGCCCTTATCGTATGGCGCTGGCCCTCGGCGACCGTTTGGTCCTGGGTGGTCGTGATCGCTTTTTGCGGCACGTTCTCGCACTACTGCATGGCGCGGGCGATGCTTCACGCTGATGCAACGGTGGTCGTCCCGATGGACTTCCTGCGGGTTCCGCTGACGGCGGTCGCCGGATGGCTGGTTTATGCAGAAGCCATCGACACCTTCACGGTGTTGGGCGCCGCCTTGATTCTGACGGGGAACCTCCTGAACCTGCGCAGCGCCGGCGCTCGCGGAACCACCGCACGGTCGCCGTAAACGTGCGGGGCGCGTTCGGTGTTCATATCCAGTTGAATTTAAAGCAAGAAATAGTTCAACACGACAACTGCGCGCGCTGTCATCTTGGTCACGCCCGTGTCATCGTCGTGTAATACAAGCGATCTACGCTTGGCTTCCCCGATTCAACACTTAAACGGAGATCCCATGCGTTGCACGCAAAAATTTCTCGCCGGCGCCCTCGCGGCGGCGTTGTCCAGTGGGGTCCTGGCCCAGGGCGCGTTGGTCAAGATCGATGGCTCGAGCACGGTCTATCCAGTAACCGAAGCGGTGGCCGAAGAATTCCAGAAGTCCGAGAAGAACGCGATCAGGGTCACGGTCGGAATCTCGGGTACCGGCGGCGGATTCAAGAAGTTCTGCCGTGGCGAAATCGACATCTCCGACGCGTCGCGTCCAATACTCAAGGCCGAGATGGAGGAATGCGCCAAGGCTGGCATCACTTATTACGAGCTACCCGTCGCCTTCGACGCGTTGACCGTCGTGATCAATCCGAAAAATGCGTTCCTGAAGTCGATCACCGTCGAAGAGCTCAAGAAAATGTGGGAACCCGGCGCGCAAGGCAAGATCACGCGCTGGAATCAGGTCAATCCGGCGTGGCCTGACGCGCCGCTGAAGCTCTTCGGCGCAGGTTCCGATTCGGGTACGTTCGATTACTTTACCGAAGCGATTGTGGGCAAATCGAAGTCGAGCCGCGGCGACTTCACGGCGTCCGAAGACGACAACGTGCTCGTGCAAGGCGTTGCCGCCGACGTGAACGCGCTCGGTTACTTCGGCTACGCGTACTACGCCGAGAATACCGGCAAGCTCAAAGCCGTGCCGATCGTGGAAAAGGCGGGCAAACCGGCGGTGGCGCCGTCGGAAGCTACGGTGCTTGACGGCACTTACCAGCCGCTCGCGCGACCGATCTTCATCTATGTCAACGCCAAATCGCTCGACAAGCTTGAGGTCAGGAAATTCGTCGACTATTACATGACGCATGGCCCCAAGCTCGCCAAGGAAGTCAAGTACGTGCCGCTGCCGCCGGCAATCTATGCGAGCAACAAGGATCATCTGGCGAAGAAGAAACTCGGCACCGTGTTCGGCGGTGTCTCCGAAGTCGGCGTCCGGATCGACGAGCTGGTGAAGCGCGAAGCTAAGCTGTAGCACCTTGCTCTGCCGAGAGGGCTTCGGATCCCGAGGCCCTTTTTATTGTTGATGCCGCGACTGGCACGCCCACGTTCGTCGCAACCGGGATGCTTATAATGAGCTCGACAACTATGACCGGGCTCGGGATGGCGGGCCCGCCCAGCGTGGTCAGCGAACGCCTCTCGAAGAAATTTTCCCGCAATCTCAAAGAACGGGCGATCGAAGCGGTCCTGTTCTTTGCGGCGTTCGTATCGGTGTTCACGACGGTCGGCATCGTGTATGTGCTGATCTCCGAGAGCGTGCAGTTTTTTCGCCACGTGCCCATCGTGGCGTTCTTAACCGATACGCAATGGACACCGCTGTTCGACGACGCGCATTTCGGCATCATCGTGCTGCTCTCGGGAACGATCACGAGCTCGCTAGTCGCGCTGATCGTGGCGATCCCGATGGGCACCGTTATTGCCATTTACCTTTCGGAGTTCGCGACTCCGCGCGCGCGCGAGATCGCCAAGCCGATCCTGGAACTCTTGTCCGGCGTGCCGACCATTGTTTACGGTTACTTTGCGCTGTTGTTCATAACGCCGATCCTGCAGACGTTCATCCCGGGCCTCCCCGGCTTCAGCCTGCTGGCCGCCGGACTCGTCATGGGCATCATGATCGTGCCCTACGTCGCATCGATTTCGGAAGATGCGATGCGCGCGGTGCCGATGGCACTGCGCGAGGGGTCGTTTGCGGTGGGCGCGACTAGGCTACAAACGGCCACGCGCGTTGTGTTTCCCGCTGCGATCTCAGGTGTAGCCGCCGCCTATATTTTGGGAATCTCGCGCGCGGTGGGCGAAACGATGATTCTGGCCGTTGCCGCCGGAATGCAGCCGAACCTCACGTTCAATCCGCTGGAACCGGCGGCGACGATTACGTCCTTCATCGTGCAAGTGGCGCTCGGCGACCTCCCGCACGGCAGCATCGGCTACCAGACGATTTTCGCGGCGGGCCTGACGCTGTTTCTGCTCACGCTGGTGTTCAACCTGATCGGCTTCTTCATGCGCAAGCACTACCGCGAGGCGTACTGATGGGAGTGATTGCGCAGAACGCCGCCGAAGTCCGGGGTCTCATCGCCAAGGGTAGGCGCTGGGACACGATCTTTGTGTCGCTGGGGATCATCTGTCTGGGAATCGGACTCTTGACCTTCGCCACGCTGTTCTTTGATATGGCCATCGATGGCTGGAGCCGCCTGAATCCGGAGTTCTTCACGCAGTTTCCGTCACGGCGCGCCGGCCAGGCGGGCATCCTCTCCGCTTGGGTCGGTACGACACTTGTCATGCTCGTCACCGCGTTTTTTGCGGTGCCACTGGGGATCGGCGCTGGCGTCTACCTCGAGGAGTACGCACCCAAGCACTGGATCACCGACATCATCGAGATCAACATCACCAACCTCGCTGGCGTGCCGTCGATCGTATACGGCCTGCTGGCGTTGGGTCTATTTGTCTACGCCTTCGGGTTGGGGCAAAGCATCCTGACCGCGGGTTTGACGTTGGCGCTGCTGATCTTGCCGATCGTGATCGTCGCGACGCGCGAGGCCATTCGGTCGATTCCCGGCGTCATCCGCGAGGGGGCGTATGCGCTCGGAGCGACCCAATGGCAGACCATCAAGGACCACATCGTGCCGTATTCGATGCCGGGAATCCTGACTGGAGTGATCATCGGCTTGTCGCGCGCCATTGGCGAAACGGCGCCGATCATCACGATCGGCGCGCTGACGTTCATCGCTTTCCTACCGCCGGCGCCCATCTCGGACATCGCGCCGTATATCTCGTTCGAGTGGCTGAAGGCTCCATTCACCGTCATGCCGATCCAAATGTTCAACTGGACGTCTCGCCCCGAGGAAGCGTTTCAGCACAATGCGGCTGCCGCGGGATTCATCCTCGTCTTGATGACCTTGACCATGAACGGGCTCGCCATCTGGCTGCGCTACCGCCTCCGCAAACATATCAAATGGTGAGAACGATGGATTCGACTACGCACGCCACGATGCTCGGGAGCGCTGCACCCAACGCCAAATCGCCGGCCGCGGCGAACCAGCCCCTCCCCCCGTTGAAGGCGGAATCCCGCAGTTTAAGCTTCCATTACGGCAGCTTTCAGGCGCTCAAATCGGTCGACATGCCGGTCTATGAGCACAACGTCACAGCGTTGATCGGTCCGTCCGGGTGCGGTAAATCGACGTTTCTGCGGTGCTTCAACCGCATGCACGATTTGTATGCCGGCAACCGGTACGAAGGCCAGATCGTGTTGCACCCCGACAACACGGACCTTCTGGCGAAGGACGTCGATCCAATCGAGGTGCGTATGCGGATCGGCATGGTGTTCCAGAAGCCGAACCCGTTTCCGAAGACGATCTACGAAAACGTCGCCTATGGCCTACGGGTGCGCGGCGTCACGCGGAAGAACTTGCTTGACGAGAAAGTCGAGGACTCGCTGCGCAGCGCAGCGTTGTGGGAAGAGGTCAAGAACCGGATGAACGAAATGGGGTCGAATCTCTCCGGAGGGCAACAGCAGCGCCTGTGCATCGCGCGCGCGCTGGCGACCGATCCGGAAATTCTGCTGTTCGACGAACCGACATCGGCGCTGGATCCGATCGCCACTGCCAGCATCGAAGAACTGGTGAGCGAATTGAAGAGGAAGGTCACGATCCTCATGGTGACCCACAATATGCAGCAGGCGGCCCGGGTCTCGGACTACACGGCGTACATGTACATCGGGCAGGTGGTCGAGTTCGGCCGCACGGACGCGCTATTCTTCAAGCCGAAGAAGAAGGAAACCGAGGATTACATTACCGGCCGCTTCGGCTGACAACACCAAACGGACGGAGAGCCACCATGAGCGACCATACCTCGAGCCAGTTCAACGCCGAAATGCAATCGATCCGCAGCGGCGTTCTCTCAATGGGAGGCCTCGTCGAGAAGCAGTTGACGCGAGCGATCGGGGCGCTGCAGGAAGAATACGACGCGGCGTCCGTCGACCTAGTCGGCGCCGACGAGGCAAAAATCAACCAGATGCAGATGGATATCGATCAACTGTGTGCGCAGATCATCGCGCGACGCCAGCCGACGGCGATCGACCTGCGCATGATTCTCACCGTCACCAAGATCGTCAACGACTTGGAAAGAGTCGGCGACGAGGTCAAAAAAGTCGCATACAAGGCGGCGCAAACACGGGGAAGCGACCGCTTGACGCAGGTTCGCTATTTTGACGTCGCGCGCGCGGCAGGCAGTGCGCTCGCGATGTTGCGGATGGCGTTGGACTCGTTCGCCCGTCTCGATGTTGAAGCCGCGGCGGAAGTGATCGACCGTGACGAGGATATCGACGC
>Ga0183260_10003611_pt1 | contig 12438 bp, 14 predicted proteins | sample AntDrymUQ4972206_2_FD_129768 | JGI IMG/M metagenome (GOLD analysis project Ga0183260, IMG submission 129768) | Polar desert sand microbial communities from Dry Valleys, Antarctica - metaG UQ497 (22.06) (version 2) (version 2) | ecosystem: Environmental > Terrestrial > Soil > Desert | place...
GCGATCAAAGATCTCGGTCGTGAAGGGCACAAGCTTCTCGGGACCAAACGGTAGATGTCTTTGTGTAGTAGTAGCCATGTCTCCATTTCTACCACTGTCCGAACTTATTGCCGAAGGTCAGTGTTAACACGTCCGTTTCGGTGGAACACCTGGTACTATAGCAGGTTGCGGCGTGATTGAGCCGGGTGCGTCATTGGAGCCTGAAACCTACAAAGCTACTCCTTGCGTTGCGCTTTGGGGACGAACCTGGGAATGGGATCCAGGCCCTGTATCCTGCCGGGCGGGCCTTCGCGCTCCCCCGGTTCCTGGGCATGAGGCAGGCCTTCCCCGGCGGCGGCGAGAAGGGCTTCGAGGGTGCGAAGGATCTCCAAGCGCGCCCGGTCGTAGGCGAGCCGGAAACCGAAGGCCGGGACGGCGAGCGTCGGAAGCACCCCGAGAAAGAAGATCGGGCTCTGAAATCCGGCGAGCACGAACAACACGGCGAGCGTTGCCCCGAGAATGAGGCCCAAAGAGAGGTACTCCCCGCGCTGGTTGGATGCGTCCGCCGTGAGGTTGGCCACGCTGCGCCCGTCCTCCAGATCCTCGACCCGAAGCTCCACGGACTGCGCCTTGAGCAGCGCCCGATGCCCGGAGAAGTCCAGCGCCCGGCGCACCGCGCCCACGAGGTCCCCCGAATCGTAGAGCGAGCTGGCCTCCGTCCTGCGCCTGAGCTTCAGGCCCTGCTCCGTGCGCAGCATGGACTCCAGGTGCTCGCGGGTGGACTCCGCCGGACATTCTATTTCCCGGACGATCCGCAGACGGGCGGGACCATAGAGTTTCCTTGACAGGGTATGAGACTCCGCCGTCTTCTCCGAGGCGAGGTCCCACATCGCCCGGCGCACGTGTCCCTCCGGGATGCCCGCGGCGGCTGCCACCTGCACGAGCACCTCAGGGGAGACCGAAGGCGACTCCTCGTCGCCGCGGGATCTACCCCTGGCATTCAACTCCGAGGCGCGGCGCAGGATCATCTCGACCTCCGCCGGGCTCAGGCGCTTTTCGACATCTTTCGCCATGTTCGGGGCGTGATTCTACAGGGTTCTAGAGGCGCTGTTCGCGCTGCGAGGTGATGGAGAGGATACGCGGCGTATCCCGCAGATAGGACCAGCCGGAGATGATCGTCAGGACCGTCGCCACCAGCATCACCCACCACCCGATGTTCGACATCACCAGACGCCAGCCCTCGCCGTCGGGGGCCCCGATCAGGAGTATCAGGATGGCGAGGCTCTGGGCGTTCATCTTGGCCTTGCCCCAGCGGTTGGCGGCGATGACCTCTCCCGCTTCGAGGGCGACCATCCGGAGACCGGTGACGGCGAACTCCCGGATCACCATGATGGCGGCCATCCACGCGGCCATCGAGCCCTCATCCACCAGCGCGAAGAACAGCGAGACGATGAGCGCCTTGTCGGCGATGGAGTCCATGAGCTTGCCGAAGCCGGTGACCTGTTTGCTCCGGCGGGCGAAGATGCCGTCGAAGTAGTCGGTGGCGATGGCCGCGACGTACAGCACGACGGCCAGGGTACGTGCCCACGGGAACGGCAGGTACAGCGCGATCATCACGGGCGCGACCGCGATCAGACGCGCCAGGGTGAGCTGGTTGGCGAAGTTCATGCCCATGTCGTTACCTGCCTCTTCTCCCTCGACCCGGCTAACGTAGCACTTTTCGGGCCCTGTCTCAAGGTCTATCGGACAGGCGCCGGGCTACTCGGCGGAGGAGCCCCGGATCTGGGCTATAGTCGGACGGGTGAAGAACTCCAGGAGCCAGTCCATGATCTGGCGCAGCCGATTCTGCGGGCTATCCAACTGGCTGACGTAGTATCCCCGCCAGAACAGCGCCGCCAGGAACCCGCTGAACTTCACCCCGAGCGCATCGTTGACGGCGAACTGGCTGCCGAGGTCTATGAGCTGTCCGCGTGAGCGGTACTTGAACGGCTTGGGCGAACCGCCGTCTATGGTTGCGAGCAGGTTCTCCGCGAGCGCCGCACCCTCCTTGACGGCGGCCTGGGCGTTCGGGGGGACGAAACCGCCCTCGCCGTCCGGGATGGTGGCGTTATCGCCAACCGCCCAGACGTTGTCGTAGCCTTCGATCCGGAAGTACTCGTCCACCTTCGCCCCCCTGGTCTTCTCGACCAGCGGGATGCCGAAGTCCGCGAGCCGGGAGTTCGGCCGCGTGCCGGCGGTCCAGATCACGTTCTCCGAAGAGATCTGGTTGCCGTCCTTGAACTTGACGCAGTCCTCGGTGACCTCCTCGGCAAGGGCGTTGGTCATCACGTCGATCTCGCGGGCGGCGAGCTGGCCGCGGGCGACCCTCCGGAGGCCCGGATCCAACTCCGGCAGGATATTCGGCAGCGCATCCACCAGGAATATCCTGAAGCGGTGGGGGTTTATGCTCGGGTACTCCGGCCCCAGGATCTCGTGTATCAGGACGTGAAGCTGCGCGGCGGTCTCAACGCCGGTCGCCCCGGCCCCTATGACCACGAAGGTGAGCCTGGACTCGTCCACCTCTCCGCCCTCCAGGGTCGCCTCCTCGAAACGCTCGATGACCCGGTCCCGGATCTTCACGGCGTCCGTGATTCCTCTCATGGGGATGGCGTGCTCCTCGACCCCCGGTATGCCGAAGAAAGCCGGCTGGGCGCCGAGGGCCAGGATGAGCTGGTCGTATGGAAAGTCGTGGCCGTCGGCCCGCACGGACTGCTTCTCGAAGTCCACGCTCTCGACCTCAGCCCGCCGGAAGCTGGCGCCCAGGTGGATCAGGGTCCTCCGCAAAGGCTGGGCGATGTTCCTGGCTCCGACGTCACTGGAAACGATACCGGGCACCATAGGCCAGAAAGTCAGGTAGTTGTCCCTGGCGATAAGCATGACGCCAACGTCGTCCCGGTCGCGTGTCTTCTCACAGATGTGCTTGGCGGCCTTGTAACCGGCGAAGCCTCCGCCCAGGATCAGGATGCGATGCTCGAAGTCCCCGTAGCGGGGCTTCTCCCACGGCGCGTATCTCGGCCCGGAGCTCATGGCCCATCTCAACCCCCCCGCCGCCAGAGCCGCGCCACCCAACACGAGGCCCGTCCTCTTCAGCAACTTGCCCATGAAACCCTCCAGATGCTGGCTCGCCACGACCCGCGAATCCTATTCTCCGCGGACGTTTCACGACTCGTGAAATTTATTGTACCCAACAAGGCAAGACACCGAACCCGCGCTAGATAAGCCGCATCTAGACCGCTCCCACGGCCACCGTGACCGATCTGCTCCGGGGCCCATCGAACTCCGCCAGGAAGACACCCTGCCAGCGTCCGAGCGCCGGCTCGCCACCCCGCACTAGCAAGGTCTGCGACTGCCCGAAGAGGCTCGTCAGGAAGTGCGAGTCGCTGTTGCCCTCGGCGTGCTCGAAGCTCACGTCCAGCGCGTCCAGGAAGGCCCGGGAGGCGGCGGCCAGATCCTGGGGCACGTCCCGGTCGTAGTACTCGTTGACCGTCACGGCGGCGGTAGTGTGCGTCGAGGAGATGATGCAGAGTCCCCCTTCCACGCCCGCCTCGCGGATCGCGCTTCTTACCTCGTCCGTGATGGAGACGAACTGGTAGCGTTCGTCCGTCTCGACGGGTATGTTCGTGATCTTCATGCAGAACTCCTTTTGGTCGTTGTAGCAGGCCGGCCAGTCCTTCGGCTCCCATATCGCCGGCGGCCAAACCACTCTATATTCCGAGCGCCTCCGGCAACTCCGCGATGCTCCCGAGCACGAGATCCGCGTCCGCGCTCTGTGTCTCGGGACGGTACTTACCCGTCTGGACCTGGAAGCCTTTCAGACCCGCCGCCCGGGCTCCGGCCACGTCGGACTCAGGGTCGTCGCCAACCATCGCGGCTTCGCCGGGCTCCAGGTTCATCTCCAGCAAGGCAAGCTCGAAGAAGCTCCGCTCGGGTTTGCCAACGACCGTCGCGGTTTTGCCGCTGGCATACTCCAGAGCGGCGACGAAGGGGCCAGCGTCGAGTGAGAACCCGTCCTCTTTCCGCCAGTAACGATTCTTCTGCAGCGCCAGGAGGTCCGCGCCTTCCATGAGGTGACGGAAGGCGGCGTTGAGCTTCGCGTAGTCGAAGCCTTCGCCGAGGTCCCCGATCAGCACGAAGTCCGGCGAATCGTCCGTGAGCTCGACATCCCCGAGATCTTCGAGCAGGGAATCATCCACCAGCGGGAAGCAACTCCGGCCCCGAACCAGCGCGGCAGCAGCCCTCGCGGGCGTGAAGATCTCCATCTCCCCCACATCGAAACCCAGAGAGCGGAGGTGCGCGTGTACCGTCCCACGCGGCTTGCGGGTCGTGTTGGTGACGTAGCGCAGGGTTAGCCCGGCGGACTCCAGGCGTCCGAGGGCTTCGCGGGCTCCCGGCACGGGTTCGCCTCCAGTATAGAGCGTGCCGTCGAGGTCCACGAGCAGACCTTTGATCCCCATGCGCCCATGATAGACGCGCTCCATCACCGAGACTACCTGTCTTGGACCGGGACGGCGTCCAGGGATTCCCAGAGATAGAAGCTGGCGAGCGTGCGGTGCGGCCGCCAGGGCTCCGCGAGCGCGCGGAGGGTGTCCGGGTCTGGCATCATCGGCAGGTCGTAGGCGCGCTGGACCGCTCGCCGTATTCCGAGGTCCCCGACGGGCAGAATGTCCGGGCGGCCAAGATGGAACATCAGGAACATGTCGGCGCTCCACCGGCCGAGGCCCTTGACGGCGGTGATCCTGGCGGAGACTTCTTCGTCGGAGAGCGCATGTAGAGACTCGAAGTCCATCTCCCCGGTGAGGACGTGGTCCGCAAGGTCGCGCAGGTAGCGAATCTTGGGCCGCGAGAGGCCGGCGGCGCGTAGTTCATCCTCGTCGGCGGCGAGAAGCTCTTCGGGCGTTGGCGGGCGGTCACCAAAGATAGCGGCGAGGCGGTTGTAGATGCTGCGCGCCGCTTTGGTGGAGAGTTGCTGACCGACGATGGTGCGGACGAGGGCGCCGTATGCGTCGTCAGGCCGTCCGCGACGGCGAGCCTCGCGTTCCAGAGGTCCGATGCGGCGGACGAGCGCCGCCATCACGGGGTCGGCGCAGCGGGCCAGATGCTCGAAGCCCGCGTCGCCGGTATTCCGTGGCGGCGCGGGCTCCTGTGGTTCGTTCTTTTCGGGGTTCAGATTACCGGCCGAAGAACAGCTTGGCGGCCGGGCTCATCATCTCCGGGCTCCACATCGGCTCGAAGGTGAGTTGGGCGTTCACGGTCTCGACGCCCTCGATGGAGAGGGTCTCGGTCTCGACCTGCTCCTGGATCAGGTCTCCCACCGGACACATCGGGCTCGTCAGGGAGAAGGTCACGTCAACATGCTTGCCCTCATCGTGGACGCCCACATCGTAGATGAGCCCAAGCTCCACCAGGTCCATCCCGATCTCCGGGTCTATCACGTTCCTGAGCTGGTCCGTCACCCGTTCCTCGTTTATCACCATGCCGTCACCTCTCTTGATCTTCGGTTTGCCACAAGCATATTGTAAAGCGGACGGCGAGCTTTTCCACTCCTGTAACATACAACTCCCTCATGGTCCTGACGCTTTACTGCTCTGGTGCATAAGGGCCGAGGCAATAGCGTCGAGCCACGTCATCAGAAAAGATGACGACCATATTGTCTGTTCCTTCCGCCCACAGTTCGCCTGTGTCTGGATGAATCTCGGCAGCACTCAAAAATATCTTGTCGTCGCGTTCAAAAGTAATTTCCATGCCCTGCGGGTAGTAGTAGCGCGAACCGTCTTCCAGGTTCTCGAAATAAGACCAGTAAACCTCGACTCCTCTTATCTTCCGGTGCAGTAGAGAAACCCAGTTGCTATCAGATACGACATCCCATACCGTCGGATCGTGAAGCTCGTTCTCACACGGCCGCTCGTTCACGGAGAGGCCGTACTGATAGAATTCCGCATCCCAAATTACGCAGAAGACGCAGTTGCTTTCCATCTTCCACTCTACACAGAAGTCCACAGAGTGCAGATGTTCCCATTCCCAGCCAGGAACACCGTAATCGATCTCAAAGTACCGCACCCCGACTATGGACTCACCGACGAGCGCGCGTGCTCGCTGCTCGAATAGAATCTTTCTCTCTTCAAATGTCAAAGCCGCGACTCCATAGATAGTTTCTCCGGCAATTCACCATGATTCACGGAGCTACTCGTAATAATCCAGGCCGGTATGGTGGATGACCTCCTCGCCCATGATGGTGCGCAGGGTGTTCTTGAGCTTCATTAATTGGATGAAGAGGTCATGCTCCGGATACAGTTCCGGCAGGGTCATCGGGCTCTTGAAGTAGAACGAGAGCCACTCCTGTATGCCACCTATGTTCGCCCGGTGCGCCAGGTCCAAAAATAGCGCGAGGTCGAGCACCATCGGGGCGGCGAGGATGGAGTCGCGGGCGAGGAGGTTGATCTTGATCTGCATCGGATAGCCGAGCCAGCCGAAGATGTCTATGTTGTCCCACCCCTCCTTGGCGTCGCCGCGGGGCGGGTAGTAGTTGATCTTCACGACGTGCGAGATGTCTTCGTACAGCTCAGGATACAGCTTCGGCTGCAGGATGTGCTCCAGCACGGAGAGCTTGGAGACTTCCTTGCTCTTGAGGCTCTCCGGATCTTCGAGCACCTCCCCGTCGCGGTTGCCGAGGATGTTGGCGGAGAACCACCCTTCGAGGCCGAGCATCCGCGCCTTCAAGCCCGGCGCGATAACGGTCTTCATCCACGTCTGCCCCGTCTTGAAGTCCTTGCCGGCGATTGGCACGCCCCTCTCGTCCGCGAGCTCCGTTAGCGCGGGAATGTCTATCGCCAGAGAGGGGGCTCCGTTAGCGTAAGGCACGTCCTCCATGATGGCGGCGTAAGCGTAGATCATGGCCGGAGAAACCGCCGGGTCCGAACGGTCCAGGGCTTTCTCGAACGCCTCCAGCGTATAGTGGGCCTCCCGCGGCTGGGCGTATGCCTCCGTGGAGGCGCAATTGACCATCACCGCCCGAGCCAGGCCATGCTCGTTCTTGAAGGCCCGGATGTCCTCTCGCACCTGCTCGACGGCTTCCCTCAGCGAGTCGTTTTCCTTGACGTGCGTGGCTGAGAGCCGGTGGACGTAGCGGGGATCGAAGACCGCCCGCATGGGATGTATCTCCCGCAACTCGTCCCGCACGGCGTTGAGGTGGTCCTTCTCCAGCACCCCTGCGGTGACGGCCGCATCGTAGGCATCGTCGGGGAGCGCGTCCCAGCCGCCGAAGACGAGGTCGCCGGTTCCCTGCAAGGAGACGAACTCCCGGATCTTCGGCGAGCGGTCCTCGGTGCGCTTTCCGAGCCTGACGGTCCCGAGCTGGGTCAGGGAGCCCACAGGCTCCGCGAGGCCCTTCTTCACCAACTCCACCCCAGCGACGAACGTGGTCGCTACCGCCCCCATCCCTGGCATCAGGACGCCGAGCCTGCCGCTCGGAACTTCGATCTCCCGCGCCTCGCCCACTAGCAAAACCTCCCATCCGCCGCCACGGAGTCCCCACCAAGATAGCAAAGCCGCACGAGAGGCGGTTGTTAAGTCCTTGTTACATCCGGCACGCTTATCCACCGATTGGGCAGTTTAATCCACAACATGTTGTGGATAACCCCCGATTTCGGCACGCATAACCCCGCATATTGTTTACGAGCTGTTAAATCACCGTAGCTATGGGCGAGCTGGTCGACTCTACCCAACATCATTGATGACGTTCGATCCGAGCAGGCGTAGTAGCGGCATCAGGCGAGTCATGTGCCCTTGTTAGATGCGGCATTCATCACCTGATCGGCGTACCCATCCGGCGGCAAGGCGGCTGTCACACCCTCGCCGAGGTCTTTGATGAAGGCCCCGAGGTCTGACGCAACGCGGTCGGGCTCCTCCCAGTACAAGGCGTGTCCGCCGCCGGGATACACCACGAGCCGCGAGCCCGCGATTGCCGCCGCGAGCGACTCCTGATCGCTTCGCGGACAGGTTGCATCCTGATCTCCCCAGAGAATGAGGGTGGGAGCCTTGATCTTGTCGGGCTCCCCGAAAGAATCGTCTTCCAAAAGGCCCTCGCACGTCGCCCTCCACACGCGCGCCGGGACCTTCAGGTTCTCCCGCACGATCGTTTCGAGGAATGCGCGCAGCACCGCTTGGGCGAGCGTGCTCTCGGCAAACTTGCGCACGAACTCCGGGTCGACCGGATCAGTCAGCTTCGAGATGGTCGAGTCCCACAGCTCCAGCACATCCGGCTTGTCTCGCAGGGTTGCGGGCGAGCCCATAAACACGAGTCCCAGCACGCGCTCGGGGTAGTCTATCGCAAAGCGCCGGGCCACGAAGCCGCCGCTGGAGCCACCCACTATGACGGCTGCTTCGAGATGGAGCGCATCCATGAACGCCGCCAGATCCGCCGCGAAATCATGTACACGATAGCCCGCCGCGGGACGACTCGCATCGCCGTGGCCTCTTTGCGTCAGGGCGAAGGCGCGGATGGACTCGGGCAGATGAGGCAGCACGAGTTCGAAGGTAGCGCCAGGAGTCCGCGAAGCCGTGCAGGAGCAGCACGGGAACTCCCGAGGGGTCTCCCTGCTCGACGTAGGGGAGCTTCACCCGGTTGGGAAGCTCGACATATTTGGCGGCTGGTTCCATGTTCACTGTCTTCCATTCTGTCCATGTTTTGCCGAATGATTTGTCTGGCCGTGCTGCCGATCTCCCATAGCTTTAGTGGGACATCTAAATCGGGTGCCCGGTTGCCGCGAGCGAATGGCAAAAGCCACGGACTTCCGCGCTGAACCGATCCGGTTGCTCGAGGTTGCTGACGTGGCCAGCGCGAGGACGACGACCGCCAAGAACGAGCACGCGGCGACGGCGGCGAAGCCAAGTGCGCCCACGAAGAGGCGGCCGCGACGAGGCCGGCGAAGGCCAGAGGGGCCGACACTCCTGCGTCCATGACGGTATTGTAGAATCCCAGCGCCGTTCCACTGCGCTCCATGTCGGCCAGCTCGGCCACTAAAGGGTTTGTCTGCTTCCTACGGCGAGAGGATCCACGACCCCCTCTCCAAAGGCACTGACCAGTGCGTGTACTGCGCGCCAGCCTGTGCAGTGCCCCGGTATGATCACTTTCAGGCCGAACGTGCGCAGTTCGGCGACCGTCTCCTGGATGATATCTTCATTCGGTGACACGAGGTGCAACCCTCCTACCAGCGCGTACAGCGGGGCATCGGGAAAGACCTCCCGGGCATGATTACAGATGTTCAACACCCCGGCATGGGAACAGCCTGTGAAGACCACGATCCCTTTCCCCCGCACGTGGGCGGCCATAAACCGTTCGTCTTGGATCAAGGGGTCGGCCTCCCACTGTCCGGCGACCGAACGCTTGAGATGATCCTTCAAGCCGCGCTCGAAGCTCCCGCGGGGGATCTCACCGCTGAGATAGAACAGCCCGTCCAGGATTTCTTCTTGCTCGGTGGATACCACAACGCGCGCGCCACCTTCTTCGAGTACTGGACGCGGCGGCACATCCTGCAGCGGAAGGATCGCCCCGCCTGGCAGCCGCATGCCCCGTTTGACGAACGCTCCGGGATGCACATGGAGCGGGACCGCCTGACCGCCGTTCGCCGCGCGAATCAGCTCCAAGGCTTTCAACAGCCCCTCCGAGTGGTCGAAATGGCCGTGCGACAGCACGAGAGCCTCGACCCGCCCAACATCGAGCTTCATGTGGCGTCCATTCCGTTCCAGGGCGTAAGGGTCCGGGCCCGCATCAAAGAGCACGCCGTGTGTTTCCCCATCAAGATGGGCGGTTACGGCAAGGCACAACCCGTGGTGGGCCGAACAGAGCCCCTCGCCCGTCAGTTCCTTCATTCCCGCCTCCGTCAGGACGCTCAACTCCGACGCTACGTGAGCGGGACGACTCGAGAGCATATCCGTGGTGTTGTCCACCACGACGTGGATGGTCAGCTCGTCTACCTGTCGCATATCTCAGCCTCTGTATTCAACGCTGGTAATTGGCACTCTTCATTTCTCCGTGCTTGGCGTGCTCGCGATCCAGTTCTTGCAGGAACTCCTCGATCACGGGGTTGACCTTGCCCGGGTGCGTGACCGGGGCCATGTGTCCGACGCCCTCTTACGGTATCGGCAACCCCGCACTCCGGATCACCTTGAATAAAGTATGCCCGTTACAAGCAACCCAAACAAGTGTCTTATAAAGGAGATTGTGAAGGAGGGATCGGAAACGCTAGGGCTCTTCCTACGTATAGTAGCTATCAGTGAGCCGGTCGGCACGCCAGCGAGAGAGATTCCAGGTACGCCAGTCGGTGCGGTTGGCGGCCCAGAGATCCAGGAGGTCCCGTTCGAGCGTGGGTCCCTCGATCATCTTCTCCTCTCCCGATGGCATGACCCTATCGTACTCCGAGAACAGACGCCGGTCCCCGATCTCGGGGAGTGCGTCGGAGAGCACGGGGGCGGCATCTGCGCTGAGGGTGGTCAGGTAATAGGCGTCGAAGCGTTTGCCTTCCTCAAGGCGGGCGATGTTGGTTCGGGCTATGAGGGCGTCGGGGTTGATGGCGTTGATAATGAGGATGGCCGCGAAGCCGGTCACCAGGGCGCCGAAGGCGAACCGGTCGCGCCGGCCGCGCAGCACGGTCGGGAGGAACCACAGGAGGACGGCGGAGAGCCAGAACATGAACGCCGTGGTGTAGAAACGGAGCTCCGTCAGCCCGAACTCGCCGGTGTACAGGCGCATCCGGTAGAGCGCCGAGGCTACGACGACGAAGAGCAGCGCGACCATCGTCCCGGCGAGCGCGCCGAAGATACGGCGGTGGGCACGCTCCTCGCCCCGCAGGAGCCAGTGCGCCAGGAGCAGCACGGGCAGGGCGAGGGCCGTCACCGTCACCAGCTCGAAGAATCCCCGGCGGGCGTACTCGGCGTAGGTGAGCCCGGCGGAGGTGACGACCGTCTCGGCGCCCCCGAAGAGGTAGCGGACCTGCACGAACACGAAGGCCGTGAAGAGGAGGTCGAGCAGGCCGAGCGTTATGCCGACCTCCGTGATGCCGAGCGAGATCACACCGGGACGCCGGAACGAGAACCCCTCCGGCTCGCGGGAGAGAAGGAACAGCCACAGCAGCCCGGCAGAGATCCAGGCGAAGAACCCAATGAGGAAAAGGTGGCCGAAGATCTCGGCGATGTCTATGTCGAACACCTCGATCACGATGTTCTCGAACACCGCGTCCGCGGCCACGAAGAGCGCCCCGAAGACGAACAGCAGCGGGACAGCGATAGTAACTCCGCGTGCCACGGCGAGGGCCTGTCCCTGCCGCCGTCCACGGGTGACCTCAGCCCACCGGACGTCCCTGACCGTCGCCGGCAGAGGCCCCGCCGCGCTCACCGCCCCCGTATAGAAACCCCCGATCACGTACTCCGACAACCCCCGCAACCGCACGCGCCCCGCGCGCCCCCAGAGGGCCGCGAGCGACAGCGAGACGAGAGCCGCAACCACGTCCAGGAACGCCACGGTCACCGAATCCCGCCACGCCACGCCCGCCGCGAAGAGGACCGCGACCGGCAGGAACCACCGTCCCTCTCCCGCCACCCCGACGCTCCACGAACGCGCCAGCGCCACGGCCGCCGCCACGAGCGCCACGGTCCACAAGAAGACGTTCAGACCCCAGGGCGTAGCCCGCAGCAGCGCGTCTCCCAGAGACCCCAGGATCAGGGCCACCCCGAACGTCCCCAGAGCCAGCCTCGTCCTGTCGTCCACGACAAACACCCCCGTTTGCGGCCTCCTGCGTGAACGGCCCACTGTACGAGCCGGAGGTAACAAGACGGGCTACGGTCCCGTTAAGCGTTTTGAAAGTAAGTGAACCTTTTGGGATCAGGATAACGATCTGTTACCGGATCGCATCCACTCGGCTCCATGCGTAAGCGAGGCAGACGAGCGGGTGGTTCACGGTCCCGCCAAAGCCGGCGCCAAGGAGAGACGGTAGGATCTTTCGGATGGGAGACAGGGGCTTCCCGATCTCATACTATCCTGGACCCGTGTGATCACCCATAAGGACCGGAGAGCCCCACCCACGCGATCGCGAAGTTCACCCCTCCGCCGCCGAGAGCGCCGAGGAGCGAGGTCGAGAGCTTGCGCGCCCTCGACCTGCTTTTGCCTTCCTGGTCCGGTTCGGAAACCACCGCGAGGGTCAGGATAAACCCCAACAACGCTCCCCACCCGAAGTACATCATGAAGGCGAAAAGGTAGATAAGCGCGATCAACCACCACGGAAACTCTATATCCAGCATGAATAACCTCCTTGTATCTTGGTTATGGTCGTTCACAATGCGACTGGTAGTGTGGGCGCGACAGACCGATTCCTCCTTGGTCCTCTGGCTTCGCCAAGACCGCAGTAAAGCACTCGTCGTCGCGCCCTA
>Ga0183260_10003612_pt1 | contig 12438 bp, 11 predicted proteins | sample AntDrymUQ4972206_2_FD_129768 | JGI IMG/M metagenome (GOLD analysis project Ga0183260, IMG submission 129768) | Polar desert sand microbial communities from Dry Valleys, Antarctica - metaG UQ497 (22.06) (version 2) (version 2) | ecosystem: Environmental > Terrestrial > Soil > Desert | place...
CAGCGCGTCAAGCGCATGTACGAGGAGGTCGCGCTTGAGCCCCAGCGCGAGTTTCACTTCGAGACCGGCCGGCCGCTGGCCGAGCGCCTCGGCTACCCGACCGCCGACCTCGATCGGATCCCCTCGGGCGCGATCGAATCGTTCGCGGGCGTCGGATACTTCCTCGACCTCGCCGCGATCACAGCGGGCGAGGTGATCCTCGACCTCGGCAGCGGCTCAGGCACCGACAGCTTCCTCGCCGCCGTCACGACGACGACAGCAGGGCGCGTGGTCGGTATTGATATGACCGACCAGCAGCTCGCCAAGGCACGGCGCCTCGCCGACAAGGGCGCCTTCACCCAGGTCGAGTTTTGCGACGGCCACATCGAGCGCCCGCCGGTTGACGATGCGGCGTTCGACTCGGTGATCTCAAACGGCGTCATCAACCTCTCACCCGACAAGGCGGCGGTGTTCGCCGCCGCCGCGCGTGCGCTGCGACCAGGCGGGCGCCTCGCACTCGCGGATATCGTCACGGCCGAGCAGCTACCCGAGGGCGTCACCTGCGACGCGGCGCTGTGGGCGGCCTGCATTGGCGGCGCGATGCAACGCGACCACTACCGCCACGTGATCGAGACCGCCGGCTTCGAGATCGAGACCTGGCGCGAGAACCCCGAGTACCGCTTCGTCTCCGAACGAGCCGACAACGCAACCCAGAAGTACGGCGTCACGAGCATCTCGCTGCTCGCGCGCCGCCGCTGACAAGGAGCGACCGATGGAACCTTCGCGCCTGGATCGCCGAACAAGAGCCTGACCGCGGGCGAACGCCACCATCCGCAGCGCTCACCCTGGCGACCGTCGGCGCTCACAAGCCGGCGACGCCGCAAGCCCACCACCTGATCTGGGAGGACAGCTCGACCATGACCGACAACAGCAAAGCCGTCATCAACCTCACCACCGGTCACGAGGACGCCGACAAGGTGACCATCGCGTTCCTCGTCGCCACCGCCGCGCTCGCCAAAGGCAAGCAGGTCGCGATGTTCCTAACCAAGGAGGCGGTCCGCCTCGGACTGCCCGGCTACGCCGACGCCATCGAGTCCGCCGGCGCCCCGCACGCGCCCGCTGCGGACGACGTCCAAGCGCCCCGACTGGCGTGTTGTCCGCTTCCGCATCGCCCGGGCGGAGCGAGAGTCCGCGCGAGCGCGTAGCGGACACTTGCAGCTCGTCCGTTGCGAGCCCGTCGCTCCTGTGTCCCCGCCGAGCGGGAGCTGGACAGCCGCATGCCCTCAGGACGGGACAGGCACGGCCCTGTGGCACGACAAGGTCAGGTGCCGGCCCGGCGCGGCGGCGCCGCGATCGGTGGATATATTCGGTATCTCTGCGACGCGACTGGAGGAGGAGCGGTTGATGTTGCCCGCGCTTCCCAGCGCCCGATAATGCGATTTACACGCGCTTTCCAACGCTCGATAATGTGCGTTATGGAGACTCAGCAGGGAAAATGCCCAGTTTGGCTGAGACGCCGGCGGCCACGGTTCCCCGGTCTGGCAGACTGCCCGGGGCGTGGCCAAGCAGCGGCAGACAAAGATGCAGTACCGCCAAGGCAACCTAGGCGCGATTCAGCAGCTCGAGAACCGCAGCGACGAGCAACTGCTCAGCGAGACCAAGCATCGTGCCGCCGCGCGCGCCATCCTCGGCGCACGCGCGGCGGAGCGCCACGACTCTGGCGCCGCGCGCAACTTCTTCAACGAGGCACTGGCCGGCAGTCATCCGCAGGAGCGCCCAGCCCTGCGGCAGATGATGAAGGCCTCGATCGCCCTTGCCGAGCGCCGTCCGGATGCGCTCAAGGACGCTGTCGAAAAGCTCGGCCAGGAGCCTCCGTCGTCCCGCCAGCTACTGCTGCTGCGCATTATGGGCCTGCTTGTGCCGCCGCCCGGGTCGAGCGCGCTGGTTCGTGTCCGCGGGGTCGCAACGATCGTCTTTGTCGTGATCGTCTTGCTTTCGCTTGGCTACGGCCTGGCCGAGCTGGTGGCGCTCCCGTTTGGCGGTCTCGGCATGCTCGGGGGAATGTTGCTCGGATTGGCTCTGCTGGCGCTGATCCTGGGCGCACTGACGCTCGTCGGACGAAGGCGCCAGGCCAAGGCGGCGGGCGCGCGGGCGGCACGCCGCTAGCCGGCCGGCGCAAGCCGGCTCGCGCACGATGGCGAGGAAGACTCACCACAAGCACTCCTCGGGCAAGGGCTATCGCAGGTTGCTCGATGCGTTGGCGGAGCTCGATGGCGTCCACCGTGTCGCGACCGGTCGGGTCAAGCCGCGGATGGGCTCCGGGCGTCCGGTCGCGCAGATCTCGAAGCTGCGGCGCACGGAGTCCGGCCTCTCGATCACGATCAATACCGAGGGGGCGATCGTCGAGGCGTACGTCGTCACCGACCGCCCGGACGATGTCGAGGCGGCGATTCGGGCGCGCGGTTGGGGGCGCCCGAGCAGCCCAGGTCATGAGCCGTCTTAGACTTACAGCCGTGATCAGCGTGCCGCCCTCGCTCCCATGTGTCGCATACTCGGCTGCGTAGCCCGCGAGCCGGTATCGCTTCGCAGCGAGCTGCTCGCGGCGGAGAACCCCTTGATCCGCCAGTCGGAGGACCACGACTCCGGTTGGGGAATGGCGGTCTACCCACGCGCTGACGGCCAAGAGCCGGCCTCGGTGCGCTTTCCGCGCGCCGCCCACACCGATCAGGGCTTCGGGCCGGCCACCGAGCTGCGCGGGCGAATCTTCAACGTCCATGTCAGGCGCGCGACGATGGGTGGGCTGACCCTCGAGAACACCCACCCGTTCTGCTATGGCAACTACTCGTTCGGCCACAACGGAACAATTCTCAACTTTGCCCGACTGCTTGACCGCGACGTCACGCCGGCACGTGGACAGACCGACTCCGAGCACTTCTTCAACTTTCTGATGCACGACCTCGATCCCGCCGATATCCCTGGGACGCTGCGGCGGGCGGTCAAGGCGGTGATCGATCGCTCGGCGTTCTCCGGTTTGAACTTCCTCTTCTCCGATGGCGAGCGGCTCTACGCCTACCGGCTTGGGATCTTCGAGCTCTTCTGGCTCTCCCGGCCGTCGCAGTTGCTGGTCGCCTCGGAGCGACTGACTGCTGAGCCATGGCACGCGGTGCAGCAGGACGTGCTGCTCGTGCTTGACCCCGACGACCTCGAGGAGCCCCATGCCGAGCGCCTAGTTGGAGATGACGACCTCGGCCGGGCAACGATCGTGAAGGTCGAGGAGGGCGCGGAGCTCCGGGGCGACGCGCGTGGAGCGTTCGCGGCAGATCGGGCCTCCCGCATCTCGGGCGGCCAACACGAATGAGCAGGGACGCGCCTGCCCGCCACCGCCGCGGGGCGCACCCACGGTGCTGAGCGCCGAGGTTGCGCTGGCGCGCGGGCTGCGGGCGGTGAGCCGCCGAACCGGAAGACGGGGAGGAACGACGGTCCCCGGCCGGCTCCTCCTGCGCCTAGATCGTCGGGCACTGACGCGGCTCGGCCGGCGGCTCGAAGGCGGTGTCGCCGTCATCTCCGGGACGAACGGCAAGACGACGACGGCGTCGATGGTCGCGAGCGTCATGGATGCGGCCGAGCGCCCGCTTGTCACCAACCGCGCCGGGTCGAACATGCATTGGGGGGTCGCAACCGCTCTGCTGGACGCGGGTCGCAGGCGCGGCGAGGTCGGGCTCTTCGAGGTCGATGAGGCATGGCTGCCAAGGGTCGCCGGCGAGCTCGCGGCGAGGATCATCGTGCTGACCAATCTCTTTCGCGATCAGCTCGATCGATATGGCGAGCTCGAGCTCGTCGCGGAGCGCTGGGAGCGCCTGATCGCTGACCGATCTGCGCTCGCCCGCCCCCCCGGACTGGTCCTGAATGCCGACGACCCGCTTGTCGCCGACCTTGGACGCGATCGCTCCGACGTCAGCTACTACGGCGTCGAGGATGCGGCGCTCGCGCGCGCCGATCTCGACCACGCCGCCGACTCAAAAAGCTGCCGTGGCTGCGGGGCCGCATACGTCTACGAGGCCGTGTTTCTCGCCCACCTGGGGCACTATCGCTGCGTCGGTTGTGGGCGCGAGCGCCCGGCAGCCGCCGTCGTCGCAACCGAGGTCACGCTGCGGGGAATGGCGGGCTCGAAGATCGCGCTGAGGACGCCGGCAGGCGCTCTCAGCATCGAGCTCCCCCTCCCCGGCCTCTACAACGTCTACAACGCGCTTGCAGCAACCGCGACGGCGCTGCGGCTTGGCGCCTCGCTCGATCACGTGCGCGCCGGCCTTGAGGGATTCGTGAGCGCGTTTGGGCGCGTCGAGCGCGTCACGATCGCCTCGCGTGAGCTCGCGATCCTGTTGGTGAAGAACCCGGCTGGCGCGAACGAGGTGCTGCGGACGCTTGCGCTGGAGGACGTGCAGCTCGATCTGTGGATCGCACTCAACGACGGAATCGCCGACGGGCGCGACGTCTCCTGGATCTGGGACGCGGACTTCGAGCTGCTCGCCGGCCGCGTGCGACGGGCGACATGCTCGGGTACGCGCGCGGAGGAGATGGCGCTGCGGCTCAAGTACGCCGGGTTCGAGGCTCCGATTGACGTCGACGCAGATCTCGGCCGTTCAATCGATGCCGCCCTGACCCAATCGGAGGGCGGGGTGCTCTACGCGCTTCCGACGTATACGGCGCTGCTCGATCTGCGCCGGCTGCTCAGCCGCCGCGGCCTCGTAGCGAGCTGGTCAGACCGATGACTACCGCGGTCGATCATGCGGTCACCTGGCACGATGTCGAATGCTCTGCGTACGACGCCGACCTCGAACTGTGGCGCGAACTAGCCGACCAGTGCAGCAGCGGTGGGCATCGAGAGACGGCGCAGACGAAGATGCGCGGGCTTGGCGAGCACTCCGTCCGGGATCGGCCCGGACGAAGGGATTACGCCCGCGTACTCGAGCTCGGCTGTGGGACGGGACGGGTTGCGCTCCACCTGGCGAGCCACGGTCATGAGCTGACCGGCGTCGACTCCGACATGGCCCTCGTCCGGGCTCTCGCCGCCCGCGCACGCGAGCGTGGATTGAACGTGCAAGCCAACGTGGCCGACGCTCGTGCGTTTGAGCTCAGACGCCTGTTCGATCTGATCATCGCTCCGATGCAAGTTGTTCAGCTGCTCGGCGGTGAGGACGGACGCCGGGCGATGCTGTCGTGCGCCCAGCGCCACCTGCGCAGCGGCGGGACCTTCGCCGCCGCACTCGCCGATCCGCTCGAGGGGATTCCCGCGGCCAGGGCACTGCTGCCGGCAGCCGACGTATTCGTCGAGGACGGCTGGACATTCTCAAGCACGCCCGCCGCGGTTCGCGAGGATGGCGGCGCCACCGCGATCGACCGCCTGCGCTGGCATCTGTCGCCGGCGGGTGAGCTGACCGAGTCATACGCATGCGTTCGGCTTGATCGCATCACCGCCGACGAGCTTGAATCGGAGGCGGTGAGGATCGGATACCTGGCCCAGCCGCGCCGGCTGATCGCTGCGGACGAGACATACGTGGACAGCACGGTCGTACTGCTTCGGGCGGCGTGACTGCGATGGCGCTTCGGGTATGTGCGCTCTATCCCGACCAGATGAACATCTACGCGGATCGCGGCAACATCGCCGTTCTGCGCGCTCGCTGCCAGTGGCGCGGGATCGGGTTTGAGCTTGCCCGCTCCGGCCTCGGTGAGCAGCTCGACGCGACTGCCCATGATCTCTTCTACATCGGCGGCGGCCAGGATCGCGACCAGGCCGCCGTCGCGCTTGACATGGTCGAGACGAAGCGCGACGCCCTCCACCTGGCGGCCGAGCGTGACGCGGTCGTGCTCGCCGTTTGTGGTGGTTATCAGCTGCTCGGCTCCGAATATCAGCTGGACGACCGCGAGCTTCCGGGTGTCGGACTCTGCGATCTTCGAACTGTCCGCGAGCCCGGCGGGCGCCTGATCGGCAACTGCGCGATCGAGGTCGATCTAGGCGCCGGCAGCCGGATCATCGCCGGCTTCGAGAACCATGGCGGGCGCACGTACCTCGGCGACTCGGCACAACCGCTCGGCCGCGTGATCCGTGGACACGGCAACAACGGCCGTGACCGCAGCGAGGGCGTGCGGCGGCGCAACGTGATCGGGACCTACCTCCACGGGCCGCTGCTACCAAAGAACGTCTGGCTTGCCGATCGCCTGATCGAGCTCGCGCTCGGGGTTGAGCTGGAGCCGCTCGACGACCGCTTTGAAGCTGCGGCGCACGCCTGCGCGCGCCGCGCCGCGGGTGTCTGACCGGCTGCGCGGCCGCTCCCTGCGGACAGCGGCGGCTCCCTGCGTACGGCGCCGCCCCCGCCCGAATCCACCACTGCCGAGCCGCTATGGCTCCCTGCGCACGCCTAGCGCCCGCTTGACCCAAACCCAGCGCTGCCGCGCTGTGTCGACTCGAGAACTACTGCCTCCTCGAGCGGCCCGCGCTCGAAGCGGATCACCACCAGCTGGCCGATTCGGTCTCCGGCGACGATCTCGAAGGAGGTCTGCGGATCGGTGTTGAGCAGGAGGACCTTCAGCTCGCCGCGGTAGCCGGGGTCGATCAGCCCGGGCGCGTTTGCGAGCGTGATGCCGTGGCGCAGGGCGAGCCCGGAACGCGGTAGCACGAGCCCGGCGTGCCCATCGGGGATGGCGAGCGAGATCCCTGTGGCGACAGCCGCTCTCCCGCCGGGTATCAACCGCGCTGGTTCCGCGGCGTAGAGGTCGTAGCCAGCGTCCGACTCGTGGGCACGGGTTGGCGCACGGGCGCTGTCGCGCAGGCGACTGAAACGCAGCGTCACGGGTTGTCACCGGCATCGGCGCCAGCGCTGGCCCCGGCGCTACCCGTCGCCTCGGCGTCGGTGCTTGTATCGGTGCCCTGAAGCGGTGGCGATCGATTGACAGAGAAGCGTTCGAAGCGAGCCGCCACGGCGGCCGGCACGCGCGTTCGCACGCGAACTCCGGCCGGCGTGTCCTCGCGCACGATCTCGCCGGCCAGCTGGTGGAGCTCCGACAGGCTGGCGCCGGACGCATAGGGAACGAGCAGATCCACGGCGACAAGCGTCTTGAGGAAGCCCGCCTCGATGGCATCACGCAGAGCCGGCAGCCCCTCCCCGGTCTGGGCGGAGACCGGGATTGCGCCCGGCTGGCGGAACGTCAACTGCCGGCGACGTTCGTCGTCGAGGCGATCCACCTTGTTGAGTGCCAACAACCGTGGCCGCTCGGCGGCGCCCGTCTCGACCAGTGTCTGCTCGACTGCCGCGAACATGCGATCGAGCTCCTCCTCCGGGACCGACACATCCGCAACGTGGACGATCAGGTCCGCCTCCAGCGCCTCATCGAGTGTCGCGGCGAACGCGTCGATCAGCTGATGTGGCAGCTTGCGGATGAAGCCGACGGTGTCGGTAAGGAGATAGGAGCGGCCGGAGATCTCGAACGAGCGCGTGGTCGGATCGAGGGTGTGGAAGAGCCGGTCGCGAACGCCGACGTCAGCGCCGGTCAGCGCGTTCATCAGGGTCGACTTGCCGGCGTTCGTGTAGCCGGCGAGCGCGACCGTCGGCAGCTGCGCTCGCTCGCGCTCGCTGCGCATCACCTGGCGCGCCCCCTTCGTGCGCTCGAGCCGTCGCTTGAGCGCGGCGATGCGATCGCGGGCAAGGCGGCGGTCGGTCTCGATCTGGGTCTCTCCCGGCCCTCGCGTGCCGATCCCGCCGCCGAGGCGCTCGAGGTGGCTCCAGAGGCCGCGCATCCGGGCGAGGTTGTACTCGAGCTGTGCGAGCTCGACCTGCAGCTTGCCCTCGGCGGAGTGCGCATGGTCGGCGAAGATGTCGAGGATGACCGCCGTCCGGTCGATCACCGGGACCCCCGCCTCCTGCTCGAGATTGCGCTCCTGGCGCGGCGACAACTCGTCGTCGCAGGCGACGAGGTTGGCGTCGGCCGCGGCGATCGCGCGCGTGAGCTCGGCGAGCTTTCCCTTGCCGATGTAGCGGTTCGGATCCGGCCGTGGCCGGCGCTGGATGAGCTCGCCGGCGACCGCGACGCCGGCCGTTCTCAGCAACTCGCGCAGCTCCGAGAGATCGGCGTCTTGGTCGGGAGTGGCCGCGATGCAGAACGCGCGCTGGCGCGCGCGCGGCTGAGCGACGCCATCGCTCGAGCTGGTGCTCGACCTCTGAGCATTGGCCGCGCGATCCATGTCACTCAGTCTATGGCCGCTCAGGCGCGTTAGCGCAGCGTGAAGCGCACGAGGTTTCGCCCGACCGAGACCGTCCGCTCGACCTGTCCGCGATCGTCGATCGCGCGCGAGCGGACGGTGTATGTCCCGCGCGCAAGCAGGCCCCGGAATGGATGAGTGAAGCGCAGGTGGCTTCGTAGCCGCGTGGGCACGAACAGCGGTCGCCGACAGGGCCTCTTGACGAACCGAGAACGTGCCGCGCGCGTGCCGCGGGCGGCCAGCCAGAGGCAGCTCCTGCCGGAGCGACGCGAGACAGCGATCTCGACGCGCGCGACGAGGAAGTCATCTCGGGCGGTTCCCTCGAATGAGCGCAGCCTGCGGCGGGGCACTGCCCCGCGCGCCGGTGCGCCGATCAGGCTCAGCGGCCGCAGGTCGATTCCGATCGTGGCGACGGCGATTGCGCCGGTCGTGCGATCTTTGCGTATCACCCGGTCGGGCCCCGCCGGCTGGCCGCTCAGGCGCGGGGCGCGCGTCAGGAAGGCGACGTAGCGGCCATCTGCGCTGAGTGCCGGCGCGATACTCGGCCCATCGCCGGGCAGGCCATCCGGACCGCTTGATGCCCTCGTGACCGAGCCGGTCGCAAGATCGCGAACGAAGACGTCGCTGGTCCCGTTCAAGTCACCCGGCGAAAGATTTGACGCCGCCGAGGAATAGGCCACAAAGCGGCCATCGGGCGTCAGCGAGCCGGCGCTTGCGTCGCCGTTGGCCACGGAGCCATCGGGTCCCCGCGAGACGAGCGAGACGGCGGCGGTCTGCATGTCGCGGATGTAGACATCGGTCAGCGCGCCGTTGTCACCACCCCCCGGCAGATCGGTAGCGTCGGAGTCGAAGAGCACATGGCGGCCGTCGGCCGAGATCGCCGGATGCTCCCCCCCACCCTGCGCCGGCAGCGCCGATGGGGCGGCCGGTGCCAGCGCCAGCTCGGGTGCGATGTCGACCGCCTCGGTCATGCCCCCCACCATGTCGCGGCGATAGATCGATGCCGATGACGGTGCACCGCGAACGAGGCCTCCTCCGTCGCTTGTGAACGCGACAAAGCGCCCATCGGCTGAGACCGACGGCTCGAGCGAGCTGCCGGCCGTGCCGGGAAGGTCGAGCTCGGGCGGCGGCTGGGAGACTCGCCGTGTCAAGCGGCGCGCGACGTCGCGCCAGTAGACGTCGGTGTGAGCGTTGTCGTCGCCGGCAGTGGTCAGATTCGTCGCGCGCGACTCGAATACGACGAAACGACCGTCGGCACTGATGGCCGGGTTCTCGGAATCACCATCCGAGCCGCCCGGAGCGGTCGAGACCAGCGTCGTCGCGCCGCTGACGAGGTCCCGCCGCCAGACCTGCGTGTCACCGCTCGCTGCGCCGAGGTCGGAGGAGCTTGAGCTGAAGACGACGTAGCGACCGTCGGCGCTGAGCGCGAATCCTGGCCCGCGACGCAGTCGCCCACCGCGGAGCGCCTGGCGCCGGCTGCGTGTCCGGTCGGCGACAATCGTGTAGCCGAGCGCCAGGTCGCGGACGAACGGGTCGACCGTTGCGCCGTTTGAGTCCCGCCGGACGAGGTTGGTTGCATCTGAGGCAAAGGCAATCCGCGCGCCGCTCGCGCTGATCGAGGGAGCACCCGCGCCACCATTCGGCCCGCGCGCGACCGTGCCACTGCCGGGCGCCGGCCGCTGCGCTTGAGCGCCAGCGGCGCTGAGAATCGCGACGATGGTTGCGCTCGTGATCGCGAGCGCGCCGACGGTCGCCACAGCGATCGCGCGCGGACCGACGATTGGTCTTGGGCCGATACGCGCCAGAGCCGCCAGAGCGCGGGCGCTGGTCCGCGGGCCGCCGGTGTTCACGTGCGGGCGCTGCAGGCGTCGCGGCGCTCGGGCCTGGCAGGATCGCGCGCGGCCTCTGGCTGGACCTCGGGCGACGGACGGAAGTAGCCTGGATAGTCGACTTCGTGGAACTCCTCCCTGAAGACCTCGCAGTTGCGGTAGGTCGCACGCTTCGACGGGTCGATCACTGCAACGTCATAGCCCCGGCCGCAGTCGAGCGTGAGTCCGGCGGAGGTCTCGTCGAGGCCGGTGCTACGAGCGTTCACGACGTCGTCGCCGGCGCCCGCCAGCACGCGGTCGCCGTCGTAGGCGGCGATCACGAGGTCGTCGCCGGGCCCGGCGACGATCAGGTCACGGCCGGCGTTTCCGGCGAGCTCGTCGCGCCCCGGCGGGCCCGCGTTCGCGCTGCGCGCATCGCCGTAGATGCGGTCGTCGCCCGCGCGCCCGGCGATCCGATCGCTGCCCGCGCCGCCCATCAGCAGGTCCGCGCCCTGACCGGTTGCGCCGTCACCCTCGAGCTCGTCATCGCCGGCACCGCCGAACAGTCGGTCGCCTCCACCCTTTCCCTGCACCAGGTCGCGCCCCGGTCCGCCGAGGATCGTCTCGGGGCGAGCGCTTCCGATCAGGTCACGGAGCGGGAAGCGGCTCGTGCCGTCGGCGAAGACAGCGGTGCAGTCGTAGGCGATCGTGTGCTCGCAGGCGGCATCCTGGCCGATGTAGCTGTCGTGGCGGTCAAGCGGGCTGCGCGACCGCCTCGATACGTCGGAGCGAACGTAGTAGACGGTGTCGTCGCCCGGGCCGCAATCGAAGTTGTCGCGGTTCGGCCCGCCGAAGAGCACGTCGTCGCCTGGGCCGCCGATCAGTCGATCGCTGCCCGAGCCGCCAATCAGGACGTCCGCGCCCGAACCACCGGAGATCAGGTCGGTTCCGCGGCCGCCGTCGATGACATCGTCGCCGGGACCGCCGAAGAGCTGCTCGCGCACTCCGAAGCGTCGCTCTCGAATCGTGTCTGCGCCGAAGCCGCCGAAGATCGAGTCGGAGTCATCGCCGCCGTCGATCGTGTCATTGCCGCGACCGCCGTGGAGCTCGTCGTTGCCGGGGCCGCCATGGAGATCATCGCCATACCGCGACCCGTCGACGGTATCGTGGCCGCCCTCGCCATAGAAGCTGACGCCGGCTCCCTGTCCGGCGAAGGTGACCTCGTCTCCCTCGTAGGTGCCGCAGATCGTCGCGCGCGCTGGCGCTTGGGCCGCGCGCGAGCGGAGCTGCGGGTCGCACTTCGAGGCCGGGGCCTGCGCCGACGTGGTTGCGGCGATTGCGCCGCTGATCAGCAGCGCCAGAAGAAAGGTCACCAGTGTCCGAAGGAGATCCATGGCCCTTCGCCCAGAACCCGGCTGGCGCCACAAAGCTGCGGAGCCGATGCTCCCCAAAGCGAAGCTGACCCGATTGCGATTGAGCGAAGGTCAGCCCGCCAGGCTCGAGCGCAGCCGCTCGACGGCCTCGATCAGCCGCTCGTCGGGAACCGTCAGGGAGATGCGAAAGAACCCCTCGCCGTTCGGGCCATAGGCTCCCCCGGGGGACACCACGACGCTCGACTGCTCGAGCACCAGCTCGCAGTAGGAGGCTGACGTATGGCCCTCGGGGACCGGTGCCCAAACGTAGATCGTCGCCTTCGGCACCACTACGTCCACCCCGATCGCGCTCAATGCCTCGCAGACCAGGTCGCGACGGCGTTGGTAGATCCTGCTCATCTCGCGGGTGAAGTCATCCCCGGCGCGCAGCGCCGTGGCGGCCACAAGCTGGACCGCCTCGAACATCCCCGAGTCGATGTTCGTCTTGAGCCGCCAGTAGGTCTCGATCGCGTCGGCGTTGCCGACGATCGCCGCGGTCCGCCAGCCGGTCATGTTGTAGCCCTTCGACAGCGAGAAGACCTCAACGCTCACCTCGCGCGCTCCCGCGGTCTCGAGGAAGCTCGGGGCGCGGTAGTCGTCGAACGTCGTCTCGGTATAGGAGGCGTCGTGGACGATCAGCACGTCGTTGGCGTGCGCGAACTCCACGGCGCGCTCGAAGAGCCCGTCGGGGGCGACGGCGCCGGTGGGGTTGTTCGGGTAGTTGAGGTACATCAGCCGCGCTCGCCGACGGTCGTCCGCAGCGATCGCGTCGAGATCTGGCGCGAAGCCGCGCCTGCGGATCAGGGGCATCAACACCGGCTCGCCGCCGGCGAGCAGCGGTCCCCCCGTGTAGACGGGGTATCCGGGATCGCCCGCCAGCGCCACGTCGCCTGGATCGAGAAATGCGAGATTCAGGCAGAAGATGCACTCCTTTGCTCCGAGCGCCGGCACGATCTCGGTCTCCGGATCGAGGCTGACGCCAAAG
>Ga0183260_10003613_pt1 | contig 12437 bp, 7 predicted proteins | sample AntDrymUQ4972206_2_FD_129768 | JGI IMG/M metagenome (GOLD analysis project Ga0183260, IMG submission 129768) | Polar desert sand microbial communities from Dry Valleys, Antarctica - metaG UQ497 (22.06) (version 2) (version 2) | ecosystem: Environmental > Terrestrial > Soil > Desert | place...
TTGCTTTTAATGTCCCCATGCTTTACCTCCACGGCATGGCAATGGGCAAGCGCTGATGAAAGATGCTCTGCTACCTTTATCACTTCCTTTATAGTGAAAAGTGCGTCATGAGGCGCTTTGAGCAACTCTTCCAGGTCAGGACCTTCTATGAATTCCATCTCTATAAAAGGAAAAGAGCCACTATCAGTGATGCCTGAAGAGAGAATGCGCACTACATGCGGATTAGGATGCTCATTTACCTTGCGCAGCTTTTCCACTTCATTTTGGAAAGAGCGAAAGTTTTTATCATCCTGGTTTTCTGTGTGAATGGGTGTAGGTAACAACTTTACAGCAGTGATCATCTCGCCCATGCGCCTTGCCTTATACACCGAACCCTGACCACCGGTCTTTAAAGCACCCATGTTCTCCAAACCTTCTGTGATGGTGAAAACCCTTCCCATTTTTTTATGTTCTGTTTTCCTCGGCTGAATAACTAAATTCCAATAGTGCCGATTCGCCTAAAAGAATTTGATCGCCTTCTTTCAATTGATGACCGATCTGTGTAGTATATAATTTAATTGGATTTTGCTCATCTGCAGAGCGGATCTTTATTTTATTCCGGGGCGGTATTCCGCCTTCATCAGCAAAGAGCAAAAAGAACCCGGAATCGGAATGATATTCAATATGCGCATGCTGACGACTGATGTATTTATTGCTTTCATTTTTACTTTCCGGGAAGGCGATCGTGTTTTCTCTGTAAAAACCATCAATTGTTTGCACTTTTCTTTCCCGCCCGATGTAAACTTTTCCAGTGGTGGAGCTTATTTTGTATTCTTCTTTTTCAGCCTCTCCTATTCTTACCTTTAGGTATGCAGTAGCTACTTTTTGTGCAGCAAGTTTTCGGGTAAGAATCAATAATGCTGCATTCACGTTAGGAATCTTCTTTGCCTCTTCTGGCAATGTATCTGTAAATACGGTCTCCATTGTCCAACCATCAGGAAGTGCAATGGCGTAATCATCAGCTATTTTTTGCACGTAGTTTTTTCTGAAACGATCCCCTTCTTCATAATAAAAAGCTGATTCGTACATATGCCTTTCTTCCGTGTCGGCATTTACAAAAAGCTGTAACCCTTTGATATTGTTCCCTTCACCGCCTTCCACTTTTTTTAATTCATCTTTGAGGAATTGAAGCACTGTATTTCTGATTGACTTTACATCCTGTGGACGTTCCTCAGTGTTTTTTTTAAATAAATCCAGCATTTTAATTCTTTCTGTTTTAAAGACTGTGGGGCAACACAAAGGTTGTATCAATAATTCAATAAATAGTCCAAAAATTTAGCTAAGCTTATTAAATATTTAAATTCGCTTCAAAAAATAATAGCAAAGTTTTTTAAAAACGCTTTTATCCATTTTTATAGTTTCACTTTTTAATTTATACTATCCGCTATTACCCTTCTTCCACGACGTATGGTTGAGTCATTTCTAATGCTCACAGCCGCGGCTGGTTTTTTTGTTTTCACTCCCGTTTCGAAACCTTTAATGTAACCCCGTTCTATAAGTTTTGGTACAATATGTTTACCGGCAAGCCTTACAGCTTCGCTGGAACCCTTCGCCGACTCCATTCGTACGCAGACCACTATATGTCCGGGGCCATTAAGCTTGGGAGCAAAAAATGTGTACCATCCATCATTGATCCTTTGTCCTTTCCATATTCGTTCCGGAGTTCCGGTTTTACCCGCAACAGCTATACCGAGGTCATCTGCCTTATTTACACTTTGTGCTATCATATATTTAGTGATCAACGCGGCATATTGAGAATCCTTTGCTATCGCCACACCAGGTGATATTCCTAAAACGGAATCGCTGATGCGAAGCACATAACGATGAGGAACTAATACCCCTTTATTAGCTACACTGGCTACCAGTCGTGCTATAGATGCAGGAGTTGCAATTAGTTCACCCTGGCCCCAGGCCATCCCCGATACGCCTCTGCCTCTTGTCCGTCTTATATCATTTTTATTATAGCTTCTCAGGCTTCGAAATTCAGTATTGCGCCAGAGTTGCATCCATTTTTTTTCCTGTTCTTCATTTCCAGGTTGCTTCTCATAATAATATCCTCCTACACCTTTCAAAAACATTCCTGTCTGCATATACAGTACGCCCATCTCTTCCTGCAGTTGTACTTCATTCGCCAGACGTATGAAAAATGAATTATTGGATTTCACCAAAGCTCTTTCCAAAGAAATATTACCGGCCTCATCGGGCTCGGCGCTTTTTATCCTGATCAGATCACCACCACGAATAAGAATTGTTTTTTGCGCAGCGGCCAAACCCAATTTATTAAAGGCAGCCATTGTGGTCAATACTTTTGCGGTGGAGCCGGGCTGAGTAGCATAGGTAAAACCAAGATCGGTATTTGCCATCCAGCCGGCTGATTTATTTTGTTCGGCCTGCGACATCGTCAACTGATCCCAGTTACTGACATTCGGTAAAGGATAACCTGCTGAACTAATAACGTCACCTGTAGAGTCTTCTATAATTACAACCGATACCCGGTTGTCCCGCAAAGAATCATCAAGAGCAATTGATTGTTGAATACTCACCTGCAGAGCAGCATCCATGCTCAGGTGCACATCACGATTCCTTTGTTTGAATGCTTCCACTTCTTTACTATTGATACCTGCGACCAGTAACGCAGCCAGTGCACTATAATCCCTTTTAGCAACGGTCATTTCTTTTGCGGTCTGCGGTAAGAAACGGTCTTCCCGAAAACGGGATGCTAAAACATTGTATGCAACGGTAGGAGTTTTAAATCCTCTGAGTTCAGGTCCGAGCTCGTAGTCAGCAAAATAGCCATTCGTGCCCCCCATGAATACACCAGTATTGGCATCACCTGTCCAAAAAAACATGTGCTCTGCAAAGGGATAAAAGCGATCAAGTCTTTTGTGTGAAAGTGAATCAAGTTTACGTTTATCGAGGCCGGCCACAAAAAGTGAATCTCTTTGTTTCAGGATCAGTTCCGGTTTACTTGTTGCTAATATTTTTCCCTTTCTATCATATAAACTTCCGGCCTGCAATTTATTCATCAGAATAGCGATCCGGGGATTGTAGCTAAACATGCGCCCTCCACTTCTATCCGCAACCAAAGCAGGCTGCACCACCCATTTTTTATTATTGAATAAATATTTAGAAATATCTACGGTTAAAAGCACCAACCCTATTAAGGCTGCAACTAAAGCAGGCACAAGGTTTTTATCTTGTTGTTTAGCTATGTAACTCATTTGCACTTCACTCCCCTGCACCGATGAAGCAGATAAAAGAAAACCCGCAGCAAGCAAATTACAAATAAGAGAGGAGCCGCCATAACTTACAAAAGGAAGTGATACACCTGAAAGTGGCAAAGCGCCAATAGAACCTCCGGCAATCAATAAAAATTGTACAAAGGTGCCAATGCCTATACCGGCACATAGGTAGAACAAAAATGGTGTTCCTGTTTGACGACCTATGATTACTGAACGATGGAGATAAACAAGAAAAAGAATAAATACACAAACAATTCCGGCCCAGCCAAACTCTTCCCCAATAGAAGGTAGGATCATATCGGTATGCGCTTCAGGAATTGTTTTGGCAAACCCTTCACCTACACCCTGGCCGGTGACACCACCTGTTGACATTGCCCAAATACCATTGGCGATCTGATCACCTCCAAATACTTCATTATTCCATTTATCAAGCCATATAGATTTCCGATCTACAAGCCGCTGCACCGGACCCGGAAATAAACGATCAAGAAATGGTATTTTATCAAGCAGCATAAAACCACCAATCACAACAAGCGCCATTACTGAAGATTCGCTGATCTGCCTTTTTATAAAAAACATTACTAATGCCACCAGAAAAACTGTAATAGCTGTGGCCAACCAAATATTATCTAAAATCCAAATGGACAAAACAAATAATACAACCGCTCCTATCATATAAAAGAAATCGCCACGGGAAAATGAAAATAGTACGATGAACGTAAAGCATACTACAATAGCAGGGCCGAGATCGCCCAACATTAAAAACAAGAATATAGAAATAACGATGGCGGCAAGTGCAAATGAAAAAAATGACCAGCGTTTACGCATGGTAGCGTACTCTGAGATGAATTTTTCATTCGCAGCAAAAAAGCCTGCAAGAAAAATAACAATTAAAAACTTGACCACTTCACTGGGTTGAAATCCAAATAAATTTACTTTCACTCCACTGCCTTCAGGGCCTGTACCCAATACTATTGTGAGGATCAATAATAACAAAGCTAAAAAAGCCCATTGCGTACCACGCCCTATACTCTTACCTCTGAATACAAACATCCTGTACAAACCGGAATCGGGGGTGAAGCGTCGGAGGTTGAAAAGAAGGAGGAACAACAATGTACCCAATCCAATTAAAAAATACCAAAGTGTGCTTTGTCCGAGAAAGCGATCACGAAGAGGATCCTGCAAACTCAATAATGTAATGAGTGAAAAACCTGTAAGCAACATGATCACCGGAAGTATTAATTGATCGGCGTGTGTGAAACGAAAGGTCAACAACAAATGCAAAATCAGGAAGCTAAAAAAGAAGGCACCAACGATGATCATATACCATTTTGAAGCCTCTTGCGGAGTGCGAACAATCAGTGATTTTTCTTTCTTAAGGTTATTAAATTCCCTTGTGGATAAAAGTTTAATAGTATGAGGTACTCTGGTAAACGTAAAGGATACATCATCGTCTAATTTCTGTACGCCTTTTGAAAAGCCAAACTGCTGACCCGGTTGTAAAGGCAATACTTCAAAAGACTTATCATCAGGAAGGCTTTTGAATTCTGCTTTTCCATTACTATTTGTTCTGGCAAAAAGTGTTAGCCCGATCAATTGTCTTTTATTGGTGGAATCTAACGCATAAGTTTTTCTAAAATCATTTCCTTTTTCTATTTGCTGCCGGTCCACTTCCAAAATTTCATTGCTGTACAAACTATCTTGTGGTAAGATCATTTCTAAACGTACCAATACCCCAGGGACAGAAGACTCTTCTTTATCTATAATAGTTGTAGAAATTGAATTCTTACCAAGTGCTGCATTATTGGTAGCATTCAATACTACGGGCGATGTGCGTTCTCTGATAAAAAGTGCAGAGTCCGGGCCTGAATATCCCAGTAAAGATCTTGATGCGATCACTCTTTTTTTATATGACTCGCCACCCTGGGTAAATGCCTGATCGGCATTTACATTGTATTTAAATTTATTGAGCTCGCCTATATTGTCAATGTTATCTTCAGTGGTATTCAACCTTTGCGCCACTACGGAGCGGATCAATTCAATGTCGCGAACATCTTCGAGGTAATAACCTCTTTGTAGCAGGTCGCGTATCCGGCGATCCGGATTTGCCTCATTGAGATTGACCATACTACCATCGCGTAAGCGTTGCGGTACCTCTTTGAAATCCCTTTTGAGTACTGTAAAAAGATCTAAAAACAGAAAACCCATTACAATTGCGATCATCAATAAAAAAATACGCTCCAAGCCTCTACCACGATTACGCTTTTCCTGTACCATACCAGAGATTAGGGTTTTATTTAATTGAGTCTTTCAATTGCCTTTTAGGGTATTGAAATGATCCATTGACAGAAGAAGTATCGCCTTTGGAAAAGAGATAAGCCAGGCTGATTTTACAATTATTGAATCTGATATTTTTCAGCCGCAGAGATTGCTCATTGGCAACTAATAAAGCAAGATCAAAGTCGTTAAAGCTCAGAGAGTCCAATATAATATGTCTGCAATTTTCTGAAAAAACCATAGCAGGCCCACCTTTCAGAAAAGAATTATCCTTTACAAAATTTATATTATTTCCCTTTATATACAATGTATCGCGGTCTATCCTTATGGTATCGGTCAATGTAATAGCACTACCGAATAGAGAATCATACAATACCAAAGTGTCATTAGGAGCTTCATTGATGGCATCCTGAAATCGGGTTTCGGTCTCATTGGGCACAGAAACTATTGGTAGAATAGCAGGTTCGGCTTTTTTTCCTTGCCACCACATCCAGATAAGTGCTCCAAGCAATGCAATGCAAAGCAATGAAAGAACGGTAACTAATCCGGTGCGGTTTTTTGTCTGCTTCAATAAAGAAGGAACTTCTATTGCCCGCCTGGGTGGGGCATCTTCATTTTCCGGATTTGGGTTTTTTTTTAATGCAATAGGTTTGGTTGCTTTTTGTTTTATTGGAGCTTTGTGGTTTTGCACCAATACGGCTGTGATATTGTCTTTCCCTCCTGCTTTGTTCGCAGCTTCTATCAATTGGGTTCCTTTTTCCTGTAGCTTAGTTTTGTTTAAAAGAATATTTGTGATCTCAGCGCTACCTATCATATCTGTAAGACCATCGCTGCAAAGCAATATCATATCCCCTGGCAAAAAAGGTGATTCACCAGTTTCCACATAATCAAAATTCACCGGTGCCTGTTCTGCAAATCCAAGCGCCTTATTAATCTCATGGCGTTTGGGATGCGCCATTGCAGCTTCTTCAGTGATCCTTCCTGAGTCTTCGAGAAATCCCACAAAAGACTGATCTTTTGTAACCTTCACCAATGTATTATCTCTAAGCAAATAAAGCCTGGTATCGCCGACATGGGCATAGTGAAACTTATTATTATTGGCATCAACGAGAGCCAATGTGAGCACACATGCCATGCTCTTATTTTTTCCGTTGGCTTTTTCTTTATATATTTTTTCGTTTGCAAGTGCAAAAGCATCTATCATTCCCTTGATAAGATCGGGCCCTGGTTTTTTTAAAAAATCAAGTAATGTAGTTCTTGCTATAGCAGCTGCTACTTCTCCACCTTCATAGCCTCCTACTCCATCTATCACACATGCAGCCACCAGTTTGTTCGTAACCGGTTCTGCAATAAAGGTATCCTCATTGTTATCCCTGAGCTTTCCTTTATCCGTTATTCCATAAAAGTGTTCAGCCATTATTATTGTGAGATTTTTTAATATCAACAAAATGGGCAACAAGCAATCCTGCACATATGAAGAGCAAACTAATAGATAAGATAGCAGAAATCATAGTTCAGGATTTGAATACATTGATGCCAACAATACCATTTAATACAAGTTTTGAATTCAAAGGTAATTCGCTCCAGGCTGGGTTATCTCTGTTACTAATTGGTAATTCTTTTTCATTGACAATTGTTTTTTCGCCGAACGAAGTGACGTATAATTTACCATCATCTTTTTTGTAGCGAATACGCAGGTGCGGAGTATTCACCCAGTCAGATGGAATGCGGAAGATATTTGATTCGGCCTGTTGTTCATCTTTGCCGGAAATAATAATTTCTTCGTCTTTCATGAGAAATTCTATTTTACGGCCGCTAAATTCTTTATCAGGTAAAATAGTTTCCAGGCGTGCCCAGCCATTCTGGTTTTCTTTCACCTTATGTTCATCATAAGCCAGGTCTTCCTGATAGGGCACTTCGTAATAACCTTCGCTGTAAAATGTAAACCCTTTTAAAATATCGGGACTTACATCTGAAGTCTGGGCGATACCTGTATGCCGGGGTATAAATGTGATGCGCAAATTTTCTTCTTTCTGGTGATTGCCAGGTAATAACTTTCCTATAAAACTTTTATCGCCACGTGCATAATCATGATGAGAAACAAACCGGAAAACCCATTTTGAACTTGAAGGCTCCACTGTCTTGCCGGTGTTTTTATGATCTTTTAAAATTTCATAAAACTTTTTTACCGATTCCTGTACGATCAATCCAAAGATGCCTTTTTTATTATCCATGAATTCCCGGTAATCCTCCGGATTGAAACAAATAATATACTCATGATAAAACACAACACGATTGGCAAAAGAAAGTTGTGCAGTAGATTCATTGAATTTCTGAAGAATATATTTAAATACATCATCAGGCGTCATCATAGGAATAGCCTGCTTCATAGCTCTTGAATCTTTTTTCAAAAACCAGTCGTGCAATCCAATTCGTTGCCAAAAAGAAGTTCGTGATTTCATCCCAGATCGTTATATCGGTATTTTATTGAATGGTTCGAGGAAGCTTTGTACGCAATTGATAAATAAGCTCAGGTAAATCTATACTAAGAAATCAACAACCACTCTGCCCGAGCAACCAGTAAAGGATGAAAAAAACAAGTATAGTTCCGATGCAGCCTCCGCCAAGTTTTTTTGCGCCATAGCCCGCGATCAATGCTCTTAAAAAATTGTTCATGTTTAAAATTTTAATTTCTAAAATGAATAAAAGATGTCATGAGAATGCAGCCATGACTTTGTAAATATAAGATTTGAAAAATTTCAGTGGTAAGTTTTAATTAAAATTAAAAACCTGACCATTATATAAATGATTGCGAATACATTAATGATTAAAGATATATTTCACTATTGCATTATCTATTGGCTATTTTCCATTGCCCAGCTATTGTGTATTGCCCATTGCCTATTCCCCATTGCAAATTACTCACCATTACATAATCACCTCTTGCGAGGCTCCGTCAATAAAAAGTACTTTGTCCGGATTGAATCGGATACCTTTTTCTTTTCCATATTCTAAAGTATCTTTTGGGTATCTGCGTACAATGAGTGTTTGATCTCCGAATATGAAATAAACCAGTTGTTCATTGCCCATATTTTCATAAGCAGAAACCGTTAACATGCAATCAGGCTTGCCATCCCCTTCCTCTTCGCAAATGATAATATGCTCCGGACGCACGCCCAACTCCATCGGTTTGGAAATATATTTTTTTTGCATACCAGAATTAATTGCAGGCAGATTTATTTTGCAGTTTCCTGTCTGTGTTACAAAAAAACTTTGGCCGTTTTGCTCAACAGTTCCTTTGATGAAATTCATAGTTGGAGAACCAATGAATCCGGCGACAAACCGGTTTTGAGGTACATTATATAAATGAAGCGGTGTATCAAGCTGCATGAGTTTGCCTTTATTCAATACAGCGATTCGAGTGCCTAATGTCATTGCCTCCACCTGGTCATGGGTTACGTAAATCATGGTTGCAGCCAATTCCCTATGCAGTTTTTGTAATTCAATTCTCATTTGGCTACGCAGTTTTGCATCGAGATTGCTCAGCGGCTCATCGAATAAAAAAACTTTAGGCCGCCTGATGATTGCTCTTCCAATAGCTACTCTTTGCCGTTGCCCGCCCGATAAGGCTTTTGGCTTTCTATACAATTCATCTTCTATTTCAAGCAACCTTGCAGTTTCCGTTACTCTTTCTTTTATATCTGCTTTTTTATGTCCTTTTAGTTTTAACCCAAATGCCATGTTATCATAAACTGTCATGTGGGGATAGAGTGCATAGTTTTGAAACACCATGGCTATGTCTCTTTCTTTTGGGCTTCTGTCATTCATCACCACACTGTCTATTGATAATGTCCCTTCACTGATCTCTTCGAGCCCGGCTATCATGCGTAAAAGTGTTGATTTTCCACAACCTGATGGACCAACAATGACCATGAATTCTTTGTCATGTACGGTGAACGAGATGTCATTTACAGCTTTTTGCTGAGATCGCTTATTATCTTCATACACTTTAGAGATATGTTCTAGTTTGACTTCTGCCATAAGTTTACTTTGCGGGTATTGAAAAATATTTTTTTGAAATGGTGGAAATCCGGCAAGCGAGATCTAATTCGCCTGAAGCTAAAATATAATCATCGCCAAATTGAGCAAAGCCGGTAGTAAATACTACATCACGTAAATAAATCTGATGAGCAAGTGAACCGGTTAGTTGGTTATTAGCTTCCAATAAAGGAATGCTATCTGACAGGTGCAATATTTTCATAGGATCATCCTTATCCAGTAATGCCCAGAAGGTACGATAGACGCCAACTTCCCCACTATTCTCCACACCGTGATACAACATAAGCCACCCCTCTTGTGTAAGTATTGGCGGTGTACCCCCACCAATTTTTACATTAGAAATAGAAGATCGCCTTGCCCGCAGAAAAGCATGGTCCGCAGGTTTCCAATGTAAAAGATCAGGTGAGGATGCTAAATGAATTGCTGCACCCGGATGATAAATTGATGCAGGTGAAGAAGCAAAATAACATTCGCCTAATGGCCTTGTTAAAGCATAATATTGGTTATTGATTTTTCCTTCGAACAAAAGCATGTCTTTATTCTGATGGTCAAGCACAATGCCGAGGCAAGTATAATGTAAGCCATCATCAGATGAATACAACATGGTGGAATGACGTTCAGAACTTACACAACATGTGGTCATATAATATTTGTCATCAATAAAAGAAATCCGTGGATCTTCAATGCCATATTCCTGGTTTGATGATTGGGGGGAAACTATTTTATCATAATGTATTTTTTTTATAACAGAACCATCGGCAGCCAATTCAACCGGCAAGAGCCACGACAATGAAGTAAGCCCTAACACCGGAAATTTGTAAGCGAGGATATTAAACTTTCTCGGATCATCCGTATTCACTTCGCCAACAGCCCAGGCATCTGTTGTATATCCATCTTTTTCCCATCGTATGCAATGCACCTTATCTTCATGAACAGCACTTGATAAAGCTTCTGCAACACGTACCATCATTAATAAATTACCATTTGGTAAGCGGCAAAGACCGGGATTAAAAGCACCTAATACATATGTAGGTTGAGTTATTCCATTTCTTAATGGGGAGTGAGTTAAGTCAACATCATCCGGTGTAAAAATTAAATGATCTGATTTAATATACTCAGGTAATTTCATGGCTTTTTGTACTTATTGAAGGCGTTTTTTACAGCCGGAACCTTTTCTACCATTTGTAAGGCAAGCAAAGCCTCAATTGTAGACTCTGCACCGGAATTATAATTAATACTGTCCTTTCCAATAATACCATCATAACATCTACCGGTAGATGCATCGTACATTTTCTTACCTGTTTCATTTTTACCAACCAACCATGCAGCTATATTGCCTGCTATTTCTGCATATTTTTCTTCACCTGTTGAAAGATATGCTTCCACTGCTGCCGATACCATTGGCCTGATTCCGTAAGCAATCTGTGCATATTTTTTTTCTTGGGTAGGTTTAAGCTCATTGTTTTCTTTGATTACAGAAAATGAAGATTTATAACCATTTTTTAAAAGCCATGGGTAAAAATTAGCCACTTCCTGAATAGCCTTTTGAGAGTAGAGAGAATCTTTGAAAAATGAAGCTGCTTTAAATAGAGCATATCCCTGGTCGTTACCGTAGGCATGCCAAACGTTTTCCCAACTTAAAAAACAGAAATAAGGAAATTTGGAAGCGCTTCCCTGTTGCATCATTATAATTCCATCCGCCAGTGTTTTTACATAGGCAGCCAGAAGAGTATCCTTTGTTGTTTCGCAATAAGGTATTAAACCAACCATAATAATAGCAGCCTGGTCTGTAGCGCTTCCAGCAGGTAGCCATTGAGGAACTGTAAGGCCACTTATGGTTTTGGTAGAAGAGGAATGTTTTACAAAGTCAATTTTAATTTTTTTTACTAATTTAATAACCGCACTATCAATTCGGGTAGCTAATTCTATATCTAGTCCCTTAATTAATGGATTTGCTTCCGACAATGTTTGCAGTGCCCTCCACGACCACCAGTTTGGGCCATTAGCACTTGTACTTCCGGTCTTATTGATCTTATTGCCTGGGAATAAAAAATTATAGAAATATCCATTTTCCGATTGCATTTCGAGAATGAAGCGAATCAGATTTTTTGTTCTGTTTTGTATGGCAGTATCTGATGAAAACCGGCTGCTTCTTAAATACACCTGTGCTGCTCTTGCCACATCATCTACACAGGTAAAGCCCTCATCACTGTCTGTTACAAAATGATAATCCGGCGCTTCGGCATAAATGTAAATGCCGGAAGCTTTTACCCCATTTGTAAAGGTTACGGGGATAGTCAAGTAATCAAGATGACTTGTATTCACCAATGAAGAATCACTATTTTTTTTTACCTCTTTATCTGGTATAGAATTATTACAACCGACGGTAAAAAAGGCGGAAAAAAATATAATAAAGAGATGTGCAGGTTTTTTCATTAATTGTTTGCAATATTAAATTCATTAAGAATATCGTTTAACTCTATAGTAACAAACCCGGTTGCAGAATCAGATACAGCGTAAGGTATAATTAAGTGATCCCCATGACGCAATAAGCCGCAGGTGTACACAACATTTGGCACATAGCCTTCTCTCTCCAATTCGTCTGCTTCAATGAGGGGCTTGTCTAATCTTCCAATAATAATGGAAGGATCATCAAGGTGGAGCAGTACGGCACTTATCACGTAGGTTCGCATTGCTCCTACGCCATGCGTCAGCAGCAACCATCCCTTCTCCGTTTTTATCGGTGATCCGCAATTCCCTAACTGCACCATTTCCCAGGAGTATTTCGGTTCCATCAGAATTTGAAAAGAATCCCAAAAA
>Ga0183260_10003614_pt1 | contig 12437 bp, 12 predicted proteins | sample AntDrymUQ4972206_2_FD_129768 | JGI IMG/M metagenome (GOLD analysis project Ga0183260, IMG submission 129768) | Polar desert sand microbial communities from Dry Valleys, Antarctica - metaG UQ497 (22.06) (version 2) (version 2) | ecosystem: Environmental > Terrestrial > Soil > Desert | place...
AGCGGAAAAATCGCCCTAACGAGGGTCCGGCAGTCCCACCGCGGGGGTGACCTCGGGCGGTCCGTCGCCGTCGCGCCGACCGCGCTCGCGTGCGGCCGCGCGAGACTGGCGCACGAACTCGAAGGAGCCGATGAACGGGCCGACCCCGCCGAGCACCGCGACGGCGACCGCGAGCCACAGGTCGATGACGCGCAGGCGCAGCGCGACCAGGCAGGCCAGCGACATCGCGATCCAGCCGACGCCGTGCGCCATCCCGAAGATCGCCTCCGGCCCGGCGAGCCCGGGGACGAGCCAGACGACGAGCAGCACGCTGTAGACGGCCGAATGGGTGAACGACGCCCACTTCAGGCGTTCGAAGGTGAGCAGGCGCGTCATCCGCCGTGGGCCACCAGCAGCGTCGCCATGCGCCGCAGCGGCTCGTCGGCCTCCGCGGGCCAGTCGGCGATCTCGGCGGGCCACCACGCGTAGTCGTCGTGCTCGTCGTCCATCTCGATCTCGGCGCCGTCGGGCAGCCAGGCCAGGCCGACGATCATCACGAGCTGATGCGGCAGGCGCACCAGCGCCTCGACGGTCAGCCGCTCGGGCTGCACGCCCCACTCCTCGTCGAGCTCGCGCGCCAGCGTGTCCGCGGGGCTCTCGCCGACGTCGACGGCGCCGCCGGCGCCGAGCGCCCAGCGCCCGGCCCACGACGACAGCCACGCCGCACGGCGGCCGGCGAGCCAGCGCCCGTCCGCGGCGCGCGTGACGGCGAGCGCGGCCATCGAGTGCGACGCGTCGCCGTCGACGAGGCGCAGCGCCCAGCGCACCGGCTGCAGCTCGAGCAGCAGCTCGTCGCCCTGCTCGGCGTGGGCGACGAGGCGCGCCGACAGCCCGTCGTGGCTCGGCGAGCCACGCTGGCGCAGCGCCGCGATCGCGGCGTCGGCGGCCTCGGCTTTGTCCTCGGGCGGCTCGTAGTGCTGCTCGTGCCAGCGCGCGCGCACCCGCTCGGCCGGCCAGTGGCCGCGGGCGAGGATGGCCGGCTGCTGCATGTCACCAACGATAGTTCGCGCTCGGCGTAACCGAGCATGCCGCGGCGGCGTCAGCCCGCGCGCGCCGGCACGCCGGTCAGCCCGAGCACGAGGTCGGCGGCCGCCGGCAGCTCGGGCACCTCACGCGTGACCGGCGGCGCGGCGAGCGCGTGGATCAGGGCGTGCGCGAGCTGCGGGCGGGTGCGAGCGACCCCGACCATCCCGAGCCGCTCGTAGGCGCGGTTGTTGGCGCGGATGCGGCCGCGCTCGCGGCCGTAGGCGATGACGCGGCAGTCGCACATCCACGCCTCGAGCACCGTCAGCCCGGCGGTCGCGTGGATCAGCGCGTCCGCGGCCGCCAGCAGCGTGACCATGCTGTCGGCCACCCCCCAGACCTGCACGCGGCCGTCGTCCGCGTACGCGGCCTGCAGACGCACCCGCGCGCGCTCGTCGTGACCTGCGAGCACGACGACGGTGTCGGCGCCGTAGTGCAGCGCGGTGTCGGTCGCCGCGGACAGGTCGCCGGCGTCCCCGGAGACGACGACGAGCGAGCCGCGCGTGGGCAGCGCAAGCTCGGTGCGCGCCGCGCTGCGCTCGGGCGGGTCCAGAAAGCCCGGGTCGGTCAGCCCGTGGACGGCCTCGACGCGCGCGCCTGAGCCGGCCACGTCACGCGCCTCGGCGGCCGCGTCGGGGTGGGTGACGAGGTGCAGGTCGATCCCCGGATCGGCCCAGAAGCCCAGCGCCGCGAGGTCGGGGATCGCGCTGACGGCGGGCGCCTGCAGCGTGCCGTCCGCGCGCATGCGCCCGAGCAGCTGCGACCACACCGGGTGCGTCGAGACGACGACGTCAGCCGGGTGCTTGCGCAGGAAGGCCGCGATCCCGCGGCGCGTGAGCCCGTCCAGCGCGCCGGAGCAGGCGCGTCGCAATGCGGCGCTCCGCGTGGTGAGCGCGTAGCCGGCGCTGCCGGCGAGGTCGCCCGCCGCTGCGTCGAGCCTGCGGGCGCCGCCGATGATCGCGCGCGCCGCCGGCCCGGCGAGCGTGAGCCCGTCGACGACCTCGACGGTCGCGGCGTGCTCGCGCAGCGCGCCGGCGAGCGCGGGAGCAGTCTGGTCGTGGGCGGCGGCCGTCGAGGCGGTGAGGATGAGCACGCGTGTGGACATGACGCGGGACTATCGTCGCGCTGATGCGCAGGCGCAAGCACTGGGGCTGGGGCTACGAGGACGACGCCTGGTCTGCGAAGCAGCTGCAGGCCGCCGCACCGGGGCTCGAGGAGCACCTGCGAATCGCCGGCGACGGCGTCGTGCGCGAGCCGGTGCCTTTGGACGACGTCGTGCTGCCGGCGCCGTGCGTCGCGCCGCCCGATGCGCTCGCCGCGATCTGCGCGAGCGATATCTACGCGCGCGCGTCGCACGCGTGGGGCGCGTCGTACTGCGATGTCGTGCGCGGCTTTCACGGGCAGTTCGACTTCCCACCGGACGTCGTGGCGCGCCCGCGCGGCGAGCGCGACGTGGAGGCGGTGCTGGAGTGGGCGGCAGGCGCGAACGTCGCGGTCGTGCCCTACGGCGGCGGCACGAGCGTCAGCGGCGGCGTGACCTGCGACGTGCCGCCGCGCTTCGACGGCGTCGTGTCGCTGGACCTCTCCGCGATGGACCGCGTGCTGCAGATCGACGACGTCTCGCGCGCCGCGCTGATCCAGGCCGGGGCACTCGGGCCGGTGCTCGAGAACCAGCTGCGCGCGCTGGACCTGACGCTGCGCTTCTACCCGCAGTCCTTCGAGCTGTCGACGCTCGGCGGCTGGGTCGCCACCCGCGCGGGCGGGCACTTCGCCACCGCCGAGACGCACATCGACGACCTCGTCGAGTCCGTGCGCGCGATCACGCCGAGCGGCGCGTGGGAGTCGCGGCGGCTGCCCGGCTCGGGCGCGGGCGTCTCGCCGGACCGGATGCTGCTGGGCTCCGAGGGGATCCTCGGCGTGGTGACCGAGGCCTGGGTGCGCGTGCGCCCGCGACCGCGGGCGCAGTCGCTGGCGGCCGTGCGGTTCGCCGCCTTCACCGACGGGATCGAGGCGCTGCGCGTGATCGCCCAGTCCGGGCTACGGCCCTCCAACTGCCGCCTGATCGACGCCGAGGAGGCACGCATGACCGGCGCGGCCGACGGCACCGCCGCGCTGCTGGTGCTCGGCTTCGAGGGCGCGTCGGAGGCGATCGCCCCCGTCGGCGAGCTGCTCGACCGCGGCCTGCACATCTGCGCCGAGGCGGGCGGCGAGTGGGACGAGCGCGCCGTACGCCGCCCGCGCTTTGCCGGCGACCCGTCGGGCAGCGGCGACGCCGTCGGCGCCTGGCGCGCCGCGTTCTTCCGGGCGCCCTACCTGCGCGACGCGTTCGTGGCGATGGGGATCCTCACCGAGACGTTCGAGACGGCGATCACCTGGGAGCGCTTCGCGGCCCTGCACGCGGCGGTGACGGCCGGCGGCGGCGAGGCGATCGGGCCCGCGGGACGGATCACCTGCCGCATCTCGCACGTCTATCCCGACGGCCCGGCGCCGTACTTCACGGTGCTCGCCCCCGCGCGCCGCGGCGAGGAGGTCGCGCAGTGGGCCCAGATCAAGGCCGTCGTGAGCGACGCGCTGCTCGGCGCCGGCGGCACGATCACCCACCACCACGCCGTCGGCCGCGACCACCGGCCCTGGTATGACCGTCAGCGCCCGGACGCGTTCGCGGCGGCGCTCGCCGCCGCCAAGCAGGCCGTCGACCCGGTCGGCGTGATGAACCCGGGCGTCTTGATCGACGCCTGATCCGCGCTACGGTTTAAGCGCCATGCCAACGCCCACCGAGAAGGTCGCCGCCAACCTGCGCGCCTTTGCGATCGCGCTGAACGCCCACGACCGCGAGAACCCGACGCACACCGCGCACGGGATCGGGCTGGCGCACTTCGACATGGAGCGGCTCGGCTTCGAGGAGGGCGAGGAGGTCCTGCCGGGGATCACGATCCACGCCGACGGCGGCGTGACCGGCAACTTCCGCGTGCTCTGCGACGGCGACCACCTCGAGGAGCAGGAGGAGCAGGCGGCCGAGGTCGTCGACGCGGTGGCCTCCGAGACGCGGATGATCCCGGTGGGCTCGCCGCCCTCCGAGGACGAGCGCGCCGTCTAGCCGCGCCGCCGGCCGGCGCCCGGGCTCTTCCGGGCAGACCTCCGGCGCCGGCAAGCCAGCGGGCGAGCCGGGTCAGGAGCCCAGTTCGACGTGCATGCCGTCGCCCGAGAAGCAGACGAGGCCGGCGATCTTCATCGCCTCGGCGCGCGGCAGCTCGTAGCTGTGCACCGCGTCGCGGAACGTCTCGCCGCCCGCGTGGACGTGCCACCAGATCGCGTCGCCGATGTACGGGTCCGACGTCGTCCTGTCGCTCGGGCGCAGGTGCCCGGCCAGCACGTCGCCGCGCGGGAGATAGGCGCGCACGGGCATGCTCGTCTCGAAGACGAGCGTCGGGCGCTGTGAGCGCGCGATGACCTCGCCCGCCGCCGTGACGGTGACCGGACGCGAGCTGACGTGCGCGTCGACGCGGTGATACGGGTCGCGCAGCCCGCCGCCGTCGACCTTCTCGTCCTCGACGAGCCAGCGGTCGACGCGGTCGTGGTACACCCCCGCGAAGCCGTGCAGCCAACTCGCCTCGGGCCGCGGATCCTCGTAGGTCCAGACGGCGTCGGCGCGAACCTCGTCGCCGACGCGCAGCGACCAGTACGAGGCGTCGCCCTTGAACGGGCAGTGGCTGGTGGTCTGGCTGCGCTGCAGCAGCGTCTCGTCGATGTCCGCGAGCGGGACGTAGGCGACCGGCCGGATGCCGGTCTCGTGCAGCAGGTGCGCGCCGGTCGTGTCCAGCACGACGGTCTCGCCGACGAACGCGCGCAGGCGGCGCGCGTCGGGCTCGAAGAGGATCCGGTGCGCGGGCGCCTGGATCGTGTAGTTCGAGCTGGCGGGGCCGCCGCCGAGCGGGCCGCTGCCCTGGGTGAGGCTCACGCGGGCGCCACCTCCAGGCGCCGCCCGAACGCGCGCTCGACGAGGTCGACCTCGCGCTGCGCTGCCCAGCGCTCGACGGCGGCGGCGCCGTCGGCCTCCAGCTCGAGGCGGATCGTGCCGTTGTCGGCGGCGACGTGCGCGGCGCGAACGCTCTGGTCGCGACTGCGCTCGAGGTCCTCGGCCAGGCGCAGCAGCAGCGCGAGGCGGTTGAGGCGGTCCTCGTCGCCGTCCCGCACCACCGGGGCGAGCTCCGCGAACTCGGGGGTGCCCTTGCGGTGGTAGCGCGCGGCCTGCGCGATGAGCGCCACCTCGCGCGGGTCAAAGCCCGGCAGGCCGGCGTTGAGGATGAGGTAGCGCGAGTGCTTGTGGTGATCGTCGTAGTCGACCGACATGCCGATGTCGTGCAGCGTGCAGGCGCAGAACAGCAGCTCACGCTCCCAGCGGTCGCCGGGGTGCAGGCCCTGCTCGGCGAGCTCGTCGAAGAGCCCGAGCGCGAGGCGGGCCACGTGCTCGGTGTGGGCGGGGTCGACGTTGTAGCGGGCCGCGAGGTTGACGATGCTCGAGCGGCGCACGTCGTCGAACAGCGGCGGGTCGCCGGCGAGGTAGGAGGCAAAGAAGATCCCCTCGCGCAGGCCGGCCTCGGTGACCTCGATCGCCTCGAACTCGCCGTGCACGAGCACGGAGTCGACGACGAGAGCGCCGGCGAGGATGAGGTCCGCGCGGGCGTACTTGACACCCTTGACCGATCCGCGCTCGGCGGCCTTCGTCGACTGCAGGCGGTCGATCAGGTCGCCGAGCGCGTCGCGCGTGATCGCGAAGCCCTGCACGCCGTTGGACGGCATGCCGGCCTCGGCCTGCGCGGCGGCTGCGAGGTTGCGCATCGTGCCGCCGATCCCGACGATCCGACGGCCACTGCGCGGCAGCCACGCGGCCTCGTCGGCGAGCAGCTCGGCGACGTGCGCGCGCAGCGCCTTGCGCGCCTTCTTCGACGGCGGGTCGTCGTCGGCGAGGAAGTGCTCGGTCATGCGCACGGCGCCCAGCGGCCAGGAGCCGAGCCGCCCCGCGTGGCGGCTGAGGACCTCGACGAGCTGCAGCGACCCGCCGCCGAGGTCGAACACCACGCCGTCGGTGAGCGTCGTCGAGTTGACGGCGGCCAGGTAGCCGAACCTCGCCTCCTCCTCGCGGCTGAGGACCTCGACCTCGAGGCCGGTCTCGCGGCGGACGCGATCGAGGAAGACCTGCTGGTTGGTGGCGTCGCGGATCGCGCTCGTCGCGACGGCCTTGATGTCGTCGGCGCCGATGCCGCTGGCGGCGCAGAAGCTGGCGAACACCTCGGCCGCGTCGAGGCCGCGCTGCAACGGCTCGCGGCCCAGCTCGCCGGTGGCATCGAGCCCCTCGCCGATGCGCACCGCCAGGTAGATCTCGTCGGTGCGCTTCCACCAGCCGTCGGCGTCGGTGAAGACGACGAGCCGAAACGAGTTCGAGCCCATGTCGATGACGGCGGTGCGATGGCCTGCCACGGCTCGGTGGCTCAGCTCGCGGCGGCAGCGGTCATTGGGTGCAGCTTAGACGTGGGGTTGATCGGGGGCGGGCGGGGCGCAGGCCGCGGCGGCCGCACGGGGCGGCGCCATCGAACGCGCGCGCGACACGGCGTCCGCAAGTTCTGCGGATTATGTGAAGGAGGTCGCGGTAGGGCGGCGAACTTGGAGTCGTGCCCAGGACCAGTCGGCATGTGATCGAGCTCACCGGGGAGGAGCGGGTGGAGCTTGAGCGGCGCGCGGCGACGGTCACGTGGGCGTTTCGGGTGGTGCAGCGCGCGAGGATCGTGCTCTACGCGGCCGACGGGATGCAGGACATCGACATCGCCGCCAGGTTGGATTGTTCGCCTGACAGTGTCGGTCGTCGACGAGCGAGGTTCTGCGCCGAGCGGCTGGAGGGTCTTGAGGATCAAGCGCGGTCGGGACGACCGCGCCGTTTTCCCCCCGCAGGAAGTCGCCGAGGTCAAGGCGATCGCGTGCGAGCTGCCGCGCAGCCACGAGCTGCCGCTGTCGCGCTTCTCACGCGTTGAGCTTCACCGGCTGGTCATCGAGCGCGGCGTGACCGAGGCGTCTGCGTCGACGATCTGGCGCTGGCTGCACGAGCACGCGATCAAGCCGTGGCAGACACGGTCGTGGATCTTCCCGCGCGACCCGGACTTCGCCGCCAAGGCCGGACGCGCGCTGGACCTCTACGATCGAGGTCAGGATGGGCGCAATGGGCATGACGTTCACCGGCCCCGTCAAGATCGACTCGACCGACGCCGGCATGCGCACCGTCACGATCAGGGCCAACACCCGCGAGACGCTTGGCCAGAGCTATGCGACGGGCGACATCACGATCTGCCTGGGCGACGGCCACGGCACGATCGACGCGATCGCGAACGTCGGCGGCAAGGCAGCCGGGATGGGCGAGGGCGTGATCGTCAACGTGCTGACCGACCTCGTCAGATCCTTCTCGACAAACCTCGGTAACGCATTGGACGAGCTCCCTCCCCGCCCGAGCGAGCAAGCCCAGCCAGGCCGACCGACGGTGGCGCAAGAAGATCAGGACCTCGGCGCAGATCTCTCCGGCACGACCACCGGGCAAGCCGTCGCAGCCGCCTCGACGTCCGGTAGCCAGGACGCCGCGGGGATCTTCCGATCGCTCACGAGCCGCTTCGGTGGCCGCCTGGACGTCAAGCTGACCAGCGGCCCCGACGACGCGCCGCTGCTGAAGGCCTCCGGCCAGAGCTTCGCGATGCTGCACGACGCCGAGCTCGTCGTGCGTCTGCATCCCGGCCGTTGCGCCGAACTCATCCAAGCCGGCAAGGGACGACTCTTCGTCCACGACGGCCAGCCGCACCAGGAATGGCTCGTCGTCGACGGGCTCGACGCCGCCGAATGGACCGCACACACGATGGAGGCGCTCGGCTCCACGCACGACTGACGCGCCGACGGCGCCGCGCCAAGTCCCGTCGGCACGCCATGCGCGTGTGAGCGGCCGCGCCAAGACGCGGGCCTCACGGTGGTCGCTTACCGCGTCTGCGCTTCACCTACCGCCAGGTCGTGCCCGACCCCGGGGCCGTGCGCGCGACGCCGGCGTCCCTGCTGGCTCAGTTGCGCTCGATCAGCTCGATCCGGTAGTCGTCCGGATCGCGCACGAAGCACAGCAGCGAGCCGCCCTCGCGCACGCGGTAGGGGGGCTTCTCGGGCTCGATGCCCTGCTCGGCCAGCCGGCTGAGCGTCTCCTCCATGTCGGGGACGGTCACGGCGATGTGGTTGTAGCCGGTGCCGTGGGTGTACTCCGAGACGCCGTGGTTGTAGGTCAGCTCGAGCCGGTCGCCGTCGCCGGGCAGGCCCATGAAGACGTTGATCGCCTCGTCGCGGATCGGCTTGCGACCGCGCTCCTCGAAGCCGAGCGCCTCGTAGAAGGCGACCGAGCGATCGATGTCGCCGATCCGGTAGCACGTGTGGATCAGTTCCATGTCGGCCCCTGCGGGATCGAGGGCAAGCGGTCCTGCGGGCCAGGCGTACGGGGGCCGAGACCCCTCCGAATGAGCTGCTTTGCGGCCATAGACCACACAGTACCCTGAGCCTCATGCTGATCGAACGCTCCATGTCGGACGGCTTTCTGACGAACACGTACCTCGTCGCCAACGAGCCCGGGGGGGCCGGCTTCCTCATCGACGCCGGCGGCCCGATGGCACCGCTCTTCGAGGCAGCCGAGCAGCACGACATCGACGTCACGCACCTGCTCCTCACCCACCATCACCACGATCACGTCTGCGACCTCGACGCCGTGACGGCGCGCTATCCGGACATCGTCGTGCTCGCCCATCCCGACGAGCCGGTGCAAGCGCAGCCGTTCGAGCCCCTGGAGATCGGCGGCCTCGCCGTCGACGCCGTCCACACGCCGGGCCACACCAAGGGGATGCTCAACTTCACCGTCCCCGGCCACGTGTTCACCGGCGACACGCTGTTCAAGAACTCGATCGGCGGCGTGCGCGCGCCCGGCAGCACGTCCTACGCCGACATCAAGGCCTCGATCATGGACACGCTCATGGGCTTGGACCACGCGACCGAGGTCCACCCCGGCCACACCGACCCCACGACGATCGGCGACGAGTGGGAGCACAACGCCTTCATCCGCGTCTGGCGCGGCCTGGACCCCGAGGGCGACGAGCCGGTGACGGTGCAGGGCGAGCCCGCGACGCTCGTCGTGTGGGGCGACGACTACGACGACGGCCATAAGGCGTGGGTGCGCTGGGCCGACGGCCGCGACGACATCGTCCCCGGCTCGCAGGTCAAGCGCAGCAGCACGTAGTGGTCGGTCGTGCACACCCGCCCCCGGCCCACGGGACGCATCGCTAGTGGCCAAGAAGGACGCCATCCCCACCTCGCGCCTCAGCCGCTCGTCGAAGGTGGGACGGCTGGCGGCGTCCCAGGCGGCCAAGCAGATGGGCACGCGCGCGACGAACGTCGCACGCGGTGACGAGGGCCGCGAGAAGGCGCTCGCCAAGCGCCAGCTCGAGACCGCCGAGCAGATCGTCGCCGCCCTCGGCACGATGAAGGGCGCCGCCATGAAGCTCGGACAGGTGATGTCGTTCCTCGACGTCGGCCTCGTCCCGGAGGAGTACCGCGAGGAGTTCCAGGCCAAGCTCGCCGAGCTGCGCGACGCCGCGCCGAAGGTCGCCTACAAGGACATGAAGAAGGTCATCGAGGGCGAGTACGACGAGTCGCTGGACACCGTCTTTCAGACTTTCGACCCGGTGCCGATCGCGGCCGCCTCGATCGGCCAGGTCTACAAGGCGCGCCTGCACGACGGGCGCGACGTGGCGGTCAAGGTGCAGTACCCGGGCGTCGCGCAGGCCGTCCGCGCCGACATGCAGAACCTCGGCATCATCCTGCGGCTCATGAAGATGGTCGCGCCGGGGCTGGACCCCAAGGCGATGGGCGAGGAGATCCGCTCACGGATCGACGAGGAGCTGGACTACGAGCTCGAGGCCCAGAACCAGCGCACGCTCGCTCGCATCTACCGCGGCCACCCGTTCATCGTCGTGCCCGAGGTCATCACGAAGCTCTCGCACGAGAAGGTGATCGTCACCGAGTTCGTCTCCGGCCGTGGCTTCGAGGAGCTCAAGCAGCTGCCCCAGGAGCAGCGCGACCGCCTCGGCGAGATCGTCTACCGCTTCTACTTCGGCTGCATGTACCGCCACCACCAGTTCTCCGGCGACCCGCACCCCGGCAACTCGCTGCTGCTCGACGACGGGCGCATGGCGTTCCTGGACTTCGGCCTGTTCAAGCGCATCCCGCCGGCGATCGCCGAGTTCGAGCTGCAGATCCAGCGGATCGCGGCGACCGGCGACGGCCAGGCGCTGATCGACCACCTGCACGAGGGCGGCTTCATCGCCAAGCCCGAGTACTACACACCGGAGGGCATCCTCGCGCAGGTCCGCGACATGACGTGGTGGTACCTCAGCGACGAGGAGGTCGCGCTGACGCCCGAGATCGCGACCGAGGTGATGATCGAGATGTCCGACCCGCGCTCGTCGCACTTCGCGAAGATGCGCCACGAGACGCTGCCGCCCGACCATCTCTTCGGCCGCCGGCTGGAGATGCTCACGCTCGCCGTCATGAGCCAGCTGCGAGCGCGCGGCAACTGGCACCGGATCGCGCGCGAGTGGATCTACGGTGATCCGCCGGTGACCGAGCTGGGCCGTCAGGAGGCCGAGTTCTACGCCGCGCATCCGCCTGCGGCGGTGCTGCGCGGCGCCGCGTGACGCGCGGCGCGGCGCGGCTGCGCGTCGCCTCGCTGGCGACGGCTGTGGCGATCGTGTTCGTGTTCGTCGCCTCCAGCGGCTCGCTGTCCTCCGATCGCGTGCGCGACGCGATCGACCCGCTCGGCATCGCCGCCGTCCCCGTGTTCGTCGTCGTCAGCGCGCTGCTGATCTGCGCGCTCTTCCCCGGACCGCTGCTGGCGGGCGCGAGCGGGCTGCTGTTCGGCACGGCGCTCGGCACCCCGGTCGCCATCACCGCGGCGACGCTCGGCGCGGTGCTCGCCTTCAGCCTCGCACGCTTCGTCGCGCACGACGCCGTCGAGACGCTCGCCGGCACGCGCCTGGCGCCGCTGCAGGAGTGGATCGAGCGGCGCGGCTTCTGGGCGGTGCTGTACGCGCGGATCGCGCCCGGTGTGCCCTACTCACTCGTCAACTACGCCGCCGGCCTTTCACGGGTGGCGCTGCCCGCGTTCGCGGCGGCGACCGCGATCGGCGCCGCGCCGCGCGCGTTCGCCTACACGGCGCTCGGCGGGTCGCTGGACGACCTCACGTCCCCGGAGGCGATCATCGCGTTCGCCGCCCTCGTCGTGATGGCGCTGGGCGGCCTGGCGGCGCTGCGGGCAGAGCGCCGCCGCGATCGCGGTGGCGCGACCGGATCCACGCGACCGCCTACAGCTCCTGGACCTGAAACAGCGACGTCGAGCCGGGTACCCCGCTCGGCAGGCCCGCCGTGATCCCGACCCGCTGGCCGGCCTGCAGCCAGCCGAGCTCGACGACGCGCCGGCAGGCGTCGGCCATGAGCTCCTCGGTGACGCGGTGCTTGCGCAGGAACTCCGCGCGCACGCCCCACATCAGGCCGCAGCGGCGCACGGTCTCGCGCCCGGGCGAGAGCGCGTAGATCGGGACGGTCGGACGGTGCGCGGAGACCAGGCGCGCCGAGCGGCCTGACAGCGTCGGCACGACGATCGCGTCGAGTTCGAGCTCGCGCGCGGCCATGCAGACCGCGTAGGCGACCGTGTACGAGGGGTCGCGCGCGTCGCGGTGCACGCGCTGCTCGTTCCAGTACCGGTAGGGCGCCGTCGTCTCGGTCGACGTCGCGATCGCGGCCATCATCGCGATCGTCTCGACGGGATAGGCGCCGACCGCCGTCTCCTGCGAGAGCATCACCGCGTCGGTTCCGTCGAGGATCGCGTTGGCGACGTCGGCCACCTCGGCGCGTGTCGGTCGCGTCGACGCGACCATCGAGTCGAGCATCTGCGTGGCCGTGATCGACGGCCGCGCGAGCCGCCCGGCGCAGGCGAGCAGCTGCTTCTGGACGATCGGGACCGTCTCGATCGGCAGCTCGATGCCGAGGTCGCCGCGCGCGACCATCACGCAGTCCGCGGCGCGGATGATCTCCTCAGCGCGCGCGACCGCCTGCGGCTTCTCGATCTTCGCGATCAGCGGCAGGCGCGTGTGCTCGCGCAGGAACGCGATGTCCTGCGGCCCGCGGACGAACGACAGCGCGACGAGGTCGACGCCGATCTTCTCGCCGACGGCGAGGTGCGCGAGGTCCTCCTGGGGCACCGTCGCAAGCTGATCCAGCGGCCCCGGGACGTTCAGCCCCTGGCGCGACGCGACCGC